>Ga0067045_1002690_pt1 | contig 53741 bp, 53 predicted proteins | sample TerdegcTABiofilm_FD_59184 | JGI IMG/M metagenome (GOLD analysis project Ga0067045, IMG submission 59184) | Combined Assembly of (Gp0054472, Gp0054536) Wastewater bioreactor microbial communities from Singapore -Terephthalate degrading...
GCGGATGCAATGATTGCTGCAATGAACGGAACGGAACTTAACGGTAGGGTTATTACCGTAAATGAAGCAAAGCCGAGAGAAGGCCGATGAAAGAAAACCTCCGCCAGGGAGGTTTTCTCGTGGGGATTTGTGTTTGCAGGAACCTTGACGGTAAAATAGAATAAAATAATTTAATGAAACGGAATTTAAATATTTTTAATGGCAATAAAGGAGGAGTGGCGTTGCCTTTTAGTCCACAGGCAGTGGTGAACATTGCAGTGCAGGCGGCGGAAGATAAGAAAGCATATGATGTTACCGTTCTTGATATCAGTGAGATATCTGTTATTGCAGATTATTTTGTTATTTGCAGTGGCCGTTCCAGCACCCAGGTGCAGGCCATTGTTGAGAGCATCCAGGAAAAACTTGAAAAAGAAGGTATTACCGCCTTGCGCCGGGAAGGCTTCCGGGAAGGCAAATGGGTGCTGCTGGATTACGGTGATGTCATTATTCATGTCTTTCAGGAAGCTGAGCGGCAGTTTTATAAACTTGAGCGCCTGTGGGGCGATGCCAGGGTAGTGAAGATCCCCGTCAATATTTAGATTATAAAAATAAAAAAGTTACGTGTAGAAACCTCCCGTTTCAAGCAGAAAAAGGAGGTTTTTAGTTTTTTTATAGAGTTTTTAAACGCGGCAGCGCGAGTTCTTGAGTAAACCGGACTTTTGTGATAAAATTTGCAGATGGATAAAAACGCCTTTTAGCTTGAGGGCGCGGGGCTGCTGTCGACGCGTCACGGCTTTTGTAGATGAGGAGGATGGAGAGTGAAAGAGAAGTATAACTTTCAAGAAGTGGAAAGAAAGTGGCAGGCTCGCTGGGCCTCAGAGGATCTCTACGCTGTACCTGATTTTTCCGACCGTCCCAAGTATTATTGTCTGGAAATGTTTCCCTATCCGTCAGGTAAGCTGCACATGGGCCATGTGCGAAATTATTCAATAGGTGACGTGGTTGCCCGTTTTAAAACAATGGAAGGTTATAATGTGCTCCATCCGATGGGTTGGGACGCCTTCGGACTGCCGGCCGAGAATGCGGCAATCAAGCATGGCGGTATCCACCCGGCTGACTGGACTATGGACAATATAAACAATATGCGCGAACAACTTAAACAGCTGGGCATCAGTTATGACTGGAACAGAGAAATCGCTACCTGCCATCCAGAGTATTATCGCTGGACGCAATGGCTTTTCCTCCAGTTGTTTCATAAAGGTCTGGCGTATAAGAAACGGGCAGCGGTAAACTGGTGCCCTGACTGTGCAACGGTGCTTGCCAATGAGCAGGTGAAGGACGGCTGCTGCGAGCGGTGTAAAGCTCCGGTGGAAAAGCGTGAGCTGGACCAGTGGTTTTTTAAGATTACAGAGTATGCGGAGCGCTTGCTGAAGGACCTGGACCTGCTGGGCGGCTGGCCCGATAAGGTTAAAATTATGCAGGAAAACTGGATCGGCCGGAGTGAGGGTACAGAAATAGACTTCAAAATCGATGGCCGTGACGAAGTGATTACTGTATTTACCACCCGCCCGGATACCATCTTTGGGGTTACCTACATGGTGCTGGCCCCGGAACACCCGCTGGTAGAGAAACTGGTTGCGGGTACCGGGCGGGAAGCTGAAATAAAAGAGTTCGTGCGCAAGGTGCAGAGTTTGAGCGAGATAGACCGTACTTCTACTGAAGTAGAGAAAGTCGGGCTGCCTACCGGAGCCTATTGTATCAACCCGATGACCGGGGAAAATGTGCCCGTGCTCATCGGCAACTACGTTTTACTGGAGTACGGCACTGGCTGTGTTATGGGTGTGGCGGCGCATGATCAGAGGGATTTCGAGTTTGCCAAAAAGTACAATTTCCCGGTACGGGTGGTAATTCAGCCGCCTGGTGTGGAACTGGATCCCGCTACTATGGAGGCTGCCTATGAAGGGGAAGGCGTGCTGGTCAACTCCGGGCAGTTCAGCGGGTTGCCCAATACAGAGGCGATTAAAGCCATTACTGCCTATCTGGAGCAGAAGGGATGCGGCAGGTTCCGGGTAAACTACCGGCTCCGGGACTGGCTGATTTCCCGCCAGCGTTACTGGGGGGCGCCGATTCCTATTGTATACTGCGAAAAGTGCGGGACCGTGCCGGTGCCCGAAGCTGACCTGCCGGTGCTGCTGCCCAGAGAAGTGGAATTCAGACCGACCGGCCAGTCACCGCTGGCCGATTGCCCGGATTTCGTAAATACAGTTTGCCCGTCATGCGGCGGGCCGGCCCGGCGGGAAACCGATACGATGGATACCTTCATGTGTTCTTCCTGGTATTATTACCGCTACACCAGCCCGCGGGAAAAAGGTGGCCCGTGGGATAAAGCCAGGGTGGACAAGTGGCTTCCGGTTGACCAGTATATCGGGGGAGTGGAGCACGCCATCCTGCACTTGTTGTACTCCCGGTTTTTTACTAAAGTGCTGTATGACATGGGTCTGGTTAGCGTTGAGGAGCCTTTTACCAATTTGCTGACTCAGGGCATGGTGCTGAAAGACGGGGCCAAGATGTCCAAATCAAAGGGCAATGTGGTCAGTCCCGAAGATATCGTGGCACGTTACGGGGCTGATACCGCCAGGCTATTTATCCTTTTCGCGGCTCCCCCGGAACGTGACCTGGAATGGAGCGACCAGGGGGTTGAGGGCTGTTTCCGGTTTTTGAACAGGGTTTGGCGTCTGGTGGCACCTCTGGCCGATACGCTGAAAAGCACACCGGCAGGTGTGCCTGGAGTTAAGCTGGTCGGCGCGAACCGCGAAATGCACCGCGTAACTCACAGTACAATAAAAAAAGTTACAGAGGATATCGGTACCAGGTTTAATTTTAATACCGCCGTCAGTGCCATTATGGAGCTGGTAAATGCGCTGTACCAGTATAAGGAGCTTCCTGAGACCGACCGTGACCCGGGTGTGTTACGGGAAGCAGTCGATACCCTGCTGCTACTGCTGGCGCCTTTTGCCCCTCATATTACCGAGGAGATCTGGGAGGCTACCGGTCATGAAGGCAGCATTCACAGACAACCCTGGCCCGCATATGATCCGCTTGCTGTTAAGGAAGACGAAATTACTATAGTGGTGCAGTTGAACGGTAAAGTGCGGGAGCGCTTGCTGGTTCCTGCCGGGCTTTCTGCTGGTGAATTGCAGGACATGGTGCTGAAGGAGCCCAGGGTACAGCGGCTAATCGAAGGTAAAAAAGTTGTAAAAGTGATCTCTGTTCCGGATAAATTGGTTAATATTGTAATAAGGCCTTAGCTCAGGTCGCGGATTGAGTAAATGAAATAAAGCTGGCTCCCCTTCTTTTTGAAGCGGAGCCAGTTTGTTTTATATATTATCCCATCCAGGATGCTTATTGTATTTTGCTCTTAAACTTCTGCTTAAATTGACAAGGTTTTTAAAGCAGTTAATACTTCTTCCCATGATAAAGGCACATCCACTCGGGACAATCACCCTTCCCCCCGGCTATTTTCACCCTCTGCTGGTGCCGCACAAGCGGCAAGGGAGTCTGTTCTGATAAAGTCAAGGATTTTTTCTAACCGGTCCGGTAAAACATAAACAGTAAACGTATAAAATAACACGGGTGGTGTCCTGTTTGCTCTTTGAACACATTTACCGTACTGTTTTTGTTTATTTTCTTGTTTTGGTAATAATAAGAATGATGGGGAAGCGAGAGATCGGCCAGCTTTCCCCATTTGACTTCGTGGTTGCAATTATTATCGCCGAACTGGCGGCCATACCGATGGAGGTTACTGATGTACCTATCTGGCACAGTATTCTGCCGCTGGTAACCCTCGGCTTGCTCGAAATAATGATGTCCTATGCCACTCTTTTCAGCCGCACCCTGCGCGGTATAGTCTGCGGCCAGCCGCAGGTGATTATAAAAAACAGCCGGCTACTGCGCGACGAGATGAAAAAGGCGCGCTATAACCTTGACGACCTGCTGGGGCAACTCAGGGAAAAAGGTGTTATGGACATAGACGACGTGGAGTTTGCCGTTCTTGAGACCTCCGGTAAGCTCAGTGTTATTTTAAAATCCCAGCGCCGTCCGGTTACGCCGGCTGATTTGGGGATTTCTACACCTTACGAAGGACTACCTGTTGTACTGGTTATGGATGGTGTGGTCATGGGCGATAATTTAAAAGAAAATAACCTTGACGAAAAATGGCTTTATGAAAAATTAAAAGAGCGCGGTCTCAGCCCCAAGGGGGTACTGCTTGCCACCTTAAGGACTGACGGCAGGCTAAGTATAAGTAAAAAATAAAAAAAGGAAAAAGCTGTTGGGGGTAGAATAACTCCTTCATATGGAAAATAGTGTTTTATAACCGCGCAAGTTTTTCTTTCCACAGGACGGTGAGGGCTTATCATTCAACTGGATCGGAAACAGCAGTTAATTATACTTTTGCTGGCGGCGGTGATCCTTTTTGGCGGGGGCTACCGGTATGCCCAAATAAAGGAGCGGGCAGCTGGTGAGAGCAGGCCTGCCCTGGAGGCGGCAGGTGAAAATAAGACCAGAGAAATACAAGTTCATGTGGCCGGCGCAGTGGCCAGGCCAGGTGTTTACAAGCTGCCGCAGGGCGCGAGGGTCATCGATGCCGTTAACATGGCCGGACCTTCCGGAGAGGCCGAACTGGACTCCTTAAAGCTGGCCTCACCGGTTACCGATGGTCAAACAATACTGGTCCCGTTTAAAGCATCATCCCCGGCAAATCCGGTTGCAGCTTCCGGATCTCTTTCCGGGACTGCCGGTTCACCGGCCGGCGGGACCGGGCGCAATGCTTTTGCTCCCCAACAGGTTGCCCGGCCGGCAGGTTCTGCCGCTGCCGGCAGTCTGGTGAACATTAACACGGCAGATCTCAATGAATTAGATACGCTGCCCGGGATCGGACCGGCGCTGGCGCAGCGGATTATCCAGTACCGCGAGACGAACGGCCCGTTTAACGATATAGCAGAGTTAAAAAACGTGTCTGGCATAGGAGATAAAAAGTTTGAGGACTTAAAAGACAGGGTTACGGTGCGCTAGCAGTGCCTTTTGGTTTTTAATATATGTCTACGACAGAGGCCCGGTGCCCTGGTTCGCCTGAGAGAAATGAAATCCGGTAAAAAGCCACTCGCGCTGGAAGTGGCTTTTTGTGTTTTATGCTGACGCCCTGGTGGTCAAAAACCTGCTACTTGCAAAATGCTGTATTTATTTGCCACCTGTAAAAATATGTCGAAATATCGGTGAATACTTATACAGGTTTTGCAGGATTATAGCAGTATTTGTAGAATAGAGAAAATGATGATTTTGCTAAAAATTGGAGTGAATGATTGTGGAAAAGGTATTGTTGTTTTTTCTGCAGGGTATTCCTGAGATAACTGGTATAGTGGCGTTAGGCTTAGCTTTGCTGGGGGTGCCGTTACGCTGGGGAATCATCACCGTGGCCGGCACAGTGCTGACTGTAATTATTTTTATTATAAGGAACTTGCCTTTAAGTTTTGGTCTGCATACAGTTATAGCCGCCTTGCTCTTGGCCTTTTTTATTGCAAAAACCACTAGAGTTTCTACAGCTAAAAGTATTATTGCTGCTTTTGTGAGTTTTTCTATTTTGTTAGTATTAGAGCTGACAATCAATAAGATATTTTTTACTGTCACAAAACTCGATCCGCAGGTTGTCATATCGAATAATTTATCGTGGACATTACTCGGCTTACCTCAGGCTATAATTATGATTCTTTTGGCAGTGATTGTTTCAAAAGTAAAAAAACCCGATAAAAGGGCATGGAAGTTTAACTCTCCTTCTGTATAGGGATTAATAATAGTTTGCTTCGAGGTATTTTGATAAAGAGAAAGTTTAATTTCTAAAAATGTTATATTTGTCATTAATTGCCGAAACGTGGTGGAATATTGTGGATTTTTTATTGAAAAATTAGCAGGATTATAAAAACGGATGCAGAAAAAACACTTAATTTTAATTTTATGACTGCAGTAGTTGAGTGAAGGCCGTTTATATGGAAAAGAGTTTGTTGTTTTTTCTGCAAGGTATTCCTGAAGTGACAGGTGTGGTAGCGTTTAGCCTGGCTATAGCCGGAGTCCCGCTTCGCTGGAAGGTCGTCGCGGCGGCGGGCACGGTGTTGACAGTAATTGTTTATATTATAAGATCACTGCCTTTGACCTTTGGCCTCCATACAATTGCGATGACATTATTACTGGCCCTCTTTATCACAAAAACCACGTGGGTTGCACCGGTAAATAGTTTTGTTGCCGCCATGTCGAGTGTTACTCTGTTGATGATAGTTGAATGGGCAATTAATAAACTGCTTTTTACCATCGTGGGGCTTAACCAGCAGGAAGTCATATCAAATTATTTATTATGGAAACTGCTTGGGCTGCCTCAGGATGTTGTGATGCTCATTTTGGCGCTGATTGTTCCAAAATTCAAGAAATACGATAAGGGAGCGTGGAAGATTGGCTTACCTTTCTTTTAGCAGGCGCTGCGCGGGTTATTTAACAGCCCAGACCGGGCTTTCGCCGGAGAAAGAGCCTGTGCTGTCTTACGTAATTGAGGTGCTGGCGCTTAGTTGCATTAATATCGTGGCCGCGCTTATGCTCGGCTTGCTGCTCGGCGTGCTGCCCGGCACGATGGCGTGCCTCGCTACGGCACTCTTGTTCAGGCACACGGCAGGTGGGGCTCATTCTAGCTCCCCCTGGCGGTGCGGGGTGATGACCATTACAGTATTCCCCTTGATTGCTTTGCTGGCGGTGCCCCTTTCGGCGCTGAAACAGCCCTGTCTTGACCTCCTGGCAGCTTCGGCTGTCCTGTACGGTTTGCTTGCAGTCATCCGCCTGGCGCCTGTGGACTCGCCGTCTGCGCCGGTAATATCACCCCTCAGGAGGAAAAGGTTAAAAGCGCTGTCAGTGGTTGTTGTGCTGGCGCTGGCAGTGCTGTTGGTTGTGCTGCGGCAAAGCCCGTGGGCCTGTGCCCGGCAAATACAGCTTTGCATTGCTATCAGCATGGCGTGGCTTAGCTTAATGCTCGGCAGGCAGGGGCAGCGGTTGATTTCACTTGTAGATAGTATAAAGGTATTAAGGTGAGGTTATAGCTGCTTGTAATCAAAAAATATCTTAAATATGAAAGTAGAAGCTGGTTATTTCAAAAAATCTTTAAATGAGAGGAGGTGGGCTTGATTATGAAATACAGGCTGCTGGGGTTCGCGGTTACCTTGCTGTTGTTGCTTGCCAACATAGTGTCTGCGTCTGCCTGTGCAGGAGGACATTACCAGCCGGAAGTGCCTGAAGCGCTGAGGAGATAAACGGCCGGACAAGGGGGCGGCTTAACCGCCTCCTTGTGTGTTTTTACAAGAGGTGACGTATTTTGGATATAGCTAACATAACAAATGAAAAGCAAAAGTCATTGTTCGAGCATTTATCGATCATGCATATCCTTTGTGTCGTCATTACAATGCTGGGTACGGTACTGTATAATAAGTCCCTCAATAGCTATATGACGGGTGATATTTGCTTATATTTCTTATTAAACTTAATATGCTTTGAAATCATCATGTTGTACAGCATGAAGAAACAGTTACTGCAAAATGACTTAAAGGTGTTATCAGTATATAACGTAATTTATGTTAGTTTCCCATTATTTATAGCTGTTTTAAACTTATTCTTAGCCAGGGATAATATTTTTTATCTGAAGACAATTTTAATACTCCCGGTTTTATTTGCTGCATCTGTCATGGGAAAAGCGGCAGGTATGGTGATGGCCACTGCCTGTTCTTTTTTCTTAGTTGTTTTTGAGCTGTCTTTTGAAGATATGATTTTTTGGCAGGCGCTTGAATCAAATCTGATTATTATCAGTATGATGTACATAATCGGCTGGTTTATCGGTGTTTTGATAGACAACAACAGGCAATATCAAGAGCAGTTAAAAGAAAACATACTGTCCCTTAACCGGGAAATTAATTTTAGAAAGCAGATGGAGCTGCAGAGCCAGAAGTTGTCCCGTGTTGTTGAACAGTGCGCGAGCATTATTATGATTTCCGACGTTAACGGCAACATCGAATATGTTAATCCCAAGTTTGTCGAAGTAACAGGTTACCAGTATGAAAAAGTCATCGGGAAAAAAGTGCGTAAACCTGTGGGGCTGTCTCAGGAAGAGTACGATGAATTGTGGAAGGTGATCAGTTCAGGCGGGGAATGGCAGGGTGAGTTCAGCAGCAGGAAAAGAAACGGTGAAATATACTGGGAATTTGCGACTGTTTCACCTTTTAGAAACAATGATGGTATTATTACCCATTATATTAAGGTTGCGGAAGATGTCACTGAACGTAAGAGGGTGGCAAATGAAATGGCACGCCTGGACCGGCTGCACATGGTGGGTGAAATGGCTGCCAGCATCGGCCACGAAATCAGAAACCCGATGACCACCGTGCGCGGTTTTCTGCAATTGCTTGAAAAAAAAGAAGATTGTGCTCGATACAGTGGATACTTTACTCTTATGATCGATGAGCTGGACCGGGCTAATTCAATAATTAATGAGTATCTCTCCCTGGCTAAAAACAAAGCGGTAGATTTAAAGGTACAGAACATCAAACAGATAGTGGAAACCATAGCACCGCTAATCGCGGTCAATGCCATGAACTCTGATAAGCATATCAAATTGGAGCTCGAAGACATTCCTGATATTTTGCTGAACGAGAAAGAAATTCGCCAGTTAATTCTAAACCTTGTCAATAACGGGCTGGAAGCAATGTCGCCTGGTGGTACTGTGGTTATAAGGACTTTTCTGGACGGCAGGGATGTGGTGCTGGCCGTACAAGATCAGGGCAAGGGGATTGAACCTGAGTTGCTTGAGAAATTGGGCACTCCTTTTTTCACTACCAAGGAAAAAGGAACAGGCCTTGGCCTGGCGGTATGTTACAGTATAGCTGCCAGGCATGGAGCTGAAATAAAAATAGAGACCGGGCCCACAGGATCAACCTTTTCAGTTATATTCAGGTCGGCTACAAGTAAAGCATAATAAAAAAATATGCATTGACGTTGGAAGGGATTTACCTGTTTGGCGAAGAATATGAAATTGGATTTATTGTTGTATATTTGAGTCTCGCTATATTCTTAAAATAGAGCAATTAAAAAAGTAAGGGGTTTTAATTTTGGAAAATAGTTTGCTGCTCAGAATGCTTTTAATGAGCTGCCTTTCAACCGGCTTGACGAGCGAAAAGAAAGGCGGCGGCAAGACCGGTGAAGTTAAAAATGAATTTGGGACATTTCTCGCCCTGGTCCTGGCTGCTGGTGGTCTAAAAACGCTGCCAATCAGCGACGGTGCTGTTAACGGTGTTTCCTCCTGGAATTTGAAACCTGCTTCTAAAGGGCGTGTCAATCCGGGCGGGAAAGCTTCTGCCGTTTGCCGCGCGCGTGAGACCGGCAGCCACAATACCGGCAGGATTACCGGTTCTGGCCTGAGTGAGTTGATTGATAGAATTTCTAATAAATACGGGGTTGACCCGGCGCTGGTTAAATCAGTGATCCAGGTAGAGTCCGGCTTCAATCCCGCTGCTACCTCGCCTGCGGGGGCTATGGGGCTGATGCAGCTTATGCCCGGCACGGCTGCTTCCCTGGGTGTCCAGGATCCCTATGACCCGGCACAAAACGTTGAGGGCGGCGTTCGTTATTTAAAACAGCTTTTAAACCGGTATAAGGGGAACAGCATGCTGGCGCTGGCCGCCTATAATGCCGGTCCGGGGGCGGTTGACCGGGCAGGAGGAATACCGAACTACCGGGAAACCAGGAATTTCGTCCAAAAGGTGCTGGATAATAAGGTCAACTTTATGATATAAACCTGCTCTGGGGCAGACCCCGCGGGCTTTGAAATCCATTGAACCATGAATAGACCGCTGGTTGTTCTTACAATTTTCTATATTGCAGGCGTGTTGTCAGGAGAACTGACAAATTTTAAACCGCCCGTGGCTCTGGCCCTGGCTGGTTTTTGCTTTTTAGCGGCAGTTGCATGGTATCTGCTTTCCTGGCGGGAAAGCCATCGGGTTGTTTTGGCTCTCTTCTTTCTGCTGGGCCTGGCTATGTCCCGATTGGCGATTGAAGGAAGTAAGACCCCACTTATCAAATACTCCGGGCGGCAGGTCAATCTGGTCGGATGGGTAGCGGCCGAGCCGGATGTGCGGGAGGATAAAGTTTTCTACCTGCTGCAGGCACAAGAGATCATTCTGAGCGGGGAGCGCCGGGCGGTAGCCGGAGCGGTGCGGCTTCAGGTAAAAGAGTCTGACAAGGTTTTTGGTTACGGGGATATGCTGAAAGTGTCCGGATTGCTCGCCAAACCCGAACTGCCGGGCAACCCTGGTTTATTTAATTACAGGACCTACCTGGAGCGGCAGGGAATCGGAGTGACGCTGGCGGCCCGGGGTGAGAAGGCGGTGGAAAAGATCGGCTTTTACGGTGCAAATCCGGTATTGCATGCCGCCCTGCAGCTCAAACAGAAACTCTCATCCACTGCCGTTACCTCGCTCACACCTTCTCAGGCTGCTGTTTTAAACGGAATTCTTTTCGGGACCCAGGGACTGATTGACCGTGAGACCAGGCAGTCATTCACTGAAACCGGGATCGTACACATCCTGAGTGTTTCCGGCCTGCATGTCGGCCTGGTGCTGGGCGGAACGGTAGGGTTGCTGCGGTTGTTGAGATTTCCGCCGGGGATGACGGCCCCGCTGGTTACGCCGGTAATAATCTTTTATGTTTTCATGACCGGCTTGAATCCCGCCGTGCTGCGCGCAGCCATCATGGCATTGCTGTTACTCTGGGCCCACCAGTTGGGCCGGAGCCAGGACTGGCCCACGTCCATGGCGCTGGCGGCTCTGGTCATTCTTCTCTGGAATCCGCTGCAAATCTACCACCCCGGATTCCAGCTTTCTTTTGCTGCAACCTGGGGAATTTTATACCTAGGGCCTCTTTTGACCGGCGCCTGTGCCGGGCTGTTAAACGGTATGCCTGGTACCCTCTCCCGTCCTGTTTCTCAATCTCTGGCAATACCCCTGGCCGCCCAACTGGCGACAGTACCGCTGGTGGCGTGGTATTACAACCTGGTTTCGCCGGTATCAATCCTTGCCAACCTGGTGGCAGTACCCCTGGTTGGTGTCATTATGTTCCTTGGTTTTACTGCCGCCGTCTTGGGCCTGGTCTGGCCGCCCCTGGCCGCGCTGGTAAATGTCACTGACGAAGCTGTTCTGAATTTATTCATGGGAACCGTATCCTTTTTTCAGAAGCTGCCTGGCGCAGTATTCTACATACCCACGCCGCCCCTGGTCCTGGCGGTGCTCTGGTACGGGGGCTTGATTGCGGCCAGGTGGCTCCTTTCCGGCGGCGGCAGCGCAGCTGTTAAAGAGCGCTTAAAAGGGTGGGCTGCCGTAGGGGTGGTGCTTGGTGTTGCGCTCCTCTTAATCTGGTTGCCGTGGGGCGGCGGGCGCGGCATGACGGTTCATTTTCTGGATGTCGGGCAGGGGGACAGCATCCTGGTACAAACCCCGGGCGGAAAAAATATGCTGATCGACACCGGAGGCAGGAAGGACGAGTTTCAAACCGGCAAAGGGGCCGGTGATCAGGTAGTAGTACCTTATTTGCGCAAAATTGGCGTCCGGGGGTTGGATGTCCTGGTCCTGACCCACCCCCATGAGGACCATGCCGGCGGTGCAGCTGCAGTAGTTAAAAACTTTCCTGTGGGGCTGGTTCTGGTGCCCCAGGTGGATGAAAGAATCGTTAAAGCTGGCGAGGGTGTAGAGGTTGAAGAGACAACCGCCGGCCCAAAAACAAAAAGTTATTACAGTGAGGAAGTACCTGCTGCTTACGCGGCGCTGCTTGGAAAAATGGCGGACGACGGTGTCCAGGTACAGACTGCCGGGGCCGGCGATGCGTTGAGGCTGGACCGCGAGTTGGAAATTGAGGTTCTTTCGCCCGGGGAAATGAAAGGGGAGTCAAAGTCTTTTTTAAATAACCGGTCGCTGGTGCTCAGGCTGATCTACAGGCACAGGTCGTTTATTTTTACCGGGGATATAGAGGAGGAGGCCCAGCGCGGGTTGATCCAGGGAGGGGCCAACCTGAAGGCAGACGTTTTAAAGCTGCCCCACCACGGCAGCCGGTCCTTGCTGGCAGAGCTGGTGGAGCAGGTGAAACCGGAAGTGGCAGTAATTTCCGTAGGTTCCCACAATAGCTTTGGCCACCCTGCCCAGTCTACTTTAGATATGCTCTACCGTACCGGAGCGCAGGTCTGCCGCACCGACCAGGACGGGGCGGTGATTATAAAAACAGATGGTTACAATCTGGAAGTAAAGACAGGTAAAACTAATAAGTAGAGTAGAATCTAGCTTAAAGTTCTTGCTATACCACTGACAGATTTTCCTGCCTATCCGATAAAACCAGGCGGACCGATTTAGACTGATGCGAGCTTTGGTGCACATATTACTCGGAGTACCGGAGTGAACAGGGACAATACCCTGCCCGGGTAAATTCTTTTTCAGTATAGGGTCACTGTAATAAACCGGTTAACCGAACACTAATGCGACTGTGTTTATGTTGGCAAGTTAGACGGTGAAGATGGAAGTTCAGGTCAGTTAATTCAGCCCTTGCGCAAATAATTCTTTGCAAGTAAAAGGATGTGGTTTAAAAATGGCAGTATGGCGTTTGCCCAAAACAAAGCCTAGGTTGTCTTTATTAGAACAAGTCAAGGCTTCACGCAGCTTCGCGGCTGAAGATGCTATTCAGCCCGACCCTTTTTCAGTCCCCGGCATGAAGGATGCTGTACCCCTCGTTCTTCGTGCTGCATTAAAAAAATCAAGCATAGCAATTTTCGGTGATTACGACTGCGACGGCATATGCGGCACCGCAATCCTGGACGAAACGCTGCGGGTGCTCGGCATGAACCCGCTGGTGCGCCTGCCGCGGCGTGATGAAGGTAACTTGACCGATAGGGTACATGCCGGAAACGGTTGTGCCTCCCATTGTGGAAAGGATAGTATATGTTGGGAATTATAAGCCAATTGCAAAATGCTAAAAAGTAATGGTAAAAAGGTAACTTCGGTATGGGTTGTAAAAGTTGATCTCACAAAAATTGGTTAACCTCCAGACAATGTAAATAAATCCCATAGATGTCCTAAAAAAGGACACAAAGCACCCGTGACAATCGAACCCTGGGAACAATCGTTCTTAAAACCGTTTTTCATAGCGCCATTGTTCTACGCGGCCTTTTGCTCCTGTTGCTTCTTGACCTGTACAATTATCCCAGCGAGGAACGTAATCAGACAAATCATTATATCTGTAAATGCCTTTTCTATTCCTCTTTTCGTCAAACGGTCCATGTGCTCAAGTTAGCCTACAGGCACAGGTCGTTTATCTTCACTGGAGATATTGAGGAAGAGGCCCAGAGCGGGTTGATACAGGAAGGGGCTGACCTGAAGGCGGGAGTTTTGAAGCTGCCCCACCACGGCTGTTTATGGCAAAATAAAAATAGAGCACTGCGGAACCTAAGAAACCGAGCATAAAACTGGAAAAAACCATTGCCAGCACCCCTGCTAAAACCTTACCCTTTAGTTGTTCGAAGCTAAAGGGGGTAAAAAAGAAAGGATGTTGACAATGGCTCAGGTACAGAATATCAGATTTATGCGTAATTTTAAAGGGGTGTCCTTAAGGGCAATAGCGGAGGAAACAGGCCACCATTTTGAAACTGTAAAAAAGTACGTAGAAAAAGATGATTTTAATCTTCAACTACGAGTGAACCAACATAGGAAGGGCAAACTTGACTCTTTTAAAGAACTAATTGACCAGTGGCTAAGAGAAGATATCTCTGCCAAACCCAAACAACGACATACAGCCAAGCGGATATACGACAGGCTAAAAGATTTATATGGTGATGAATTTAACATTTCCGACCGGTCAGTAAGAGCATACGTTGCTAAAAGACGGCCAGAGATTCAGGGTGTGGGGAGCGGTTATCTACAGGTATTTAAGTCGGAAAACCAGGAGTGTTTGCTGGAGGGATTAAAGAGTATATTTGAGCACATCGGCGGCTCTCCCCGGGAGATGGTTTGATAACGCTTCCACCATTGTCAAAGCCATCCGCCGGGAAGTAAATAAAGGCTTCCAGCGGTTCATGCTTCACTACAATTTTAAGAGTAACTTCTGCAACCCCAACAGCGGTCACGAAAAGGGTAATGTGGAAAACAAAGTCGGCTACACCAGGCGGAACCACCTGGTACCAATACCGGAGTTTGATGATATCCTGGAATTTAACCGGCAGCTGTTAAAAAAGTGTGATCAGGATATACAGCGAAACCATTACAAAAAGTCCGGAACCATTGCGGATCTATTTACGGAAGATAGGCAAGCATTACATCCACTTTCTCCTGTCCCCTTTGAAGTATACCGGCTGGAGTTGGTTAAAGCAGATAATTACGGCAAAGTAAAATACGACAATAGAAGATACTCCAGTTCACCGGCCTTTGCCGGCCACCAGCTGTGGTTAAAAGCCGGCGCTTTTGAAGTGACACTGTTGGATGATAAATACCGGGAGATTGTTAGACATCCCCGGCTTTATGGCCAGCAGAGTGAGTCCATGCAGTGGGCACCGTATCTGGAACTGATGGCCAAGCGTCCCAGGGCCATAAAATATACAGGGTTCTTTAAGGAACTGCCTGTCCAACTACAGGATTACTTAGATAAATGTGACCTTACGGCCCAAAAGGCAGCCCTGCAAGTGCTGACAAAAATGGTTAAAAGCAGTGACATGGTAACCGCCACCGCAGCTTTTACCGATACACTAAAACGTGGACTAAATGACCCGGACAGCATTTGGAGTAACTACATAAGGCTAACTTCCGGAAGTTATGAAACGAAACTAACGGAACTTCCGCAAAAAGTTCCGGAACTATCCCCATACCAGGTGGATACATCCATTTATGACCTCCTGCTGAAAGGGAGATCAGAGTGGAGTCAATGATTGAGATTTACTGCAAGAAACTGAAGATTGGCAAAGTATTCTACCAGGACTACAAAGAAATCAAGGCAGACAGTCACGAAGCATTTTTGCTGGAACTTTTAAAACGAGAGCTGGAAAACCGGGAGGTGGTGAGAAAAAATCGGTTGCTCCGGGCGGCCAACTTTGACGTTATCAAAACCTTTGAGGACTACATCTTTGATAACATTCAGATACCGTCAACCATCACAGTGAATGACATTACAGCCGCTGCATTTGTTGGCAGAAAAGAAAACCTCATCCTTTACGGGCCTGTAGGCACAGGCAAAAGTCATTTGGCTACCGCTATTGGCGTGGAAGCCTGCAACCAGGGAAAAAAAGTGCGTTTCTTCAGAACAGCCGCCCTGGTTAATCAACTAACGGATGCCAAGGTCCAGGGTGAACTGCGGCGGTTATTAAAACAAATTGAGAAGACGGACTTGTTAATTTGCGACGAGTGGGGTTATATCCCCTTTGAAAAGGAAGGTGCCCAGCTACTCTTCCAGGTAATCTCTGAATGCTATGAAAAACGTAGCGTTATCATCACAACGAACCTGGAATTCAGCCGGTGGAACGGTATCTTCTATGATGAGAAAATGACTGCGGCAATTATAGACCGGCTGATCCACCACAGTCATCTGCTGGTGTTCACCGGTCCCAGCTACCGGCTAAAGAACTCTCCCATAAATTCCTGAAATTATGATACCGGAAACCATCACATACGGCCGGGCGGGGGTAAAATCAACAAAAGGCCGGTGTGAGAAAGCTTTATGCAGATAGCCCCTTTGGCCGGTCCCGGTTTCGCCGGGCCACCCGAAAAGGAGTGAGAATGACCCGTAACACATTAACATAGCGGAATGAAGTTTACCATCCCGGGAGCCGGGAGTAAAGGTAGCGGACACTTGCGCCAACTTGTTGATGAAGGGCAGCTGGCAGGCAATTTGTCTACCTCCCGGCAAACAGGCCGGATACCGCTTTTTTAGTTATCCGAACAATTAGGGGAGGGATTTAATCGGTAATCATATAAATACCGGCCTGCCCGGTACCCGCCACATCGCAAAAACCAGGGGACGATACCTGCCAATTGGCGAAGGGCCGGGGGGCCATCGATTTGGCCGGCACAAAAAAATACTCGCGGTAAACTCTGAAAACCGCCCTATCCGACACCCGTCCCGTTGCCTTTCATACCACGTAAGTCGTCCCTTTGGATGCAACAGGTCCCTGAACGCCAGTGACTCTGGGGTAGGTAACCGGAAGAGTAAGAAGCTACCGGAAATCAATTGTGTCGGTCATAAGGGCGCATGTTGCTGCTCTATCAGACCCGGCTAAAACGGGTCCGGCCAAAGGGGTTATTTGGGTTTCAAAAGTAAAGCAGCAAGTTACACCAGTGGAACCCGCTGCATAAAGCGTTATAGTCATTGCAAAAAATCGACGTAAACATAACCCCGCCTGTTTACTTCGGTCTTGAATGGCTTTTGTTCAGAGCAGGTACTTTTAAAATTATCTCTGTTACAAAGGGTGTTTAGTTACCGTTCACTTTCAAAGTAGAAGTCCTTAAAGATTGATTCATAGAAATAAGTACCATCTAAAAATTGCCCCATAAAATGTCAAATATGGTAGCGAGGGTGCTCCAAAAATTAAGTTCCGTTTGCTACATTTTTATCTTGCCAAACACACACGGCAGCCGGTTTTTGCTACCTGAGTTGGTGGAGCAGGTAAAACCGGAAGTGGCAGTGATTTCCGTGGGATACCGCAATAACTTTGGCCACCCTGCCCCGTCTACTATGGACATGCTTTACCGTGCCGGAGCGCGTGTTTACCGCACCGACCAGAACGGGGCGGTGATTATAAAAACAGATGGTTACAGTCTGGACGTAAAGACAGGTAAAGTTAATAAATAAAAATAGATTTAAGCAAATCTATATTTAATTTATACAGAATTTAGATTAAGCTAGAAGTGTAAGACTGCCCAGCCACCGGTTCTACCGTGATTGTGCCGGGGTATAATATCCCAAGAGTCAGTTACTTTAAAAAACAAATATGACCAGCTGGAAATTAACCTGCCGGTCATATCATACCAGGGAGAGGTTAAAGTGAAAAAAGATTTTGCAGCACATGAACCGCATTCTCTTAATTGCAAACCAGAACAAACGCCGTCCAAAAGCAACAGCGAACAGACAGGAGACCGTTTGCAGTTTTTTATCTGTTGCACGCTAAATTGTATAATGGAAAAAAACATAAGGTCTTGCTTTGAATGTGACGATTTTCCCTGTTCAAGTTTGCAACCTTGGGGCGACTTCCGCCGGTGAGCCGCAATCGATCTGAGACATGAGCGTTTGACCGGGAAAATTTCCATGGATATAATAAAGTAAAAACGCAAAAAAAGGGGGGGTATTTTGGACAAGATCAAATCAGCCTATGAAAGGGCTTTGGAACGCTTTAACCAAAGGAAGGAAGTACCTCAGGCAGAAATCGACAGGTTGGAGTACATGCCGGTGGGAAAAGCTATGGCTGCCAAATACCTCAGGGAGAAAGATTACGATCTTGTTGCGGAGATCAAAAAATACCCTGATAATGTTAAAAAATACATAATTGAAGGTATCCAGGAGACCTTTTTTAATAATATCCTGCCACCGATGGATAAGTATACCAGGGAAACCAACAAAAGGGCAATGGAAGGCATTTTGCTGTTGAAAAAGGATAAACGGGCGGTGGGCGAGGTATTTGGCCAGATGGAATACCTCTTTAAATATTATGAACAGGCTATGGTTCAGACATATAGCCAGTTTAAAGAAAGTTTTGCCCAAAAGATCCAGGCGACCTTAAGATCAATGGAGAAAATGGTGGGTGGGAAGCTGAAAATAAATCCGGAAAAACAACCTGGTTTCCGGGAGGAATGGATGAAAGTGCTCAGCCGTTTAAACAGCCAGTACGCCGATATACTGGGTGAACAGAAAGATAAGCTGCGCAAAATAAGCTAAGGCAAAAAAGGTGTGAGGTGATTATCAGGTGGCTGTCGTAGAGGTGAGCGTGGTTCCCGTAGGGACACCGTCTCCCAGCCTGAGTGAATATGTGGCGGGGTGCGTGGCCGTCCTTAAGGATGCGGAAGGGGTTTCTTATCAGCTTAACCCTATGGGTACTGTTATAGAAGGAGATCTTGAGCGGGTTTTAGAGGTGATTCGCCGAATGCATGAGCATCCCTTCACAAAGGGGGTCAAAAGAGTGGTGACTACCATCCGCATCGACGACAGACGAGATAGAACACTCACTATGGCTGGAAAAGTATCGGCGGTTGAGGACAGGCTTGCCGGACAGGAGTAATAGCAGTGAAATATTTTATTGAGCTGCTGAACAGCTTGAAGAAAGGAGCTGTTGCTCCGGTTTACATTTTTTACGGCGAGGAGACCTATTTGAGAGAGCAGGCTGTAGCTCGCTTCAAAGAGCACCTTGTTCATGATGAATCCGGTATGAACTACGATTTGATGGACGGTGAAGCGGTGACCCCGGCGGATATTGTGGCAAGAGCAGAAACCCACCCTTTTTTTGCCGATAAACGCCTGGTGGTGGTAAGGAATCCTGTCTTTTTTAAGCCTGCCGGGAAATCAGGAAAAAACGCTGCTGAAGCGGATGAGGAAGTGAAAAATTCCGAAAAAGAAATGCCGCTGCTCAATTATCTGAAAAATCCGCTGATCTCGACATGCCTGATTTTTACCACTGGTGAGCCGGTAGATAAACGTAAAAAGTTGTTTCAGTTGATTAAAAAAAACGGGCAGGCAATTGATTTTACTTTACTGAGCCGGGGGGAACTGACCCGCTGGCTGGCGCAAAAAGCCGGGGCAGCTGGCAAGAGGTTTACGCCGGAGGCGGCAGATGCTTTTTTGGAATCTGCCGGCCCGTCACTTCAGAAGCTGATGTTGGAGCTGGACAAGTTATTCAATTACACAGCGGGTTGTGAGGTCATTACCCCGGTTGATGTGCACCAGGTGTGCCTGCCCGGTGTGGAGGAAAATATTTTTGCGATTGTTGATGCGCTCGGAAATAAGCGCTGTGGGGAGGCGCTGGCCGGCATCAGGGAAATGCTGGCGGCAAAGGAACCCCCGCTTCGCCTGCTCTCGATGATCACCAGGCAATTCCGCCTGCTTTTGCAGGTGCAGGAATTGATGGAACGGGGTTACCCGGCTCGGGAAATTTCTGCACGGCTGAAGATGCACCCTTATGTCTATAAAAAAATAGCGGCGCAGTGCCAGAATTTCGATTGTGTACGTTTGGCTGGTGCTCTTGAGTCTCTGCTGGAACTGGATTCGGCGGTAAAAACCGGGCGGCAGGAGTTTTACCCGGCGATAGAAGCGTTTTTGTTAAAGCTTTGTGCATAAATTAAAACCACCTTTTAATTTTTAAAAGGTGGTTTTTTCATTTATCCTATCAGCTTATTGAATTTTTTAGTCAAACGTGATTTTTTGCGAGACGCTGTATTTTTATGTAAAATGCCTTTGGTAACGGCTTTATCTATTGCTCTTATGGCGTTGCGAAGCTTTTGGCGGGCTTCTTCTATGTCGGCCGCGCTCATGGCTCCTTCGAACTTTCTAATTGTGGTCTTTAAAGCCGACTTGATCCGGCTGTTGCGCAGTGCCCGCATACGGGTAATCTCGGCTCTTTTAGCTGCTGATTTAATGTTCGGCATGTCTTTTCACCTCCCAACGGCAACAATTTTATCATGCGAGTTGATAAAATGCAAGTGCCATTGGTATATACTTTCATTTTTCGGGCAAAGCTAATGATAATTGAAAGAGATGGGAGGTGATTGGAAAATGCAATGGCTTGGTTTGGTCATCAGGTTTGTCGTTTCGGCACTTGTTCTGATTGTAGTGAGCTGGCTCTCTCCCGGCTTTGTGGTGAGAGGGGGATTCGTCGGGGCTCTGATTGCCGCAGTGGTGATTGCCGTGCTGGGCTATATTGCAGAAGCGCTCCTGGGAGAACGTATTTCACCCCGGAACAGGGGCCTGGTGGGCTTTATCACAGCAGCAGTCGTTATTTACCTGGCCCAGTTTATTATTCCCGGCCTGCTTAGCGTAAACCTGATAGGTGCTTTGATTTCTGCTTTTATTATTGGACTAATTGATGCTTTTGTACCAACTGTCATACGTTAACGGGAGCAACTCTCATAAACTCTTCCTCCAGGACATAAAATTTATGAATAATCCTGGAGGGAGGGTTTTTTATGTACACGGCACCTGCCTGCCGGTTCCGTAACATGCGGCCGGGCCTTGCCTGCAGGTTTGTTACGCTTGCCTGTATATTATTAACACTTCTTTGTTTCCTTTTTCGATTATTCACGGGGACAGTGAGCTGCGCGACATTTAAAGATGGATTGAATGAAGTGCCGGAAGCGGTTGTTGCATTATTTTACCAGGGGGAACATTTGAATGTTCTTAGAAGTGCCGTACCTGTGCTGCGCTGGAGCGGTTTGGAAGAGGACCCGTTCGACGTATACCAGCACCAGTTCTACTGGGGTTTTTTAGAGGATATTTTTCTGGCCGGCCTGGACAGTCCTGCTGCGGTGCTCCGGTCTCAAGTGCCGGTGCTTGCGTTGTTGGAGCAACCTGACGTGTTGCCGGTGAGCGGTTTGGGTAGCTTGCTGCCGGGTAATGCAGCCCAGTTGAATTATACGAATGACGCATTGTCTGGGGATAGCCTGGTGATTATCTATAACACTCATTCTGGAGAAACATACAGTATGACTGACAAGGTGGAGAGGCTGGACGGCAGGCAGGGTGGAGTGATTACTGTAGCCGCGGCGTTGCAGGAAGCTCTGGAAAGCAAATACGGAATTAAGGTGGCGCGGTCCGACCGCCTCCATGACGTGAACTACGACACCTCTTACCAGGAGTCGGAAAAGACGGCGAGGGAACTGCTGGCTGCCAACCCTAAAGCCAGGGTGATCTTTGACATCCACCGCGATTCCGGGAAGTCGCGTGAGCAAAGCGTGGTGAAGGTCAATGGGCAGGATGTGGCTCCGCTTCTTTTTGTTGTTGGTTCCGGTACTCGCAAGCCGTTTGCCGGGTGGAGGCAGAATTACGCATTTGCTTCGACTCTTTCATCTAAAACTAATGAGATGTACCCCGGTCTTTCCCTGGGTGTCAGAGTGAAAAATGGCAACTATAACCAATATATCCACCCGCATGCGGTGCTGGTGGAAGTCGGCACATCAAAAAACTCGATTGAGGAGGCCGTGCGCTCTGCAGTCCTTTTAGCTGATGTGGTTGCTCAGGTAATTAAAAAATGAGTGTTGTTCAATAAACGCGGCATGGGCACGGTGGTTATCGTCGGCAAATGCTTGCGTGGTGCCGTAACAGGCTGGGGGCGAAATTAGGGGCGCGGGCAGCGGCCAGGGAGTGCACCTCTTTTGGAGGAATGCACCCAGTATGGCCCGCGCGAGCCTTCAGCAAACCAGGGAGAATGAGTTAAAAAAGCGGCCTAGTTTTGCCCGCGGAGCGGGCCGTAAGTATGAACCTTATGTGAGCATCGAATGAGTGAGCGGATGGACCATACCTTAATTATAAAATGAGGTGGTATTATGGGCTGGAGCAGATATAAATTAGTTGCCCTGTTTTTTATTGCCGCAGTTGTCATTGGGTTCTCAATTGTGCTGACAAATTTTAACCGCATTGTCGCGCCGGCAGTGCCGGTAAGTATCTTTCGCTTTGAAAGTGCAGGGCACGGTAAATATCACCTGGAATTCCTGGGGGAAGATATAGTGGTAAAATGGCCGGTTTTAAGTGGGGAGGAAATACTAAGATGGAAGAACACGGTTTCCGGTAATAAGTGAAACCAGAGGCGGGGAAGGTAAATCATTTCGCATAAAGCAGGCCGTAGGTGCACATCTTGGGCGAAAGCCGGGTAGTGAGCCCTGATAACACCATGCCTTAGTGATTGATACCCACTTCTGCCAATGATATAATTTTATAGCTGCCCTTTGGATTTTAAGGAGTGAGGCCTATTAATGGAGTGGGAGAAAGACCGGATCCGCAATTTCTGTATTATTGCCCATATTGATCACGGCAAATCGACCCTGGCGGACAGGCTTCTTGAATTTACCAACGCTCTGAGCGAGCGGGAAATGACCAGCCAGGTGTTGGATCAGATGGAGCTAGAGCGGGAGAGGGGCATTACCATCAAGATGCAGGCCGTTCGTCTGAAATACCAGGCCAGGGATGGCCGGGAATACCAGTTGAACTTGATTGATACCCCGGGGCATGTGGACTTCTCTTATGAAGTCTCCCGCAGCCTGGCTGCCTGTGAAGGAGCCCTGCTGGTGGTGGACGCAGCCCAGGGGATTGAAGCCCAGACCCTGGCTAATGTTTACCTGACACTGGAACATAACCTGGAAATAATTGTAGTTATAAACAAGATCGACCTGCCCAGCGCGGACCCGGAAAGAGTAAAGCAGGAAATAGAAGATGTAATCGGCCTGGATACCTCAGAGGCTGTGTTGGCTTCTGCCAAAAGCGGGTTTGGAGTCGAGGATATTCTTGAACAGATTGTTGCCAGGATACCGCCGCCCGGTGGAGATGCTGCGGCTCCTTTAAGGGCGCTGGTTTTTGATTCTCACTATGATCCTTATAAAGGGGTTATTGCCTATGTCCGCGTGATGGAAGGCACCGTAACAGAAGGTATGCAGATCAAGATGATGGCAACCGGTAAGGAGTTTGAGGTGAGCGAGGTAGGAATATTCCGCCCTTACCTTACCTCTATCGGCGAACTGCGTGCCGGTGAGGTGGGTTTTATCGCTGCCGGCATTAAAAATGTCAAGGACTGTCGGGTAGGAGATACGGTTACTGATGCCCGGCACCCGGCAGCAATACCGCTGCCAGGCTACCGCAAAGTTACCCCAATGGTTTACTGCGGCTTGTATCCTGTTGATAATGTGCAATATGACGACCTGAGGGACGCTATGGAAAAGCTTAACCTGAACGATGCTTCCTTGACTTATGAACCTGAGACATCGGAGGCGTTGGGCTTCGGCTTTCGCTGCGGCTTCCTCGGCCTCCTGCATATGGAGATCGTACAGGAGCGGCTTGAGCGCGAGTATGGCCTGAATTTGATCACCACGGCTCCCAACGTAGTTTACCGGGTAACCACCACTGCCGGGGAAATAATTGAAATTGAAAATCCGAGCAAGCTGCCGCCGGCCGGCAAGATAGAGCTGATTGAGGAGCCTTTTGTCAAAGCCATCATTATGTGTCCGAAAGACTATGTCGGTGCGGTAATGGAATTATGTCAGGAGCGGCGCGGCACCTTTGTCGATATGGAATATATGAGCGCCGGCCGGGTGATCTTGACTTATGACCTGCCACTCAGCGAGATTATTTACGATTTCTTTGACCAGCTGAAATCGCGGACGAGGGGCTATGCCTCACTTGATTACGAGCTATCCGGATATAGAGAGTCCAGGCTGGTAAAACTTGATATTATGATTGCCGGGGAAGTGGTGGACGCTTTATCCGTAATTATTCATCAGGATAAGGCATATTCTAAGGGCCGCCAGCTGGTAGAGAAACTGAGGAGTTTGATCCCGCGCCACCTTTTTGAAATCCCGGTTCAAGCCGCTATCGGCAACCGTATTATTGCCCGGGAAACGGTGAAAGCTCTTCGTAAAAATGTGCTGGCCAAGTGTTATGGAGGAGATGTGACCCGCAAGCGCAAGCTACTGGAAAAACAAAAAGAAGGCAAAAAAAGGATGAAACAAGTTGGTAATGTTGAAATACCGCAAGAGGCTTTTATGGCAGTATTGAGCATTGAAAAATAAGTAAAACAGCAGCTATCCGGGAGTCAGGAGTAAAAAAAATGAGAGATGTATATTGCTCCGGTATGTTTTGACTGCTGAATATCTGAATATAACTTGAGGTGTCCGGGCCAATGGCTCTTGGCTTATATATTCACGTTCCGTTTTGCCTTAAAAAGTGCCTTTATTGCGACTTTGTTTCTTATCCTTACTCGGAGACTGCGGTGGAAGCCTACCTTGATGCATTATTTAAAGAGATTGAACTATACGGCCGTATTCTGAAAAAGAAGGAAAAAGACCTAGTCAGTATTTATATCGGCGGTGGGACACCTACCTGCCTGCCGGCCGGGAGGTTGGCGTCGGTCCTGGCGAAGGTACAGAAAGTTTTCCGGCTACTGCCCGGATGTGAGGTAACTGTGGAGGCCAACCCCGGTACAGTTGACCGGCACTACCTGCTTAGTTTGAGAGAATGTGGGGTAACCCGCCTGAGCCTGGGTATTCAAGCCTTTCAGGACCGCCTTTTGAACATGCTGGGGCGCGTCCATACCGCCGTTGAAGCTGATGAAGCTGCCTGTGCGGCCAGAGATGCCGGGTTTGACAACCTGAATCTTGACTTTATCTTCGGGATTCCGGGGCAGACCGGTGAAGACTGGCTGGAAACGTTAAGCAAGGCGGTAAGCCTGGAGCCGGAACATATATCAGTTTACGGGATACAGCTGGAGGCGGGGACCCCTTTGGAGCTGGCGGTGGCCCGGGGTGAGCTCCAAATGTGTTCCGAAGAGCTGGAGCTTTCCATGTACCAGGCAGCCATCTGTTATTTAACCGGCAGTGGTTACGTCCATTATGAGATTTCCAACTTTGCCCTACCGGGCCGGGAGTCTGTCCATAATCTGGGCTACTGGCTGAACCGCCCTTACCTGGGCCTCGGTCCGGCGGCACATTCTTACCTGCGGGGCGAGCGCTTTGCCAACGAGCATACCATAGAGGGCTATGCCGGCTGTCTATCGCGCGGGGAACTGCCGGTTGCTGCAAGGGAGGCCGGGACGGTCCAAACCGAGATGGCTGAGACGATGTTCCTGGGCTTGCGCTTAATTAAAGGAATTGATCTGGAGGCTTTTTACCGGCGTTTTGGCCGGCGCGCAGAGGATATCTACCGGAAGAAAATCGCCTGCTTGAAAGATGCCGGGCTGGTGGAGGTTGCCGGTGGGCGCCTGCGCCTTACGCCAAAGGGTTTACCGGTGGCAAATGAGGTCTTTAAGGAATTTGTATAAATTATAATTCCGGATAATACTATCATTAACCATTATTAGTAAAAATTTTGCAACCTTTTCTTCATTTCCCTTGACAATTCGTTTGACTAATGCTATTTTTTATTTAGAGGATTTTAGCACTCAATAGCATAGAGTGCTAACAAGAGGGAGGGGTCCGGTACGACATTGGACGATCGCAAGCAAAAGGTATTATTGGCTATTGTTCACGATTATATCGCCACTGCTGAACCGGTTGGTTCCCGGACCATAGCAAAAAAATACCGGCTTGGGGTAAGTCCGGCTACGATACGCAATGAAATGGCAGACCTGGAAGAGCAGGGGTATATCGAACAGCCTTACACCTCGGCTGGCCGTATTCCATCTGAGCGCGGCTATCGCTATTATGTTGATTTTTTAATGAGGAAACAAGAATTGTCCAAGGAAGAAGAGGAATTGATCCAGAGGGAATACAGGACCAAGGTCAGGGATGTGGGGCAGGTTATTCAAAAGACCGGCCAGCTCCTCTCTCAGTTGACGCATTATACTGCTATGGTCCTAACTCCTCGAATTGGAATCAGCAGTTTCAAGCATATTCAGATCGTTTATATGCACCAGTCCCAGGCGATGGTGATTGCCGTGATGGATAACGGGACCGTTCAGCACAGAATGATTGAGATACCAGAAAGTATAACCCCTCTGGATATGGAAACAATATCTAGGGTGCTGAATGCCAAGCTCCAGGGACTTACAATGAAAAGCATCAAACTTAACCTGATAAGGGAAATTTATTCCGAACTTGCCAGGCATAAACATGTTGTGGATATGGTAATGGAATTGATCCAGGATAGCCTGAAGCTGGAAAACGAGGATAAAATTTACCTCGGTGGGGTATTTAATATGTTAAACCAACCTGAATTCCATAATGTGGAAAAGATTAAGACGTTGCTCAGCATAATGGAACAGGAAAAACTTCTGTGCAACATCCTGGAAGGTGGAAGCGGTGATGAGGGTGTGACTGTGCGCATTGGTGGTGAAATTGAAGAGTGGGATATTAAGGAATGCAGCATGATTACTGCCCCTTATTCAGTCCGCGGCCGCAAGATGGGTTCCATCGGAGTGCTGGGGCCCACCAGGATGGAGTATGCCAAAGTAGTGAGTGTTGTGGATTATATGACAAAATACCTTTCTCAGACTCTGGAACAGATGATTCAGGGTAGGTGGAGATGAGGGGGAATCGTATTTGAGTCTAAAAAAAGAAGCGATTTCCGGTTCTGAAGTGGATGAAAGGTTGGCTGCCCTGGTGACCAACTCCAATGCCATTCGGGCTATCGCATCGGCGGTGGAAGGAACCCTGGGGCCCAAGGGGTTGGACACCATGCTGGTTGATAAATTTGGTGAAGTGGTGATTACGAACGACGGTGTTACGATCCTTACGATGATGGAGGCCAATCACCCTGCCGCGCGGATGCTCATAAATATAGCAAAGGCACAGCAGGAGGAGATTGGGGACGGTACCACTACTGCTACGGTGATGGCCGGGGCGCTGGTCGGTGCCGGAGTTGAACAGGTGGCCAAGGGTGTACCGGTAGCGAGGGTAATCGAGGGGCTGCGTGTTGGCTTAAAAAGGGCGCTTGAAGTGATGCGCGAGCAGGCACGCCCGGTTAACGGTTTGGAAGATCCTGTAATCCGGCAGGTGGCGCTGGTGGCCGGGCGCGACCATGAGGACATAGCTGATCTGGTTGTTCGGGCAGCGATATTGATTGGTGAAGAAAAATTGAAAGATCCTTCCTTTAAATTTTCAGATACTGTGATCGCCGAGGAAGGGGCGGAAAACCAGGTCTTTATGGGCGTGATTATCAATAAAGAGCGGATGAACCGTCAGATGCCGAAGGAACTGGAGCAGGTTAAAGTACTGGTGGTTGATGACGCTCTTGAGCCGGAAGAAATTGATGATGAGGCGCTGGGGACTGAAGCGGGATTTAGCCGTTACTTGCAGCTCCAGGCTGAATTTAAGGAGAATATAGCAAAAGTAGCAGGCATGGGAGTAGGACTGGTTCTGGTTGACCGCGGGATAGACGATGCGGCCGAAGAAATTCTGACGGATAAAGGGATAATGGCAATCCAGCGGGTTGCCAGCAAGGAACTGCGTAAAGCTGCTGAACTTACGGGAGCTAGGATGATCAAGCGTACCGGGTTGAAGAGGACAGCAGATGAGCTTGAAAAATACCTTGGCTACGCCGACCGGGTATACAGTGACGAAAAACTCGAACAAGTGTGGGTAATGGGTGGTAAAGGCAAGCCTATGGCCACCGTACTTGTAGGTGCGGCCACCTCCGAAGTGGTTGGTGAAAGGGAACGCATCGCTAAAGATGCAGCTTCGTCGGTTCAGTCTGCCATTAAGGGCGGTGTGGTTCCAGGAGGTGGATCTGTGGAGCTGGCGGTAGCCCGCGAAGTGGAAAAAGTCAGAGAAGGTATCCGGGGAATGGCTGCCTATGGAGTAGACTGCGTGGTGGAGGCATTGAAGCGGCCCATGGCGCAAATTGTAGCCAACGCTGGTTTTAACCCGCTGGAGAAGCTGGGTGATGTTATTGCTGCTCAGGTGGAAACGGGCAAACATTCTCTGGCTATTAACTGCGACAGCGGGCAGGTGGCTGATATGTATGAGTTGGGCGTCGTTGATCCGGCCAATGTAAAGATCCATGCTCTTAAGGCGGCCGGCGAAGTGGCTGAGGCCATTTTGAGGATAGATACAATCATAAAGAAGCGGGAAGAAAAAGATGTTCAGAATAAAGATACCGTTTAATCTTTGTGGTCGCGGCAGACAGTGAGAGACGGTGGATATTTAATTTGCGAGGTGGGAATAGCATGAATCATGAAGCGAATCATAAAATAATAGATCAGCAGGAAGAAGTAAAGAAACAGCCGGAAGAAGGAAAGCAGGATGAAGCCGGTGCCGGGCCGGGCGGTTTTGAAGAGACTGGGGAGGCGGTTGAAGAGGTAGACGTGGCTGCTCTGATGTCCCAGCTTGAGGAGCAAAAGGCGCTCGTCAAGGATTATTACAACCGCCTGGCCAGGGTTCAGGCCGACTATGAGAACTACAGGCGTCGTACCCGCCAGGAGAAGGAGGATTTTTATAAATATGCTTCCGAGCAGCTGATGGTGGCGCTGCTCCCTGTGCTTGATAATTTTGAAAGAGCGCTTGCGGCGGGTGGCGATTCCCTTGAAGGATTCAAGTCCGGAGTGGAAATGATTTACCGGCAGTTGCGGGATATTCTTGTGGCAGAAGGGCTGGCGCCTGTTACGGCCGTAGGTGAGGAGTTTGACCCGGTCAGGCATGAAGCAGTGCTTCGGGTTGAGTCCGACGAGTACCCCGATAACACGGTGATTGAAGAATTGCTGCGCGGTTATTATTTTAAAGACAAGGTAATCCGGCCGGCCATGGTCAAAGTTGCCAAATCATCCTAACAATTATTATAACAGGAGGTAGAACAGTATGTCTAAAATAATTGGAATTGATCTGGGTACCACCAACTCCTGTGTGGCTGTTATGGAAGGTGGCGAAGCAGTAGTTATTCCTAACGCCGAAGGATCCAGGACAACTCCTTCTGTGGTTGGGTTTTCTAAGACTGGCGAGCGTCTGGTGGGCCAGGTGGCTAAAAGGCAGGCAGTCAGCAACCCTGAACGCACCGTCAGTTCAATTAAACGCTACATGGGAACTGATCATAAAGTAAATATTGACGGAAAGAACTATACACCCCAAGAGATATCAGCCATGATCCTCCAGAAGCTGAAAGCAGATGCCGAGGCCTACCTTGGGACTAAAGTTGACAAGGCGGTCATCACAGTTCCTGCTTATTTTAGCGACTCCCAGAGGCAGGCTACCAAAGATGCCGGTAAAATCGCCGGACTGGAAGTCATGAGGATTATCAATGAGCCTACCGCTGCCGCTCTTGCCTACGGTCTGGATAAAGGCGATGAACAGACCGTATTGGTGTTCGACCTTGGCGGCGGTACTTTTGATGTGTCAATTCTGGAGCTCGGTGACGGTGTGTTTGAAGTAAAGGCAACCAGCGGCAACAACCGCCTAGGTGGTGATGACTTTGACGATAGGATTATTGAATATCTGGTGAGCGAGTTTAAGAAAGAAACTGGAATAGACCTGCGCAACGACAAGATGGCGATGCAGCGCCTGAAGGAGGCTGCGGAGAAGGCTAAAATCGAGCTTTCCGGCGTGGCTACCAGCAACATCAATTTGCCTTTCATTACAGCAGATGCCAGCGGGCCCAAACACCTGGATATTACCCTGACCAGGGCCAAATTTGAGGAACTGACGGCCGACTTGATTGAAAAAACGATGGGGCCTACCCGCCAGGCTCTCTCTGATGCCGGGTTGCAGCCGAAGGATATCGACAAAGTGCTGCTGGTAGGCGGTGCTACCAGGATGCCTGCGGTGCAGGAAGCCATCCGCAAGTTTTTAGGCAAGGAGCCTCACAAGGGGATCAACCCCGATGAATGCGTGGCAATCGGTGCTGCGATTCAGGGAGGAGTCCTGGCCGGGGAAGTCAAGGACGTACTGCTGCTGGACGTAACACCGCTTTCCCTTGGTATCGAAACCCTTGGGGGGGTATTCACCAAGCTGATTGAACGCAATACCACCATTCCCACCTCTAAGAGCCAGATTTTCTCAACTGCAGCGGATGGCCAGACTTCTGTTGAAATCCACGTGCTCCAGGGCGAGCGGCCGATGGCTGCGGATAACAAGACGCTGGGGCGCTTCACCCTCACCGGTATCCCGCCTGCGCCGAGAGGGGTGCCGCAAATTGAAGTCAAGTTTGATATTGATGTTAATGGTATTGTAAATGTTTCAGCCAAGGACATGGGAACCGGTAAGGAACAGAGCATGACCATTACTGCTTCCACAAACCTGACCGAAAAAGAGATCGAAAGAATGGTTAAGGAAGCTGAGAGGTACGCTGCTGAGGACAGCAAGCGTAAGGAAGAGGTGGAGATCCGCAATCAGGCTGACAGCATGATTTATCAGGCGGAAAAGACCATCAAAGACTTCAAGGACAAGGCAGACGCTTCTGCCATTGATAAACTACAAAAAGCCACCGATGATTTGAAAGATGCCGTGAAAAGCGGCAGTATAGAATCAATTAAAGCTAAACTGGAAGCAATAACCGGCCCGCTTTATGAGTTGACGGCCTCGATGTACCAGAAAACAGGCCAGGCTCAGGGTGCTGCGGGTGGTGCCTATGGTGCCGGCCAGGCTGGTGGTGCGGACCGGGGCAACAAAGATAATGTTGTGGATGCTGATTTTGAGGTAAAGGAAGATAAGTAGTAGCGAAGATAAAGAAAAAAATAGCTAATCTGGTTTTTATATTATAAAATATATTTAAAGAAACCTTATAAGGGGGAATTTCGGTTCCCCTTTGCTTTGTTTTAGTTTAGCAAGGTGGTGGATAGATGGCAAAGCGCGACTATTATGAAGTGCTGGGGGTCTCCCGGAATGCAACCGTTGACGAAATAAAAAAAGCCTACCGCAAGCTTGCGCGCCAGTACCACCCGGATGCCAATCCTGGTGATCGTGATGCCGAGGCCAAGTTCAAGGAGATCAACGAGGCCTATGTGGTTTTGTGTGATCCGGAAAAGAGGGCAAACTACGATCGCTTTGGCCATGCTGATGCCAATGGACAGGGTTTTAGAGGTTTTGGCGGAGGATTTGGTGATTTAGGCGGCTTTGGCGATATTTTTGAAATGTTTTTCGGAGGGGGCGGCCGCAGGCATACCGGTCCGGAAAGAGGTTCTGATATCCGGGTGGATATGGAGATCAGCTTAAAAGAGGCCGCCTTTGGCCTGGAGCGCGAGATCAAAGTGCCGCGGGTTGAGACTTGCGGCACGTGTGGCGGCAGCAAGGCAGCTGCGGGCAGCAGGCCTCAAACTTGCCCGGTATGCGGTGGTACCGGCCAGGTACAGTTTTCCCAGAGCACTCCCTTCGGACGTATTGTCCAGTCACGCACCTGTGACCGCTGCCATGGTGACGGTAAAATTATTGAAAAGCCCTGCCCTACCTGCCGCGGTACAGGGCATGTTCGCAAGACACGCAGCATCAAGGTCAATGTACCTCCTGGAGTGGATAACGGCTCCCGACTCCGGCTTGCGGGAGAAGGCGAGGCCGGAATACGCGGCGGGCCACCCGGCGATCTGTATGTTTACATCCATGTCAAACCGCACCGCATTTTTAAGCGGGAAGGTGACGACTTGATTTGCGAAATACCAATTTCATTTGCACAGGCAGCCCTGGGTGATGAATTGGAAGTACCCACACTGGATGGAAGCGCCAAGTTGAAAATTCCTGAAGGTACCCAAACTGGAACGATTTTTCGGATGAAAGGAAAGGGTATTCCTCATTTAAACGGTTATGGTCAGGGAGATCAGCATGTCAGGGTAAAGGTTGTTACCCCGACCAAACTTAGCGACAGGCAGAAGGAACTCTTAAGGGAATTTGTTCGTCTGGAAAAAGACCGCCCGCATAGTTCGGGCGAAAAGAGCTTTTTTGAGAAAATGAAAGACGCCTTTATGGGTTAAAATAATATAAGATAATATAAGGAGTTTAAAGAGTGAATTGGCTGGAAATTGCTGTTTGTACCCATCCCGAAGGAGTGGAACTTGTTGCTGAATTATTTGATGAAATGCAAACAGGGGGAGTGGTTATTGAAGATCCTGCTGTTATTCTTAGATATGAGATGGAAGTCCACCCTGATGAGTGGGGCATTTCAGAAAAAATAACCGACAGAGATCTACCGGTAGTTAAATCATACCTCCCGGTAGGTCAGGGATTGGACCGGCGGCTTGCCGGTTTTTACGCAGCACTGAAACGGCTGGCGCTTAATCCTGCCCCGCAGGTAAGAATCCGGATGGTAGCAGATGAGGACTGGGCCAATGCCTGGCGGGCTTACTACAAGCCTGTACGGGCCGGCCAACGGTTGGTGGTAAAACCTTCGTGGGAGGAGTGGTCCCCCGGTGAAGGTGATCTGGTTATCGATATGGATCCCGGCATGGCTTTTGGTTGCGGTACTCACGCTACCACTTCTTTATGCCTGCGCCTGCTGGAGGTGTACGTCCACAGCGGAGCCACGGTCTATGATGTGGGTACCGGCTCGGGTATCCTGGCGATAGCTGCAGCCAAACTGGGTGCCGGCCGGGTGGTAGCTGTTGACCTGGATGAGATGGCCTGCCGGATTGCTGCCGAAAACATTGAAAGGAACAAGGTATCCGGAGTGGTGCAGGTTGTGCACGGCAACCTCCTGGACCTGGTAGGAGGTCAGGCTGACCTGGTGGTATCAAATATTATCGCCGGCGTGATTATCGGTTTTGCTCCGGATGCCTCAAGAGCGCTGGTTCGCGGCGGCTTGTTTATCGCCTCAGGGATTATTCGCGATCGTGCTTCAGATGTCTGCGCAGCCATGAAATCGGCCGGGCTGGCGATCCGTGAGCGGCTGGAGGAAGGCCAGTGGGTGGCTTTTGTAGGAGAAAAAATAAAGAATGAAGAATGAAGCTGGTCTTTTTCGCGCAAATCTTCCCCGTTTCTTCGTTCCACGGGAACAAATAAAAGCCGGCCGGGTTTCTCTGAGCGGCCCTGATGCCGTACATATAGCGAAAGTGCTCCGCCTGGGTGCAGGTAAAAACATCATTGTGCTGGATGGCCGGGGGAAGTCTTATCTGGCGGTAATTGAACAGGCTGGCAGGGGTAAGGTTGACTGCACAATTCAAAAAGAAATTTACGTTGCAACCGGGCCTTCACTTAAAGTTACCCTGGTGCAGGGAGTTCCTAAGGGCGATAAAATGGATTTAGTTATCCAAAAAGGAACCGAATTGGGATTGAGCAGGGTGATCCCGCTCATAACCGAGCGGGTGGTGGTTAAGCTGGCAGGGGATAAGCTGTTGCGGCGGCGGGAGCGCTGGCAGCGGATTGCTCTGGAAGCGGCCAAACAGTGCCGGCGTCCTGATGTGCCTGAGATAAGTGAACCCCAAAGCCTGGAACAGGTCCTGGCCTTTCTTCCGCCGGGAGCTGCAGCGCTGATTCCCTGGGAAGAAGAAGTTGCTGGAACTTTGAAAGATTTTTGCCGGTGTAGCCCGGCACCGGAGGAAATTTATATTTTTATCGGCCCGGAGGGTGGTTTCACCCGAGAGGAAGTGGAAAGCGCCCGGATTCGTGGTGTCCGTCCGGTTACCCTGGGGCCGAGGATTCTGCGCACAGAAACTGCGGGCCTGGCAGTCTTGGCGATAGTCCTGTACCAGTGGGGAGACTTTGGAGGATGGGCAGATGGAAGAGAAGCGAGTTGCTATATCCACCCTGGGGTGTAAGGTAAACCAGTACGAGTCGGCTGCCCTGGCAGCTCTGTTCCGGAAGCGGGGCTACAAGGTGGTGGAATTTGGAGATGCCGCTGATGTTTATGTGATCAATACCTGTACAGTCACACACTTAAGCGATCGCAAGTCCAGACAGCTGATCCGCCGGGCGGTCGGCGCCAACCCCAAAGCGTTGATTGCCGTAACCGGTTGCTATGCCCAGATTTCCCCGGGAGAAGTGCTGGAAATACCGGGTGTGGATCTGGTAGTTGGTACCAGGGACCGGGCGAAACTGGTAGACCTGGTTGAAAAGGCGGTTAAAGGCCGGGAGCCGGTGAATGCAGTTTGCCATTACGAAAAAGACGACGAGTTTGAGGAAATTCCATCACTCCCTCTTGGGAGAAGGTCGCGCGCATTTTTAAAGATCCAGGACGGGTGCAATAATTTTTGCACTTACTGTATAGTTCCGTATGCCAGGGGACCGCTGCGCAGCAGGCGGCCGGAAAAAGTTTTGGAAGCAGCGAGTGAGCTGGTACAGGCAGGATTTAAAGAAATTGTTCTCACAGGTATTCATACCGGCTCCTACGGGCACGACCTGGGAGAAAATATCACGCTGGCGGAACTGTTAAGCCAGATAGCGGCCATACCGGGTCTGTCAAGACTCCGCTTGAGCTCTATCGAACCAAATGATATTACTATTGAGCTAGTGGAAACATTATCCAGTTCACCTGTTTTTTGCCGCCATCTCCATGTGCCGCTTCAGAGCGGAGACGATCAGGTGCTGCAAAGGATGGGCCGGCGTTACACCACCTGGGAGTATGCCCGCCTGGTTGATGTTTTGCGGGAAAATATTCCCGATCTGGGCCTGACTACTGATGTAATGGTAGGATTCCCGGGGGAAACAGATGAGAATTTTAATAATACTTATCAATTCGTAAGGAAAATATCATTCAGCAGGCTACATGTTTTTAAATATTCGCCCCGCCGGGGTACGCCGGCTTTTGATTTCCCAGATCAGGTTGAGCCACCGGTGAAAGAAGAGCGCAGCCGCAAACTCATTGAACTTGGCGACAGGCTCGCCGCCGTGTTTGCTGCTTCACTGCTGGGTAAAAAACTGGAAGTGCTGGTCGAGCGGCAGTTGCAGGGGGAGAACGGGCTATACGAAGGCCTCACTGACAACTACGTGCGGGTAATTTTTTCCGGGCGTGAAGGACTCCGCGGAGAGATGGTGGTAGTAAAGGCTGAAAAAGTCCGGGGCTCTGCCATCGAAGGCAAAGTTATTGATTAGTGTCTCAATCTTTAGAGTAAAAAACGGCAGGATTTATTTTCTTGGTGTTGAATAAAATACCTTAATGAGTTTATATTGTTTCCTGCAGGGAGGAGGTGGAAGAGTGCAGGACTGCATTTTTTGTAAGATTATTAAAAAAGAAATACCTGCGGAAATTGTTTATGAAGATGACTATGTATTGGCTTTTAAAGATATTAAGCCGGAAACCCCTGTTCACCTGTTGTTGATTCCCAAAAAGCACATTCCTACCTTTTTTGATTTAAAGGAAGAAGACGCCGGGATAATGGGCCGGGTTCAGTTGGCAGCCGGCCTTATAGCCCGTGAGTTGGGCCTTGTTGATAGCGGTTTTCGGCTGGTCAGCAACTGCGGCCGTGATGCAGAACAAATTGTGATGCATATCCACTATCACCTTCTGGCAGGAAGGCCGCTAAAATGGCCTCCGGGTTAATACAGAAGCCGGCGTTACGAATTCATCTTCAAAACACTGGTTGACTGCAAATATGCACTGCTGTATAATTATAGAGTGTTTTTACAAGAGAAAGATATTAATTAACAGAGAGAAGATATTAATTATATAGATAAAAGATAATGCTTTATGGTTTTGGCGGAGGGAGGGAAATTGTAGTGGCGGAAGTAAAAGTAGGTAAAAACGAGACACTGGACAGCGCCCTCCGGCGCTTTAAGCGGTCATGCCAGAAATCGGGTGTGTTGGCCGAAGCGAGAAAGCATGAACATTACGAAAAACCAAGTGTTAAGAGGAAAAAGAAGTCAGAAGCAGCAAGAAAGCGGCGGTTCCATTAAATAAAATAAAGTTATAAAGAAGAATGCCTGGCTGTGAGGGCCAGGCGTTTTTAACTGTAAAGGTAAATTTGGGATATTACCATTTAATAGTAATTTACCCCTCTCAGCCTGCATAAAATTTTGCAGGGAGGGGGTTTTTTTATGGTCTGGCGCGATTTGAAAAAGAAATTTAAAAGGCAGTTTTCCGAGATTCTTGAAATACCTGGTGATGTTCTGCTGGACTTGCCCAAAATCGTTCTGGTCGGGAATATTCAACTTTTAATTGAAAACCACCGTGGAATTCTTGAATACACTGCGGATACTGTACGGGTGAGCATTGGCGAAGGTGAAGTGGCAGTTAAAGGTGAAAACTTGATGCTTCGAAATTTGCTGCCCGGTGAATTGTATGTCGAAGGGAAAATCCAGTCTTTGAGCTTTAATTAACGGGGGTATCATTAATGTTGTTATTTAAGCTGATGTCATATTTTGCTGGCTATGTAGTGATGCTGGTCACCGGGAGAGCGCCGGAAAAATTTGTTAACATGGCAGCGAGCAGGGGGATTTACCTTTGGGACATTTCCAGGGTGAAAGATGATGCCGTTTTGTTGAAGGTGCGGCTTTATGCTGTAAAGCCGTTGCGTCATATCGCCAGGCGGACTGGTTGCCGCTTCAGGATCAAGTCAAAAAGAGGACTTCCTTTTCATTTTGCCCGGCTAAAGCGGAGAAAGACGCTGGCCGCAGGTGCTGTTTTTTTTCTGGGGACCCTTTATTTCCTATCATCTTTTGTCTGGTTTATTGAGGTCAGGGGCAATAACCGGCTTACTGCAGCTGAAGTGCTGGAGGTGGCTGCCGAGTCCGGTTTGTCGAGGGGGGTGCCCCGGTGGAGGATAAACCCGGCTAAGATAGAAGCTGAAATTATCGAACGTCTCCCGCTCGTAGCGTGGACAGGCGTGTATTTTAAGGGAACCAAAGTTATAATTGAAGTGGCTGAACGGGTGATACCCGAGGAGGAGGATCGCAGGCCGTCCCATATAGTAGCAGCGAAAGCAGGTTTGGTTAAGGAAGTATTGGTCCTGAACGGCCATCCGTTAGTTAAAGAAGGTGATCCTGTTGTGCCGGACCAGATACTGATTTCCGGTGAAATTCCACCTCTGGAAGAGGCTCCAAAGCCGGGTGATGATAAAAAACCGGCGGAACCACCAAAAATTATCCGGCCGGCCCGTTTTGTTCATGCCAAAGGCATTGTCCGTGCAAGGGTTTGGTATGAGGGTTACGGTGAAGCACGGATGGTCGAGACTGGCAGTCGCTTGACAGGCAGGTTTGTAAAACGTGTCAGTATTAAATACAATTCAAAGGAAATAATTTTACCAGGCAACCAGAATATTCCCTATGAACATTATGAAGTTGAGACTTCTGTTAAAAAACTTCCTGAGTGGAGGAATCTTGAGATACCCGTCGAAATAGTAACTGTAAGGTATCTGGAACTGGCCGGCTACCGGGATGAGCGCAGCCGTGAAGATGCCCGCAAGGCTGCTGAAGAGATGGCCCTGGAGGCCTTGCTCAAACAACTCCCGGCAAGTGCCGCTGTTCAAGGGCAGTGGTTTGAAGAGGTCGGTACCAGTGATCCTGAAAACCTGGTGCGGGTTAAAGCTGTTTTGGAAGCAGTTGAGGATATCGGCAGGGAAAAACTTTTTAAACCTTAAAAGGAGGCCGTATATTGGCGGAAAAATTTGAGGCCAAGGTTGAACTGGATGATATAGGCGCTGCGGCTGAGATTTTTGGGAAGCATGACGAGCACCTGGCACAAATTGAAAAAGCTCTGGGAGTCCATGTTGTGGCAAGAGGCCATGATTTGACAATAACCGGGGAACAAGAAAGAGTTGAGCGGGCACAGGAGGTTTTATCTCAATTAAATAAGTTTTATCACGCAGGGAACCGTTTGACCGTCCGTGAAGTCGGTTATGCCATCAAGTCGGCCCAGGGCGGCCAAAAAAATGCCCTTGAAAGCCTGGCCAGGGATGTGATCATGGTTACGGCCCGCGGCAAGCAGATAAAGCCCAAGACCATTGGCCAGCAAAAGTATATTGAAGCCATAAAAAAGTATGATATTGTTTTCGCTATTGGTCCGGCCGGTACAGGCAAAACTTACCTGGCGACGGTTATGGCTATTAAAGCGTTGCGCAATAAAGATGTCGGGCGTCTTGTTTTAACCCGGCCGGCTGTAGAAGCAGGAGAAAAGCTCGGTTTTTTGCCCGGCGACTTACAGGACAAGGTTGATCCTTACCTCCGTCCTTTTTACGATAGCCTCTACGATATTATGGGTATGGAGAATACCCAAAAATACCTTGAGAGACATATGATAGAAATTGCACCTCTTGCCTATATGCGGGGTAGAACTTTGGAGGACTCGTTTATTATACTGGATGAGGCCCAGAATACCACACCGGAACAGATGAAGATGTTTCTGACACGACTGGGCTTTGGCTCAAAGGCGGTAATCACCGGGGATATTACCCAGATTGACTTGCCGAAAGGTCAGGTATCCGGCCTGGTTAACGCAATTGAAGTGTTAAAAGATATTGAGGGGCTGAGTATCCACGTCTTGACGGGAGAGGACATTGTGCGGCATCCTCTGGTTGAGGAAATCATCAAGGCTTATGAAAAGGAGCAGTAGGCGGTAACCAAAGAGGGGTGAAGTCGTGCTGGCTATAAGCTTGGCAAAAGATAAAATTGCAGCCGTCCTGTCCCTGCCGGTAAAGCAACGCAAAATGCGGCGGGGCAGTGCGGCGATTTTGTTTTTGTTTCTGGTTACTTTTATTATCTCTTTTGATTTTGTGAACGATAATACAGGTATGATGGTCGGGCAGGTATCCCCTGAAACTATTAAAGCAGAAAAAACTATCGTTTTTGAAGACAAGTATAAGACTTCCGTCGAGCGCCGTCTTGCTGCAGAAAAGGTTGGTAAGGTATATACGAAAGACCCTCAGGTCAGTATTGCCGTTCAAAAAGATATTTCAGAATTGTCACAAAAGCTTATCGAGGTACAGAGCAATTCAGGGCTGGATAATTCAGAAAAAGTAGCGCAGCTACGCTCTATTCTTCCTTTTGCGATGCTCGATACAGATCTTAACGACCTGGCTCATGCCGCCGCCAAGGATACTCTGAAGGTCGAAGCTGAGATAAACAGCCTGATTGCCAAAGCGATGGAGGAAGGTGACGGAATTACCCAGGATAAGCTGGCGGATAGCAAAAAAGCTATTAATGAACAGATTGCCGGGATGCGGCTGTCCAGGCCTTATGAACAGTTTGCCAGGAGTGCTGTTGATTACTACATTCGCCCTAATAGCTTTGTTAATTACGAGTTAACCAGACAGAAGCAGGAAGAGGCTATGGAATCTGTTCCCCCTGCCATGGTCTCAATAAAGGAAGGGGAAAAAATTATCGGAGAAGGGGAAATAATAACGGAGGAACACCTGGCCAAATTACAGGCGCTGGGTCTCACCCGTCCCAAATTGTCTTATTCTTTTATCCTGGGGGTATTGCTGCTGGTAATCCTCCTGATGGTGATTGTCCTCCTTTACCTGTACCAGCAGAACCGGGAGATCTATGAACATGCCGGACACTTGTATTTGCTGGGCATTATCGTGCTGGTGGTTCTGCTGGTGGGGAAAATCATCATCGCGGTTAATGTCAGCCGCTGGCCCGAGTTCAGCGCCCAGTTCGGTTATATGGTACCTCTGGCTGCAGCTGGGATGTTAATTGCCATTCTTCTGGATTCGCGCCTGGCCGTGCTGGTTGTGGCCGTGATGAGCCTGGTGCTGGGAGTTATGACAGGAAACCAGCTTCGTTTTGGGCTAGTTGGTTTAATTGGCGGTATCACTGGCGTTTACAGTGTTTCAAAGCTTAGCCAGCGCGGGGACCTTGTCCGTGCGGGGATTTATACCAGCTTTGCCAATGTGGTGGCCATATTTACGGTTGGCCTTGTCACCGGTATGCCATTCGGGCTTTTAATTTCGTCCAGCCTGGCTCTTGGGGTGGCCAGCGGCATCCTGTCTTCAATATTAACCAATGGTGCCCTGCCTTTTCTGGAAAGCACCTTCCGTCTCACATCACCGGTGAGGCTTTTAGAACTTTCACATCCGAATAACGTTTTATTAAAAAGACTTTTAACTGAGGCACCGGGGACTTACCACCACAGCATCATTGTGGGTAACCTGGCTGAATCGGCTGCTGACGCCGTAGGCGGAGATTCACTATTGGTTCGGGTAGGTGCTTATTATCACGATATCGGCAAGATAAAAAGACCGTACTTTTTCATCGAAAATCAGATGACATGTGAAAATCCCCATGATAAAATCGGTCCGTCTTTGAGCACTCTGATCCTTACTTCACACGTGAAAGACGGGGTGGAACTGGCCAGGGAACATAAGTTACCCCAGGGCATCATCGACATTATTGAGCAGCACCACGGCAGCAGCCTGGTCAGTTATTTTTACCACAAGGCTTTGGAGAATGACCGTACTGAAAGCGTTACCGAAGAAGAGTTCCGGTATGAAGGCCCCAAGCCGCAAACCAAGGAAGCGGCCATTGTAATGCTTGCCGACTCAGTGGAGGCGGGGGTCCGCTCATTGCAGAACCGTACGCCGGCCCGGGTGGAAGGCATGGTGAGGAAATTCATCAAAGACAAGCTGAATGACGGCCAGCTGGACGAATGTGACTTGACTTTTAAAGATCTAGATATTATAGCCACTGCATTTGTCCGGGTAATGTCAGGTATCTTTCATTCCCGCGTGGAATACCCGGATTTGTCGCAGGAAATTGAAAGGAGAAAGAAGCGTGCCGGTTTTCGTAAGCAACCTGCAGGAAGAGGTAGCGCTGGACAATAGCCTGGCTGATTTTTTAGTCCATGTCGTGCAGGAAGTCATTGAGAGCGAGGGCTACGGTGACGAGGCCGAGGTTAGCCTGGTTTTTGTCAATGACAGCTACATGTGTGATTTAAACTTGCAATACCGTGGCATAGACAGCCCTACCGATGTGCTTTCTTTTGCCATGCTTGAAGGCGAGCCGCTCCAGGGTGAGGAGGAAGAAGTGATCCTGGGCGATGTGGTTATTTCCCTGCAATCAGCCGTGCGGCAGGCTGAGGAGTACGGGCACAGTTTCCGGCGGGAAGTTGCTTACCTTACAATACACGGTGTTTTGCACCTGCTTGGTTACGACCATCAGGAAGAGGAGGAGTGCCGGGTAATGCGCCGGAAAGAAGAGGAACTGCTGGCGCAGTTAAATATAACCAGGTAATTTACTGCTGTGTTCCTGTTTTTTCCCCGGCGGTTGGTGACCGGTGATTTGTTTTGGAGTGGTTTAAGTGGGCCTGCGAAAATTTATAAAAAGTTTTGGTTGTGCTGCAGCAGGGATTTTCTACTCGTTAAGGACCCAGCGCAATATGCGGATACACTTTGCTGCTGCGTTGCTGGTTATGGGTCTGGCGCTGTATCTTAGAGTAAGCTCCCGTGATCTGCTTTTTTTGGTTTTTTCCATTACGCTGGTAATCATGGCGGAAATGTTTAATACTGCCATTGAGGCGGTTGTTGATCTTCATGTCCAAAGCTATCACCCTCTGGCCCGCATTGCCAAGGATGTGTCGGCAGGAGCGGTGCTGGTTGCTGCGCTGAACTCAATCGTGGTGGCATGTGTGGTGATTTATCCCCGCCTGGCGAATGAAATATCAGGAGTGATCAAGTTGTGGCTGATGTAATTTTCCCGGTTGAAAAGTTGATTAAAGCTGCAAGCGCGGCCCGCGAGAGAGCATACGCCCCTTATTCTTCTTTCAAAGTGGGTGCCGCGATATTAACCACAGAAGGGCGTTACTACACCGGTTGTAATATCGAAAACGCGTCCTATGGCCTGTCTTGCTGTGCTGAGCGGGTAGCTCTTTTTAAGGCTGTTTCCAACGGCGAGCGCAGCTTTGAGGCTATTGCCGTTACCGCCGGAACGGAAGACTACTGCACGCCGTGCGGAGCCTGTCGCCAGGTTCTTGCGGAATTCAACCCGGCGATGAAAGTATATATGGCAAACGGGCAGGGTGATTATATATTCCGGACGGTTGCTGAGCTGTTGCCTGCGGTCTTTATCCTGACGAAACCCCATTCTGGTTATGCCGGAACTGGAGAAGATAAAACCGGCGCAGGCAGGATAATAACTAAAATATTTGAGCCGGTTAACCGGTAAATTAGCTTCCGAATCTAGATGGTGATTGGTTGGATGGAATCTGGTTTCGCAGTGTGGATTTTACACGAAGTATGGAGTAAGCGGGGGTAACGCTGTGTGATTTAATTCGGGTGGAGGGAAAATGTGAGTATTTTTGAGATTATCATGCTGGTTTGTTTTGGAGCGGCCTGGCCGGTATCTATCTATAAATCGTATGTATCAAGGGAAATAGCCGGGAAGAGTGTTCTTTTTCTTTGGATTATTTTTGCAGGTTATCTGTCAGGCATTGTCCATAAGTTAGTTTATAATTATGATTTTGTTATTTACCTGTNTGCCTTGAATGGTATGATGGTAATGATAGATATAATGTTGTATTACCGCAATAAAATGTTCGTTGAAAGGCCGTGACGATTCCCGGTAGGAAATATATTGGTGAAAATGCTGTTAAACCGGGCGCTGTCCAAGGTTCAACTTCTGTTTTTATGAAAGTTGTAATTGCAGGTTTGCTTCCAGGCATTTGCTTTATTTTGGGTATTTTTTGGGGTAAAGGGTGATTGTTTTTGTTGGTGGCCGACTGCCGGTTTAAATCGGGTTTCGCATCGCTGGTAGGCAGGACCAATGTAGGAAAGTCCACTCTGTTGAACAGGCTTGCCGGGCGAAAAATAGCTATCGTGTCAGATAAGGTCCAGACTACCAGAAACAAAATTCTCTGCGTGCTTAACCGGGATGACTCCCAGATTATTTTTCTTGATACTCCGGGTATTCATAAGCCGAAACACAGACTTGGCGAGCACATGGTTCAAGTGGCGCTGAACACTTTAAAAGAGGTTGATGTTGTCCTTTTTTTGGTGGAGGCAAACCAGCCGCCCGGTCCAGGTGACAATTACCTTATACGGCAGTTTGCCGGGCTGTCCACCCCGGTTGTGCTGGTAATAAATAAGATAGATCTGGTCAGGAAAGATGATCTGCTACCACTAATTGAGGAGTATTCCCGTCTTTACACTTTTGCGGAAATTGTGCCTGTATCGGCATTATCAGGGGAAAACCTCGACCGCCTGCTGGAAGTGGTGACAAGATATATGCCGGCCGGTCCCAGGTACTACCCTGAGGATATGATTACTGACCGGCCGGAGCAGTTTATTATGGCCGAGCTGATCAGGGAAAAGGTTTTGAGCCTTACCAGTCAGGAAGTGCCTCATTCAGTTGCTGTAATTGTAGAAAACCTCCAGAAGCGGCCTAACGGTGTTGTGGCGGTCCAGGCGGTAATTTACACTGAAAGGGAGTCACAGAAAGGGATCTTGATCGGCAAGGGGGGCCAGATGCTGAAAAAAATCGGCCAGCTCGCCCGCGAAGATATGGAAAGGCTGTTCGGATCAAAAATTTTTCTTGAACTCTGGGTGAAGGTCAGGCCGGACTGGCGGAACAAAGAAGCCCAGTTAAAAAATCTAGGATACAGTGGTGAAGTTTAGGGAGACGATTCCCTGCCATATAGAAAGTTTTGTCTGTTAGAAAGTTTTGTCTGTAGCGGACGGGTGCATTATATTGTCATGAAACTTTACAAGATTGAGGCTGTGGTGCTGCGGGCCAGGGACTGCGGCAATGCAGATAAACTTTTAATTCTCTATTCCAGAGAACAGGGAAAACTGAAGGTGATGGCGCACGGTGTCGCCAAGCCTGCCAGCCGCAAGCGCGGCTCGGTACAGCTTTTTTCCCATTCCAGGTTCTTGGTGAACCGGGGCCGCGAGATTGACACGATCCGCCAGGGTGAAGTAATAGAGATGTTCTCATACCTCAGAAAAGATCTCGAAAAGATTGGTTACGCCAGTTACCTGGCTGAACTGGTGGATGCCCTTACCCCGGAGGGAGAGCCCAATCCGGCTCTTTTTGAACTTCTCCTTAACTCCTTGCGCCTGCTGGTGTCAGAAGATACTGAACTGCTGGCAAGAGCCTTCGAAATAAAGACAGTAGCCTTGCTGGGTTACCGTCCTTTGCTGGAACAGTGTGCCCATTGCCAGGGACCGGCAGAAGGTANGCTTTTCTTTAGTCCGGCTATGGGCGGGTTGCTGTGCAGTTCCTGCAGGTCGGTCGACCCGGACGCATTGCCCTGCAATAAGGGAGCAGTGGAGGTGCTTAAGCTGCTGTTACGCTGGCCTCTGGCCAGGCTGCGTCAGCTAAAGATAGACCGTTCAGGTAAAAACCAGATTAGAAATATGCTGTATGAATTTATCCGATACCAGGTCGAGCGGGAATTAAAATCAGCTACATTTTTGAAACGGTTTCCGGCAGGGGTCGGCAGGGCCGATGTATAAAAATAACCGTTGCGGGAGTAAATAAGGAAAAGAAGAAGGAGAGGTGTAGTAATGGACGAACTTGAGAAAATCGATATTTTAAGAGACCGGTTGGGTATCGGGTATAAGGAGGCCAAAGAGGCCCTGGATGAAGCTGGTGGCGATGTTGTCCAGGCCTTGATCAATCTTGAAACGAAGGACCGTGAACCATGCGAGCGCTTCTGGACCAGGGGCGTTGATATCCTGGGACAGATCAAAACACTGTTACAAAAAGGGCAGGGGTATCGGATCAAAATTAAGCAGGGGGAGCGGACGGTTGTTGAGATTCCTGCTTCACTAGGGGCGCTGGGTATTTTAGGTGCTTTGGCCAGCAGTGAAATAGCCGTTCTGGGGGCTATTGCTTCGGTGGCGGGAATGTTTAATAAATATACGCTGGAAGTTGAACACACTGGCGGTAAAGCAAATAGCACCGCCGGGGAAAACAATATTTAAAGAGACAGGGTTATGCGTTTTGTAAACAGTCAGGAAACTCCTGCAGGGTCTCTTTTGCGAGGGAAACCCTGCAGGAGGAGGGTTCCTGACTGCTTTTCTAGCAGATATTTTGACATAGCATTGACTTTAGTCTAAAAATCTGATAAATTGTAATAAAATAGGGTATAAGGAAAATAATCAATTGCGGCCAAATTGATTGGAAACGCGGGGACTGACTCCCGTCTCTGGTGGAATGCCGGGGGCCGGGGGTTTTAATTTTGTTTTGTGACAGGCAGAGGAGGCAGATTATGAATTTCCAGGAACTCATTATCACCCTGGACCATTTCTGGTCCAGACAGGACTGTATTATTTTGCAGCCTTATGATGTGGAAAAAGGAGCGGGTACCATGAACCCGGCGACATTTTTAAGGGCGCTGGGGCCGGAGCCGTGGCGTGTTGCTTATGTAGAGCCTTCCCGCAGGCCCACCGACGGGCGTTATGGTGAAAACCCAAACCGCTTACAGCACTATTACCAGTATCAAGTTATTTTAAAACCGTCGCCGGATGATGTGCAGGATGTCTACCTGGACAGTCTTAAAGCAATTGGCATAAACCCGGACGAACATGATATCCGCTTTGTGGAAGATAACTGGGAATCACCGACCCTGGGCGCGTGGGGGCTGGGTTGGGAAGTGTGGCTGGACGGAATGGAAATAACCCAGTTTACTTACTTTCAACAGTGCGGCGGCATTGACTGCCGCCCGGTTTGTGCAGAAATAACCTACGGCCTGGAGCGGCTGGCCATGTTTATCCAGGGTGTGGATAACGTGTTTGATATAACCTGGGTCAACGACATAACCTACCGCGACGTTCACCACCGGGGGGAAGTCGAGCACTCCCACTATAACTTTGAGCTGGCTGATACTTCTATGCTGTTTAAGCTGTTTGATATGTATGAGCAAGAAGCTTTGAGAGTGGTGGAACAGGGATTTGTGCTTCCTGCGTATGATTATGTCTTAAAATGTTCCCATACCTTCAATCTTTTGGACGCCCGCGGTGCTATCAGTGTGACGGAGCGCACCGGGTTTATCGCCCGGGTGCGGAACCTGGCCCGCGCCTGTGCCCAGGCCTATGTAGAACAGAGGGAAGCAATGGGCTATCCGCTGCTTAAAAAGAAGGAGGCTTGACTGATATGGCTGGTGATACGAGAGATTTCTTATTGGAAATTGGGGTAGAGGAGATGCCTGCGCGGTTTTTAGACCCGGCTCTGGCCGAGTTGAAAGAAGTGGCCGGGGAGGTGCTGAAAGAGCATCGTTTGAGCTTTAAACGGTTAGAAACCTACGGAACACCGCGGCGCCTGGCCCTGTTTGTGGAAGGACTGGCGGAAAACCAGGAATCTCTTGAAATAGAAGTAAAGGGGCCGGCCGTTAAAGTAGCCTTCAAACCGGACGGCGCCCCCACCCGGGCGGCGGAAGGCTTCGCCAGGAGTCAGGGAGTGTCTGTTTCCGAACTGGTTAAAAAGCCGGTAGGACACGTTGATTATGTGTTTGCAGTAAAGCGTGAGGCCGGGCGGCGGGCGGTGGAGGTGTTGCGTGAGATAGCGCCTGCCCTGATTACCGGGCTTCATTTCCCTAGGCCAATGCGCTGGGGAGACCATGAAATCCGTTTCGCCAGGCCGATCCGCTGGGTCGTGGCGCTGTTCGGAAACGAAGTGGTGGAATTTGAGCTTGCGGGACATAAAGCAGGAAGGACTACTGCAGGACACCGTTTTTTATGCGGAGAACCTGTAGAGCTGGCCTGCCCGGCGGAATACTTCGAAAAAATGCGTAAGTCTTACGTTATGGTTGACCCCCAGGAGCGCAAAGAGACCATCCGGCGCCAGGCGCAGGAACTGGCTGCATCGGTAGGCGGGACGGTGGTGAGAGATGAAGATTTGCTTACTGAAGTGAACAACCTGGTCGAGTACCCGACTGCCCTGATTGGAGAATTCAGCCCGGAATATTTGAAGCTGCCCAGGGAAGTGCTTGTTACCCTCATGCGAGAGCACCAGCGCTACTTCCCGGTTGCCGGACCTGACGGCGGTCTGATGCCAAAGTTTATCGCTGTCAGAAACGGTGGAGCTGAACACCTTGATACTGTCAGAGCAGGCAATGAAAAAGTGTTGCGGGCACGCCTGGCGGATGCAGATTTCTTCTACCAGGAGGATTTGAAAACCCCGCTGGTTGAAAAGGTGCCGGCGTTAAAGAAAATTGTTTTTCAAGAAAGTCTGGGCAGTATTTATGATAAAGTTGTACGGGTGAGTTCCCTGGTTGAGTACCTGGCCGGGGTGCTGAGGGCCGGAGAGCAAGAAAGAAAATATGCTTTGCGGGCAGCCTACCTGGCCAAAGCCGATCTGGTGACGAACATGGTTTATGAGTTCCCTGAACTTCAGGGAATTATGGGTCGGGAATATGCTGAGCGTTCTGGGGAAGAAAAGGGTGTAGCCACAGCAATTTTTGAGCATTACCTGCCCCGGTTTGCCGGGGATGAATTGCCGGTTACCATGCCTGGAAAAATGTTGAGTATAGCTGATAAAATGGATAACATTGTCGGTTGCTTTGCCATCGGTATTCAGCCAAGCGGTTCGCAGGACCCCTATGCTTTGCGGCGGCAGGCTCTGGGCGTAAGCCATATTCTTCTGGAAAACGGAATCAGCCTGTCACTGGAAAAGCTGATCGAAAATGCCTATCGCGGCTATGAAGGTAAGGTTCAGCTTAAGTTTAGTATGGAAAAGGTTACAGAAAATGTTGCCGAGTTCTTTAAACATCGTCTTAAGGGTATCTTTGAAGATCGTGGTTTTTCATATGATATAGTAGAAGCGGTTCTTGCTTCCGGCTATGATGATTTCAGCGATGCCTGCTTGAGGGTGCAGGCGCTGGCTGATTTCCGGACAGAACCGGCTTTTGGCAGTTTGCTGACCGCTTTCATTCGCGCGAACAACCTGACCAGAAATACGAGACCCGGCCAGGTAGACCCCTCTCGCTTAGAAGATCCCTCAGAGAAGGAGCTTTATATCTACCTTTCCAGGGTGCGGGAAAAAGCAGTGGCGTACCTTGCTACCCGGGATTATAGTTCTCTGCTGTCAGCTATCGCCACTCTTCAAGAGCCGGTGGATCGGTTCTTTAACACCGTGATGGTAATGGTGGATGATGAAAGGGTGCGCGAAAACCGTCTTGCTCTGCTTCAAAGCCTGGCATCATTGGTGAAGCAGGTAGCTGATCTAAGTAAGATAGTCGCCTAATAGGGGTAATATTTGGCTGTGTTAGACTAAGTTAAGTTAATATTCTGAAAAAGGGAGGTTGAATTTCCTCCCCCTATAGTATATATTATAATATACGTCAGTTAATTTATTATAAAATATACATGCTCTTCTAAGGGGCGATTGTTTTGGAATTAACCAGGCGTCAAGCTGCTATACTGGAAATTGTCAAAAATATGGGCCCAATCACCGGGGAGCAAATTGCGGAAAAGCTGTCCTTGACCAGAGCAACCTTAAGGCCGGATTTAGCTATTTTGACCATGTCCGGAATACTTGAAGCGCGTCCTAGGGTAGGGTATTTTCACAGCGGCAAGTTTCCACACCAGATTGTTGCCAAAAAAATACATAGCATGCTGGTCGCCGATATTAAATCAGTCCCTGTTGTGGTGCCGGAAAAATGCTCGGTATATGACGCCGTAGTAACCATGTTTATTGAAGATGTGGGTACTCTTTTTGTCGTCAAAGAGGGGGGCTTGCTGGAGGGAGTCATTTCCCGTAAGGACCTGCTCAAGACTACGCTTGGCGGCCAGGATATTCAGAAGCTGCCTGTTGGAGTGATAATGACCCGCATGCCCAATGTGTTGTTCACACATCCCGAGGAAACGGTGTGGTCGGCTGCTTGGAAGTTAATCAACCATGAAGTGGACGCCCTGCCGGTTGTGCGCAAGGTTTCCCTGCCGGACGGGACCGAGGGGTTTGAGGTGGTCGGGCGCCTCAGTAAGACTAACGTTACACGTTTGTTTGTGGAACTTGGAAAAGGGAGCTAAGGAGGAGTTTGTCATTTCCGCTGAGCATGATCTGCAATTGGTCATATACATTGTATCCGACTCTGTGGGTGATACAGCCGAACTGGTGGCTCGCGCTGCAGCCAGCCAGTTTAACCAGAATGCAATAGAGATTCGCCGGGTACCTTATGTCAGCGACCCAAATGAAATTTCTGACGTAATAGAGGAGGCTGCGGCCTTCCCCAGTTTAATCGCCTATACTCTGGTCCTTCCGGAGTTGCGTGATATTCTGGTTAGGGAAGCAGCGAAGCGCGGTATTCCGACACTGGATATTATGACTCCGATGATAGATGCCATATCTGCAATTGTTAAACTTCAGCCGAAGCTGGAGCCTGGATTGGTGCGCAGGACGGATGAAGAATATTATCGCAAGGTTGAGGCTATTGAATTTGCTATAAAATGTGATGACGGGAAGGACGCACGGGGTATTACCAGGGCAGACCTAGTAGTGATAGGAGTTTCCCGCACTTCAAAGACGCCTCTTTGCATGTACCTGGCGCATAAGCGGATCATGGCGGCAAATGTGCCCCTGGTTCCGGAAGTTTCACCGCCGGAAGAAATTTTTAAGTTACCATATCATAAATTGATCGGGTTAAGAATTCAGCCCCAACAGTTAAATGAAATCCGGAGAGAACGCCTTAAATCTCTTGGGCTTACCCCAAACGCTGACTATGTTAGTATGGAGCGTATTCTCAGGGAGCTGGAATACGCGGAAGAAATAATGAAAAAAATCGGCTGCCCGGTTATTGACGTAACCAACAAAGCTGTAGAAGAAACAGCCAGCAAGGTTCTGGAAATATATTATAAAGGGGAAAATGCTGCATTTAGGTAATATATAGCTTATCTTGAGTGCATCGCCTTTGCCGTGGTCAAAACAACCAGGACGGAGAAAGCCGGTATAAAGACTGAGAAATGAGCCGGCAAAAACAATCCTTTCAGGAGCTTCTCCCTGGAGATCATTTCACCGGCCACCCAGGCGATGACGATGCCGCCCAGATAGGTGATCCAGTGAAACCTGAACATCAGGGAAGCAAGTAACTGGCTGCCTATCATCAAGAGCGGCATACTAAACAGCAGGCCGAAAAGCAAAAGCAGCAGGTTCCCGTGTGATGCCCCGCCCACAGCCAGGATGTTGTCCATGGACATGATCAGGTCGGCGAGGACGATTGTTTTGACGGCCCGAAGCAAACTCCTGTGTGATGATACTACGGCGCATTCAACATCATTCTCCACAAGAAGTTTTACCGCGATCCAGATCAGCGCCAACCCTCCCAGGAACTGCAGCAACGGGACCTGTGACAGGCTGATGGCGGCTATGCAGGTAAAGAATACCCGCATCAGTATGGCTGCCAGAGCACCTAAAATAATTGCTCTTTTTCTTTTGCTTATATCCAGATTCCTGGTGGCCATACCGATAACCACAGCATTATCTCCGCTCAAAACCAGGTCTATCAAAATAATCTGCAGGACTGACAGCACGAAAGAGAGGTTGTCATGTAGCTCCACTAAAATACCTCCAGTTTGTTAATTTGTATAAACATTGATCATGTAGAACAATTTATATTCTCTTTTATTAGTAAAATGACAATTATAAAATGCAAGATCTTGGCATATAATACTAATATTTTTCATCGTATATTTTTCTTTCAGAGTATGATAGTTAATTGAAAACTAAAAGACCAGTAAAAGGAAAGACTTGCGATGGCAGGTTTTTTTCTTTTTTACACGAATAATGTGAAGTATGCATTATAGTAGCATCACATCATGGAGGGTCTGATATGGCAACAAAAATTTTAGTGATAGACGACGATAAAAAGATCACCGCTCTCTTGCGCCGCTCCCTGGTTTTTGAAGGCTACGATGTTAAGGTGGCAGAGAATGGCAAAGATGGTTTAGAAACTGCTTCATTGTGGCAACCAGACCTGGTGGTGCTGGATGTGCTCATGCCCGAGATGGACGGCTGGGAGGTATGCCGCAGGTTGCGTGCCGGGAGTGACCTGCCCATTTTGATGCTCACCGCTAAAGACGAGGTTTCCGACCGGGTCAGGGGGCTGGATCTGGGTGCGGATGACTATCTGATTAAACCTTTTGCTCTGGAGGAACTGCTGGCAAGGATAAGGTCTATTTTGCGCAGGCGAAAGTCCGGGGAAACAGCCTCACAGGCCGTGTTGACCTATGCCGACCTGGTTCTCGATTATGCCAGCAGGGAGGTTAGGCGTGGCAGGCGATTGGTGCGGCTAACGGCCAAAGAGTTTGACCTGTTATCGCTATTTATGGAGCATCCTAGACAAGTATTAACTAGAGAATTAATTATGGAGCGGGTTTGGGGATTTGATTTTAATGGCGAGTCAAATGTATTGGAGGTATATATTGGAATGCTCCGGCAAAAGTTGGAAGAAGGTGGGGAGAAAAGGCTGATTCGGACAGAACGCGGAGTAGGTTATGTGCTAAAGGAATAAACATATTTGGAAAGAGTTGAAGTTAATATGTCTTTGCGCATGAAACTGACTTTTTTATTTAGCGGTGTTCTGGCCCTGACCATGCTCATCTTTGGTGCTACGGTCTACTTTTTTATGGAGCACAATCTCACCGCCGGAGTTGACCGCGCCGTTGCTGAAATTGCCGAAGATGTCGTTCGCTCAACCAAAATATTGGGAAAGTTCCCGATGCCTTTACGTCAGGTTGAACTGCCTGAATTAGATGTGTTTGCCACGCCCAACACTTTTATCCAGGTTGTAGATCAGGAAGGGACTGTAGTAGCTCAGTCAGACAACCTGGGAGGACAGATTATGCCCCTTGGCGAGAAGACTTTGGGGGAGATAGACGCTGGTAACGGCTTCTACGAAACGGTAATGTCCGGTGGTAGCGGCCTTCGTGTTTACAACCGGCCACTGATTATGGACGGTGAGGTAATCGGGGTGCTTCAAGTTGGACAGACCCTGGGGCAGGTAGAAGCTGCTTTGAAGAGATTGCGGCTTCTATTGCTTTTGGGAGGAGGAATTACTCTTTTTTTTACCGGTACCCTGGGTTGGTTTCTGGCAGACGCCGCGCTCAGGCCTATCGGCCGGATAACTGAGACAGCCCAGGCAATCCAGCAGGCGCAGGATTTAAAGAGGCGAATCAGTTACGTTGGACCGAGGGACGAGGTAGGCTATCTAGCCGATACACTTAACCAGATGCTGGAGCGGCTCCATGATGCGTATCAGGATCTTGAAGAAGCTGAAGCAGCCCAACGCCGCTTTGTATCAGACGCATCCCATGAGCTTCGCACACCTCTGACCATCATTCGTGGTAATGCCGAACTGTTGAAAAAGATGGGGGACGTTGATCCGGAAATCAGAGCCGAAGCGTTGTCCGACATCATTTGTGAGGTAGAAAGAATGTCCAGGCTGGTATCGAATCTTCTTACCCTGGCCAGGGCTGACTCCGGGTTCAAGCTGGAAATGTCTTATGTAGAACTGGAAAGCCTGCTGTCAGAAACCTTTCGTCAGGCTGCTATCCTGGCTGAAGGGGTGAAATTTATGGTTAAGGAAATTAGTTCACTCAAAGGGGTTTTAATAAAGGCGAATGCTGATTACCTTAAACAACTATTTCTAATTTTGCTTAACAATGCCTTTCAGTATACTGAAAATGGGAAGACTGTTTGGGTGGAAAGCAGGCTGCAAAAAGATTGGGTAGAAGTGCTTGTAAGCGATACCGGGGCCGGTATCTCTGAAAACGACCTGCCGCTAATTTTTGATCGTTTTTACCGTGCCAGTAAGACCAGACAGAGTGATGGAACAGGGTTGGGTCTGGCCATAGCCAAGTGGATTATTGAACAGCATGGAGGAACAATCAGCGTTGAAAGCAAAGAAGGGGTGGGCAGTGTATTTACCGTCCGCCTGCCATTACACTGTCCTGAAAATAAATTTTCATCCTCCTGCTGGTGCCGCGCTGGCGGCATGGGTGTCTAATTTACTGTTTTATTTTTCTTCCTTTAATTTTTTAGGATATCTTTATTTTATTTTAAGCTTATTTTAAGGTTTTTGAGTTAAATTCAGCAGAGAGGGGAGGTGTTTTTTGCCTTTATGACGGGTAAAATACATGGAATAAGTTAGTTTTTGTGACTCCATCCGATTAAATTATTTGTTTTTTTCGATTTATTTCCCATACAACATGGGAATTTTATGTTTACTGAAAAATAAAAATAATGTTATATCATTGATAGCCTGATGGGCCATAAAAATTGATAAATTGGATAAAAATGGCTCTCTAGATTGACATTTTGGGAAAATTCCTGAGGAAAAGAGAGGAAAGAATAGTGAAAATAAAGATTACCGACACCACTATGCGCGACGGCCACCAGTCTTTATTGGCCACCCGGATGAAAACGGAGCATATTTTACCGGTTTTGGAGAAACATGATGCTGCCGGTTTTCATTCGCTGGAGGTGTGGGGCGGGGCCACTTTCGACACTTGCATGCGTTATTGCGGCGACGATCCCTGGGAGCGTCTGAAGGAAATCAGGCGCCGCGTCAAGACTCCTCTGCAGATGCTCCTCAGGGGCCAGAACGTAGTGGGCTACCGGAATTACGCCGACGACGTGCTGACCGAGTTCATCAAAAGAGCCGTGTATAACGGCCTAGATATTTTCCGTATTTTCGATGCTTTGAACGATGTCAGGAACCTGGAAAAGGCCATGGAGGTGGTCATCGCCGAAGGCGCCCACGCTCAGGCGACCGTTGTTTACACCATCAGCCCCGTGCATAACACCGAATATTACGTTAACATTGCAAAGACTCTGGAAAGCATGGGTGCACATTCTATCTGCATCAAAGACATGGCCGGCATTCTGGCGCCTTATCCGGCCTACGAGATCGTCAAGGCCATGAAAGACGCAGGGATTAAAGTTCCCATTCAGCTTCACTGCCACTATACCAGCGGCATGGGCGGGATGGCCTATTTAAAAGCCATCGAAGCCGGTGTTGATATTATTGATTGTGCCATATCTTCAATGGCCCTCCAGACGTCCCAGCCTGCCGTTGAAACGATGTGCGCAGCTTTAAAAGGCACAGAGTATGATCCCGGACTGGACTTCAAGCTTTTAACCGAAATTGCTGAATACTGGAAAGGCGTCCGTGAACAGTACGCCGAGTTTGATGTTGCTTCAAAGAGCGTGGATACCAATGTGATGGTTTACCAGATTCCCGGCGGCATGATGTCCAACTTTATTTCCCAG
>Ga0067045_1027873_pt1 | contig 53719 bp, 46 predicted proteins | sample TerdegcTABiofilm_FD_59184 | JGI IMG/M metagenome (GOLD analysis project Ga0067045, IMG submission 59184) | Combined Assembly of (Gp0054472, Gp0054536) Wastewater bioreactor microbial communities from Singapore -Terephthalate degrading...
GGCCGCAAAATCCCTCTGACAGGACCTTGCTAACGCATCAACAAGCGGAGATAACAGGTAGAAATCCAACCACTCACTGGCTGGTATCAACGCGCCCATCGGTGGCCGGAATCAACGCGCCCCGTGACAGAAGAACGAAGGCATCAAGGTTCACGTCCATTCCTACGGCCCCGGCCGTGCGTGGATGATGGTCTATTCCGACCCCATCAGCGGCAAGCACGTCGCCAGGTCCACCGGAGTGGCGAACTCGGGTCCCAAGTCCAGAGCAGAGGCAGAACGGCCTGCGGCGATTTGGGAGGAGCAACTCAACTCAGGTCGCTACAAGCCGCCGAGCAAGCTCACGTGGGCGGAGTTTCGAGAACGGTACGAGACCGAGGGGCTTGCCGGGAAGTCGGAGAGTATGGCCGGCGTGACTCGTACGGCCATGAACCACTTGGAACGCCTTCTCAATCCTGACCGGCTGTCCAAGCTCACGTCGGAAGCCATGAGCCGGTTTGCCAGTCAACTTCGGAAAGAGAAGATCAAGGAAACGACCCTGGCCGGCTACCTGGTTCACTTGATGGTGGCGTTGCGTTGGGCGGTGAAGATCGGGCTACTGCCGGAGGCCCCGAGCGTGGAAATCCCTCGGGCCACGGGAGCAAAGGGCCGCCCGATCACGGCAGAGGAGTTCGACAGGATGCTCGCAGCGGTTCCCAAGGTTCGGCCCCACGACCCTGGCGTCTGGACCCGTTACCTCTACGGACTCTGGCTTTCGGGGCTGCGATTGGAGGAATCAACGATTCTCTCGTGGGACGTTGATGCCCCCTTCGCGGTGGACCTGTCGGGAAAGCACCCGGCCTTCCGCATCGAAGCGAAAGCACAGAAGGCCCGGCGATCCGAAGTGGTCCCGATGACGCCGGACTTTGCAGAATGGCTGTTGCAGACTCCGGAAGACGAGCGGCAAGGCCGGGTTTTCAGGCTGTTGAACCTCCAGGGTGGCCAGCCCATCACGCTCGACCGTGTAGGCGGGACCATCACCAAGTTCGGCAAGAAGGCTGGGATCGTTGTGGCCCGAGACCCCGACACCGGCAAGGTGAAGTACGCTTCGGCCCACGACCTCCGCCGGTCGTTTGGGACCCGGTGGGCGAAGAGAGTCATGCCGGCTGTTCTGAAGCGTCTGATGCGGCATGCCGACATCCAGACCACGATGCAATACTACGTGAATCTGGGAGCGGACGAGGTAGCGGCCGACCTCTGGGCCACTCACCGTAAGAACGACAACACTTCCGACAACAGTTGGCCCCAAAAGGCGTCTGGAGCCGGTAAGAAGCCTGCCGAGAGAGGAGCCTCTGGAGGCCCGGTTTCGGCCTCGAATCAGCCAAGAGGAAGCATCGAAACGGGCCGCGGCGTCCAAGAAGGCCCGTCGTCGCTAAATGGACGACAGGCAGAGAGTTACGTCGTCAATCCGGAAGTCTCACCACGGCGACAGGGAGGGCACGGAGGGGAGGAACTGTTTGGAAACTCCTATCTTTAAGTGCCGCGGGGACCGGGTGAAGGTTGCGGGCACCCGATCGGGGCGGCGGCGGATGATGCCAGCTCATCCTTGTGCGGAGTCCTCCTCCATCCGTGGTCGCTCCGTGCCCTCCTTGTCGCCGTGGGTGCAGAAGGGGTCAGTTCCCGCGAAAGTGCAAGCCCGGGGAAGAGCCGACTGACCCGCAAGACCGGTGGCAACTTCACTCACCTACACTATCGGCGAACCCGTCGGGACTTGTCGCTTTCTTCGGTGCGGGCGGGAGAAACTCCGCACAAGGCGCATGCGACGTGTCTTGCCTAGGTTCCGGACCAAGTTACGACGACCCGGTCGCCGGGGGCTGCCCGGAGGCTTGCCGCGGCACTCCCCCCCACAACCGCCAATTCCAGGTGCCCGTTGGATCCGATCAAGGCAATGAGGGAGCCGGGGGCGGACTCGCCGTAGGTCCGCACCAGGCCGGTCACGACGCGGCCTTGGCACGAGACCCGGGCATCCGCCGCTTCGGGGGCCGACGGGAGGAGGACCGCGCGGATGTCGGTCACCAGATTGCCGAACGAGTCGACCAGCAGCACCGAACCTTCGATTCGGCCGGGGCTGAGCCGGACTTCGGGCCAGTCGAGCATGGCGAGTCGCTCGGTGGGCACACCCAGGTGGTCGGGGTCCAGGCCAAGGCTGAGCCGGGCCGCCACCGGGGCGAAGATGTCGCGGCCGTGAAACGTGGCTGAGACAGGCTGGAGCCAATACTCTGGTTCGGTCAGCCGGATGGTCTTGGCTGGCGGAGTATGCCGGGCCAATCGGCTCAAGAGTCCGTTGTCCGGGGCCAGGTAGTTCTGCCGGCCGATCCGAGCGTACAGAATCGCCCGCTCCGTGCCGACACCGGGATCGACCACCGCCACGTGGACCGTGCCGCCCGGAAACCGGTCGCTCACATCGTCCAACACGAGGGCCGCATAGCGGACGTCCTGGGCCGGCACCTCGTGCGTGATATCGACCAGCGTGGCCGCCGGATTCAGCGACAGGATCACCCCCTTCATCGCCGCCACATAAGGGCTGCCGCTGCCGAAGTCGGTGGTCAGGGTGATGATGGACATGAGACAGGGAGGGAGCAATGATGAATGAGGAGTGATGAATGATGAATGATGAATGAGAAAACGTCGCCAATCGCAGGTCGGCCCCTTCTCTCCTCTACTCCTCTCCCTCACATCTCCTTGACCAGTTCAACGCAGATTTCGCGGAAGCGGTTGGCGTTGACGTTGGGGTTTCGTCGCTTGGCCTGGCCGATGAGCCAGCCGGCGGCCTTGAGGTTGCCTTGCTTCAGGTCGGCCAACACCTTGGCGTTCGACTGGAGCAACTCGCGGCCGAGGGCGAACAGTTCGCTTTCATCGACCTGCGTGATGCCCATCGCCTGCATCGCCTCGTCGGCCGACTTGCCCGAGGCGATCATTTCGGCCAGCACGCCGCGGGCCCGGGTCGTCTCGATCTGCCCGGCCATGGCCTTGCCCACGAGTTCCGCCAGGCCTGCCGCGGAGACGGAGAATTCGCGGATGCCAATCTGCCGTTCGTTGAGAGTGCGGAGCACATCTTGCTGGATCCAGTTGCTGGCCACCTTGCCGTCGCCGCAACGGTCGGCCAACTCGACGTAGTAATCGACCAGGGCCCGGCCCTGGTTGACGATCACGTCGCTGTCGTACGGCGTGATGCCGTAGGTGGCTTCGAGCCGCGTGCGAATGGCCGCCGGCAGTTCGCCGAGCGACTGGCGGACGGTCTCGACCTCCGCGTCGGTGACGGTGACCGGCACGAGGTCCGGGTCGGGGAAGTAGCGGTAGTCGCTCGATTCCTCCTTGGACCGCTGCGGCCAGGTGATGCCTTGCGTTTCGTCCCAGCCGCGGGTCGACTTGGGGACCTCGCCGAGCCGCTTCCGCGTGCGGAGCCACTCGTCGTACTGACGCTGGGCCTCGAAGGCGAGGGCCCGCTCCACGGCGCGGAAGCTGTTCATGTTCTTCACTTCGACGATCGGCGTGGCGACTGTGCCCTCGGGCGTGGCGACGTGGAGGTTGATGTTGGCGTCGACCCGCAGGCTCCCTTCCTGCATGTTGCAGTCGGAAACGCCGAGGTAGTTCAACAGCAGCTTGAGTTCGGTGAGATACGCCTTGGCTTCCGCGGGCGAGCGGAGGTCGGGCTGGCTGACGATCTCCAGCAGCGGCGTTCCGGCCCGGTTCAGGTCGATCCGGCTGTCGGCCTTGCCGGCCGCCTCGTCGTGCATGCTCTTGCCGGCGTCTTCTTCGAGATGGACGCGGATAATGCCGATCTTCCTGGGCTCGACCCGCCCCTTGGGGTCGGCGATCCGCAGAAAGCCGTCGTGCGAAAGCGGCAGGTCGTACTGGCTGATCTGATAGCCCTTGGGCAGGTCGGGGTAATAGTAGTTCTTCCGGTCCCACTTGGTGAACCGGGCGATCTGGCAGTTCAACGCCAGCGCGGCCTTCACCGCCAGGGAGTAGGCCTTGCGGTTCATCACCGGCAGGCTCCCGGGCATGCCGATGCACACCGGACAGGTGAGCGTGTTGGGCGGCTCGCCGAACTTCGTCGAACACCCGCAAAACATCTTGCTCTCGGTCAGGAGCTGCACGTGCACCTCCAGGCCGATGACGATTTCGTAAGGAGTTGTGGACTCGGTCATGTCTCTGCCGTTCAACATCATCCTGGTAAGACGGACGGAGCAACGCGACGCCCGCCGAATGGTTCGCTTGTGTGGCCGGCATGAGCCTCGTGACTCCGCCTCTACCACGGAGGAGCCTCTCGGTCGTCACGGTGCCCGTACTCGGATCTTGTGCCTTGTGGCCACGACGACACAGCCCTTCCATTCTTCAAGGTTCTCGTTGCACAGAATCTGTCGGATTCGGTCGATGATAGACGTTCGACTTGGATGATCAAGACGAATCAGCAATATCCCCGGATGGGTTCCCGGGGCGAACTTCCGGATGTCTGAGAAATCCAAGTCCTGGGTCATCAGGAATCGGCTGGCGGCACTCGCCGCCGCCCAGATGGCTTCATCCGGCTGGCCCGTGAGCCCCTCGTCCGGCGAAGTCTCCGCATCGTGCCCAAACTCTCGAAGAAGGTCCACGAGAATGGCCGGCAAGTTCTCGTCCAACTTGATTCGCATCACACCCTCGGCGGTTCCGCATAGGGCATGTCGTCGACCGCTGCCGCTGCGGCGAACGCGATCGCCGCGCGAATGTGCTCATGCGTCAGAGTAGGAAAACTCTTTAGCACTTCGGCCTCGTCGTCCCCGTCGGCCAGGCTGGCCAGAATTGTCCGCAACGGGACGCGCGTACCCCTAAAAACCGGCTCGCCACGGCAAGTCGCGGGATTTCGGGTGATGAAGTTGGAGATATCCATCGTTCACTCCTCTGCGTAACCAGTGTGTCGGCGGTCTGGCGCCGATTTGGCACGTGTCGCGAAGTGCGTCTGGCGCCGGAAATACTCCACTGGCAAGGTGTCGAAGATCTTGCTCAGGCAAGCCGCGCCTCCCTGGCGAACTCGTCCTCCGTCATGTCGAACGTCTCTGCGCCGTAATCCGCCAGTTTGGAAAGGAAGGCAACCCGCGGGATGCCGGCCAGAGCCGCGGCGGCGCCGGACGAGAGCTTTCGCATCTCGAAGAGCTTCACGGCCGCAGCCATGCGAACGGCGTCTGCGACATTCTCTGGCGGCACTTTCAGCGCGAGTGCCGTCTCATTCGGGATTTCCAAGGTAATCCGAGTCATCGTTCGCTCTCCTCACGGCCAACCTTGATCCCGGGCATCTTAGCGAGAGCAAATACGCGGACGTTCACATCCCCGATCTCGGCAATGAACTTCCAAGCCGTGTTGGTATCGCGCAGGCGCACCTTTCGACTCTTGCCGATGTCCCAGCAAACGACTACCGGCATCTGATTTGGGTTATGACCGTGCAGTCTGAAATTGGTGAAGAGACACTCCGCTTCGATGGTGGTGAATCGTTCTGGGTTGCCTTCCGGTGTTACCCGAAAGTGAGCAACGATGTCAGCGCCCGAGGAACCATGTTCCAGGGACTCAAAGTGGTGAAAGGGAAGGGCACCTAGTGTCTCTAGCTTCCACAACACCGCCAGCGTGTCGTTCTCGTTCTCCGGCTCGCGATGAAGCCTCCTGCGCTGCCCGTCTGCGCCGACATAGAAAACCCATCTTTGTTCCGGTCGGGCCAATTTACGCTTCCGCTCATCTAGCGTCTCGGCGCCGCGAATCTCCTTCTGGCGCTTCGTGTGCGCAACGAATGTCTTGTAGGCGTCGGACTCCGCCACCCTCGCGAGAAGCTTCTGGACCGCATGATCGAAAGCCTCTTTCACTGCACCGTCGTTGATTGCACTCCTGCTGATATTCATCTCCTCCTGTATCTGGTCACATTCGACGACAAGGCAGCAGTTCTTGGCGCTGGGGTTGATGCCGAGTCCCCGACGCCCCCGTGTGTACTCCTCGAAATTCAGGTCGAAGTACGGAATCCCCAATACGGAAAGGATCAAACCGCTGTTGCCTATCTCAGGCGCGATGCCAAACCGCGATGCCTCAACAGAATAGAGACCCTTGAGCGTTACAGTCATCGGGAAGTTCTTCCCTGGCAAGCCGGTTGTCTCGACGAGGTTCACAAAACGTGTCGATTCACCTTGGTCGCCCCCCATGCGTTTGAGGACAGGGAATCCGAACTCCAGTTCCTCCTTTGTGCTTCCCACGGCCAAGTGAATCTTGGGCGGACTCATGCGCTCTCTGGTTAAGCCCACGAACGTGCGATGTTGGAGGAAGTTCTTGATGTCACGGAACGTGTATTCACGCTGAACGTCAGGGGGATGGCCGTAGACAGTGATTTTCGTCCCACGATGATAGCCAGGGGGCGGCTCCGATTCGTAGACTTTGGGCTTCGGCTTCCGCCCCGCCATGATCGTCTCCCATGGCGCGTTCACCTCTACCCGCCGCAGCGGTCCTTGCCCCGTATGCGTTTCGACGACCAAGCGACAAGAACCTGTAAAGCCTCGCGTAATGGCACGCTGGGGTGGACTCAACGTAGTCCATGCCGATACCGTCGTCCTGGACCTCGAACACATAGACGTCTTCTGGGTGCGGGTAGCAGCGAACCCAGATGTTCTCGGCTTGCACCTCTCGCGCCGCCGCGTTTGATATGAGTTCTCGCAGCAGATCAAGCGCCGTGCTTTGCTCTCGGATGAGCTGCCGCATTAGCCCGACCTCTTGGAAATAAAGGCCGACCTCTTTCGCCCTCGCCTTCTCAAATGCCTGCTCAAAGTCGGTTGGCATCGCGTTTCCCCCATCAGAACAGCGTATCGAAGCCGGCGGCCTGGAAGTGCCGGTCGTTGGTGAATGCCTGGGTGATTCCCAGCCTACGCATGACGGTGAAGGAAACGTGGTCGACGATTCCCGCCTGCGCGGCATCGCCACGGTCGTAAGCCTCCCACGCGGCTTTCCAGTCCTCGTCGGTGGGCACGACCAATTCGTTGCGCAGTTCGAGCGTCTCGCGCAACATGGAGACGTGATGCCGGTAAGGACGCCCCGCCGCCGTGTTGCCGCATTCCAAGAGAACATAACGGGTGGTCACGAAACCTCGCCGCTCCGCCACGACCAGCGCGTACGCCGTCTCCGCCGCGGCGTGCCATTGGTCGGCGGCGTCCCAAAGGGCCACCAATCCCACCGTGTCCAAGAAAACGGCGTTCATGGCTGGTGCTCGTTGTGACGTTCAGCCACATCGTGCTCGCCGGAGTCGAATCGCTCGGACAGGATGGCATACACGTCGTCCAGGGTCGGCTTCGTCGATTCCTTCTTGATTTGCAGAATCTCGACCTCGACATCGCAGGGGTCCGGCAGGTCGATCTTCCCGATCGGCCGGAAGACGCCGTTCTGGTAGATTGCGTGAAAGGTCATGGCAGCCTCTCATTTGCGGCCGTGCAATGGCCAAATCCCCTCACCCCCGGCCCCTCTCCCGAAACGGGAGAGGGGAGCAGTTGTTGGACAGCCGCTTTGTTCATTCTACCTCGGCGGCATACGTGGGCCAACGATCGTCTTCCGCAACGCGACCGCTATCAAGCCGGCTTTGCCCGATGCCACTCCGTCGCTTGCTGGAACATGTGGGCCCCGCGGAGGAGGCGTTCTTCTTCAAAGGGCGGGGCTTGCAGGTGCAGGCCGATGGGGAGGCCTTGCGAACTGAAGCCGCAAGGGATCGAGATGCCGCCGATGCCGGCCAGGTTCGTGCTCACCGTATAGAGGTCGAACAGGTACATGGCCAAGGGATCGTCGATCCGCTCGCCGATCTTGAAGGCGGGGGCGGGCGCCACCGGGCCGGCGATCAGGTCGACCTGCTCGAACGCGCGGTCGAAATCCTGCCGGATAAGGCGACGCACCTTCAGTGCCTTGAGATAATAGGCATCGTAGTAGCCGGCGCTCAGGGCGTAGGTGCCGAGCATGATACGCCGCTTCACTTCCGGCCCGAAACCTTCGGCCCGGGTGCGGCGGTACATGCGGATCAAGGCGTTGTCGAGCGCGGCCAGGGCGGCCTCGTCGCCGGCGAGCTGCAACTCCTTCCGCTGCTGCTCCAGCTCGGCGGCCATGGCACGCTCGTCGGTGCGGTAGCCGTAGTGGACGCCGTCGTATCGGGCCAGGTTGCTGGAGGCCTCGCACGGGGCGATGATGTAATAGGTGGCCACGGCGTATTTGCTGTGCGGCAGGGAGACCTCGCGGACCGTGGCCCCGAGGGACTCGTACACGCGGACCGCCTCGCGCACGGCCGCCTCGACCTCGGCGTCGAGCCCCTCGCCGAAGTGTTCCGGCACCAGCCCGATCCGCAGGCCGGATAGCGGCTGCCGGACCGTCTCGCGGTAGCGCGGCACGGGCCTGTCGATCGACGTGGAATCGCGGGGATCGTGGCCGGCGAGGACTTCGAGCAGGAGGGCCGCGTCTTCGGCCGTTTGGGCCACGGGACCGACCTGGTCCAAGCTGCTGGCAAACGCGACCAGTCCGTAGCGGCTCACCCGGCCGTAGGTCGGCTTCATCCCGGTCACGCCGCAGAGCCCAGCCGGCTGGCGGATCGAGCCGCCGGTATCGGAGCCGACGGCCAAGGGGGCCATCCGGGCCGCCACGCAGGCCGCCGAACCGCCGCTGGAGCCGCCTGGGATTCTCGCGAGGTCCCAGGGGTTGCGCGTGATCTGGTAGGCCGAATTCTCCGTGGACCCGCCCATGGCGAACTCGTCCATATTCGTCTTGCCGATCAGGACGGCGTCGGCGGCCCTGAGCTTGGCGATGACGGTCGCATCGAACGGCGGCCGGAAGTTCTCAAGGATGCGCGAGGCGCAAGTGGTCGGCTCGCCTTGCGTGCAGAGCACGTCCTTGACCGCCACCGGCAGGCCGGCCAGGCGACCCAGGGGCTCGCCCCGTTTTCGCTTGGCGTCGATCTCCGCGGCCCGGGCCAACGCCGCCTCGCGGTCCACGCGGAGAAACGCGCGGACCTGCCCGTCGTGCTGTTCGATTTGACGAAGAAAGGCCGAGGTGATCTCGGCCGAGGTGGTTTCGCCGCGGTCAAGCCGCGCCAGGAGTTCGGCGGCCGTGAAGTCAAGGGGGGACATCGTGCCTCCGTCCGACTCCCGGAGTCCGTGACTCTTCGGAAGTCCCGTGAAGTCCCGCCTTCAGTCGCCCAAGACGGCGGGCACCAGGTAACACTCCTCATCGCGATGCGGGGCTGTGGCCAGAGCATCGCTACGATCGAGACTGGGCTCGACGCGATCGTGGCGGAAGACGTTCGCCGTATCGAGCGCATGGGCCATGGGTTCGACTTCCGCGGTGTCCACCTCGGAGAGCAGTTCCATGTAATGGAGGATCGCTCCGAGTTGCGAGGTCATCTTGTCGAGTTCCTCGTCGGTCAAGAGGAGCCGGCCGAGGAGCGAGACCTTGTCAACCTCTTCGCGGGATAGTGCCATGGCTACGGCAAGTCAGGCTGGAAAGCCTGACCCACTTCCTTCGGAGATGGAGGGGTCAGCCCGCCGACTCGTCCTTCTTGCGCCGGCGCTTACGGACCTTCGAGCCCTCGGGAGCCACATAGGGAGTCGCCCCGCGCTTTTCGGCCCCGTGAGCGGCGGCCTTGTCCCCCTCCACCTTGGCTCTCTCAGCGGCAGGAGCCCGGAACGGTGACACGTGGACGACCCGTGTGACGGCTCCACTGCGGAGGCACCGGGCGCAAATCGAAATCGTCTTGTGGGCCCCATTTGCAGCGGTAATCCGGACCCGCCGTATGTTGGGCTTGAACTGACGCCTGCTGATCCCAGTGACCTTGGTTCCCACTCCACCGAGGTACTTTGCCCTGCCTCGGGTTGTCACCTGATTCCCCATTTGCGGCGACTTTCCGCACACTTCGCATGCCTGACCCATCAACCGTCTCCCACAGTGAGAACCGACCGGGATTCCGAAACTCCCAATATACTCGGCCCAGGCTCACTGACAAGGGTAGACAAAACGTAACACTCCAGCCGTAGGAAGTTGTCAGAAGAGGTGAAGGGAAAAGGAAAAAGCGGGGAAAAAGGGGGAAAGAAGAGGAGAGTATTCCCACTTCAGAATTGTGTGATCGGGGCACAGCTTCTTGCCTTTCCCATTTTTCCAGTTCTTTTCCTTTTCCCTTCCTCTATTCGCACTTCATCCCGCTGAACACATACGACAGAACACCCCCGTCGCGGCCGCCCGAGGGACCGGCCGAGGATGGACGATGGGAAAAGACATCCCCCCCACAAAAGGGAGTCTCCTGACGTGTGGGCCTCGTTTTGTGGCAATTGGCAAGATAGGATAGATATGGAATGTTTGCCCGATCGAGGCGCCACGTGCCAGGAGTCCTGCTCGTGATCCGTTTCTTCTCCCTCGTGTGTCTTTGGGCTCTCGTACTGGCTGGCCTGATTGCCGGCGGTTCCGGGCAAGCGGCCGACGACCGGCCTGCCAAGTCAAGCAAAGCGGCCGGCAAGAAGGCGGCGCCTGCCGCCCAAGCCGGGAAGGCGGCGCCCGCCAGTGTTCCTGTCAGGCCGCGCAGGAAATGGACGGAAGCGGACCTCGGCGGCACCAAGGAGCCTTATGCCGAGATCACGCGGGCCCCGACGGGCAAGCCGTTGATTGCGATCCACTATCCGTGGCGCGTGCATTCCCAGCCCTCGGTGGAAGTGCGATGGATGGACGACGGGGAGACCGATACGGGCGAACTCCGGCCGCTTCAATTCGTCGCCACCCTGATGAAGGGACAGATTCTCTCGGACGTCTACACCTGCCGCGACAAGGCGGATGCCACGCCGCTGAAGATGCCGATCGAGATTGGCGGTCGCAAGGTGGAGATCCTCGGCGACCGGAACCTCTTGAGTGCCCCGGCGGCCACCGTGGTCTTTCCGGAGATTCCCCGCACGCCCGACATGAGCGACGCAGCCGACCTTGCAGCCCGGGCCGTCTTCTTCCCGTTGGACAGTTGGGCCGTGGACGGCCGGACCTTGTGGCTGGAACTCCCCGCCGAGTACTTCTCCCAACCCGGCCGGATCCGCGTGTGGTTCTATCGCGAAGGGAACGTCCTCTGGTGGAAGACGCTCGCCTGGCCGGGGCCAAACTGAGAAGGGAGAAGGGAGAGGGGAGAAGGGAGAAGGGAGAAGGGAGAGGGGAGAGGGGAGAGGGGAGAAGGGAGACGCGGAACGCGCGGCATCGCGGTCTCGTGGGGTAGGTCGGGCAAGGGAGCGGCCTATCGCCCCGGCTTCGCTTCTGTGGACGCTCCGCGAAGCCGGTTTACGAAGTCGGCGTGTTCGGGCGAGGCGAGTCCCTGTTGGAGCACGGCGACAGCCTGGGCCAGGTCGCCTCGGATCAGGGCGGCCGGGTCGAGCCAGAGTCCGGGGAACACCTCGCTGCGATAATGGCCCTCGGGGCTCAGCGGAAGGGCGGCATATCGGCCTTCGCGGAGCACGAACCAGTCGATGGCCCGATCCCACACCCGCCACACGAGATACTCCGACACGCCGTTGCGTTGGTAAGCGCGGAGTTTGTCGTGCAAATCGTAGCTGGCACTGGAGGCGGCGACCTCAGCGATCAACTCCGGGGCGCCGGCCACGTAGTGGTCGCTGTCGCGTGACTGCCCGCCGCATTCCGGCCGGATGCGCAGGAAGGCGTCGGGCTGCGGCTCATTCTCCAAGTCCAGACGAACCGTCCCGTTGTCGCCGCCCTGCACGCCCGGCGTCGCCGACCCGTAAAACGCCAGCCAGCCGATGAGGTGGAAATGCGGTCCGGCATGTTCTTGGGATACTGGGGACGGCATGTACACGACTCCTTCGATGAGTTCGGCCTTCTTCACGTGCGGCATCGCGGCATACCGTCTCTCGAACTCCGGCCGGCTCAGCCGGTCGCCCGCGTGCAGTTCCAGCACGGGCTCGGGCAGCGGCGAACCGGCAGGAGTCGTCTGTATCGTCGCCATGGCTAGAAACCTCCTCGCGCTCAGGGAACCGTCTTCCCCCTCGTTAGGCAAGTATAACTCGCCGCGTGCCCCCGGGGAATCTGCGCGGGTCCGCGACCGCAAATTGCGTCAGTCGTTGCCTCCTGCGGCGGGGCCCTGGACGATTGCCAGGACCTCGTCGAGGATGAGGCGATTCGTGGCGATTCCCTGGCCGGAGTAGATCGTGCGCCGGCCCTGCCAGTCGGTGAAGGTGCCGCCGGCCTCTTCGATAATCGGCTGCACGGCGGCGGCGTCCCAGAGGCACATGAGGGGATCGACCATCAGTTCGGCCCGGCCCGTGGCCACCATGAGGTAGCCGTAGCAGTCGCCCCAGGAGCGGCTCAACCGGGCCGCCGACTCCAGACGTTCGTAGACATCGCGTCGTTCGACCTCGCTGAAGTTGGCCACTTCGCTGGTCAGGAAGAGCCCTTCGCTGAGCCGCGGGCAGGAGGAGACGCGGGCCGGGCGCGGCGTGCCTCCCTGGAACACGTACCATGCCCCTTGCCCTTCGGCGGCGTACACGCACTCGTCCAGCGCCGGGATCAGGATCACGCCGAGCACGCTCCGGCCCTCGTGCTCGACGGCGATCATCGTCCCAAAGAGCGGCACGCCGTGGATGAACGACTTCGTGCCGTCGATCGGATCGAGGATCCAGCGGTAGCCGCTGGTGCCGGGCCGCTCGGGAAATTCCTCGCCGAAGATGCCGTCTTCGGGGAACGCTTCGGCGATGCAGCGGCGGAGATGCTCCTCCGCCCCGCGATCGGCCACGGTGACGGGCGAGTCGTCCTCCTTGCGCTCGACCGCCAAATCGCTCCGCCGGAAGTGCTCCATCACAAGGCGGCCCGCCTCCCGGGCCAACTGGATCGCAAGCTCCAAACGCTGGGTCGTGGGGGTCGCCGGGGTGGTTGAGTGCGAGTCCGTCATGGGGGCTATCCAATCTCGGGGAACCAATAGAGGGCGGCGGGGGCCGAAACGGGAATTGTAGGACGCCGATCCGGAACTGCCAACCGGGCGCGGGGGTGCGGTTACTTGACTCCCGCCCCGACAGGTTGTTAGATTCCTGGCTGGAGTGGGAGGCCGTGCTCGGGCAGAGATGTAGGGCCAGACGGTCCTGCGTGATCCGGGGAGGGCGAAGCTCCTGCCGAGCCGTCGCCCGTCCGGGAAGACGTGCGCTCGTTGCAGGCTCGGCAGGAGCCTCGCCCTCCCAATCTGGCGGTTTGACGCTGCCGACGAGAAAGAAAGCGGCGACGGGTCGCCGCACGCCAAGAGCCCTCGGGAGATCGAATCATGCCGATTCGTTGCCTGGCCGCGTTTGCCTTCGTTGCCGCAAGCCATCCCTACGTGAGCCTTGCCGGCGAGGTACCGGACCTTCGTTTGGTGCCCTTCCCGAAGCAGGTGCGGATCGGGGACGGTGAGTTCGCCTTGAACCGGCCGTTGGTGCTGGAGCATGCGGCCAGGGCCGGCGAGACGCCGGTGCAGATCGTGTGCGAGGAGATGAAGCGAGGAGGGTTCCCGGCGCCCAAGGTCGTGAAGGTCGAGGGGGACGCGGCGGGCTTTCGCCTTTCGCCCGCACAAGGCCCGGTCGCGCCACAGGCCGACTCCTGGTCCGACCGAAGCGTGGAACACTACCGGCTTCGCGTGACGCGGAATGAGATCGTGGCCCGGGCGCCCACGCCGGCCGGCGCGGTCTACGCGGCCCAAACCCTCGCACAACTCCTCCGCGCCAATCGCCGGGGCGATGCGATCCCGTGCGTGGAGATCGATGACTGGCCGTCGCTCCGCTGGCGGTGCTTTCAGGACGACATGACCCGGGGACCGAGTTCCACGCTGGCGACCCTGGAATTCGAGGCGGCCCTTGGGGCCTACCTGAAGATGAACCTGATGACCTACTACATGGAGCACCAGTTCGCCTTCAAGAAGCACCCGAAGATCGGCCCGCCCGACGGCTCGCTCACGCCCGACGACCTGGCCGCCCTGGTGAAGTTCGCCAAGCCGCTGGGCATCGACATCCTCGGCAACCAGCAGTCGTTCGGGCATTTTGCCGACATCCTGAAGCACCCGGAGTATGCCAGCGTCCGGGAGACGGACGGCGTCCTCTGCCCGGTGAAGGAGGAGAGCTACAAGCTCCTGGACGACATGTACTCCGAGGTCTGCCCGCTGCTCCCGTTCCCTTTCTTCAATGTGTGCTGCGACGAGACCTGGGGGCTTGGGGAGGGGCCGTCGAAGGAGTTGGCGCAGAAGATCGGCGTGGGCGGGGTGTACGTGCAGCATATCCGCCGGATCCACGACCTGCTGACCAAGAACTACAAGAAGCGGATGATGATGTGGGGCGATATCATCCTCCAGCACCCCAAGGACCTCGAAGCGATCCCCAAGGACACGATCATGCTCACCTGGGCCTACGATCCGCGGGCCAACTTCGAGGGCCAGATCATCCCGTTCGCCAGGTCGGGCTACGAGTTCTTCGTGTGCCCGGGCGTCGGCAACTGGAGCCGCATCCTGCCCGACTTCGACCACGCCATGACCAACATCGGTAACTTCGTGCGCGACGGAGTGAAGCACGGGGCCCTGGGCATGCTCAACACCGACTGGGAGGACGACGGCGAGGCCCTCAACGCCGTCAAGTGGCATGCCGACGCCTGGGCCGCCGAATGCGCGTGGAACGCCTCGAAGATCAATCGCGAGGATTTCCAACGCCGCGTGGGTGCGGTGCTCTTCGGCGAGAAGGGCGACCACTTTGGACAGGCCGTGGAACTGCTGGCCAAGACGCACCGCATGGCCGGCATGGAAGGGATGAACAACCGCCGCTTCTGGCAGAACGATTTCTCGCCCCAGCGCGACCCGAAGGCCGTCCGGGCCTCGGCCGAACGGCTCCTCGCGGCCGTCTCCCTGGCGATCGGGCACCTGGAGGCGTGCCGTCGCGAGGCGGTCGTGAACCGGCACATCCTCGACGTGTTCCTGTTCGGCGCCCGGCGTATGGAGTTCATCGGCCGCCGCATGCTCGACGGGCTGGAGGCGGCCCGGCTCTACACCCAGGCTTACGACGGCCCGGCGGCTGAGGCCGGACCGCGTCTGTACAAGGTGGAGGCCCTCGTCCGCGCCAATCGCGACGCCTACGAGTCCTTTGGACGCGAGTTCGCCGCCCTGTGGAACAAGGAGAGCAAGCCCCACGCCCTCGACCGGACCATGAATCGCTACGCGGCCGCCGTGGCCCGCTGCGACGGGCTTCTGAAGAAGCTGGGCGACGCCCGCAAACGCTTGGAGCAGAAGAAACCGCTGCCGCGTCCGGAGGAACTGGGCCTCCTCTTGCCCGAGGCATTTCCCCGCTACCTGCGGCCGCACGATCTGGTTGCGACGCCGCTTGAGTCCGACACGCCTTGGGCCGACCCCGCGGCCACGCATCGCCTCGGGCTGGTCGTGAGGGCCGGGGCCGTGGATCGCGGCGAGCTTCCCATCGAAGTGGCCGTGGCGCTGCCCGAGGGACTGGTCGGGAAATCTCTCTCCCCCGTTGTGGCACAGCCGCCCTCGGCTGTGCGGAACCAGCCAACACAGCCGGGGGCGGCTGTGCTCCAGGTCTCCGCGTACTGCTCGGTATCGGGCGGGACGGCGCGGCAAATCCCCGTGCAACTCGATCCCGGTGGGACGGGTTTCCAACCCGTCCCGCCGCTCCAGGACGGCTTGGAAAGCCGTCCTACGAGGCCGCGGCTCGTCTTCGTGATTCCAGGGCCGATCCCCAAGGGCTCCCAAGCCACGGTCCACGTCTATCTCGGATCGAAGCAACCGCCCAAGCCGCTCCCACAAGACGTCTCGACCCAGGACGCATCCAAGGGCATGAAGTGGATTGAGAACGACAAAGTGCGGCTGCTCCTCGGGCCGGAGGGGGCGCACGTGTACCGGTGGGAAGTGAAGGCCCAGAAGAACCGGGACCTGACCCAGCCGGGCGAGGCGGGCTGGGCAGGCTTCTCCGACGCCGGCCACGACCACCGCGAGATCCGGCACTCCTTAACCTGCACGGCCCGCGGCCCGGCCCTGGTGCGCTACCAGTGTGCAGCCCCCACCGGCCAGGTGAAGACGGTAAGCCTCTACGCCGGCGCGTCGTGGATGGAGGTCGTGCTGGCCGAGCCGGTCTCGTACTACTGGGACTTCGACGATCCCAAGAATTTCGCCGCCGAATTCTCTACGCCCGGCAAGTATCTCTTCTCCAACGGCACGACCGGCCCGGTGGGCCGACACGCCGACGGCGTGTCGGCCCAGGTGAAGGCCCACGGCGTGACCTGGGGGATCAAGTACAACGAGGAGAAACTCGCCCTGGGATTGGCGACCCCGGAGACGACGGGCCATTTCTGCATTGCGCCGGGCTCCGGGGCGGGCGGCGTGGGCATTGAAGGCCCCATCCCGGCGAGCCATTTCGTGACCTACGGCGGACTCCTGGAGGCCGAACCCGCCGCGACCATGAACCGCCTCCAACGCACCCTCGATTTCCGCCACCCGCCGGAAGTCGTGGTCCACGCGATCGAATCCGCGGGCAACCGTACGAAGTAGGAGCGGCTTTCCCATCCGCGCTCAAGGGGAGGAACTCATGCCACGCTTCATGCTGTCCGCAATTCTGGCATCGGTCGTCCTGTGCTACCCTTGGCATGCGTCGGGCCAGGGAAAGCAGCAGCGGGTCTGGAAAGACGCGAGCGGCAGGTTCGAGATCCGCGCGACCCTCATCGAACAAACGGCCACGGCCGTGCGATTGCACACGTCCGATGGACGTGAGGTCTCGGTCCCGATCGAGCGACTAAGCCAGGCAGATCAGGACCACCTGAAATCGCTCGCCGCGCCGATGGACAACCCGTTCAGCGGCGGCAAACCGCTGTCCGGCGCGGCCCCATCCAAGCCATCTCCTGCGCCCGGGGCTTCCGGGGGGCTGCGATCGCTTCCGGAATCGAAATCCGTGGGCGAGGAAATGGCGCTGCCCGGCACCGGGACGACGCTGGATCTGTCGTCGGCGCCGGCGGACGTGCCGTTCGTTCCGGACCCGCCGCCCGAGGTCCCCGAACTCCCTGCCGCGGCCGTACCGGTAAGCCCGGTGGACGCGTACGACAAGATCGCGTCGCCGGTGCCGGTCCACCTCGCCGACGGCCGTTTCCTGGTGTCCATCGGGCGGAACGTCTCGGGCAGGCCCCAGGAAACCCGTGGCCGCATCTACTCGGTGAGCCTCACGGGCCGGAAGTCCGAATTGGTCTGGGACCATCCCCGCGCCGTACACGTGTGGGATCACGACCCGGCGACCGGCCGCACCTTGATCGTCGACAACCTGGACCAGTTCCAACGGGGCGGCGAGCTGGTCATGGTGCAAGGCATGGCCGAAGGCAAGGCGTCGCCCTTGTACCGCCGCACGTTGCCGGGCGCGGGCCGGCCCGGTTTCGCTCCCCAGGTGGAATTGGCCAGGTTGCTGTCCGGTTCGCACGCCGCGGCGGTCGTCAACGGCGTGCTGCACGTCTGGGACCTGCCGGCTGCCAAACTGGTCTATCGCGTGGAGAAGGTCAGCGCCAGGGAACCGCCCGTCTTCAGCGGGAACCAAATCATCATGGCGATCCCGCAGAGTGGGAGAGTCGTCCTCGTGGAGACGGCCAGCGGCACGATCCACAGGTCGATCCCCACCGGCAGCACTCTGACGCCGGGGGCGGCTTTCAACCCGTCGGGCCGCCTCCTGGCGATCTGCTTCTCGAACCAATACCTGGTCTGGGATTGCGTGGCCGACAAGGCCGTCAGCCAGGCCACGACCACCGAGCACTTGGGATCGCACCCCATCCACTGGATTGCACCGAAGATGTTCCGCGCCGCGCTGGGCGACGCCGTCCACGTGGGCCTGGGCATGTCTGTCTGGAAATACACGGCCTCGCTCTGCACCGAACCGATTCTTGTAGGGAATATGTTGTTGACCGCCACGACCTCGACGATGTGCTCCGTGGCGTGCGTGGCGATTCCCCATGCCTCGGCGCAGAAGTCCGTCGACCGTCTCGAACGCGCCGGGGATGCCGCCATGCTCGTCCGTCCGGGCTCGTCCGTGGCAGTCGCGGTCGACACGACCGAGCAAGTCGATCGGGCGGCGATTCAGGCGTCCTTGTCGCAGGCCGCCGAGAAGGCCGGCTGGAAGGTGAGCGAACGTGCGCCGATCACGTTGGTCGCCAAGATCGGCCGCGGCGCGACCCAACCGTTGCAGTTTCGCAGCATGGGCCCCGGGCCTCGGACCACGAGTTCTGCGAGCCTGACGCCTTTTACGGCGGAACTGGAGATACGAAGCGGCAAGGACGTGCTGTGGACGCGATCGACGGTCAATCACATCCCGAGGCTGCTCCACCTCCAAGAAGGCGAAACCGTGCAGGACGCGGTGAAACGCTTTGAAAAGCCGGACGCCGGGTTCTTCTCGCGTCTGGATCTCCCCCCACGAATCCCGAAGCCCGAGGTCAAGTCGCAGGTCGGGATGAGCGTGCTGAAGGACTGCGAGTGGCAGGACCTGAACGTCCCGGCCTCCGGGCCCATGCGAACCCCGGCGGGCCGCTCGCGTTCGGGCCGCGGGGGTCGGCCAGGTGGGTGAGATCGTCGGAGTCGAGCCGGTATCTGCGTGCCCGTCGGCGTTGCTGGTTCAGTCGTAGAGCACCATGACCAGCAATGCGGTGCTCGCAGAGCACCCTACGCGCTGCCGGGCTCATGCCGCCCTGTCGGTCCGCTGTCGGACGGGCCGGCGCGGGTGGGGACCGCTTCCGGCTCGGGCAGGGTGGCGGTCGATGCGGCGTGAGGCCGAGGTCGCGACGGACTGGGGGCCGAGTGGGTCCTGATCGAGGTAGATCACCAGGCCCACCAGCATCGCGATCGCCCCGCCTACCGCGATCGGCCACCCGACGACCTGAAGCTCGTGTCGGGCGGCGAGATTGGCCCACGCGATCAAGATTCCGCCGCAGGTCAGCGCCGTGGTGCCAAGCCACGTGAACGTCGTGCTCAGCACTCCCGCAAGACGCCAGAAGGGACTGGGCCCAGTGTCTCTCCTGCTTCGAGCCTGCTCTTGCCGGTGCCAGCCTGACGCCACCGGCTGGGCGGGATCGAACCGTGTTTGACGTGCATCCGGGCCTTGGCGTGCGTAGAGGCCGAGCAGCCGGGATACGCGGCGGAGTTGCTGGTCCAGCCCCCAGGTGTCGAGCGGCGGTGGGGCGGGAAGATCACCGCCCAAGGCATCCATCGGCTGGAGGGCATGTTCCTGCACCCGCTCCCTGGCTCCCGCGGAGGGGGCCGCAGGCGGCAAGACTGCCTGAATCCGATCGCAAACAACACCCCCACACCGAGGGCATTGGTATCTCCCCGTTTCAGCGGATGTGAGTCCGGGAACGTCTTGTCGACAGGAAGTGCACCACATGGCGCTTCTATCCATCGGCAGAAGGGGTTGGAGGCTCCACGGATTCCGCGGGCCCCGGCAAAGGCGGAAGATGAGGAGAAGGGATAGGAGAGAAGGGAGAGGGGGCAAGGGAGAACCGCGAGGGGCGGTGGCAGATGAACCACGAGGGAGAGGGAAACAGAAAACGACGCGGACGGCAAAGAGCCCGCCGCGCAATCTCCCCTCTTCCTTCTCCCCTCTCCCCTCTTCCTTCTCCCCTCTTCCTCCCTACCAAATCCCGCGGAGCCATTCGGCGATCATTTCGACCTGCCGGGCGGAGAGGATGTTCTTCTCGGGGGCCTCGGGCGTTTTGGCGTAGGCCGGCATGCGGTCGTTCTTGGCGCCGTAGAATCGCTTGTGGGCAGGATCGCCGATGATCCCGATGAGCCACTCCCGCGATCCGTAGCCGGTCAGATCGGGCGCGGCGCCGAGCTTGCCCTTGTCGTGGAATCGGTGGCAGTCGGTGCAGGTGAAGTCCTCGATCAACTGCTTGCCCGTGGCCGAGGGCTTGCCATCGTGAGGGCGTGTCGCCTCGGAGGCCAGCGCCGCGATCATCTTCTGGAACTCCTCGTCGCCCACCTCCTTCTTCAACTCCTTCAGGTTGTCTTTGACGAACTCGGCCATCTCGCCCTCCTTGAAGGCTGTGGCGCCGAAGAACCGGGGACGGTCGGTCTTGGATAACGTGACCGGGGCATAGCCGATCTGCTTCGCGTCGAGGAACCCGGTCAGCCACTCCGTGCCCGCAAAGCCGTAGAGGTTCGGTGCCGAGGGCTTTTCGGCGAGCATCCCTTCGCCCTGCCCGTCGGCGAAGTCGTGGCAGCTTGCGCAGTGCTGCTTGAAGAGTTTGGGCCCCTGCGTCTTCGCGTCGTCCCAGAGGAGCGAGAGCGCCCCGCTCGCCGGGACCCCCTTGGCTCGGATCAACTCCCGGACGCGGAACGCCGCCTCCTCCTCGTCGGCCAGCGAGGCCTGAACGCCGGCGTCGCGGGCGTCGACCTGTTTCGACTCGACGGTCAACGCCGCCGCGGCCGCCAAGAGTCCGACGGTCAGCAGGAGATTGACGACGTGACCGAGTCTCTTCCCCGACCAGAAAGGCATGGCCAAAAAGAGCAGCACCAAGAGGCCGGGAACGACGAAGATCGGCAGGATCTTCATGTTGCCGGGGAAATAGTGGGCGAACTGATACACCCCGACGAAGTACCAGTCGGGTCGGGCCGCGGCGTAGGCGTCGATCGGATCGCGCGGGCTGCCGAGTTCGTGGCCCAGGTAGTCGCCCGGCCGGTACCCCGCCCATTGGCCTCCGATCCCGTTCTGGCCGACCAGGAACAGGATCACCGCGAGCACCACGCAGCAGGCGAGCATGTCGCGGAGGAACTGGTCGGGCCAGTAGGGGCGGGTCGGCGGCGTGTCCGACGGATCGGCGGTTGCGGCCTTGCGGGCCAGCCACCAGTGCAGGCCCAAGAGGACCGCGAAGACCGCGGAGAAAACACCGGCGTGCAGGGCGACGAAACGCGTCAGGGTCAGGTGGCCCATCTCGGGCCCGCCGACAGCCAGCTTGTAGAGCGGCTCTCCTACCCAGGGCAGCAGGAACAGGAACTTGGTCCGCACGTTGGTGCTCCAGTAGCCGACCTGCGTCCAAGGCAGGAGGTCGCCGGTGAGCAACAGGGCGATCGTCACCAGGGCCATTCCCACCACGCTCCAGAAGACCAACTCGCGCGGGGCGCGGTACGCCCCCGACACAATCATGTGGATGGCATACAGAAGCAACAGTGCCAGGAGCACCTGCCCGGCCTGGTAATGAATTCCGCGGAGAAGCCAGCCTCCGAGCACTTCATATTGCACGTAGTAGACGCTCTCCCAAGCGGTCTGGGCGCTGGGGCTGTAGAACATCCACAGGAAGCCGCCCGTCACCGCCTCGACCACGAACGTGAACAGGATCACGCTCGGCCAGAGGCCGAGGCAGCAGGGTCTGGCCGGAACCCGGCGACGCGAGCACTGCTCATAGGCGGTGACGAGTCCGGTACGGTCTTCGATCCACTTGGTCCAGGCCTTCATGAGCGGTTCTCACGGGGATGAAGGATGAGCGATTAGGGATTGGGGATTAGGGATTGGGGATTCACAACGAAGGACGATGGATTGACGAAACCCTGAGTCTGGCTGCCCCTCATCTCTCATCCCTTATCCCTCTGCGATCTTCTCCGCGGTGCCGGTGCGGAAATTCTGGAACTTCACCCACACCTCGCCTTGCTTCAGACGCTCGGCATCGACCTCGAGGATATCCAGGTCGCGGGGGCTGCTCGAAACGGCGTCGGTCCGCCGGCCTTCGATGTCGAAGCTGGCATTATGGCAGGGGCAGAAGAAGCCCTTCTTCTCCGGGTCGAAGGTGATGAAACACCCGGCGTGCGGGCAGACGACCTGAACCGCCCGCACGTCCCCCTCGCCCGCACGCCGCAAGAACACCGCGCCGACCGGCTGATTGGCGACGCGGTTCCAGGCGTCGACGCGGTCCATGGTGACGGTCGTCTTGAGCGGAGTCCCGTCGGTCGGGAGGGCGTCGAGCATGGCCAGGCGCATGAACTGGCCGGCCTGCCGCTTCTGCCGCAACGGATTGAGAAACGACGCCACGCCGACCACGACCGGCGTGAGGTACGCCACGGCGCCCAACACGAGGGCGACGACTTTCACCACGAATCCGCGTCGCGGCTCGCGGGTGGATCCGCCACACGTACAGGCAGGGCCGGGTTGCGCGGGACTGATCATTGGCTTATTCCTTCCTCTTTCGCTCTTCTGGGCCCTTCAACAGCCGACAAAAAATTATCGCATGGCCGCGCGCACGGCGTCAAGCACCTTGGCCCGGGCGTCGGGCAGGGGCTCGGCCAGGAACGCGCCGGCCGCCGCGCGGTGTCCTCCGCCGCCGAACTGCTCGGCCACGCGGCTGCAATCCACGTCGGAGCGACTCCGGAAGCTCACCTTGAACCCGCCCGACGGTTGCTCCACCAGGATCACCGCCACCTCGGCGCCGCCGACCGCGAGCGTCATGTTGATGACATCTTCGCTGTCCGACGGGATCGCCGCGCTGGCGGCGAAATCCTCCTGGGTCATCCACGTGTAGATCAGACGCCCTCCCAACTCGGTCCGGACCCGGGCCATCGTGCGGCCGATGAGTTGAAGGCGCGCGATGGTGTCGTTCTCGTAGAGTTCGCGGTACAGCCGATGCGGGACTGCGCCCGCCTCGGTCAGTCCCGCGGCCAGCCGGTAGGTCTCGGCCGATGTGGATGCGAAGCGGAACCAACCCGTGTCGGTCGCCAGCGCCGCGAACAACAACGTGGCGATCCGTGGAGTGATCTTCGCCCCGAGACGCACCGCCGCCTCATACACGACCCGGCCGGCCGCCTCGGCCGTGGTGTCGCGAAAGAACTCGGCGCCCAGGTCGTCGGCACTCACGTGGTGGTCCAGCACGGCCTTCCCGGCCGAGGTCGCGCGAATCACGTCGCCCATCTCGCCCAACTGGGCCCAGGCCGAGGTGTCGATCACCAGGAGCAAGTCGAAGGTCGGAAGCCGGTCGCACGGCACGTCGCGACCCAGTCGCCGGATCCGCTTCTCTGGATCGAGGAACTCGAACCGCGGCGGCACGTCGAAGGCGGTGACGATCGACACCTCACCTCCCAACTGCTCCAAGACCTCGGCCATCGCCAGCGTGCTCCCCAGGGCGTCGCCGTCGGGTCGAATGTGCGTCGTCAGCAGGAATCGCCGGCACCCGCGCACCAGGGCCACAAATCGCGCCCAATCGACCACCGCCGACCGGGAATCCGCAGACGGGGATTTGGATTCACTCGGGTCGTTCACAGGACATCCTCCATGGGGCGGCTCGGGATAGGGTTCAGGGGCCAGGGGTCAGGGTCCAGGGTTCAGGCGTGCCTCCGCGTAGCGGGCGGGCTTGCCCGCCGCTTGCTTCCAGCGGCCAGCCGAGTCAGGTACGAAACTGAAGCAGGACACGCCCACGATCTTCTCATGCCCCAAACCCTGAACCCTGAACCCTGAACCCTGAACCCCGAACCCCGAACCCACCGCCGCCTGAATACTCTTGGACTGCCGCTCGCGTTGCCGCGACGTCGCGCTGCATTTGGTCGAGCAACGACTCGACCGACGCGAATTTGATAATGTTCCGCAGTTGCGTGAGAAAGTCAACCTCGAGGGGACGGTCGTAGAGATCGCCATGGTAGTCAAGCAAGTGGGCCTCGACCTTCAAGCCCCCTTCGTTGAACGTGGGGTTGGGTCCGAGACTGATCGCCGCGGGCCACCAGGCGCCGTCGGCCCACGCCCTACCGGCATAGATTCCTTCGGCCGGCAGCAGAGTGGCCACATCCCCCAAGTTGGCCGTTGGATACCCGAGTCGAGCCCCGCGTCCCGCCCCATGAATGACCCGCCCGCGGATGCGGTAAGGCTGGGTGAGCAGACGGCATACCTCCGCCATCCGCCCCTCCGCCACCAACGCCCGGACCCGGGAACTCGACACCACTTGGTCGTCGATCCTCACCGGCTCGACGATGTCGAGCGTGATTTCGGCCTCTGAGCAGAGTTGCCGCAAGAGACCGACGTTCCCTTGGCGGTCGCGTCCGAAAAAGAAACTCGATCCTTCCACCACGGCCCGCGCCCCGAGAGCCTCCCGGACGACGCGATCGAAGAATTCATAGGGGCTGAGGCGGAGGAACGCCTCGTCGGTGGGAAAGGCAATCAAGGCGTCGATGCCCAATTCGGCGAGCAAGTCGGCCTTGCGGTCGGTCCAGGTCAGCGGCGCCGGCGCCCGGCGAGGGCGGAGGATTCTGACCGGGTGGGGGTCGAACGTGAAGACGATCGCCGGGCCGCCCAGTTCCGCCGCGCGGACCACGAGCCGCTCGCAGATCTGCGCATGGCCGCGATGCACCCCGTCGAAATTGCCGATCGACACCGCCCCGCGCCGCAGGCTTTCGGGGATCGCGTCAAGATTGCGGAACGTCTGCACGGGACCGCGTCACGCCTCCGGCTCGCGGATCACGGGCTCCATGACCTTGGTGTTGCGCTCGACGGCCAGCACGATCGTCCGCTGCTCGACTCCGTCCCCGCTGCTCGCCACAACAGGGAACACCTGCCGCCGATCGGGGAGATTGAAACGGATCTGGAAATTGCCGTCGGAGTCCAACGGAACGGGTTCCCCCTTGAGCGTCACGCGGGCGTCGGGCTCGGTCGCACCGAAGACCACCAGCGCGGCATCGACTTCGAAGCTGAACTGGCGCTTTCCCAAGTCCGGACAACTCGATGCCACCATGTACTGCCCGCCCAAAGGCCGGCGCAACCGTTGCTCGAACAACTCCTTCAGGTCCGACTGATCGCCGTCGCCGGAGTATCCTCCGCTCAGGGCGTAAATGCGATCATAATCGTCATCGAACCGCGGCAGACTGCCGTTGCCCTTGATCGCCCCGACGGCGGGCGTCGTCACGATATTGCTGCGGGCAAGGCAAACGAACCGGTCCCCGGGGCCGCGGTAACCGATCTCCATCTGGAAGCTCTTCGGCGGCGCGTCGACGTCGATGTACCAGTTGTCGACGCTTCCGTGGATCTCGATCTCCCGGATCACTTTCCGGACGCTGCTGGTCGTGCCATCGCGGGCCACTTGAAGCACGCGAAGCACGGGCCGGGCACCATGCCAGTGCTGTCCCAATGCCGCCCGGGCCCGCTCCACGCTCTGCCGCGACAACTCCCAGTATGCCTGGAGCCAGTAAGGATCCCGAACCATGGCCACCAAGCGATCGCTGTGACCGTTGTCGCCCGGCGAACGGAGGGCCAAGTCCTTGGCTTCCAGGAGTTTGGCTCTCATCTCGGTGAGCCGGCGCTCGGTGCGGGGGGGGCGGGCCTTGGTCGGCCGGGGCGCGTGGGCGTCGCCGTTGGAACCCTTGCAGGCCTTCTTGGCCCGAGCAACGCAGCCGTTGGATCCGTTGGTGCGGCTCGCCTTGGACGCCTGGCTGTGCCCGTTCTTGGATGCCTGGCCGTGCCCGTTCGGCTGATCGAGCCGCAACAAGGCATGAATCAACTGATCCTTCCGCATCGCGTGCCAGCCGGCGATCCCTTTCCGTTTGGCCAGCGACGCCAAGTCCTTCGCAGTGCGCGTCCTAAGTTTGGCTACGGTGAACACGGGACTACCTCCGGGGGGCCAAAATCGGGCCCTGGCAGGCCCTCTGGCTTGCAGGTCGGCTCATTGCTGTACATCATCCGTGACCCGGAATCACCGCCCCTCGTTCCGGCTGTCCTCGGCCATGCTTGGCCTTCCCCGCTTCTTTAGGCAGGTAACTATCCATGGCTGTAGGCAGGACGGGGAAGTCGAATTAAACCGATTATAATCACACTGACAACGAAACGCAACGGGCAGGACACAGTTTTGCCGCGAGTCCCCCACTGTCGGTGAATTCATAACCCTTTTCAAGACAATCACTTGCAAATTCTCCGTATTTCCCGTGAGAGAAAGCACAACGAAACATCCTACCCATAACGGGGCAGGGTCTTGCCTGCCCAAGTCGAGGCGAACGATCGCGCAAAACCTGATGAGAACTCCATGAATTCCCCGATACTCCCGCCGGAGACCTTCCCCTATTTACCCCAGACCGTCGTGCAAGCTGCCAGTCCGGCCGCTTGACAGTCCGAGCGTCCACTTCTAGATTGACCTCGTCTCCCGACCACCCAAGATGGCACGCCGGTGGAGGAACCGCAGGATCATCGCTCGCCCGTTGCCTTGGCGGCCGCTTGGGCCTCCCAAGTGACCGGCATTGGGCTGGAGATGGCGGTGCCTCCGATCCTGGGCCTCTGGATCGACCGGAAGCTCGGCACCGGCTTCGCGTTTGCAACCCTGGGCGCGATCCTCGGCTTGTACGTGGCCCTGGGCAACCTGCTGCGACTGGCACAGGCCACTCAGGGCAGACGATCGCATCACGGCGGGAAAGACTACACCCCTCACGATGACCAGGACGATCGTTGAAAGGCTCCGTGGCGGTCGAACGCCCTGGGGAACACGGACCTAGCCCCAGGACGCTTCGAGGCCATCACCCACGAGTAGGAGCATAGACGGCCCAGAGGGGCCGCCGGACCGCGGTACTTGGGGGGAGTCCAGTGACCGGAGCCCCGCGTCCTTTGCGTCATCCCGATTCTCGGATTGTGTGTCGCGCGGTGGTGGTGGCGACGCTGGCCTGTTTCGGACTTGCTGCCCCCGTAGCCTACTCCGGATGGGGATCGGGTGGCCTCGAGGCGGCTGCGGCGGCTGCTTCGTGTTGCGGCATCGGGGCTCTGGCGGGGCTGGCCCTGGCTTGGTGCTTCCGCGGTCCAAGGCATCTGTTGGCACCGATTCTGGTTGGGATGTTTGCGCGGATGGCGGTAGCCTTGGCAGTCGCCTTGACCGTACAACTTGTCGGTGGCCCCCTGGCGGAGGCCGGATTTCTGTACTATCTTTTGGTGTTTTACTCGGTGACGCTTGCCGTAGAGACCGTAGTGATGGTACGCGCATGATCGACGTAGTCGAGGCAAGTCATCACGTCCAGGATGCGAAGTGTTTCGACCTCCCCTTCGGGGTTAGGATCGAGATCCCGCAGCCGCCGCCGATCTTCGGCTATCAGTTCCCGCTCACGAAGTTCATGGTCCTGGAACTGGTGGTGGCGTTGCTGATGATTGTCGTCTTCGTCTCGATCGCCCGGCGCATTGCCGGGGGCCGGCCTCCGCGCGGGAGGCTCTGGAATTTCTTCGAGATGATCCTCGTTTTCATCCGCAACGACGTCGCCCGGCCAGCCATCGGGCACGACGCCGACCGGTTTCTGCCCTACCTCTGGACGGTCTTCTTTTTTATCTTGCTGTGCAACCTGATTGGGTTGGTGCCTTGGGGGGGATCGCCGACGGGGGCGTTGGCCGTGACCAGTGCGTTGGCGGCAGTGGCTTTCTGCACGGCGGTGGGGGCGGGAATCCGCAAACTCGGCCCGGTGGGCTATTTCACGGCCCAGGTTCCCCCCATGGATCTTCCCTGGGTGCTGGCGGTCTTTCTGAAGCCGATGATCCTCACGATTGAGGTCCTGGGCGTGTGCATCAAGCACACGGTTCTCGCCGTGCGTTTGCTGGCCAACATGTTTGCCGGGCACCTGGTCGTGGCGGTGATCACCAGTTTCATCGCGGCGACCGCTCACACGTGGCTGTGGTACGGCGTCATGCCGGCGAGCGTTTTCGGCGCGACGGCGTTGAATCTGCTGGAAATCCTGGTGGCCTTCCTGCAGGCGTATATTTTCACGTGTCTGTCGGCCCTGTTTATCGGAATGGCGCTCCACCCGCACTAGGCGGACCGCGCCCTCCCGGAGCCATGGTTAGAAGGAGACGATCCAAGTGAACCGGTTTTCGAGAATTGCTCTGTTGTGTGTGCTGTTGCTTTCGGTTGCGACGCCGGTGATGGCCGGCGAGCCTGCCGCCGCGGGGGCAAGCTCTGCGAGCCTCATGGTCCTGAGCGGCAGCGCTTTCGGCGCGGGGCTGATCATCCTCGGCGCCGGCATGGGAATCGGGAAGATCGGGGCGACGGCCGTCGAGAGCATGGCGCGCCAGCCGGAAGTGGCCGGCAACATCCAGACCGCCATGATCATCACCGCCGCGCTCATCGAAGGTGTGACGCTGTTCGCCCTGATCGTCTGCATCGCCAAGTGACGGCCCCGGCCCCTTCGGCCGGGACCCGGGATCCTTGGGGTTCGTTTTGGACGAGGCGCACGCACGATGTTCACCCGATTCACAGTCAGCCTTGCGGCTGCGGCCGTGCTTGCCGCGGCCTCCGTCGCGGAGGCCGCTGAAGGCGGCCACGGCGGGGGCGCGATCAATCCGCTCAGCTTCGAGAACGACCTCGCCATCTGGACTTTGGTGGTGTTCCTTGCGCTGCTGGCGGTCCTCTGGAAGTTCGCCTGGCGGCCGATCGCCGAGGCGCTCGACAAGCGGGAGCAGCGCATCGCCGATCAGATCTCCTCCGCCGAGCAGGCCAACGTCGACGCCCGGAAGCTCCTGGAGGAGTATCACCGCAAGCTTACGGGTTCCGAGGCCGAGGTCCGCGCCATCCTCGAACAGGGGCGACGCGATGCCGAAGAGGCCGGCCGGAAGATCCTCGATGCGACGCGCGACGAGGCCCGGCGTGAGAAGGACCGCGCCGTGCGCGAGATCGACGCGGCCGCGGTCGAGGCGCTCAAGGAGCTCGCCGAGCGGAGCGCCGACCTGGCGGTCGAGTTGGCGGGAAAGATCGTCCAGAGCAAGATCAGTCAGGCCGACCACGCCCAGCTCATCGAGCAGGCCGTGGCCGGGTTTGCCAAGATCGAGCCGGGCAAGAACTGAGGACGTTTTATGGCCCCCAACGCCGACGACCGACTCCAGCGCGATGCTCAGCTTGCTACCGAGCTCCAGCGAGAGATCGGCGTGGAGCACATCGCCGGCGTGTATGCTGAGGCGTTGTTGGGGGCCGCTGAAGGGGCGGGACAGACCAGCGCCGTCCTCGAAGAAGTGGATTCCCTGGTGGCCGACGTGCTCGGTCCCCAGCCCGAGTTCGAACGCATTCTCACCTCCGACGTCATTTCCCACGAGGAGCGGTCGGGAATCCTCGATCGCGTACTGGGGGAGAGGGCGTCGCCGCTGGTGATGAGTTTCCTCAAGGTGTTGTCGCGTCACGGGCGCATGGGTTGTCTCCGGGCGATCGCGGCCCAGGCCCACGCGATCCACCGTCAGAAGCTGGGAGAGGTAGCGGTCCAGGTAACCACGGCCGCCCCGCTCGGCCAGGCCGCGGCCCAGCGTCTCCGCGAGGCCCTTCGGCCCCTGCTGGGCGGCACGCCCGTGCTCCACGAGCGCGTCGACCCGGCGGTGATCGGCGGGTTGGTCGTCCGCGTGGGCGACACGATTTACGACGCCTCCGTGGCCCGGCAACTCGAGACCGTGCGGCAGCAAATGATCGACAGGAGTGCCCATGAGATTCAAAGCCGACGAGATCGCTTCCGTCCTCCGGCAGGAAATTGAGCAGTTCGAGTCGCGGATCGACGTTCGCGAAGTGGGCCGCGTGGTCGGCGTGGGCGACGGCATCGCGCGCATCTACGGACTCTCCGGGGTCGCCTCCGGCGAAATGGTCGAGTTCCCCAACGGGGCCTTCGGCCTGGCCATGAATCTTGAGGAAGATTCGGTGGGCGTCATCATCCTCGGCGACTTCCTCGGGATCCAGGAGGGGGACGAGGTCCGCACCACGGGCCGGCTGCTGAGCGTCCCGGTGGGCGACGCCGTGCTCGGCCGCGTGCTCGACCCACTGGGCAACCCCTTGGACGGGCGAGGGCCGGTGCTGACCAGCGAGCGGCGGCCGGTCGAGTCCGACGCCCCCGGCGTGGCCCAGCGTCAGCCGGTCAAAGAGCCGCTCCAGACCGGGATCAAGGCTATCGACTCGATGACTCCCATCGGGCGCGGGCAGCGCGAGCTGATCATCGGCGACCGCAAGACCGGCAAGACCGCCATCTGCATCGACACGATCCTCAACCAGAAGCACACCGACGTGAAGTGCTTCTACGTGGCGGTCGGGCAGAAGGAATCGACCGTGGCGGGCCTGATCGAGGCCCTGCGCCGCGAAGGGGCCATGGACTACACGTGCGTGATCGTGGCCGGGGCCAGCGACCCCGCCCCGCTCCAATACGTGGCCCCCTACGCCGGCTGCGCGATGGCGGAGTACTTCACGTACAAGGGCGGGCACGCCCTGTGCATCTACGACGACCTCTCCAAGCAGGCCGTGGCCTACCGGCAGTTGTCGCTCCTGATGCGGCGTCCGCCGGGACGCGAGGCTTACCCCGGCGACATCTTCTACTGCCACAGCCGGCTCCTGGAGCGGGCGGCTAAGTTGAACGACGAATTGGGCGCAGGGTCGCTGACCGCACTGCCTATTGTCGAGACCCTGGAGGGAGAAGTCTCCGCGTACATCCCCACCAACGTGATCTCCATCACCGACGGACAGATCTACCTCCAGCCCGACCTCTTCTTCGCCGGCCAGCGCCCCGCGATGAACGTGGGGATTTCCGTGTCGCGCGTGGGCGGATCGGCCCAGGTGCCGGCCATGAAGAAGGTGGCCGGCGGTCTGCGACTCGACCTGGCCGCCTTCCGCGAGTTGGAGGCATTCGCGCAACTCGGCACCGAGCTCGACCCGGCCACCCAGTCGCGGCTCGACCGCGGCTATCGCATGACGGAGCTATTGAAGCAGGGCCTCTACCGGCCCATGCACGTGACCGACCAGGTCCTCAGCATCTTCGCCGGAACCAGGGGATTCCTGGACGCCGTCTCCGTGGCCGAGGTGCCCGGATGGCTGGAAGGAATGCTCAAGTTCGTGCGGGAGCGCAAGGCGGCCCTCTGGCAGAAGATCACCGACACGCGGGATCTCGACGCCGAAGCGGCCGACCAGCTTTCCGCCGCCGTGAGCGAATATCAGAAGGCCTACGCCCAGAAGAAACAACCGGCTACGGCGAAGGCTTGAGGAGGAAACATGGCTAAGGCTCGCGCACTCGACAAACGTCGCAAGGCGATCCGCAACATCCACAAGATCACGCGGACGATGGAGTTGATTGCGCGCGCCAGTTTCAGCCGGGCGATGGCCCGGGCCGTGGCGGCGACGGCCTACACCAAGCGGATCACGGCCCTCGTCGGCCACCTGGCCCGAAGCGGTATGGAGGTTTCGCACCCGCTGCTGGAGGTCCGCGAACCGGTCCGGGCGGCGACCCTGCTGGTGCTGACCTCGAACCGCGGGCTGTGCGGCGGGTACAACTCCAGCGTGTTCCGCCTCGCCCTGGCCCGGTGGCGCACCATGCTCGACGAGGTGGCCGAGCCCCGGGTCGAGGTGTCGGGGAAGCGCGGGATTTCGGCCCTGCGGTTCCGCGGCATCAGCCCGCACGAGACCTTCGCCCACTTCAACGACAAGCCCGCGTTCCGCGAGGTCGAAGTCCTGGCCGACCGTTACCTCGAAGCCTTCCTGGCCGGCCGCCTCGACCGCCTGGACGTGGCCTACACGGCGTTCGAGAGCCTCAGCCGGCAGCACGCGGTGGTCGAAACCCTGTTGCCGCTGGGCGCGCTGGCGGGCGAGGCATCCAACGGGGAGGAGGAAGGCGGGACGCGCTACGAGTTCCTCCCCTCGGCCGAGACCATCCTCGACGAAGTCGTGCCGGCCAGCTTCAAGATGCGGCTGTTCAAGTGCTTTCTCGACGCGGCGGTCAGCGAGCAGATCGCCCGCATGACCGCCATGAAGGCCGCCACCGAGAACGCCGAATCCATGATCAGTATGCTCACCATGACCTATAACCGGGCCAGGCAAGGCCAGATCACTTCCGAACTCCTGGAAGTGATCAGCGGCGCCGACGCCCTGCAATAATGCAGAATGAAAACTGAAAAACGGGTAAGCGTTCAGCGGAATGAAGTGCGAATAGGGGAAGGGAAAAGGAAAAGCCCTGGAGAAATGGAAAAAGCAAGAAGCCGTGCGCTGATCACACAATTCCGAATGGGAACCCACTCCTATTCTTTTCCCATTTCCCCCCCGCTTCTTCCTTCTCCTCTTCCGACAACTTCATACTGCTGAAGTGTTACCATTTTGCATTCTACTGTTGACCTTTTGCCATTTCGTTTGTTCTGCGGGGCAGGATCGAGGACACAAGGAGAGCCCGGATGGGTGCCACGACTCGGGACCAGTTGACTGACGCCTCCAGCGGCCCGGGGCCGGGAAAACCGGGCCAGACCGGGCCGGCGGACAATATCGGCCGGATCACGCAGGTCATCGGCTCGACCTTCGACGTCGAGTTTCCCGAGCACCACCTGCCGGCGATCTACAACGCCGTGAAGGTGGAGTGCGAGAACAAGACGGTCCAGATACGACTCACGGGCGAGGTGCAGCAGCACCTGGGCGGCGGACGCGTCCGCTGCGTGGCCCTGGCGAGCACCGACGGACTGGTCCGCGGCATGCCGGTCCTCGACACCGGCGCGGCCATCCGCGTCCCGGTCGGCAAGGGCACGCTCGGCCGCGTGTTTAATCTCATCGGGGAGACGATCGACGGGCGGGGCCCCATCCAGGCCGACGACCACTGGCCGATCCACCGGGAGTCGCCCGAGGTGACCGACCTCTCGACCCGGACCGAGATCTTCGAGACCGGCATCAAGGTGATCGACCTCTTGACGCCGTTCGTGCGCGGCGGCAAGGCCGGCCTGTTTGGCGGGGCGGGACTCGGCAAGACCGTGATTCTCACGGAGCTGATCGCCCGCATCGCGTCGGCCCACGGCGGCGTGTCGGTCTTCGCCGGCGTCGGCGAACGGACCCGCGAAGGCAACGACCTCTGGCTCGAAATGCAGAAGTCGCAGATCGGCCAGACCGGCCGCAGCGTGATGGAACAAACGTGCATGGTCTTCGGCCAGATGAACGAGCCGCCGGGGGCTCGCCTCCGCGTGGCCCTTTCGGCCCTGACCATGGCCGAGTACTTCCGCGATTCGACCGGGGCCGACGTCCTGCTGTTCATCGACAACATTTTCCGTTTCTCCCAGGCGGGGAGTGAAGTGTCGGCCCTGCTGGGCCGCATGCCGTCGGCCGTGGGCTACCAGCCGACGCTGGCCACGGAGATGGGAGCGCTCCAGGAGCGGATCGCCTCGACCTCGAAGGGGGCGATCACCTCGGTGCAGGCCGTGTACGTGCCGGCCGACGATCCCACCGACCCCGCCCCCGCCACCGCCTTCGGCCAGCTCGACGCCTTCATCTACCTCGAACGCTCGATCAGCGCCAAGGGGATTTACCCCGCGGTCGATCCGCTGGCCTCGTCGAGCCGCGTTCTCGATCCGCAGTACGTCGGCGACCGCCATTACGCCATCGCCCGGCGCGTCCAGCGGACCTTGCAGCGTTACCGAGAACTCCAGGACATCATCGCGATCCTCGGGGTCGACGAGCTCAGCGAGGACGACAAGATCACGGTCCAACGGGCACGGCGCATGGAGCGGTTCCTTTCCCAGCCCTTCCTGGTGGCCGAGGTCTTCACCGGCAAGGCCGGTGAGATCACCCCGCTGGCCGAGACGATCCGCAGCTTCGAGGAAATCGCCGACGGCAAGTGGGACCACCTGCCCGAGCAGGCCTTCATGTACGTCGGCGCCATCGAACAAGCCGCCGAACAGGCGGAGAAGATGAAGAAGGAGGCGAAAGGGTGAGTGATGAGTGATGAGTGATGAGTGATGAATACCGGCGTTTAGCCGCCGACGTCTCGTCGGCGCAAAGGACGCGGCACAAGTGCCGCCGCTAAACATCCCTGACCCCCGGCCACCAACCACTGACCGCTGCCACCATGTCCGCCCTCCAGTGCATCATTGTCACGCCTGAGAAAACGGTCCGCGACCAGCGGGCGGAGTTCGTAGCCCTGCCGCTTTTCGACGGGGAGATCGGGATCGCCGCCGGCCACACGCCGCTGATCGGCCGGCTCGGCTGCGGTGAGCTGCGACTGCGGGCCGACGACCGGACGAGCCGGCTCTACGTGGAAGGCGGCTTCGTCGAAGTGCTCAACAACGTGGTCACGGTCCTCACCAACCGGGCCATGCCTGCCGAAGAGGTGGACGCTGAGGTGGCCGAGGAACAACTGGAATCGGCCCGCACGCGCCGCGCCACCACCCCTGAGGAACTTGCCCAGCGCGACCGTGCCACCACCCTCTGCCGCGCCCAACTCCGCGTCGCCCGCCGGGCACGCGGCACCTCGTAGGGCAGGCTTCCAGCCTGCCGTTCATGCCAGCGGATTTCCGTGGTCCCTGGCCGCGGATGCTTGACACCTCCCCCGGCGAATCGCTAGATTCCACGTCGTTGGGCTGCCGGTTCCGGACGGCGCTGGCGGCCGGTCTCGGTTCTTCTTTCACGCTGTCCGTCGCTTCGGCAGAAGGAGAGGGGCCCATGGCGCTCTATTCGGGAATCGGCATGTTGGTCTCCTTCCTGGCGTTGGCGGGGACCGGTCTGGGGCTTCCCGTGGGGATCCCGCCGGCACCGGAGGACCCGGTCATGTCGGCGGTGGCGCCGCCTCAGTGCCTGGCTTACGTGACCTGGGCCGGCACGGCCGCCCCGGATGCCAAGAGCGCGAACCGGACCGAGCAACTCCTCGCCGAGCCGGAGGTCCAGAAGCTGATCGCCGCGATCGTGCAGACCGTCCAAGGGGCGATCCGCACGTCGGCGGAGAAGGACCAGCCGGGACGAGGCCCGCTGGCCGAAGAGATGTTCGATCTTGCCTTGGGGCTCTTGAACCGGCCTGCGGCTTTTTTCCTTGCCGACCTGGAGCCGCCGTCCGGCAACGGGCCGCCGTCCGTAAGCGGTGGCATGGTCCTCCATCTCGGGGACGATGCGGAGAAGCTTTGGGCGACCATCGTTGGACACCTGGAGAAGGCCGGGCTGAAAGGTGAGAAGGTCAAGATCGGAGGGGCCGACTGGAATCGCCTGAAGCCCGCGCCCGATGCCCCGGAGTTCACCTGGGGGCTGAAGGGCAAGTACCTGATCGTCGGCATGGGAAGCGGGCAGGTCGAGGGCATTCTCGAGCGGATGCGCGGGGAGCCGCCGAAGTGGCTCACCGCGGTGCGCAAGCGTCTGCCGGTGGAGCGGCTCTCCATGTTCGCCTTCGCGAACGTGAGGACGATTGTCGGCAAGGTGTCGAAACACGGGGGCCCGCAGGCGGCCGGCGTGATCCAAGCCCTGGGGTTCAACAACGTGACGGCCGTGGCGACCGTGGGCGGCCTCGATGCCGACGGGTATGTGACGAAGACGCTCATCGGCGTCCAAGGCGAGGCGGAGGGGGTCTTGAGCATCCTCAAGCAACAACCCCTGACGGCCGAAGACCTCACCCCGCTTCCCAAGGACGCGATCGTGGCCGCCGCGGCACGCATGGACCTCGACGTGGCCTGGCAGAAGGGCCTGGAGATCGCCTCGGCCATCGCGCCGGCGGAGACCCGGAAGTTCCTCAGTCAGCTCGGCATGGTCGAGGCCCAGATCGGATTCAAGCTCCGAGAAGACCTGTTCCAACCGCTGGGCGACGTCTGGTGTTTTTCCACTGCCCCGGCCAACGGCCCGGTGCCGGTGCCCCGGGTACTGGTGGTCGTCAAGCTGCGGGACGCTAAACGCCTGGCCGCGACCCACGAGAAGCTCATCAACCTTGCCAACGCGGCCGCGGCCAATGCCCCGCCCGGCCGGCCCGCGCCCAAGATCAACCGCTCGCAACTCGGGGGGCAAGAGGTTTTCATGTTGCAGCTTCCGCAGCCGGGCGTGCCGGTTGCCCCTTCCTGGTGCCTGACGGACAAGGAACTCGTGCTCGCCATCATGCCGCAGGCGATCCAGGCCTATCTGGCAGCCAAGGGCGCAACCGGCTCGCTGGCCGAGGTCGCTGTCGTGGCCGACCAGCTTAAGGGCGACTGTCCGCCCTTCGCTCTGGTGTACCAGAATACGCCGGAACTGGTCCGCGCCGCCTATCCCGCGATCCAGATGATGCTCATGACATTCTCCAGCCAGCTCAGACAGCAGGGCATCGAGATCAACCCCGGCATGCTGCCTTCGCCGGACGCCATCCTGAAGCATTTGCGTCCCAGCACGACCTCGGTGGGGTGGAGCAAGATCGGGCTCCAGACGTCGAGCAGCCAGACAGTCCCCGGCGAAAACATGTTCACCGCCGGCGGCCCGGTCATGATCGCCTTGCTCCTGCCGGCGGTGCAGGCCGCGCGTGAGGCCGCGCGGCGATCGCAGTCGATGAACAATCTCAAGCAGATCGGGCTGGCCCTGCACAACTACCACGACGCGAACCGGAAGCTCCCGCCCGCCTTCACGACCGACAAGGAAGGCAAGCCGGGCCTGAGCTGGCGCGTGCTCATCCTGCCCTACCTCGAGGAGCAGGAGCTCTTCAAGCAGTTCCACCTCGACGAACCCTGGGACAGCGAGCACAACAAGCCGCTCGTGGCCAGGATCCCGCGGACGTTCGTCTCGCCCACCTACTCCGGCCCGCCGGGCAGGACCAACTACCTCGGCATCGGCGGCGAGCACGGGGTCTTCGGCGGCGAGGAAGGGCTGTCGTTCGCGAAGATGACCGACGGCTTGTCGAACACGGTGATCGTCGTCGAGGCGGCCAATGCGTCGGCGGTCGAGTGGACCCGGCCCGACGTGTTCGTGCCCGACGCCGCCAACCCGGCCAAGGGCCTCACCGGACTCCGCCCCGGCGGGTTCATGGCCCTGGTGGCCGACGGCTCGGTCCGGTTCATCTCCGAGAAGACCGACGTTGATGCCCTCAAGGCCTTCTTCACCTACAACGGCGGGGAGACCGTGAGACTCCCGTGACGCGGAGGCTCGGCTAGAGCCTGACGAACTGGCTCCTGTCGCGCAGCCCCGGATTGATGCGGTGGCCGCCGGTCAAACGCCAGTCGGTCAGGCGTGGGCCGACGTTCAGCACAATCCATACGACGAGCGAAATGGTCAATGCCGTCTCCATGGGCTGCGCGAAACGGGTGGGCCCCACCGCCCACGCTACGGCGATTGGCACCGCCAGTGCCAGAAGCGGCGCCACGAACACCCGGTCATACCGCGGGAAGAGCCATCGCCGGGTCCAAAGCCGCCCCCAGAGGCTGATCGGCCACCAGTACGTTGCGCAGTACGAAAGAAATCGACCCAGAATTCCCGCCAATAGCGTCATCACGAGCATCAGCCTCCCTAGGGCGGCTTGCGGATCTCGTTGGTCGCTCGGCAAGTTCGCAAGGCCCGCATAGGCCCACCAACCCAAGAGCAAGCTGACGGCAGTGCCGTCGAGAAGCCCGATTCCCTCCGAAGGCTTGAGCGGTTGGAGCAGATCGTAGGGCCAGCCAAGGATCTGTTGCCCGGGCTTGCGTCCGTCCCGAGTGGCGTTGGACTTCAATTCAAACCGCGGCCACCATTCGGGCAACTGCCAGGGGAACTGCTCCAGGGACCGCGAAAGCGACAAATGCGTGAATGGATAGACCGCGGCCAGCAACGCCGCGGCAGCCACCGGGTTCTGGACCACGAGGATTACCGCGCCCAGAACGAAGAGAATCGCGTAGCATCGCCAGCGCAGGCCCGTCGGCCAAAGCGACACGGCCGCCGCCAACTGGTAGGCAAAGGCGAACGCCGCCAAGACCTGGAGAAGCACCACGCTCCAGGTGTGCAGCAGGGCCAAGACGACGGCGAGAACCACCGCGTCCTGCACCACCAGGTGAACGGGGCCCACGGGCAACGGCTTTCGGCTGGTCCACGGCGTCGACTCCAGCCACTTGCGGTACTCGGGACGAAACAGCGGATGGAACCCCACCACGCGAAAGGCCCCGTACAGGAAACACGCCTGTCCCACGAAGATGTCCCGCATCCGCCAGACGCCCGCCATCGCTTCGTCCAGGCCCAAGTGGTAGCTGAAACAAAGGCATAGAGTCTCGACGGCGAGATAGAACAGCAGGAACAACGCCACGCACCATCCCGGCGGCAGCACGAGCCACACCCATCGGATCGCGCGGATCATGGCGAGTCTCCTCGGAAGTAGTCGTCGAGCTTCTCCAGCGTCTGGGAGTGGACGAGCCGTTCGAGGACCTCGGCGAGGGGGCCCGAGGAGTTCGTGTGGCGGCGCAACCCGTCGGCCGTGTCGTAGGCCAGCACCCGGCCGTCGCTCAGCACGGCAATCCGGTCGGCCAGCTCTTCGACCATTTCGGGAACCGGGGCGGTCATCACCACGGTCGCCCCGCTCTCCTGGATCCGGCGGCGCAGCAACCGCTTGAGGGCCAGGATGCCCGCCGGGTCGAGCCCGCCCGAGAACGGCTCGTCCAGCAGCAACACCGGCGCCTCGGTCACCAGCGCGGAGCAGATGGCGATCTTCTTCTGCTGTCCGTTCGAGTAGCTCCGGATCGGCCAATCGGCCTCGCGGGCCAGATCGAACAGGGTGAGAAGCCGTTCGACGTGGTCCAGGAGCCGGCGATCGGGGATGTCGTACAGCCGCCCCACGCCGAGCAGAAACTCCCGGCCCGTGCGGTTGCTGGGAAGCCACGGGTGATCGGGCAAGTAGACGACGCGCCGGCGGATCGCCAGTTCGTTTTCGACCGAGCTTCGTCGCCGCAGTCCGTCGATCTCGACGCAGCCCTCCTGCGGATCGAGCACGCCCGCGAGCACCGCCAGAAGCGTCGTCTTGCCCATCCCGTTCGCCCCGAGGATGACGACCAATTCGCCGGAACGGATCTCAAGGTTGATTTGTCGCAGCACCGGACGAACGCCGTAGTGCTGAACGACGTCGATCACGTGGATCATCGCCGCAAGCCCTCCTCGTCAGAAAACGACGCATGGCACGAGCGACATGATCTTAGTCGCAAACTGGTGGGCCGTCAATCGCCCACGGCGATCGCAGCGTGCGAGACCGCCGCCGCCGGGCAGGTCGCCGATATCGTGGGGCGGGTCGCTGACCTGCCCGGCGCAAGAGTCAGATCCGAAGCGCAGGCCGGATAAGTCGCAACCGGGACTTCCGAAGTCTCCGAGACTCCGGAAGTCGGTGCGCAATCCGGGCGGGCCTCACTCCGTTCGGTCAGCCCTACGCATCTGCGGCAGGTCGGCGACCTGCCCCACCCGTTACTGTCACGCGTGCGTGCCGGCGAGATCGCCGTTTTGGCCGCGGATGTGGAGGCTGGGTTTCTCCATGGTCACGGTCGTGTGCGGCTCGACGGAGTGGGTGAGCCACACACTGGAGCCGATCACCGAGTCGTGGCCGATGCGGGTCGTGCCGCCGAGGATCGTGGCATTGGCGTAGACCACCACGCGGTCCTCGATCGTCGGGTGGCGCTTCGTGCCGCGCACGAGGTTCCCCTCCGTGTCGGTCGCGAAGCTCAAGGCCCCGAGCGTGACGCCCTGGTAGAGCTTCACCCAGTCGCCGATCTCACACGTCTCGCCGATCACCACGCCGGTGCCGTGGTCGATGAAGAAGTACTTGCCGATCGTCGCCCCGGGATGGATGTCGATCCCGGTCTTGCTGTGGGCCCATTCGGTCATCATGCGGGGAACGAGCGGCACGCCCAGCCCGTGCAACAGGTGGGCAAGACGATAGACCGTGATCGCCTCCAGGCCCGGGTAGCAGAAGATCACTTCGTCGAGCGACTTGCAGGCGGGGTCGCCGGCGTAGGCGGCCTCGACGTCGAGGGCCAACTGGCGCCGCAGGTCGGGGAGTTGCCCGAGCAGCGAGAGTGTAATCGCCTGCCCCATCCCCTCGAACTCTTCCCGCTGCTTCGGTGTGCAGTTGCCGCTCCGGCCCGCGTCGTGGCACAAGGCCCTGGCGATCTGCCCGGTGAGTTTGTCGTGAAGGCTGTCGATCAGATCCCCCACATGGTATGTGACATTCCCCAAGTGGAGGCCGTCACGCCGCCGGTAGCCGGGGTAGAGGATTTCCTTGAGGGCCTCGGTCGCCGCGATGATGGCGTCGTGGTTGGGTAACGAGCAGTAACCCAAGTGACTGATGGACCCTACTTCGGAGTAGGTCTCCACGATCTTCAGGGTGAGTTCGGGGAGTCTTTGTTTGAGACGAAAATCGGTAGCCATGGAATCCCGCTCCGTCGGTGCCGCGCACAGGGAAGGCGCAACATCAACAAAGATAAGTGGTTAAGGAGGAAGAAGGTCCGGGGAAGCCGCTTCAGAAGGTCCGGTCTACGCGACCGGACGGGTACAGCAGCACTGACGGCGAATCAACACAGTCCCAGCCATCCCGATCATCCCGGATAGTCTGCCTGCCACGAATCCTAACGTCGCGGCGGGAAAAGGCAACCTGCTCTGCATACTCTTCGGCCCGGCAGGGGCGGGAGTTTAGCCCGTTCGCGGGCAGGGAACGGATCTCAAATGCCGGAAGGACGCGTTGCGATTCAAGAGTCTCGCAATGAGATCCTGAGGGAACTCCAGCCAATCGAGCAAACAGACCTTGATCAGCACGTTAAGCTTCTCAGTTGCCCAGTGAAGGTCTGCTCCGTGGAGCACGTTTGGCCTCGACGACTGGTCTGGGCACGACACGTATCGTCGAGTTGCCGCAATCGCGTTGACAAAGTGCTCGATGTCGGGTGTAATCAGCCCGCTCAATAGTCCCTCGTACTTGGTGAGTACCTCGGAAAGAGACCAAGGAAACGCCAATTCCGCCTCCATCGGTACGACGTCGTCTACCCAACCGAATCGTCTTTCGCCCGAAATCCTCGCGAGTTCCTCGCGCATCTCGTCAATCGCGTGCCGGATACCAGGCGGCGCGGGCATTGTCTCTCGGAACAGGAGGGTCAATGCCCAGACCGCAGACAAGAAGCGTTCCTCGACGTACGCTCCACGACTGTACTGAGCGCTGAAGTACAATTGGCAGAACGAGGCGAACCGCTCGCGAAAAGTCAGCCACCGGTCAAGCAAGGATTGGAAGAAACCGCTCACGTCGTCGTACGTGAAGAGCATCTTATCCTCGTCCCGGCACATCTCACCTTCCTCCCGCACATAGATGGGCTTCCCGAGGACATGAATTGCGGAGGGCCCTATTGCTCCATCACGGGAGAGACGCTGCCCGAAAACCACGAACTCGCATCGCGCGTTGGGCAGATCCGCGGCCAGCGTGAAGAAGTCTTGGAGCGGTGAAAGGTACTTGCGTTCAATCTCGTCGGTCGTGAGTTGTCCAAGATCGGCAATGAGAATGGAGACGTTCTCCCGAAGTACCACGGAGCGTTTCGAGTCCTCGAACGATAGCCTGTGCCCCAGGCCGATCGTCAAAGGACACCCCGCGAACGTCGCATGGACTCCTTCTACCTTCGCGTACTCGACGCGGAACGTGTATGGCTCGTTGGCTCCTTTGGGCAAATCCGCGCGAATCCCAGTCAGGCGGATCCAGTTCGCAAGATCGCTGAAATTCACACGAGACTTGTCGAATCGAAGGTCGCCTTCCCGGAGAAGGCAATCTCCCGCGTAGGCCGAGTTCGCGTGAATTTCCTCGGTCGCGAATCCCGGCATGTGCAGGGTCATTCCCGATCGAAAACAGTCCACCAGCGTGAACATCTTTCCATAGGGACTCCCATTCGTCACGCCGTGGATGATTGAGTGCTTCTGCGCACTCGACGACTGGAATGCCTCGGCAAGTGTGTCGCCTGGCGCGAAGGTGCCGCTGAGCGACAACGCGAGGCCGCGGTTTGGAGAGAATCGCAGGGTCCCGGGGATCTCCCTCGACGGATTCTCGGGAAGGAACCAGTAGCCGAGAGCTTCAAATTCCTGCATGGTTTCCGCGCCGATGCCTCGTGCTCAGACAGTGACCAACGACGGGCCCGGTTCTCCGACGTAGAGGGGAAGGGCGGCAAAGCCCTCGGTAATGCCATTCTTTCGCTGGTGGAACTGGGTGAACGTAATACGAATAGGACGGCCGGCAACCCAATCCGAAATGGCCCCAAACGCCCTATCCGCTGCCTCGTCGCAAAGGGCGCACGCGATGACGAGTTCCCAGATCGCTTCGGGGTCCGTGCGGCCGCCTCCGAAGGTGTCCTGCCAGAGGTCGAACTCGATACCGTCAGAAGTCGGCTGATACTGAATGATCCGGAGCCCTTTTCGCAGAGAGGGGCTGAAGGCACTGAAGATGGGATTCCCGTCCATGTCCAGGCTCCCGTCGCCAAGCCGGTTGGAGAACCAGGGGGACTTCCACCCGTCCATAATCCTCCGAAGCGAATCCACCCGTTCCCACAGCCGGACCCAATAATCCACAGCCCTTGCGTACTGCGAAGGCTCTTCGAGGAAGTCCGTGAAACGGTGCGTTACCATGGTTCACCCGTCTGCGCCACGCTCCGGGGGAGGAACAAAGGCCAACCCCGTATGTACTTCAATATCCACGCGCCGGTGGTCCGGGCGACTCCGTTGAGGAAAGGACCTGCTCGTGTGCTCGATTCCGCCGCTCCGTCCCACTCTGTCCACGAACTGGTGCGCTTGCTCAAACGCGACCTCGCGGTCTTCTTGCTCTGTCCGACTGAGCTTCGCACGGAGTTCGTCCAACATCCGGTGCCCGTCGGCAACGGTGGGCGGTGTGGCCTGAGCCCATGGAACAGACTCCTCAACGCCCTGGCCCTGGGCTTGCACCCTACCACGGTAGCGTGCGACGTCTTCGTCCTTCGGGACTGGCTGCTCCACGCGAATCCACCGCCCACACCGTCATCGACAGTGAACCTCAGACCCCCATTATATCCCGCCTCGGCCAGAACCGCCCAGCGTACCCCTCAATCTGAGAGGTGATTTACCTGGGAGTACACGCACAGAGTTAATTATTACCCCCCCAGATTATGGCATTACACCAACGAGGGGTAGTCCGTGTTCTTACGGTGTCCCTGCCTTCTCCTGAGGTGCTGGCATGAGGTCAGGCGGCTCGGAGTCGTCTTCCTGCCAAGGCGGGAGTTCTGCCATGGGGACCGGTGCTGGCTCCTGGACCTTCAGCGTGGGCGGTACTGTGGTTTGTTGCTCCATGCCTTCGTCTTCTGAAGGCTTGACCGCCTCCGCAACAGTCTCCTCCGGCTTCGCCTCGTCGCGAGGTACCTTCTCCTCTTCCTCCTCGGGCGGCGGCGGTGGTGGTGGCTCCTCGACCGGCTTGCGCCGCGCCGGTCGTGCCGCCGGCTTGCGGGCCACGGTCGCGGCTGGACGTGAGACGCCGCGTTCGGGCAATTCGTGGACCTCCACGCGAAGCGACTGGAAGAGCCGGGCCACGTGCTCGTGACATGTGAAGACCAGCAGTTGATGCCCGGCCGCCGCGAAGTCGCGGAGCACGGTTGCCGCCGCCTTGGCCCGTTGTGTGTCGAAATTCACCAGCACGTCGTCGAGCACCAGCGGGAGGGTCTTTCCTCGCCGCGCGTAGCTATCGGCCAGGGCCAGGCGCAGGCTGAGGAACAACTGCTCCCGCGTGCCGCGCGAGAGGATCTCCACGGAGACCGGCCTTCCGTCTTCATCGTCGAGCAAGAGGACGTCTTCGTCCAAGGGGGTCCACACGCGGAGGTAACGCCCTTGCGTCAGGCGGTTCAGGTACGACGATGCCTCCTGGAGGGTCTCGGGCTGGCGGGTCTGCTCGTAGCTCTTACGCACGTTCTCCAGGGTCTGGTGCGTGAGGGCCAGGACTTGCCACCGCCGGATCGCTTCCTCCAGACGCTTCTCGACGCTCGCCAGTTCCAGACGCTTGACTGCCGGAGCGCGGTTCTCGGTCAGGGCCTTGAGTTGCTCGGTCAGTTGCCCGAGACTCGCGTACCGCTGCTTCACCTGCGCGTTGCAGGCCTCGATCCTCTTCTGAAGCTGCTCGCGGCGGGTCTCCAGGCCCGGGCCGCGATCTTGTTCGATCTGGGCCAGCACCTCCGCTTCCGGGCAGAATCCGGCGAGGGCCGCGTCGATCTCGCGCTGTACGGCCGCACGCTCGCCGCGGAGTTCGAGGGCGCGGGCGTAGTCGGAAGCGCGGCGGCGGAACTCGACCTCGTCGGCCACTCCCGCCCGGTCGAGCATCATGCGACGAAGCCGTTTGAGCCGGACGACGCCCAGCCGGGCACGGACCCGCTTGGGCCGCATCTGGCGAGCCTGCCGGGCGAGGTCGCGCCGGTGGTTCCAGCGGGATTCTTCCTCGCGGAGCCGCGTGACCAGGGCGTCGACTTGCCCTACCGGCGACTTGGCCGGAGCGCTGACTCCCAGGTCCGTCACGAGTTGGGCGATCCGCACGGTCAGGCCTTCGAGCTCGCGTGTGCGATGCCCCAGCTCCTCGCGGCGACGCTCGAGCCGCTCATGGAGTTCGTTGATCTCGCCGGCGTGGGCGGCCAACCGCCGGACCTGCTTGGGAGAGACGCCCTTGGGGAAGCCCGCAGCGGCAATCGCTTCCTGCCAGCGACGCCGTGCCACGGCGAGGTCGGCCTCGGAGTCCTTGACTCGGCCCGCGGCCACCTCCGACTCCTGACGCACGGCCTCGCGCTGGGCGTCGATGGGCACGAGTTCTTCCAGGCCGGCCAACTGGCGTTCGGCGGCTTCGAGCCGGGCATCGAGATCGCCGTTGCCTCTCGGCAGTTGGCGGTCCAGGGCCTCGCGTTCCTCTTGGAGTTGCTGCTTCTGCGAGCGGAGCATGCGGATCTGCCGCTGGCAGGCGTCCAACTGCCGGGCATTGGAGCGTTCCAGGAAGATCTTGGCCACGATGGCCACGCCCGTGAAGACCAGCCCGAACGAGGCCAGCGGCCAGCCCAGGGAACCGACGAGCGAACCGGGACTGAAGAAGTTCCAGAGGGTCAGAAGGACCATGAGTACGCCGGCCACGAACAGGCCCCCGAGCGCGGCCAGGATCCACCCGGGGAGCATCTGCTGGTCCAGGAGCGTCCGTCGCTGCTCGCTCAACTCCTCGTGGTACCGGTCCATCTGCGCGGCGCGGTGGTCGATCTGAATGCGACGGCGGAGCTGGGCCACCAGGTTGCCCACCCGCTCCCTGGCATCGCTCAGGTGCCGTTCGCCCCTCTCATCGAGCGACGATTGGAGCTTCTGGGAGAGTGATTGCTGGGTCTCCTCGCCGGCCGCGACCTGGGCCTGCGCTTCCTCCAAACGCTGCGTGCAGCGGCGCAACTCCTTGGCCACCGGGCGGAGGGCGGCCATCGCGCGGGGCGAGAACGCAGGCACGCTTCCTTCCGGGATGCGGAGATGGTCGCAGTGCGTCTTCCACTCGTTCTCCGCGGCGGCGACCTCCGTTTCGAGTTCCAGGGTCCGGTCCTCCAGGGAGCGAATCCAATCCTTCTGTTCGGCCAGGGCCTCGATCCGCGGGGCCTGGCGGAGCACGGCGGCGTCGACGATCTGGGCCTCGGCCTCGCGACGGATCTGCTCCCACTGCCGCTGGAGTTCCTCCCACTGCCCTTCACGCTTCTGGATGGCCGCGTTGAGACGCTCCAGACGCTCGACGTCGGCCTCGGCGAAGTCGCCGACCGATCCGATCGCAGCGAGCTGGTCGTCGAGTGCCCGGCGCCGCTCGACCCGCGGACGGATGGCCTGCGCCAGCTCCACGACCCGAAGCTGACGCGCGATCTGCCGGCCCTCGTCGTCGAGCTGGGCGGATTCCCGGTCCAACTGTTCGCGTTCGGCCGCCAGGCGGGCGTAGCGGCCGCCCAGCGCGGCGAGCTGCTCGATGTCGGCCCGGAGCTTGTCGCGATCGGCCCGGAGTTGGACGATCTGGCCCGGCCCGCCGGCGGCGTCCAGGAGCCGGTTCCGCGACGTGTGGAGTTCCCGCATCACGTCGATCATCGATACGCGGTCCACGCCGACGCTCAGGTTGTACAGCAGCGCCGCGGCCTCGGTGTCGTTGAGCGTGGCGAGTTCCTGGAGTTCCTCCAGCCCGACCGCAAAGACATTGTTGAAGATCGGCTCGTCGACGTGGCAGAGGATGGCCTGGAGCAGTTCGAGCCCGTGTTGGAAGCCGTCGGGCCCTGTGACCTGGAGGTCGTCGCCGGGGCCTCCCCGGGCCGAACGATCGAAGCGGCCGACCTGGAATTCACCCTGCGGTCCCGTGATCCGGAGTCGCCCGCCGGGGTTGCCTCCGTACTTCGGGGGGAGATAACGGCGACGCTGCGGTGTCCAGCCGTAGAGCACCCCGCGGACGAACTGCATCAGGGTGCTCTTGCCGGCCTCGTTGGGCCCGAAGAAAACGTTCAACCCCTCGGCGAACCCGTCCAGCCGGAGACCCGTCCAGACCCCAAACCCCTCGACTTCCAAGCCGGTGATTCTCACGACACGGGGTCCTCCCCACTCAGCAGGTCGCAACCCAGCATGGCCGCCTCGCGCAGGACCCGCTCCCGGTCGGGCCCCGGCGCAACGGAAGCAAGCTCGGCCAGCGGCCCGGTCCGGTCTGCCTCGGCGAGATACGCCTCCAGCGAGACCGGCATCTCGGGATCGACTTGCTGCTGACGTAGCTCGCGAAGGAAATCGCCTAGGATCGTCTCCTGCTCATACCATTGCGGCGGCACCCCGGCCAAAGGCTCCGCAACCAGCGCCACGCTCCAGACGGCCGGAGACCCGAAACCGTGCTCGCTCCGCATCGTCTCCAACAGGCCGGAACCCAAGGCCCCTCGCCGCAGTTCAACAAGCAACGGCCCCTCGCCGACGACGGTCCAGGAGACGAACAGGTCGGCGCCCGGATTGGCTTGCTTCAATGCCTCGATCCGGCCGAAAAGCCGCGACTGGAGGTCCTTGCGCGTGGTGCCCGGGTCGATGGCGATCCGCTCGTTGTGCCACCGCATCACGTCGGCCGGCACCAAGGTGGTGCGGACGCGGCGTTCGGAGTCGATCTGGACCAGGGTGCAGCCGTGTGGTCCGACTTGGCCGGGTTCGCGTCCCTGCGGCGCGCCGGGATAGTGCGCGGCGTGCGGCTCGCTGAAGAGCGTGGCGCGGGCGTGACGGCCGCCCAGGGCCCAGTAGTCGACGCTCCGGCTGCGAAGGGCGTCGGCCTCGACCTCGCCGTACACCGCCGCCACGGTGACGAGCCCTTCCGGGGCGGCCGGGAACTCGTCCGGGTGGATCGGCTCCCCCGGCCGCCGACTCGCGCCGATCACGGCGGCCAGGGGGACGCCGTCACGCGCGCACGCGAATCGCTCGATGCGATGGGCCGGGAAGATGTGGACGTTGTCGGGCAGACGAACCGAGGCGGGCCACGCATCGGGTGGATCGACCTCCCCGCCCGCCCAATAGACCTGAATGCCGCGCTCCGCCAACCGTCCGAACTGCTCCGCCAGGAAGAGCGGGCCTCGCGGGCCGGTCTGCTGCGCCTGGAGCACGTCGCCGGAAAGGACCAGGCAGTCGGCCTCTTCGGCCAGCACCACGGCAAACACCCGCTCCGCCGCCCAATAGGCACACTCGATGAACAACTCCCGAAGGTGTTCCGGGATTTCACCCAACCCGAACGGCGGCTGCTCCAAGTGCAGGTCCGAGGTGTGTACGAAACGCAACGGCCTGGTCGCCATGGAGGCCTCCCTGCGGGCCAAGGGCAAGACTCCCGCGCCGGTCATGTCCGCCCAGAACTTCCGACCTGTGGTCGCGTCCTCCCAGGCCGCAGACTCGCCGCGGATACGCTAGTTTATCCGGAATCCACAGTCCTTTCTACCCTGGTTCTCCAGACCCAGCATCCAATGAAGGCCAGCCAACCTAACGTGGACGACAGATTGGGATGGTTGGGAAGAAAGCAAAGAATGCGGTGCCCCGGGAGAGTTTCTGCGTCGATCCCCACTACCGGGAGTGAGATGGCGTCGCCAGGGAATCTCACAAGCGACAACGCAACCGGCTCGCTTCCAACCTATCCGGCTTCAAGAAGGCCGGCGCGGTGGTAGAATGACGTTCCCAGGAAGCACGCGGAGGGAACGATGGGCCTGATCTACGTACCAATCGAGCTTTCCAACCCAAGAGACGGATCGCTCAAGCCAATTGTCGTCAAGGCGCTCGTCGATACCGGGGCGATGACCATTTGTATTCCCGAGCACGTCGCTGTGCAGTTGCGGCTCCCGGAGATCGAGAAGCGAGAAGTCACCACGGCCGACGAGAAGTCTCACGTGGTGCCCTATGTCGGCCCGATTCAGATCCGATTCGAGAACCGCACGTGCTTCACTGGCGCGTTGGTGATTGGGGATTCCGTGCTCATGGGCGCGGTTCCGATGGAGGATATGGACCTGGTCGTTTCGCCCTCGCGACAGACGGTGACGGTGAATCCCAAGAGCCCGAACCTCCCGTCGGCCGTGGTGAAGTGACGGTCAGAACCACGACAAGATCGACGCCAGGAATGCCGTTACCACGATCGCCACGACCACGGCCATGGCCCAACGCTTCCCGCGATACCTGGATTGCGGAGTTGCTTGTTCGGGAAACTCGCGGGCGATGAACTCGTCGTAGTCGAAGTCGTCGTCCGGCCCATAGCCCGAGGCGGCGTCCTGGTCCCAGCCGGAATCGTCCTCGCCCCAACCGGAGTCGTGGCTCGCGCCGCAGTGGCGGCAGAACTCCGCCCCCGCCGGCACTTCCGCCCCGCAATTCGGACAATTGAAGGAGTCGTCCGCTCGTGCCCGCCGTTTGCCCATCGTTGGGTTCACCCTCGAAATCCTGGGGCTTTGACGCCGTGTACCGAGGCAACGAAACGGCGGGCAAGCCCGCCCGCCACGCGGAGATTGTGTGTGAGAACACGAATCCCTAATCGCTCATCCCTAATCCCTGATTCCCCCCCAACGTCGCTCGGCTTATGGCGTCGTAGATCGGCCCGCTGCGCTGCAACTGGCTGGAGAAGACGATGACCTCGCGGACGGTCGTCCGGCCGAATTCCAGGCCGGACTGCTCTCGAAGCATCTGGCTAACCGCCGTCAGGCCCGGGCTGGGGCGACGGACTCGACCCAGGGTCAAATGACCGCGGAACTCGCGTCCTTCGCGGGCGAATCCCAGCTTCGTGAGCGCCTTGTCGATGCGTCTGGCCAGATCGGCCAGTTGGGCCTCGCCGGCGCCGGTGCCGATCCAGATCGTCCTTGGCCGAGAGACATTGGGAAATGCCCCCACGCCGCAGACCTCCAGGTCGAAACTCGGCACTTCGGCAACCGCCTCGGCAACCGCTGCCGAGACCTGCGGGACCCGCTCGGCGGCGACGTCGCCCAAGAACTTCACCGTGAGGTGCATGTTGTGCGGCGCGACCCAGCTCACCTCGGCCGACGCGGCACGCAGTTCCTCAATCAGCCTGGACGCTGCCCGGCGAATCGCCTCGCCAATCTCGACGGCCACAAAGGTGCGGATGGATGATTTCATTGGGGCGTCGGAGGTCGGATATCAGAGGTCGGAGGGGGAGGGGACGCGGAGGCGTATGGTCGCTGCCGAGCGGCGAGCAAGCCCACCCGCTACGCGGGCTGACCTCCGCCCTCCAGTCTCCAATCTCCGATCTCAAAAACTCAGCATCTTCCGATACTCGTCCATGCGTCGCTCGAGATCTTCGCGCTGGATTCCCTTGAGCCGGTCGAGGCTGAAGTCCTCGACGGTGAAGCTGGCCACGAGGATCCCGTAGGCCATCGCCTCCTTGAGGGTCCTGGGCTCGAAGTTGCCCTGCTCGGCCAGGTAGCCCATCATTCCGCCGGCAAAACTGTCGCCCGCGCCGGTGGGATCCACGACGCGTGGCGTCGGAAAGGCCGGCAGGACGTAGGTCTCGTGCTTGCTGAAGAACATGGCCCCGTGCTCCCCCTTCTTGATGACGACAAAACGCGGGCCCATCCCGCGAATGGCGTGACCGGCGGCAACCAGGTTCTCCTTGCCGCTCAAGAGCCTCGCCTCGCTGTCGTTCATCACCAGGCCGTCGATCCGCTTGAGCAACTCGGCGAGACGCTCCGGTTGCGTCTTGATCCAGAGTTCCATGGTATCGGCGACGCGGAGCGTGGCGCCGGTGCACTGATCGAGGATCTTGTGCTGCAAGTCGGTCGGGCCGTTGGCGAGGAACAAGAAGGGGCAGCGGCGATACTCGTCGGGCAACACGGGGTCGAAGTTGGCGATCACGTTGAGCTGGGTCTCCAGCGAGTCGCGATCGTTCATGTTCTCGCGGTAGCGGCCTCGCCAGCGGAACGTGCGTCCCCCGGGCACGATCTGGACCCCGCGCATGTCGATTCGTCGCGATTCGAGCAGCGCCGTGTGCTCGGCCGGCCAGTCATCGCCCGCCACGCCCACCAGTTTCACCGACGTGAAGTAGCTGGCCGCATAGGAGAAATACACCGCCGAACCGCCGAGCACGTTCTCGCGTTTCTCGGTCGGCGTCTCCACGCCGTCCAGCCCCAAGGTTCCGACTACCAGCAGAGGCATCTGTTGCAATCCTTAACGAGCAACGAGGGGGGGAAGGAAAGCACGATCCGCACGGCCAATTATCGGACTTTGCCGGTCCGGCACAAGGTTGCTCAAGGGCCCCGGCCCCACAAGGTCTTCGGATTCGCCAGAATCTACCCAAATCTCTCGCCCGCGATCGACAATCCGCCCCAGCCGGAGCGCTCGGACTGCCGGTCGACGTGACTCTGCGGGGAGGGCTGAAGCCATTGGACCCGAGCCAGCGGGGCTGCCGAAGTGGGAAGAAGGGCAATTGCCGGCCCCCGGGATAAGTAACTGACGCTGCGGTTCCTGCCATGCTGTTTGTCACGGGTCGATCGGATCAACGTCGCCGTCGGGTCCTGCACGACGCGATCGTGGCAGGCCCCCTAACTCTAGGGGATTCCTTGTCGCGACGCCGCAGTACGCGCTACCCTCGGGCGGACTATGCCGGACGATCGGAGAACTACGGCGATGCGATGCTCCTGGAATCGCAGACCCGGTTGACCGATCTCGTGCCCATGCACCCCCTCTTCCTGATGTTCGTCTTCGGGGCCGGGCTGGCAGGCATCGCGTTGCTGGAGGGGTTGTATGTCTGGATGTCGCTCGGGGTCCGCGGCCTCGGGCGGATTGCAGCATTCGATCTGGCCGATCGGGCGAGTCTGGCCACCTGGTTCTCCTCTCTGATGCTCGCCATGGCGGCGGCGACCGCCGTGTTGGTCTACACCGTGCGGCGTCACCGGTTGGACGACTACCGCGGGCACTATCGGATCTGGCTTTGGGCTGCCGCGTGCTGGTTGCTGATGAGCGTCGACGCGACCGCGAACCTGCACGACGGGTTCGGCGAGATCATGGCCTGGCTGACGGGCACGCGGCTCTTCGGCGAGAACTGCATCTGGTGGCTGGTGATTTGCGGATTCCTTATCGCCGCGGTAAGCCTGCGCCTGCTGGTCGACATGCGACGTCACTGGCTATCGGCCGCGGCGCTGGTGTTCACGGGGGCCTGCTACGCCGTGTCGTTGGCGTTCCACTTTCATTGCATCCCGACCCAGATGTTGAGGTGGCCGCCCGTGGCGGAGGCGGCTCGGGCCGTGGCCTTCAACAAGGCGTCCCTGCTGCTAGGCCACTTCTCCCTGCTCATGGCGATGATCTGGCACGCCCGCTACGTCGTCCTCGATGCCGAAGGGCTCCTGCGCCGCAGGCGACGGGGCCGAGGCCGGCTCGGCGACGAGGTGTATGTCGTCGAGGACGGCAACGTGCTCACGAGCGGCGGGCGGACCGTCGCGGTACACCCGCCTCACGGAGTCGTCCTGTCTTCCTCGGACATGGTGGCCGTCGAGCCGCAGCGGGTGTCGCCGGTCATCAGTTCCAGTCCGGCGGTCGTTGTCGCGTCGCCTGCCAACACGGTCTCCCCCCTTTCTGCGTCGGTCGCCGGCGACTTGCCGGTGCAACGGAGGCTGACCAAGCAGGAGAAGAAGGCCCTCCGCGCTCGGCTCGAACGGGCCCGCGAGGACCGCGAACGCCGTGCGAGCTGAACGAGCGGCAGCCAGGGCGGAAATGCCGTCTGGACAGAGTATCCCGCTTGTTGTCTACTGGGGGATCGCGTTGCCTCGCGGTGGTTTGTACGCCATATAGCGGGTATTTATTTGACCCGACGGGGTGGCTCGAGCGGGGCGAGCCCCGCCGCTAAACGTCTGTCCTCCCCGACCCCTGATCCCCGACTCCTGCCCCATGGTTCGTACCCGATTCGCACCTAGCCCCACCGGATACCTCCATATTGGAGGGGTACGTACCGCGCTGTTCTGCTGGCTCTTCAGCCGGCACCACGGCGGGCAGTTCATCCTGCGGATCGACGACACCGATCAGCAGCGGAATGTGGAACAAGCGTTGGAGCCAATTCTCCGGGGCCTGCGTTGGCTGGGGCTGGAATGGGACGAGGGTCCGAATGTAGGCGGACCTCACGCCCCCTACTATCAGTCGCAGCGGGTCGACAAGTATCAAGCGGCGGTCGACACGCTCCTGGCCCGGGGGCTGGCGTACCGTGACTACGCTACGACCGAGGAAATCCAGACCGAGCGTCAAGCGGCCGAGAAGGAGAAGCGTTCCTTTACGTACAGCCGCCGGTGGATGGCCGAGACCGACGCGGATCGGGCCCGGTTCGAGGCCGAGGGGCGCAAGGCGGTCGTCCGGCTGAAGATGCCCCGCGAAGGCGTGCTGGCGCTGGACGACCTGGTCCGCGGCCGGGTCGAGTTCGAGTGGGCCCGGGAGCAGGACCACGTGATCCAGCGGGCCGACGGCTCGTGCCTCTACCACCTGGCGAGCGTGGTCGACGACCACGACTTCCGCATCACCCACGTGATCCGCGCGGAGGAGCACCTCTCCAACACGCCCCGGCAGGTCTTCATCGCCCGGGGGCTCGGCTACGAGTTGCCGCAATACGCCCACTTGCCGTTTGTGGCCGAGCCGGGGAGCCGCACCAAGCTGAGCAAGCGGAAGCTCGACAAGTATCTGAAGAATCGCGACTTCGCCGCCCTGGTGGAGCACGGCCGGAAGATCGCCGAGGCGATCCACCTCGATGCGAACCCGGAGACGTTCAACCCGGTCATCACCGACTTCTACGAGCAGGTCGGCTACCTGCCCGAGGCGATCCTCAACTACCTGGCCCTCCTGGGCTGGTCGCTCGACGACCGTTCTGAGGATTTCTCGCGAGAGGAGTTGATCGCCCATTTCTCGCTCGACCGGGTCAACAAGGCCCCGGCCAGCTTCGATCCCAAGAAGCTCATGGCCTTCCAGGAGCGGCACATGCAGCGGGTGCCGCTGGAGCAGAAGGTCGAGAGGGTGCTGCCGTATCTCCAGCGGGCCGGGCTGGTGACGCCTCCGCCAAGCGACGCGGTGCGCCAGCGCGTGGCCCGGGTCGTGCAGGCGGCCGGCGACCGGATCAAGGTGGCCGGCGACATCGTCAACTTCCCCGAGTTCTTCGTGGCCGACGAGGCGATCGTCTACCAGGAGGCCGATCTCGAAAAGGCGATCCGGCAGAACGAAGGGACCTCGCGTCTGGCGCGTTTCCGCGATCGCCTGGCTGCGTCCGAGGCGTTCGACGCCGCATCGTTGGAGAAGCTGATGCAGGAGTTCCTCGCCGCCGAAGGGATCAAGCCCACCCAAATCGTCCACGCGGTCCGCGTCGCCGTCACGGGCAAGTCGGTCGGCATGGGCTTGTTCGATTCGCTGGCCATTTTGGGCAAGGAGAGCTGCCTGGCTCGCATCGGGCAGGCATTGCAGCGCGTGTGAGAGGAGTGGATGGGAGACCGTGCCAAGGCATTGAGATTGAGGTCAGAAGCACGGAGTCATCAGTAAGGCACGCAGAATATGAGTACAACGAATTCGGGATCCAACGACACCCCGGAGAACGTCTCCCGGCCGGGTGAACCGGGCGGCGAGCCGGCTC
>Ga0067045_1027874_pt1 | contig 53708 bp, 33 predicted proteins | sample TerdegcTABiofilm_FD_59184 | JGI IMG/M metagenome (GOLD analysis project Ga0067045, IMG submission 59184) | Combined Assembly of (Gp0054472, Gp0054536) Wastewater bioreactor microbial communities from Singapore -Terephthalate degrading...
TGATTATGCCTACATCAAGCCGGAGAGGTTCAGGCAGGTGTTAGAAAGTTCGGTGGCCCAGGCTGCTAACTAAGGCTTAAAATGGAGATCTTACGGTGGCCAAATTGCGAACAAAACTTGACATGGCCCACTCTAAGGATAAAACCATAATAAAATAGCTGAATTCTGATCTTTAGCTGATAAACCGGGATTTGAAGTCCTCAGCTTAAAAGCCTGAGATAAAATCAGGATTGACAAGAAAGAATCTGATGGATATAATTCTGACTCTGAAGATTGGACCTCAACTGGGAGGCAGTGGAGACCCGGCAAGCCAGATTAATAACTTGCTGATAAGAAAAGAAGTTACGTTGGCATAAAGATGGCCAGGTAGCTCAGTCGGTAGAGCGAGGGACTGAAAATCCCTGCGTCGGCGGTTCGATTCCGTCCCTGGCCATTCTCCTTCCCCAAAGAAGATTCCTCTCCCTGAATTCAGTTAGTTTCCTGCTGTTTAAGAACAGGCCAGAATGGCCATCCTTCTTATTTCTCTCGGATTTTCTCCCGGATTTTTCCAGAATTTCTCGCAGATCTTTCTCAGAACCTGTAGGAAACCGAGACGCTGGGGACTATAAGGTGCATGCGATAGATTCCGGGCATGGCCTGGCCCAGGGTTCCGGCTGTCAGCAGTTCTTCAAAGGTCACATCCCGCTTCTTGCCAGACAGGAATTCCACTCCCCAGTTAAGGGAAAGTCCCTTCCACTCATAGCCAATCCCAGCGTTAAAAGACTGAAAATCAAAACTGGGTAGGAGGATGTTCATGGTGTAATCGGGAGCCGGCGATGGGTCAGAATAATAGCCCGCTCTCAAGGAGAATTCCGGAGTCAGCCGGTATTCCAGGCCGAAGCGAATCTGCATCCGATTTTTCCAGTCAAGAAGGATGCTGTCGTTTCCGGCCAGGGCCATCATCTGGTTCCAGAAGGGGTCGAGGTAAGAGGTGTCCATGCTTTTCAGGGCCGACCAGCCGGTCCACTGGAGGTCGGTGGTTACCACCAGGTTTTCCACCGGTTTGAGGGCCACCCCGCCACCGACAAACCAGGGCCAGCGGATATTCCTCTTGAGGTCTGAGCTCTCCGGATAACCGGCATAGCCCAGGTAAATCATTTCGGCCGTACCCTTAAATTTAATAGTAGAGCAAGTCTTGACAGTTAACCCGGCACTTATCCAGTCAGCCGGGCGGGCCAGGATTCCCAGGGTCAGACCGAAGCCCCAGCCGTGAAGGCTCTCTTCATACTGGCCGAGGTCCATGGGCCCTTCACCCATGTCGGCCTCTCCCGCCCATCTCTTCAGGCTGAACATCCCGTAATTGATGTTCAGGTTGGCCCCTATGCTCAGACGGTCGCTTATCTTCCAGGCCACAACCGGGGAAATGGTAAACATTCCTATCTTGCTGGTCCAGTCGTAGGCCACCCCGGCGGTCATGTCCTGGAATTCTTCTCCCCGCCAGTTGGCTCCAAGCCCAGACGGCGTATAAACCCCAACCCCGACAGTCAGGTTGTCAGACACGGGGCGGTAATAAGCCATCATGAAGCCCAGGTAATGGGAGAGCTTGGATTTGGCGTTAATCGAGATATCCGGAGGCAGGGTAACCTGGTATTTATTGGTTGGGATGAGGTCGGTCAGGTAGGCCCCGATGAGTGGTTGCTTCAAGAATCCGGCCCCGGCCGGGTTCCAGTAAACCAGGCTGAAGTCATCGGCCAGCCCGATGAAAGCCCCACCCATGGAGACAGCCCGGGTGCCCAGGCCGTTGAGGTTGAGGCCGTTGGCCAGCCCCGAGCCAGTCAGCAGAACCAGGGCCAGCAATCCGGCCGCCATGATTCCGTAAATTCTCTTTTTCATGACGTTTTCTCCTCTTTATCCGTTCTCTATTTCTTGTGGAAAACAATCCGGCCCTGGCGGTCGGCATCGATTTCCACCAGGTCACCTTCCTTGAATTCTCCGGCCAGGATCTTCATGGCCAGCGGGTTCTGGACTTCTTTCTGAATGGTTCTCTTGAGCGGCCTGGCCCCGTAGACCGGGTCGTAACCGCGCTCGGCCAGGACCTCCCTGGCTGCCGGCGTCAGCACCAGGTCGATCTTTTTCTCCTGCATCCTCTTCCGGAGCAATTCTATCTGCAGGTCGACGATCTTGAAAATCACGTCCTTGGTCAGCGGCCGGAAGATGATGACCTCGTCCACCCGGTTCAGGAATTCCGGCTTGAAATGGCTCTCCAGGATCTGGCGGACCTCCCTTTCCATGGCCTCGTAATCATGGCTCAACTCTTTGATGACCTGGCTTCCGAGGTTCGAGGTCATGATGATCAGGGTGTTGCGGAAGTCAACCGTGGTGCCCTTGCCGTCGGTCAGCCGCCCGTCATCGAGAATCTGCAGCAGGATGTTAAAAACGTCTGGGTGGGCCTTCTCCACCTCGTCCAGCAGGATGAGCGAGTAGGGGCGCCTCTTGACGGCCTCGGTCAGCTGCCCGCCCTCCTCATAACCAACGTAACCCGGGGGAGCCCCGATCAGCCTGGCCACGGTGTGCTTTTCCATGTATTCCGACATGTCCAGCCGGACCATGGCCTTCTCGTCGTTGAACAGGAATTCGGCCAGGGCCCGGGCCAGCTCGGTCTTCCCCACTCCGGTGGGGCCTAAAAACAAGAATGAGCCTATCGGCCGGGTCGGCTCCTGCAGTCCGGCCCTGGCCCGGCGAACGGTATCGGCCACGGCCCGGATGGCCTGGTCCTGGCCGATAACCCGCTTGGAGAGAATTTCTTCCATTCGGAGCAGCCTTTCCAGGTCGCCTTCCAGCATCTTGGAAACGGGGATGCCGGTCCAGCGGCTGACCACCTGGGCCACGTCCTCCTCGTCCACCTCTTCTTTGAGCATCTTGCCTTTCTTCTGGAGCTCGCCCAGTTCTGTCGACAGTTTCTGGACCTGCTTGTCGATTTCAATTAACCGCCCGTAGCGGATTTCGGCCACCCTCTCCAGGTCACCCCGCCTTTCGGCGTTCTGCTCCTCGATCTTGAGGGCATCTCTCTGTTCCTTGAGCCGGCTGATCTGGTCGATTATATCTTTCTCTCTCTTCCACTGTAATTTCAGGGACTGGCTTTTCTCCTTGAGCTCGGCCAGTTCCTTTTCTATTTTCTGCAGCCTCTCGGCCGAGGCCGGGTCCTTTTCCTTCTTCAGGGCCTGCTTTTCAATCTCCAGCTGGGTAATCCTTCTTTCCAGCTCGTCGATTTCTTCGGGCAGGCTGTCCAGCTGGACCCGGATCCGGGAAGCCGCCTCGTCCACCAGGTCGATGGCCTTGTCCGGCAGGAACCGGTTGCTGATGTAACGGTTGGAAAGAACGGCCGCGGCCACCAGGGCCGAGTCTTTTATTTTTACCCCGTGGTGAACTTCGTATTTTTCCTTTAAGCCGCGGAGTATGGAAATGGTCTCCTCAACCGAGGGCTCACCCACGAAGACCGGCTGGAAACGTCTTTCCAGGGCCGGATCTTTTTCTATGTATTTTTTATATTCGTTAAGCGTGGTGGCCCCGATACACCTGAGCTCGCCCCGGGCCAGGGCCGGCTTCAGCATGTTGGAAGCATCCACCGCCCCCTCGGCCGCGCCCGCCCCCACGATGGTGTGGAGCTCGTCTATGAACAGGATAACGTTGCCGGATTCTTTTATTTCCTTGAGAACGGCCTTCAAGCGGTCCTCGAACTCGCCGCGGTACTTGGTCCCCGCCACCAGCGAGCCCATGTCCAGGGCCAGCAGCCGCCGGTCCTTCAGCGACTGCGGAACATCGCCGTTGGCTATCCTCTGGGCCAGTCCCTCGACAATGGCCGTCTTGCCAACCCCGGCCTCCCCTATCAGCACCGGGTTATTCTTGGTCCGGCGCGACAGGACCTGGACCACCCGCCTGATCTCTTCTTCGCGCCCGATAACCGGGTCAACCTTGCCCTGCCGGGCCAGGGCGGTCAGGTCCCGGGTATATTTTTCCAGGGCCTGGTACTTGGACTCGGGCTCGGGGTCGGTTATCCTCTGGTTTCCCCGGATGTCCATCAGGGCCTTGAGCACATCTTCTTCCTGGATCCGGAAACGTTGCAGCAGGCGGCCTACATCCAGGTTTTTGAGCCGCAGCATGGCCAGGAAAACGTGCTCGGTCGACAGGTATTCATCCTTCAGTTTCCCGGCCTCTTTCTCGGCCTCGTTCATCACCTCCCGCAACTGTCCGGAGAGGTAAATTTCGCCTCCCCCCTGAATCCTGGGCAGCCGGGCCAGGGCCTTTTCCAGCTCCTGGTTCAGCTCGGCCGGGTTCACCTCGATCTTTTCCAGCAGACTGCCGATGATGTTCTCTTCCTGGTTCAGAAAGCTCCACAGCAGGTGCTCAGGCCGCAGTTCCTGGTGGCCGAGCTCCAGGGCCTTAGATTGAGCCTGCTGGAAAGCTTCCTGCAATCTGACGGTCAGCCTGTCCCATCTCATGGTCAACTCCTCCTGGTATTATATACAGAATATCTTATAAACAAAAAAGCTAAGGAAACCGGACAACCCTGGAAGAACAGGGTTAATAAGCTTATTAACTAATATACTCCAGCCACCGGGCTTTGCCAAGAGCCGCCCCGGCCATCAAGACACTTCCAACTGCTAAAAAAGTTAGCCGGCTGTGGCCCGAAACCGGTGCCAGGCGGCCGCGGCCGATCTTCCGATCATAATTTTTTTTGGCACTTGACAAGGGACCAAAAATAAATATTTTTTTCTTCAAGGAGTTAATGATGGAAGAAATCGAAATTTCGAGTTGGGCCACGTTAGACGCTCTGAAAAAGGCCGCCGATATCATCGATACCGTCGGCGACCTGCACGAAGCTCATCAGGTCTCCATTTTCTGCGTGATCGAGGACGACTACCTGGAACTCTGCTACACCGATTCCACCACCAACTACCTCCGGCGTTACGAGGACAACGAGGAATTCGAAGAAGCCATCGAAGAGAGAAAAGAGGAAATCGAAGAGGGACTGTACTCCGGCCAGGATTACGAAGACGACGAGGATGACCTGGAAGAAGAACTGGACTTTGAGGAGGAACCTGAAGATTATTAACCTTCTTCCAGCTTCTTTATATCTTCCCTGAGTTCGGCAATTATCTGCAGGGCCTGAAGCGGGGTCAGCTTTTCCGGTTCCAGCGATTTAATCCTGTCCCTGATTTCTTCCAGCCTGGCCCTTTCCCGGTCTTCCGGAAACAGCAGCAGCTGCGATTTATTCTGGCTGTTTAAATGGTAGGCCAGGCGGGGCCGGCCCTCTTCGTCCAGCTCCTGCCTTTCCAGGTTGAACAGGATTTCCCTGGCCCGCTTTATTATTTCTTCGGGCAGTCCGGCCAGCCGGGCCACCTGCAGCCCGTAGCTGCGGTCGGATGGACCGGGCTTGATCTTGCGGAGAAAGATGACCGTGTCCTGCCACTCCCGGACAGCCACGTGAAAATTCTTTATCCGGGGAAAGGTCAGGGCCAGCTCGGTCAGCTCGTGATAGTGGGTGGCGAACAGGGTCCGGGGCCTGATACTTTCCAGCTGGTGCAGGTGCTCGGCCACCGCCCAGGCGATGCTCAGGCCGTCGAAGGTGCTGGTCCCGCGCCCGACCTCGTCCAGCAGGATCAGGCTGCGCCCGGTGGCATTGTTGAGAATGTTGGCCGTTTCCACCATTTCCACCATGAAGGTGGATTGCCCGGCCGTCAGGAAATCCATGGCTCCTACCCTGGTGAAAATCCGGTCGACCACTCCGATTCTGGCAGCCCGGGCTGGAACGAATGAACCCATCTGGGCCAGCAGGCAGATCAGGGCCACCTGCCTCAGGTAGGTTGACTTTCCACCCATGTTGGGCCCGGTGATGATTAATATCTGGTTCTCGTTCCGGTCGAGGTAGGTGTCGTTGGGAATGAAGGGCTCGCTCTGAACCACTTCCACCACCGGGTGCCGGCCGTCAGAGATGGACAGGATGTCGCTCTCGTCCACCTCGGGTCTGACATAATTCCTCTGGTGGGCCAGCTCGGCCAGGGACAGCAGGACATCAAGCATGGCCAGGTTCTGGGCCATCTGCTGCAGCCGGGGAACCTGCTTTCCGATTTCTTCCCTGACCTGAAGGAAGAGCTCGTATTCCAGCTCGTTGATCCTGGCCTCGGCTCCCAGTACCCGGTCTTCGTATTCCTTCAACTCCGGGGTGATAAACCGTTCGCTGTTAACCAGGGTCTGCTTCCGCTGGTAATCAGCGGGCACCAGGGCCAGGTTGGGCTTGGTTACCTCGATGTAATAGCCAAAAACCTTGTTGTAGCGGACCTTCAGGGAGGATATACCCGTCCTTTCTCTCTCCCTTTTCTCAATCTGGGCAATCAGGGTCTTCCCGGAGTGGCTGATTTGCCGCAGTTCATCCAGCTCCTGGTTGAAGCCTGCCTTAATCAGGCCTCCTTCCTGGATCAGGTGGGCCGGCTCATCCAGTATGGCCCGATCGATCAGCCCGGCCACATCCTGCAGGTTGTCCCAGGATGACCTCAGCTCGGAATAATAGGCGGTTTGAAATTCCTTCAGAAGAGCTTCTATTTCGGGTAAAGGCCACAGCGACTTCTTAAGAGCGACCAGGTCCCTGGGCGTGGCCGCGGCCACCGACACCCTGGTGGTCAGCTTTTCCAGGTCCAGGATCTGGCGGAGCCTGGACCGGATTTCCTGCCTGGCAATGGGTTTTTTCAAAGCTTCTTCAACCGCTTCCTGCCGCCGCCCGATTTCCTGGCAATCGAGAAGTGGATGGAGCAACCAGTTCCTGAGCAGCCGGGCCCCGGGAGCAGTCTGGGTCAGGTCGATCACTCCCAGCAGTGATTCGGCCACCTGGCCGGTCCTCAGGTTCCTGACCAGCTCCAGGTTGCGGACGGCTATGGCATCAAGAACCATGGCCTGGCCCGGGCTCTGGAAGGACATCTTCCTGATGTAACCTGCTGCCTCCTGCCTGTTCTTCTTCAAATAATAAAGAAGGGCCCCGGCCGCCGATACGGCCAGGGTCCGGCCCTGGAGGCCAAAGCCTTCAAGAGAGGCCACCCTGAAATGGTCGATCAGCAGGCTGGAGGCCTGGGAATAATCAAAAGACCACGGCTCCACCCGGCTGAGGGCCAGGCCGGACAGGTCGGTTGAAGCCAGCAGGTTCCTGACCGCTGACTCCTGGTCTTCCGGGCAGATGACTTCCCGCGGGCCGAGCCGGAAAATCTCGTCCAGCAGGGCCTTTCGCTCGTTCTCCTCTCCCTCCAGGGTCAGGATCCTGCCCGATAGAAGGTCAGCCCAGGCCGCTCCCCAGCGGCCATCGGCCAGGACCAGGCTCAGGACTCCCAGGCTCTCGCCCCGTTCCTCGCCCTCTATTTCCACTGCTGTGCCCGGGGTCAGCACCTTGATCACTTCTCTTTTGACCACACCCCGGGCCTGTTTCGGGTCCTCCACCTGCTCGCAGATGGCTACCTTTTTCCCGGCTTTAAGCAGCCGGGCCAGGTAGGAGTCTACCGAATGATAGGGAACGCCGCACATCGGCACATTCTGCCTTGAGGTCAGGGCAATTCCCAGCAGGGATGACCCCAGATAGGCGTCCTCGAAGAACATCTCGTAGAAATCTCCCAGCCTGAAAAATAGCAGGCAATCACGGTGCCGGGCTTTAATCCGGTGGTACTGCTCCATCATGGGAGTGAGGGCGTCTTCTTTTTTATTCATGGGACTGAACCGACAGCCTATAAACTATATTATATCCAGTCCCGGATTTGCAACCGGGCCTGGTTTTCCGTGGCCGTATTTGACAATCCAGCTCAATAGTTTTAGTATAAGAAACTGATAATTTTCTGGAATTAATAGATGAATACACCCACAATCCTGACCATATTCAGATTGCTGGCCATACCCGTCCTGGTGGTGGTCATGCTCACCCCCTTCGCGGGACACGAGGTCATTGCCTTTATCATTTTTGTTGTGGCCTGCCTGACCGACATGCTTGATGGCTTCTGGGCCAGGAAAAAAAAGATGGAAACCGTCCTGGGATCGCTGCTTGATCCGCTGGCGGATAAATTGCTCATCACCTCGGCCCTGATCTGCCTGGTGTCCAGCGGAGTGGTGGCTCCCTGGATGGCCATTATCATCATCGGCCGGGAGATAGCCGTCACCGGCTTCCGGGCCATCGCTGCTTCACGGGGTTATCACATCACCGCTTCCGGCTGGGGAAAGCTCAAAATGATCTTCGAAGCGGTGGTTATTTCCATACTAATTCTGGGCGAGCATTACCTGGGAATTATTTACCGGCTGACCCATACCTTCGGGCTATGGCTGGTGGTTATTATTGCCCTGGTTTCAGCCCTTGAATATTTTATCCGTTTCGGTCCCCGGGTGATTAAAGAGACCTCAGGCTGACAGCGCCCGGCGGCAATTTTCCAGGGAAGCCAGGTCCTCCACGTTAAAAAGAGTCGGCGCCTCCGGCCATTGTCGGGAAATCCTTTTGAGCAGCCCGGTCAGGACTTTTCCCGGGCCGAGTTCCACCGCCTGCCCGACTCCAAGTTCTGGCAGCCGCTGCATGGACGGATACCAGAGGACAGGGCTGGTAATCTGCCGGAAAAGCAGCTCCCTGGCTTCGTCCCCGGTCCTGACCTCGCCTGCCGTAACGTTGGAAATAATCGGGAATTCAGGGTCGCGGAATTTTATTCTTTCCAGGTCAGCCTTCAATCTTTCAGCCGCCGGTTTCATCAGGCTGGTGTGAAATGGTCCGCTTACCTGGAGCAGGACCGAGCGAGGAGGTTTTAACCGGGCCAGGGCTTCTTCCACGGCTGCCCTTTCTCCGGCTATAACCACCTGGTCCTCGGCATTCCAGTTGGCCATCTCAACCGGGCCGGAAGTCACCTGCTTGATTACTTCCTCTACCTGTGCTCGGGCCAGACCCAGGACGGCAGCCATGCTCCCCTGTCCCGGGGGCACGGCTTCCATCATGTAGCGGCCGCGGTTGTAGACCAGTTTCAGGGCTTCGGCCAGGTCCAGGCTGCCGGCGGCCACCAGGGCCGAATACTCCCCCAGGCTGTGGCCGGCCGCCAGGTCGGGTTTCAAGCCGAGCAGCCGATAGGCAATGTAACTGACCGTTAGCAGCGCCGGCTGGGTATAACAGGTCAGCCGGAGCTCTTCCTCCGGTCCCTCAAAGCACAGTCTGGACAGGCTGAACCCCAGGACTTCGTCGGCCAGCTTGAAAATTTCCCGGGCCTCCTGGCTCTGTTCGTAAAAATTCTTGCCCATGCCCACTGCCTGTGAGCCCTGACCGGGAAATAAAAAAATTCGCTTCATCTGATCTCCTCTTTGTATTCTATAATTTGCAGCTTATTTTATGCGACTGAGGCAGTCACCATAAACAACAACCTCCGCTCTCTGCCGGAGCTCCCGGGTCCATTCCCTGACCCGTTCCTCCCGGCGTCTGGCCTGCAGCCTGGCCTCTATCTCATCCAGGACGTTAACCAGTTCCGGCGGTGTCCGGCCGGCAGCCTTCTGCTCGGGCAGGTAGACCTGCTGGTAATAATCTTCAATTTCTTTCAGTGAAACATACAGCCTCTGGTTGAACCTGGTGCCGATAACCTTCTCAAACAGAATCTTATCCTGAAGATAACTCCCCAGGTCTTCAGGCTTAAGGCCCAGGAGCCGGCATTTCTCTTCCAGGACTTCGGTTCCCAGCCGGGCTTTCAACCTCTCCAGCTCTGCCCCGATTTCTTCCGGGCTAACCTGGAGCTGTTCCCTGGTCAGTCTTAACACCAGCAGGACATCTATGTACCTTTCAAGCCTTTCCTCAACCGTCATGGCCCCGGCGCCTCCACCCGGCAACAGCTCAAAGTTTTTCAGCACCTCCAGGTCAAAAGCAGTAACCGGTATGTGGTCAACACTGGCCACCAGGCAGTTCAGCAGTTCCTGGCCGGCCAGCGGACGGCCCAGCAGCAGCAGGAGCAGGCTCAGCACTTGAAGCCACCGGCCTGCCCGTTTCACATTCATCATGATTATCACCTCAACCATGCCAAACCCTCAGAACATATTGCCGATGGTCAGGAAAAACCGCGGCTTCCATCTACCGTCGGGTGGATTCAGGTTCCAGCCGACATCAAACCGGACCGGACCCAGCGGCGTGCGATAACGCAGGCCGAACCCCGCCGCCTGGCTGAACTTCAGGAAGTTAAAATCGCGGATTTCGGGAAAGACCTGGCCCATGTCATAAAAAATCGCCCCGTAAAGGTTTGGTAATTTTTTCAGCATCAGGAACCTGGCTTCCATGTTAAGCAGGAAAATGGCCCGGCCGCCCACCGGCAGGCCAGATTCCGGGTCCTTGGGTCCCAGCATTTCGAAAGGTTCTCCCCGGAAGGAATTGCTGCCGCCGGCAAAAAACCTTTCAGGAATGGGCACCGTACCCGAGGCCAGGCCCAGGCGCAGGGTGGTATGGAAGTTGATGCTGGAAGCCAGGGGATAAAAATACTGGTACTTGGCAAACATCTTCAGGAAATTGGACTCGGTCTCAAGCAGGGGGTAAGCCCGTTCCAGGGCCAGGCTGAAAAAATAACCGCTGGACGGATTGAAGGTGTCATTCCTGCGGTCACGGATGAAGGTGGCCGACCCGTAGGCTATGGAGTAAGGCAACCTTTCCCTCTCCACCTCCGACTCGGCAATCTGCAGGTTGGTCAGCTTGGTCCTCAGGGCCCCGGCCGCCAGCAGCAGGGAGAACCCGGCCGGCAGGTTTCTCATGGTGGACAGGGTCAGGCCCCGCCGCTCGTAACTGAAGCTGGTCCGGTCCTCCTTTTCCAGGTAGCCGCTGAAATAGGTCCTCATCCGCAGCCCCAGGAAATGAGGCTGCTGCCAGGTGGCCACCAGCCTCTTTTCCACCAGGCTGAGCTGACCGACCAGGCTGACCTGGGAGGCGTTCTGGAACAGGTTGTATCTTATATACTCGGCCGTGATTCTCGGCCTCAGGTCATTTTCCCAGAGGGCCAGGGAGCGGGCTTCTTCCCTGGTCTCAATGCCCAGCCCGACTCCGGCAAAATTCTGCTCACCTTCCCTGACCTGGATCGACAGGTTGATGGAATTATCGGATGCCGGAAGTTCTTCCAGCTTGACCTCTGAGAAAACCCCCAGGCTGTCCAGGCCCCGCTTGGTTTCCAGCAGCCGGTTGTACTCGGCCCAGTCTCCGGGGCGCAACCTGACCTCGCGCAGGATGGTATTCCTGTGGGTCAGGTGATTACCGGTGATGAAAATGTTGTTGATCTTGACCCGCTGGCCCTCGCTCACCCGGATGACCACGTCCAGATTGTTGTCCCGGTCGGGAGAAGCTTCCACTTCCAGCTGGGTCCCCCTGAATCCCTTATTAAGGTAGAGCTGGTTTATTTTTTCCAGGTCCCTCTGCATCTGGGGTTTGTAATAAGGCCGGCCGGGTCGGCTGTCCAGAAGCCTGAAAATTTCCGCCGTCGGAACGGCCACCGCCCCCTGGATTTCCAGGCTGCGGATGACCTGCCTCGGCCCTTCTTCTATGAAATACACCGGTCTGGCTGAATTATCCTTGCGGCTGAAATTAAGGGTTACCCGGGCCTGGGCAAACCCGTGCTCGGCATAGAACAGCCTGATTTTCTCGGGCAGGTCATAGACCTGCTGCCCGTCGAGATAAGGAAAGAAAAGAAATTGTTCGCCGATACCCAGGGCCTTCTTGATTTCCTTCTGGGTGAAACTCTCCAAACCCCTGAATTCCAGGCTTCGAATCCTCAGCCTCGGACCCTGGTGGACTTCATAGATTACCAGGAGTTCGTTTTCCTGCTTCTGAAGCCGGGGCCTGACCGTGGCCAGCAGGTAACCCTGCTTTCTGAGCTGTTTCAAGAGCAGGGCCTCACCTTCGGACAGGGCCCACTCTTCGAAGACCTTCTGTTCCCAGACGGGCTGGACAATCCTGGGCGACAGGTTGGTCCCGAGGAGCCTGATTGAAATCCTGGTTGAAGGGTTCAGGCCGATGGCCAGGTCGACCGTTCCTCTTTCCTGGTTAACCTCCTCCCGCGCCAGCCTGACCTCGGCCCAGGTATAACCAAGCTTGTTAAAGGCCTTCTTAATTCTGGCCAGGCCACTTTCCAGCTTTCTCGGCACGTAAAAATCTCCGGGCTTTAAGCCCAGCAGCCGCTGCAGCCGGGTCTGGGGAATAAGCTCTGGTCCTTCGAAATTTATCTGCCGGATGGCCAGGCGTTTCCAGCCAGGGAGCCTGACTGAAACATCGGCCAGATTGGCTCCCTCGAGCTTCTTAATATCCAGTCCTATCTGGGGGGAGAACAGGCCTTCGTCCACCAGGATTTTTTCAATATCGGGCACGGCCTTGTCCCTAAGGTTTTCAGAAAGAATCCCGCCCTTTCTTAAGTAGGGCAGCTCCTCGTTAATCCGCTTTCTCAGACTGCGGGGGCCGTAGATCCGGAGGTTGCGGATAAAAGTATTCCTGGTCAGGGTAAAGGTCAGTTCCCCCGCCGGGGCCGGGCTGTAGTAGACTTCGGCCCTTGAAAAAAGGCCGGTTCGCATCAACTGTTTCAGGCCCTGGTCAATCTGAAAATCAGAATAAACCTGCCCGGGCTTCAGGTTCAGCAGTTCGGCCACGGCCGGCTCGGCCTCTTTCCCGTCAACCAGTATTTTGATTCTTTCAACCAGCCGGTTGTTCTCTGCCGGGTATGCAGCCAGAGCCGTCAGCAGAAGCCAGATAAGAATCGCCGGCCGGATACACTTTCTCATGAGCCTAAAACCTTCTCCTCAGCTTGACATCCAAGCTGACCCGCCCCAGCTCATTCCTGATGGCCACCAGCGACAGTCCACCCGAAAGTTCCCACTCCAGCCGGACTATTTCTTCTCGCTGGGTGGCCAGGTTGGTGGAATAAACTATGAAAAAGTTCCTGGACAGTCTTTTGCCCACGGTCAACCGGGCCGTGATTTCGGAGGTTGAACCCATGAGAAACGGGTCCAGGCGGAAACGGTCCAGGCTGAACAGGCTTTCTGATTTTCTGGCCAGCTGGTAGGAGATCATGGAGGCGGTGCTCATCTGGGTAGGGTCGAGTGAGTACCTTCTCTGGTAGGACTCGCCCAGGGCCAGGAGCGACAGGATTTCTTCTGTCGGCAGTGGTGGCGATGAAGAAAATTCCGGCTTCAAGCTGCTGGCCAGCCCGCTCAGGCTAAAAATGACATGGTAGTCCTTGACGTAAGTTTCGCCCTGGAAATCAATGTAGGGGTCTATCACCAGCGGGTTGAAGAAACTCAGGCGCCCCCGCAGGACCCGGAAATCACGGTCCTGGAAATAGACGGTGCCGGACAGCGCCTCGATCTCTCCGGTTATCACCGGGGCCCCGACCGTTCCGGAAATGGTCAGGTCCAGCCTGGCCCTGATCCGACCCAGGGAGTTTTCCATCCAGACATTGTCACTGGCCCGGAGCCGGAAATTAAGGTTAAGGTCATCAATCCAGCTGCCCCGCCCCTCGGCATTATAGGCCTGGGAAGAAAAGGAGAGTTTTTCGTACAGCTCTTTTTTCCACAGGGCTTCCTTCAGCAGGAAATCTCCCTCCAGGGCCGACCTGGAGCCCTTCTTCAGGAACCTCATCTGGCCATCGGCCAGCAACCTGGTACGCTCGAATACCGAAAGCTCCATGTTCTGGCCGGACATCCGGATTTCAGCCTCGCCCAGCCCTTTTTCTCCAAAGGAAAGTTCGCCGGAACCCTGGACCGGACCGCCCCCCAGAAACCCCTGGAAGGACCTGATGGAAACCCGGCCATTCTTGACGAAGGCCAGGCCGGAGAAGTTATTGAGGGCGTGGGCAAAACCCGGGATCGGGATCAGCTCGCCCCTGAGCTCCACCGCACCGTTGAGGTCGATGGCCGCGATCGGGCCCTGGAAGCTGAGCAGATAGTCGACGCTGCCGCTGGCTCCCTTCCAGGGAAGCAGCAGGTCCAGGTTGGTCAGGCGGCCCTTGACCTCGCCCGAGAGAAAGTCCCGGTCAAACGGTATGTCCATTTTAAGTTCAAAATTGCTGTCACCAGGAAGGAGTTGCCCCTTGAGCTCGACGTTGAGATTATTATTGAGGAAATTCAAACGGTAATCGCCGGCAGCTCTCTGCGCCTTTATAAAAAATACCCCGAACTTATCGATGGAAAACTTGCCAGCCGGCCGGTCCTGGCCGAAAACACCCCGGCCCTTGAGGTCCAGGCTGATCCGCCCGGCAAAGTCCGCCGAAAACGGTTTCAGGTCAACCCCGGTGGCTTTAAGGTCAAAATCGTAAGTGGCCGGGTTATATCCGATGGCCAGCTGGCCGGCCACCTCTCCGCCATTCAAATTGAAGCGGAGTGCCGGGAAGCTCAGCCCCCGGTCGTTCCAGATAATTTTCCCGCTGACTTCCCTGATCGGGCTGCCCAGGAAAAGCATTTCCTCTGAAGAAAAGTCGCCCTGAAAATCAACCTGGCCTTTCCCGGTGAGGTAAATAAAATTACCCCGGACCGGACCCCGGACCGGAAAAGTCACCTTCAGGTAGTCCAGGACGGTTTCCACCAGGGCCCTTTCCAGGGCCAGCCTGGTCTCGGTCCGGCCCTCAAGAGTCCGGAGGTCTATTTGCCCTTCAAAGTTTTTATCCAGGACATAAACTTTTCCCTCAATCTCTCCCCCCTCAACCGCCACCCGGCCCCGGGCCGTGGTCACCTGGAAGCGCTCGAAGCCGGCCGGAGACAGGGAGAATTCAAAATTCAGGCGCGGGCGATGGAAGTTTCCCTTTATTCCAATCTCGGCCCGCCCGGCTCCCCTAATTTCAGGAAAGTCAAATTTCATCCGTAAAAGCTGTTCGGTAAACTGCCGGGCCCCGCGGACATCGCTGAACTGACCGGTAATTCCCAGGTCCAGGAGCTGACCGATGACCACCCGGCCGGCCACATTAAGACGGCCAAAAGGGGTCTCCAGGTCCCTGGTCTGGATTTTCAGGTCCTTGTTTTTTAGATGAAGGTTCACTTCAACCTGGCCGTTCAGCCGGTACCTGTTTTTGACCTGGCCTTCGTAAACCTTGTCGCGGAAATCAGCGGTGGCCTGCAGCTCTCCCCGGCTGAGGCTGAATTTGCCCCAGGCCGGAGACTCAACCGGCCAGGGAACCGAAGCGTATTTCATGATGGGGTCCAGGTGGAAACCGGACATCTCACCTTCAATCCGGCCACCGCCGAAGGAGATGATGACCTTTTCTGCTGGCCGACCGTTCTTCTTTATTTCGGCCAATATCTGCCCGCCCCGGCCCTTCTCCACCACCACCTGGCCTTCAACCGAACCCATGTCCACCTGGTTAAGTAGAAAATCCTTGGTCAGGTAATCGGTCTTGACGACCAGGGGGCCGGCCTCGTTCGAAATGGTCACCTGGCCCGAGGTCTTGCCTCTCCAGTCAAACGGAAGGTCAAGAGCGCTCATGATGAAGCTGGTATCAAGGTTATAAACAGCCCTCAGGTCAACCCTGGTTCTTTCCAGGAGAGCGATCTTCCCTTCCAGCCGGACGGCCGAATTTTCCCCCTGGATTACGAGCCGGCCGATATTAATTGTTTTTCCCCGGCTGGTAACCAGGGTCTCCAGTTCACCCTCCAGGACCTCGGGAGAATCATAGGGCCGGATCCTGGAAGCTCCGGCCCTGAGCAACAGGGTCAACCTGTTCGCCTCCAGCCGGAAAAAGGCTGAAACTCCGGATAGTTCGTAACTTCCCTGCTTGAGCTCGAAAGAAAAATGCCCTTCGTTTATGTAGCCGCCTTCGATGACCAGGGGCAGGTCCAGGGACAGGCCTTTCTGGCCTCCACCTCCTTTCCCGCTCTTGCCGTCATAAAATAGCTCCGGACGGTAGACTTCAACGGTTACCGGCTTTTCCTTTTTAAGGAGCGACAGGAACGGCAGGGAAACCTTCAGGCTCTCCACGGAGAACCTGGGGTTATCGGTTTTTGATTTAAGGTTTTTGATGACCAGTGATGGAGGCAGGTAGTTGAGTTTTAATTCCCCGACCTCGAAGCTCCGGTCCAGCCGCCGCCCGAGTTGCTTCAAGAAAAGGCTCTTGGCAAAGGATAGGGCTATGTACAGAAAGGCAACCACCACCAGGATGGCCACCAGGCCTTTCCGTTTCTTCAAGAAGCCCATGAATTAAAGCTCAAGTAAAATTTTATCCGTCTACTTGCCGGCAACCTTCTTCCAGTCCTGGAGGAATTTATCGATGCCGATATCGGTCAGGGGATGTTTGACCAGCTTTTCCATGACCGAGTAGGGCACGGTGGCGATATGAGCCCCCAGCAGGGCCGCCTCCACCACGTGCCCGGGATGGCGGACGCTGGCCACGATGACTTCTGTCTCGAAGTTGTAGTTTTCATAAATGGTCAGGATCTGCTCCACCAGCTCCATCCCGTGATGGGATATATCATCCAGCCGGCCGATGAAAGGGCTGACGAAGGCCGCCCCGGCCTTGGCCGCCAGCAGGGCCTGCGAGGGAGAAAAAACCAGGGTCATGTTGACCTTGATGCCCTCGGCCGAGAGAATCCTGGTGGCCTTCAGGCCTTCCAGGTTGACCGGAATTTTTACGGCGATGTTCGGGGCCAGACCATTGAGTTTTCGAGCTTCGGGAACGATCTCCTCGGCCCTGGTGGAAACGCATTCGACGCTCACCGGGCCCGAGACCAGGCTGCAGATTTCCCTGACCAGTTTTTCGAACGGCACGTTTTCCTTGGAACATAGGGTGGGGTTGGTGGTGACGCCATCCAGAATACCCCAGCTGGCCACCTCTCTGATTTCCTGCAGGTTGGCTGTGTCCAGAAATAGTTTCATCCTACCTCCTTGCCTCTATTTTTTTAACATGATTGGATAGAGTTCCGATGCCCTCAATCTGAATATCAACCCGGTCACCCGGCTGCATTGGACCGACACCGGCCGGGGTGCCGGTGGCAATGATGTCTCCCGGCTCCAGGGTCATTATCCTTGATATGTAGCGGATAAGAAAAGGAACGGGGAAAATCATGTTCCTGGTGCTGGCCGCCTGAACCAGCTTCCCGTTGAGAAAGGTCTTCAACTGGACGGCCCCGGGGTCGAGGTCGGTAACCAGGCAGGGCCCCACGGCCGCAAAGGTATCAAAAGACTTGGCCCGGGTGAACTGCACGTCTTTCATTTGCAGGTCCCTGGCAGTTACATCATTGAAGCAGGTATAACCCAGCACGTATTCCTGCCAGGCAGCCTCCTCCGTCAGCCGGCTGGCCTTTTTCTTTATAATCACGGCCAGTTCGCCCTCGTAATCAACCCGCTGGGACTGCTCCGGGTAGATGATGGCCTGAAGCGGCCCGATGACGGCGCTGGGTGGCTTGAGAAAAAGAAGCGGTTCGGCTGGCACGGGGTTCCCCAGTTCCTCGGCGTGTTCACGGTAGTTCCGGCCGACGCAGACTATCTTGGATGGAATGACCGGGGGCAGCAGGGTAACCTCCGAGATGGGAATGGGGCTATCCTCGATCCTGTAATTTCTGAAAATGGAACCTCTGACCGGAAAAAGAACATCTTCTTTCAGCAACCCGTAGAGTATTTTTTTTCGGTAGCGAAAACGGTAAATCTTCATTTTTCAGGTCTTTACCTTTACCCTGGCCGGCAGGCTCTCGTTTCCGAATTTATCCACCGCGCATATAGAATAAACATAGCCGGTATTCTTTTCAACCGAACTGTCCAGAAAAACGGGAACGGCCAGGTTCTCCGGGGTCAGCAGGACAGTAGCCTCCGTGCCGGCAATTCCTTCCCTTGCCCTGTACACCCGGTAACCGGCCAGATCATTCTCACGGTTCGGCAGCCAGGAAATGGTCACCCCATCCGTGCCGCACATAGCTCTGACCTCGGCCGGCGTGGCCGGCGGAAAAACGTCCGCGGCCCTTACTTCCAGGATTTCAGAATCGGCACTTTCCCTGTATTCACCACCCCTGGCCACCAGGCTCCTGACCAGGTAGCGGTAAGTAAGGCCAAAAGAAAAGTTCAGGTCTTCAAACCGCGGCCGGTTCAGCGGTTGATCATTGAGAAGCCTGAATTCACCGGCCTCTTCCCGGTAAAGGTTATAGAAGACCTTCTCGGTCAGCGGCCGGCCATCCAGCCCGCTTTCTGGAGGTTTCCAGCTCAGGCTGATCTGGTGTTCCTCGACCTCCGCCCTAAGGCCCGAAGGCGGCAGGGGAAGAATTTCAGGCCGAACCGAAACCAGGTTGGAAATTTCCGACCAGCCGCCCTTCTTGCCCTTGGTCCTCAGACCGAACAGGTAATTTTTTCCGGTAACCTTTTCTAGGTCCAGTCGCAGAACTGTCCGGTTCTTTCCAGCTTCCAGCTTGCCCAGGTTCAGTTCGGCCAGCGGTCGGGAATATTTCATAAAGGAAACCGCGGCTTTCTGCCCGGAAGGCCCCTCATCCTTAACTTCCATCACTCTTATTTCCGCAACCGATGCTTCCAGCGAAGTTCCGTCCAGGTAAGAAGCGGGTTCCGTCCAGGTGAAAATCAGGCGCTCTCCCTGCTGGACGGCCCTGAAATCAAAGATAGCCTGGGGTACTCTCGGCACGGGCTCCCGGAGCGGTCCCTTTCGGCCACAGGCGGAATTGAATAAGGCTAAAAGGAGGGCGGCTATTACCAGAGCATTTTTCTTCATCACAGGATGAATTTTCTGAGGTCCTGGTCCTTCAGGATTTCGCTGAGCTGCTTCTGGACGTATTCCCTGGTTATAAGGATTTTCCGGTCAGCCAGGTTGGGCGCCTCAAACGAAATTTCCTCCATGACTTTTTCCATCACGGTGTGCAGTCGCCTGGCCCCGATGTTCTCGGCTTCTTCGTTGACCTTTTCGGCGATGGCCGCGATTTCATCGATGGCTTCGGGGGTGAATTCCACCTCCACGCCCTCGGTGGCCAGAAGAGCCTTGTATTGCTTGATCAGGGCATTTTCGGTCTCGGTCAGAATGCGCACAAAGTCATCTTTGGTGAGCGGGGAAAGCTCCACCCTGATCGGGAAACGTCCCTGGAGCTCCGGGATCAGATCCGAGGGCTTGGTGACATGGAAGGCCCCGGCGGCTATGAACAGGATATGGTCGGTCTTGACCAGGCCGAAGCGGGTGTTGACGGTGGTGCCTTCGATAATCGGCAGCAGATCCCGCTGCACCCCTTCCCGGCTGACATCGGGGCCGACTCCCGATTCGCGGCCGGCAACCTTATCCAGCTCGTCCAGGAAAATTATCCCGGATTGTTCCACCCGTTCTATGGCCAGGCGGGCGACCTGGTCCATGTCCACCAGTCTTTTCTCCTCGTCTTCCAGCAGGATTTCCCTGGCTTCCTTGATCTTAACGCGGCGCTTCTTGGTCTTGCCGCCGAACATGCCCGGCAGGATCTCCTGGATCTGAATGCCAATCTCCTCGAAGCCGTTGCTGCTTATGAACTCAAAGGGCGGGGCGGGTTTTTCCTTGACCTCGATTTCCACCATCCGCTCATCGAGCTGGCCGGCCCGTAGCTGGCGCCGCAGGCGCTCCCTGGTCTTGAGCATTTCTTTCTGTTCTTCCTCCGCTGCCACCGGTTCTTTTCTGCGGTTGGGAAGCGACCGCCCGGGCAGAAGCAGGTCCAGGAGTTTCTCCTCCACGTTGGCCATGGCCTTGGCCTCGATTTCTTTTATCTTTTCCTGCTTGACCATGTCGACCGCAATCCGCACCAGGTCGCGGATCATCGATTCCACGTCGCGACCGACGTAGCCGACCTCAGTGAAACGGCTGGCCTCAATCTTTAAGAAGGGTGAAGAGGTCAGCTTGGCCAGCCGGCGGGAAATCTCGGTCTTGCCGACACCGGTCGGACCGATCATGAGGATATTCTTGGGGGCGATTTCATCCCCCAGCTCGGGCGGAAGTTTCCGGCGACGGAAACGGTTGCGCAGGGCGATGGCCACCGCCTTCTTGGCCGCCTTCTGGCCGATGATGTACTTGTCCAGCTCGGCCACGATCTGCTGGGGGGTCAGCTCTCCTTCCTGCTCTCCGAAGACGAGCTTATTTTCTGATATTATCTTGCCTTCAAGTTCTATGGCCATCAGATTTCCTCAACCGTAAAGTTATCGTTGGTGTAAACGCAGATTTCAGAAGCGATACGCAGCGCCTCCAGGGCTATCTCCCGGGCGGAAAGGTCGGTGTGCTTGACCAGGGCCCGGGCTGCGGCCAGGGCGTAGGGACCGCCCGAGCCAACCGCGGTCAGCCCGTCGTCGGGTTCGACCACGTCCCCGGTTCCAGAAATGAGAAAGGTATTGCTGGCATCGGCCACGATCAACAGGGCATCGAGCTGGCGGAGTGATTTATCCAGCCGCCAGTCCTTGGCCAGCTCAATGGCCGCCCGGGACAGGTTGCCCCGGTATTCCTCGAGCTTGGCCTCGAACCGCGCAAACAGGGCAAAAGCGTCGGAGGTGGCCCCGGCAAAACCGGCCAGGACCTGCCCCTTATAGAGGCGGCGGACCTTCTGGGCCGTGCTCTTAAGGACTGTCTGACCCATGGTCACCTGGCCGTCTCCGGCCATGACCACCCGGCCTTTATGCCTTACGCAGAGAACTGTAGTCGACTTAATCATCATATTTACCTTCGTTGCCTTGATTATACAACAAAAAACCCCTGCTGGTAAGAACGGCGGGACCGACAGGCCAGCACTGAACCAATAATCTGGATTCAAGCGACATCATTTTTTATTTTATTATTATCAATAATTTACACCTCTATTGCAGCCTGTCTTAGACCAAGACCGGCGGGAAAATCCGCCGGTCAGAACAGAGCACCCCTGGACTCTGGCCAAGATCCAGGAGAACGGTTCAGCAGGCCTACTTATAACCACAAATACTGACAGCTTCCAGAATATATTCGGTCCGGGCAACAATCGGTTTCCGCACCTTCCTGGCCACGGGGCCAATTCAGAGTTACCTCTATTACATAATAATATTCCGGGTCGGGAAAGCAGGCTTCCGCTGGAAGCGGACATAGATTTTATCTAAGATATCTCCATTATTTTCTTGCTTAACACGTTTTTCCCGGGCAGGTGGCCATCGCTTCTATCTTTTACTACCTTTTAATTTTATGGTAATAATCCAGTGAAGAGGTGCCAGATGAAAAAATTGACCATAGTCATCATGGCCGCGGGCATAGGCAGCCGCTACGGCGGCCTCAAGCAGGTCGACCCGGTCGGGCCTAACGGCGAACTCATCATCGATTACTCCCTGTTCGATGCCCGGAGGGCCGGGATCGAACACGTGGTTTTTATCATCCGTCGCGACCTGGCCCAGGTTTTCCAGGAAAAAATTGGCTTCCGGGCTGAAAGATACTTCAGTGTTGACTATGTACTGCAGGAGATTGACAGGGGCCTGCCTCCGGGTTTCAGCATACCTCCAGACCGGGTCAAGCCCTGGGGAACCGGCCATGCCGTTTTGCTCTGCCGCCACGTGGTCCACGGAAATTTCCTGGTAATCAACGCCGACGATTTCTACGGCTTCGACGCCATCAAGAAGCTGGCTGATTATATGCTGGAGGTCGAGGACGAACCCACCCATTATAACTACGCCCTGGTCGGCTACCGGCTTGGAAATACCCTGTCCGAGCACGGGCACGTAGCCCGGGGCATCTGCCGGATATCAGAAGATGGCTACCTGCTCGACCTGCGCGAGAGGACCAGGGTCCAGAGGTTCCCCGACGGAATTAAGTACACCGAGGACGGCCAGACCTTCCACCAGCTGTCCGCCGATGACATCGCTTCGATGAACATTTTTGGCCTGACCCCGAGCATCTTCGACGAGCTGGAAGCCCGGTTCCGGAAATTTCTCGCCGACCCGGCCACCAACCTGAGCAAGTCGGAATTTTACATACCGGAAGTGGTGGGTGCCCTGTCCAGGGAAAAGAAGGCCCGGGTCCGGGTGCTGACCACCGAGGACCAGTGGTACGGGGTGACCTACCAGGAAGACCGCCCCTGGGTCCAGGCCGGCATCCGCCAGCTGATCGAGTCCGGCCGCTACCCCGAGAAGCTCTGGAAATAGACAGGCCTTTAAGTTGGGCAAGAATAAGGGCAAATTTTAATAAATATTGACAGCCAGAATTAACCTGCTTATATTTTATTTATAAAGGGAGGGTGGTATGAAAAATATCAAACGATTGGCCCTGATAGCCTTTGTCTTGATTTTATTATCCAGCACACAACTTCCTGCCCAGACCAGGGTCCTCTACCCCAATGACTTCAGCCTGGGGTTAAGCCGTTTTGGGTTATGCCAGATAAGTTATCAACGAATGGCCGGTAAATCTCTGGCCATCAACGTTGGAATAATTTTCCACGGGGATAGTGAATTCATACTTTTCAATACCGGCGGGACGTTGTATCTAACTCAGAAGCGCCCCTCACTCATCATCTCGGGTGGAATAAATTATGTATTTCTGATGTTCATTTCCGGCTACATTGGGCCGGGTCTTGAATTTCCGGTGAAGAACGGCTTATTTATTAAAGCCTGGACCCATCTCTGGTTTGGTCTGCTTGACGATTCCAACGCGGCTATCGTTCCGGGAATATCCATCGGTTACCGGTTTTAGCATTCATACCCGCCTGGTAGTCACGACCTGATCAGCTCCCCCTTTCCAGGTTGATACCACGCGTCCAGCATAATCCTTCTTGATTCTCCCCGATCATGATTCGTCCCCGCTTGAAAAAGGCCGGGGGCAGGTTGAGCTTTACTTCATATCGGCCGGAACTCTATTTGTCATCGCCAGGAAGACCCCGAGCCTAACCCCCAACTTAGCGGGCACATTGTCTACAGGACGGAAATCAGAATTCCAGATTCGTGAAAATGCAGGGGCAGAGACAGATTTAAGAGAAATGGCACCAAGGCAGGCCGCAATGTTTCCGGTTGACGAAATGGGGGCAAAAAGAAAAAAATAGTGGCAAGGAGATAACAATGAGATCGGCCTTCAGGAAACGAACAAGAAACTTCAGGATGGTAATGTTAGCAATGGCTCTTCTCTGGATTTTTTTAGTCCTAGCTTCAGACCGACTGCCCGCCTCGAGCCTTGGAGAAGAGACAATAAACGACTGGGAAAACCCCCGGGTGTTTGCCATTAATAAAGAGGTCCCCCATGCCACCTTTATACCCTTCCCCGAACTCAGCCAGGCCCTGGTCTCGGAGCCCAAAAAATCGCCCTGGTACCGGTCGCTGAACGGCCGCTGGAAATTCAACTGGGTGCCAAAACCCGCCGACCGTCCGCTCGACTTCTGGCGCCCAGAGTACGACGACAGTAACTGGGCCGAGATCGACGTTCCGGCCAACTGGGAGTTAAAGGGTTATGGAATCCCGATCTACGTCAACAGCGACTACGAATTCGCCCCCGATAATCCCCAGCCGCCCCGCATCCCCCATGATAACAACTCGGTCGGCTCCTACCGCCTGAAGTTCACCATTCCGGATGCCTGGAGGGATAAGGAAGTTTTTATCCACTTCGGTGCGGTCAAATCGGCATTCTACCTATGGGTCAACGGCCAGAAAATCGGCTACAGCCAGGACTCCAAGACCCCGGCCGAGTTCAGGATAACTCCCTTCCTGAAGCCCGGGGAAAACTTGCTGGCCCTCGAGGTTTACCGTTACTCCGATGGCTCTTACCTGGAATGCCAGGATTTCTGGCGGATATCGGGCATTGAACGCGATGTCTATCTTTACGCTGCGCCCAGGACCAGGATCAGGGACTTCTTCGCCCGCACCCTGCTGGACGAACAGTACCGGGACGGGCTGTTGAACCTGGACGTGGAGGTGGTGGATGAAAACCAGGCCCCGGCCGGTCGCCCCGGAAAACTCCAGGTCTTCAACCTGACCGCTTCCATCCTCGACGACAGCGGGGAGAAACTTTTCCTGGAAAAGAAGACCTTTACCCTGAAACCGGGTGAAAAGAAACTTCTAAACTACAAGGGAGAAATCCTGAATGTAAAACCCTGGAGCGCGGAAACCCCAAATCTTTATACCCTTTGCCTGGAACTATCCGGCGAAAAAAACACTCCGGTGGAAGCCTTAACCAGGAAAGTTGGTTTCCGAACGGTAGAAATAAAGAACGGCCAGCTCCTGGTAAACGGCCGGGCCGTCTACTTTCGCGGCGTCAACCGGCACGAGCATGACCCCTGGACCGGGCATGTCATTTCCGAAGAGTCCATGGTCCGCGATATCCAGCTGATGAAGCAGAACAACATCAACGCCGTCCGCACCTGCCACTACCCGAACGACCCGCGCTGGTACGAACTCTGCGATTACTACGGGATTTATCTTATCGACGAGGCCAACATCGAGTCTCACGGCATGGGCTACGGTGAGAAGAGCCTGGCCAAGAACCCGGACTGGGGCCCGGCCCACCTGGACCGCATCATGAGGATGGTGGAAAGGGACAAGAACCATCCCTCCGTGGTCATCTGGTCGATGGGCAACGAGGCCGGAAACGGCATCAACTTTGAAGAGTGCTACCGCTGGATCAAGCAGCGCGACCCCAGCCGGCCCATCCACTACGAGCGGGCCCAGTTAGAATGGAACACCGACATCTACTGCCCGATGTACGCCCGGATTGACCACTTGGAAAAATATGCCCGGACCAACCCGGCCCGGCCGCTCATCCTCTGCGAGTATGCCCATTCCATGGGCAACAGCACCGGAAACCTCCAGGACTACTGGGATACCATCGAAAAGTATCCGGCCCTCCAGGGCGGTTTCATCTGGGACTGGGTGGACCAGGGTTTTGCCAAGAAGAACGAAAAGGGCGAGCTCTTCTGGGCCTATGGCGGAGACTATGGACCGCCGGGGACACCGTCAGACAGCAATTTCTGCTGTAACGGCCTGGTGGCTCCCGACCGTAAGCCCCACCCGGCGCTCTCGGAAGTCAAAAAGGTCTACCAGCCGGCCAGGTTTGAGGTGGCCACATCGGTTGGGCCAGAAAGTACCGAAATCAACATCAGGATTACCAACAAGTATGATTTCCTGGCGCTTAATCCCGAAGATTTCCTGGTGCGCTGGAAGTTGCTGAGAGATGGAAAGCAGGTGGAGGAGGCCTCCAGTGCCTGTCCCGCCGTCGAGCCCTGGAAATCAGCCGAGCTTAAAATTACCCTGCCCGAAACGGTCCGGGATGGAGAGGGCGAATTCTTCCTGAACCTCGAGTTGATAAACAGGAAGGACCTGGCCCATGGCCTGGTCCCGGCCGGTCATACCATTGCCTCGGAGCAACTGAAAATCAAAGAAAGCAAACGGGAGTTAACCGGCACACCCGCAACCGCAACCCAACTGAAAAAACCCGCAGCCAAATTTCCCGGGCTTAAGATTAAGGAAAACAAGAACAACAAGAATGAATTTACCGTCAGCGGCCAGGATTTTGTCCTGACCTTTAACCGGGCCGAAGGTCGCCTGACTTCCTACAAGTACAAGAACTTCGAGTTCCTCAAGGAAGGACCCCTTCCCCTTTTCTGGCGAGCTCCAACCGACAACGATTTCGGAAACCGGATGCCCCAGCGGCTCAAGGCCTGGAGAGAGGCCAGCCTGAACCGCCAGGTTAGGGCTTTCCAGGTCATCAAGGAAAAATCGGGGCGGGTGGTGGCCAGGGTCGAGTTCTTCCTGCCCTCGGTCGAAGCCAGCCATACCGTTACCTATGCCGTGGCCCCGGACGGAACGGTTACGGTCAGCAACGAGTTCAAGCCGGCCAACCCGGACAAGCTGCCCGAGATTCCACGACTGGGAATGCTTCTGGGACTGGCTGATGGGCTGGAAGAAATTGAGTACTACGGCCGCGGCCCGCATGAAAACTACTGCGACCGCAAAACCTCGGCTTACGTCGGAATTTACAGGACGAATAAAGACGAGCAGGTCATACCCTACGTGGCTGCCCAGGAATTCGGCAACCGGACCGATACCCGATGGCTGGAGGTCAAGAGCAAGGGCGGACTGGGCCTGAAATTCACCGGCCAGCCCGCCTTCGAATTCACGGCCATCCCCTACACTCCAGAAGACCTGACCCAGAACCTCCGCGGCCAGAAGCACTTCGTGGACGTCCCGAGGCGCAGCCACCTTTATGTGACCATAGACCTGGCCCAGATGGGAGTCGGCGGGGATGACTCCTGGGGTGCCCGGCCCCATCCCCAGTACCTGATAAAGCCGCAGGCCTACTCTTGGTCCTTCAACCTGGAGCCAATAAAATAAGAGGTCAGCCGGCCCTGATTTTTTATTGCCTGGCCGACTGCAAGAGGTTATTTACTATCTTCCGCTTACAATCAAGAAGATTGACTGTTCCCAGGGCATAAAGAATATGGTAAACAAAAGCCACTGCCAGGCCAAAGCAAAGACCTTTGGCCGCATCGGCCAGCCCCGCCCATAAAGCGCCCAGGTCACCAGGTTCTTGTGCCAGATAAGCCTGGGCACGAAAAGCTATGTTGGCATCATTGGCATCCGCAAAAATTCCAAGAAGAAATGCTCCCAGGCTAAATATTTTAAGCGCTAAAACTCGCTCAAAAAATTAAATGAAAGAAATGGCCCGGTTGTTCGTATATATATATGGAGTCAAGATTATACCTGCCCCTTAAAAGGTTGATTGACTGCCCTGATATATGCTGGTATGCTGAAACCAATCAGAGCATAAATTAATGAAATGTCCGAGCTGCGGAAAGGAAAACGCCCAGGATACCCGCTTCTGCGGCTATTGCGGGAGCGAACTGCCAATCTCCCCCGATAGGCCGCCCCTGGAAGTAACCAGGACCTACCAGACACCCCCCGGCCGCTACAGTCGGGGCACGGTGATCGCGGGCCGGTACGAGGTCATTGAATTTCTCGGTGAAGGCGGAATGGGAGCCGTCTACCGGGTCTATGATAAGAAGCTCAAGGAAGTCGTGGCCCTCAAGTTCCTCCGGCCTGAAATCTCGATGGAACCCAGGCTGATCGAACGGTTCCAGGCAGAACTGAAACTGGCCCGCCAGATCTCGCACCGCCATGTCTGCCGGCTCTATGACCTGGGAGAGGAAGGTTTTTCGCTTTTCATCACCATGGAATACATCCAGGGCGAAGACCTGAAGCGTTTCATCCGGCGCACGGGACACCTGAACGAGCCCAAGGCCAGGACCATTGCCAGGCAGGTGGCCGAAGGACTGGCCGAGGCCCATCACTTCGGAATCATTCACAGAGACCTCAAACCGCACAACATCATGATCGACCAGGAAGGAAACGCCAAGATAATGGATTTCGGCCTGGCCCGCTCGGTGCAGCAACAGGGGATAACCCTGAAAGGGATGATCCTGGGAACGCCCGAATACATGCCCCCCGAGCAGGCCGACGGGCTCGAGGCCGACCGCAGGTCAGACCTTTATTCACTCGGCGTCATAATGTTTGAAATGGTCACCGGCCAGGTCCCCTTCAGGGGTGAAACTCCCCTGAGCGTGGCCGTTAAGCACAAGATGGAAACGCCACCAGACCCGAGGGAACTCAACCCGGGCCTCTCCGAAGAAATGAGCCGGATCATTCTCCGCTGCCTGGAAAAAAATCCCGATGACCGTTACCAGCTGTCCGAAGAACTGATACTCGACCTGAAAGCCAGTCCAGACGAGCAATCATCAGTCCAGAGACCGACCACTTCTTCCAGGAAGACCCCGGTGGTCATACCACCAGCCACACCGCAGCCGCCGGCCGAAGAGCGCCCGTTCACCCCGGGCACCACGGCTAAAGAAGAACGGATAAAAATCCAACCGGCCGGCAAAAAATCCAGGACCAGGAAATTCTTCCGAGCCCTGCTGCTGCTCATCATCATCCTGGCGGCCGGTTCGCTGATCAAGGTGGCGCTGAATAACACTCTGTTCAAGTTCCTGTCCGGCAGCAAAAAAACCGAACGGCAGGTCCCCCGCCCGACGGGAGACAGGAGGGAACCGTCCGGAATTGAAATCAAAAAGGAAGATTTCTCCGGCCAGAGCCAGGCCAACCCGGGAGTAAAAGGAGTAAAAACCGAGCTGCCTCCTTTTGTGACCTCTGCCCTCAGGGAAAGCTACAGGTACCTCCAGAGCAAAGACCCCGAAAGCTTCCAGAAAAAGCTGGCCGAGCTGAGGGCGGCCATCCCGCCCGATTCGCCCTACCTCCAGGCGCTCGATGAAATAGAAAACAAGGTGGCCGAGAGCCGGAACCTGGAAAAGGCTGGCAAGATCGAGGAGTCCAGAGGCAGCCTGGCCCACGGGGAAACCAGGTTGCTGAGGTTGCTGGACCAGGTGCAGGAAAAAGAGCTGGCCGACGAAGCCCGGAAAAAGATGGAGGAAACCCGGTCGCGGGCCGAACAAGACCTGAAAAAAGGAAACCCCAACCTGCTATTCTGGGTGGCCTCGGAAAAAGAAAAGGAGGCCCTGGCTGCCTACAACAAAAATGATTTCAGCTCGGCTGAAACCCTCTATAAAATTCTCAACCTGGTATATACCATGAGCCTGAAGGGCGGCAACGAGGACAGCAGCCTTGAACAGCTAAGGTCCATGGCCCTCAATGCCAGGAAATCCGCCGAAATAACAAGGGAGCAGGCCAGACCGGAGGACACCTGGCTCTACGACTGGGGTAATGATTACCTCAACCAGGCCGAGCAAGAAGCCCGGAAGAGGGCCTACCCGGTTGCGGCCGAACTGTACATCGCGGCCACATTCCTCTTTGAAAAAGCCCGACTGGCCTGGGCCCCCGCCAGATAAAACGGGGGACACAATACTCATTCCCCAATTTCCTTATCTTCCTTCTTGATTTTCTTTCTTAACGCAGACTAAAAAAGACATAAGACATCAAATCATCAGGTATTTTTACTCGCCTTTCTCCACTCTGGGTTTAACGCCAGAAACCCCGCTGCCCCACCCCTCCCCGCCTCCTGAACCCCAATCCCTATCGCTGGACTGCGACCGCGCCGCTTCCAAAAAGAGCTATTACACTGGACACCATGTCATAGCCGGAAAGAAGAATTGTATTATCAGGGCAGTTTTTATAAATTATTGTTACCACAATTATCAATCCGCTTTTCCGGAGAAAAAGATGAAGGGTAAAAAGATTAATTTTTCAACAAATCATTTATTGATATTCGCTGTCCTCATGGCCGTAATCATTCCTTTAGCCGTCATTTCAGGCGCTAGGGGCAGGGCAGCAGAAGACCAGCTCAGGAAGTCGCAACCGGCCCGGCTCCCCTTCCTGAACCCGGACCTCTCGCCCGAGGAAAGAGCTGCTGACCTGGTCAGCCGGCTGACCCTGGAAGAAAAGGTCAGCCAGCTGATGAACGCTGCCCCGGCCATAGAGCGCCTGGGCATTCCCGCTTACAACTGGTGGAACGAATGCCTGCACGGGGTGGCCCGGGCCGGGCTGGCCACGGTCTTTCCCCAGGCCATCGGGCTGGCCGCCACCTGGGATAACGAGCTCATGCTACAGGTGGCCACGGCCATTTCCGACGAAGCCCGGGCCAAGCACCACGAAGCCGTTCGCCGAGGGGAGCGTGGAATTTACCAGGGGCTGACCTTCTGGTCACCCAACATCAATCTCTTCCGAGACCCGCGCTGGGGCCGGGGCATGGAAACCTACGGCGAGGACCCTTTTCTCACCGGTACCATGGCCGTCAGCTTCATCCGCGGGCTTCAGGGTGACCACCCGAAGTATTTCAAGGTCATCGCCACCGCCAAGCATTACGCCGTCCACAGCGGGCCCGAGCCCGACCGACACACCTTCGACGCGGTGGTCGACTTACCCACCCTGCGTGGCAGCTATCTCCCCCACTTTGAAATGGCCGTCCGGGAAGGGCGGGCTTACTCGGTCATGTGCGCCTACAACCGCTTTCAGAACCTGCCCTGCTGCGGCAGTCCATTTCTCCTGAACGATATCCTGCGGAAGGAATGGGGATTTGAAGGGTACGTCGTTTCCGACTGCGATGCCGTCGACGACATCTATGCCACTCACAGGCTGGTTCCCACGCTGGCCGAGGCCGCAGCCATGGCCCTCAAGGCCGGGACCGACCTCAACTGCGGACGGGCCTACTCCGCCCTGCTGGAAGCGGTGAAAAAAGGCCTGGTGGAAGAGGCGGTGGTCGACGTGGCCGCGAGAAGACTATTTATAGCTCGCTTCAAGCTGGGCATGTTCGACCCGGTCGAACGCGTGCCCTACGCCAGCATTCCGATTTCTGTGGTGGATTCGCCCGGGCACCGGGCCCTGGCTTTAGAGGCGGCCAGGAAATCAATCGTGCTGCTTCAGAACAAGGACGAAATCCTTCCCCTGCCCAAGTCCATAAAATCTTTAGCGGTCATCGGCCCGAACGCCGACGATGTCGAAGTATTGCTCGGAAATTACAATGGCTTCCCCGCCGAGCCCATCACTCCCCTTCGGGGTCTCATGGATATGCTCAGCCCTCACACCGAAATCATCTATGAGCCGGGAACAGACTGGGCCGAAGGCATCCCGGTAATGACGGTAATACCTTCTGATTATCTCAGGCCGACACCCGAAGCCAGGGAAAACGGGCTTAAGGGCGAATATTTCAATAACCAGGAGTTCAAGGGTAAACCGGTGATAACCAGGATAGACCCGGTGGTTGATTTCAACTGGTGGGATGAAGCCCCCATGGCTTCACTCGACGATGATAATTTCAGCGTTCGCTGGACCGGCCACCTGATTCCCCCGGAAACCGGCGATTACTACCTCGGCGGTGAAGGCTTCAACACTTTTAAGATCTATCTCGATGGCCAGCTCATCGCCCAGTATAACGGCAGCCACGAGACACACAAAATTTATAAGCCGGTTCACCTGGAAAAAGGAAAACCCGCAGCCCTGAAGATAGAATTCAGCCACCGGGCCCGCACCGCCAGGATGCACCTGCTCTGGAAAAGGCCCTCCGCTGAGTCCCTGGAGCGAGCCGTGTCTGCCGCCCGGCGGGCCGAAGCCGTGGTACTTTTCCTGGGCCTCTCCCCCAGGCTCGAAGGTGAAGAAATGGAGGTCCCGGTGCCCGGATTCAAGGGAGGCGACCGCCTGACCCTGGGGCTTCCAGCCAGCCAGGAAAAACTCCTGGAAGAAGTGGCCGCAGCGGCCGTGGGCAAGCCGGTCATCCTGGTGCTGCTGAACGGCAGCCCGCTGGCCGTAAACCGGGCTGTGGAACTTGTCCCCGGCATAATTGAAGCCTGGTACCCGGGACAGGCCGCCGGCCAGGCCATAGCCGAGGTCCTCTTCGGGGATTACAATCCAGCCGGGCGGATCCCGGTCACTTTCTATAAATCAGAGACCGACCTGCCCGACTTCTCCGATTACCGGATGGAAGGTCGCACCTACCGCTATTTCAAGAAAGAACCGCTCTTTCCCTTTGGATATGGCCTGAGCTATACCCGGTTCAGTTATTCCAATCTCTCGGTTCCCAGGACAATCAAAACTGGAGAAGAACTTCCCATTTCCGTTGAAGTTAAAAATTCCGGTCCCCGGGACGGCGAAGAGGTGGTCCAGATTTATTTAAGCCGGCCGGATTCAAAATCACCGCTCAACCCGGTCCGCTGGCTGGTCGCCTACAGGAGAATCTTTCTGCGGGCCGGAGAGAAGCAGAAAATAACCTTTGCCATAGGCCGCCGAGAATTGACGACCTATGATGCCAACGGTAATCCCGTTATCGAGCCGGGCCAGCTCCTGGTTTCGGTCGGCGGTCAGCAACCCGGGTTTAAGGGGCGGCTATCCGCACCCACCACCCGGGTCCTGACCAGGGTCATCAACCTGGCGCGGTGACTTCCTGTTCCGGGCAGGGCCTGTAGTTTCGGCCTGAATAAGCAGGCAAAAGCCGCAGCCAAATTCGGCCTAATTAAGACCCAGAGAGATAAGTTTCTGGCTAAAGATCATCAGCCGAGAACGTTCCTGCTAAATGACGCTGGAGAAGTTCTCTCCTTCAGAAAAAGGGGGTCTTAGACCAGCTCTCCGGCTGCGACGGCGACGGGCTTTCGGCCAGGTTATAGCCAGGAATTGAGAAGGCGGAGCTGGCTTCCGTCGAGTTCGTCAGCTAACTTTATGGAATAGCTGCGACGTCCATTTTCGCCTGTCTTTACCTCCAGTCTCAGCCCTGCATATCCCAGGTATTTGTCATAATCTATGGATTCCGTGGTGTAAACATATCTAAAAAATTCAGAAAGGTCAGTCCCGGCGATCTCTTCGCAAGCCTCCCGGAATTCTTCGTCCGTGAACCCGCGCCCCTGTTCCCGGTAAAACCTCCGGTAAAGAAGTTTCATCAGGTCATCCAGGCTTCTCTGTCCGCCCGTCTCATGCCTGATCTTCAGGTCAAGCAGCATGGTCAGGACCGCGCCCAGGTCATAATAGGAAATGGTCTTTTCGCTGCCAAAAAAGGGCTCTTCCCAGGCCCTGTGGCTGGCCTGGGCCGCGCTCTCCATTTTTCTGGCCGGGGAATTTTCCACCCTGTCTATTATCCGGCTCCAGGTGTTCAGTATCTCCTCCCGGTTCATGAACCCAGCCCTTTTCAAGATGAGATATTCATAGTAAACCGTCCCGCCCTCGGAAAACCAGAGCATATTAGTCCTGTTTTCTCGCTCATAATCAAACGGCCCCAGGGCTACGGGCCTGATGGCCTTAACGTTGTAGAGGTGAAAAAACTCGTGGGCGATAAAACTCAGCCAGCCCTGAAAACTCCGGCGGTCCTCAACCCGCGGCAGCCCGCTGAAAACGGCCATGGAGTTCCTGTGTTCAAGCCCGCCCCTCCCGGGCCCCATCATGATAAAAACATAGCGGTTGTACGGAACCTCGCCCACCACTCCCGTGGCCGCCAGTATCATTCGCTTCAGGACCGAGACCGTTTCCTCGCGGCTGAAATCTTTGGGCTCCTCCACGGCCAGCTCGTAGGGCAGGCCGGCCAGGCTGAAGGTCTGGACTTCCTGGTTCCCAACATATATGGGGCAATCATAGAGCTCGTCAAAATTTTCGGCCTGAAAGGTGTTCTCTTCATCGAGCACGGGGGCCAGGCCGGTTGAAATCCGGGTAAATTCCTCATGTGGCCTGACGGTCACCCGCACCCGGTGATTCAGCCTGCCGGCCACGAACATGAAGACACCGGTCGGCGAAATATAGGCCTTCTTCTCCGTTAACTGGCTTTCGGCCACGCCCTGGCCTTTGGCCACCACCCTGTAACTTGCCCTCAAGACCCGGGTTCCACCGGTCTTTATTTTCCAGGTGTTTCGGGAGGATTTTTCCCAGGTCAGAACCCGTCCGTTTCCGTCTTCAGCCCTGAAATCTTCAACATTCGCGGCGAAGTTCAGTATCCGGTAATAACCGGGTGACCAGGCCGGCATCTTCATTTCAACGCTATTGCCCTGGACTCCCTCGTACCTGAAAACAACCTGAAACCTGCTGGAAGCCGGGTCTTCCATGGAAACGGTAAAGGACATGACCGACCGGGCTTCGACTGCTCCGCCGGCCACAACCTCCGGGCGACCGGAATTCACCCGGCAGCCAGCGGCCAGCCCGACCAGTAAAATCAGGAGCCAGGTCAGCTCTCTGATTTTACAGAACCTGAATTTTTTCAGCATCTACCAGACCACCTTTCCCTAAAAAGATGTCCCGCCTATTTTATTACTTAATCATCGTCTTACAAATAGAATTCCTCGGGGCGTTGAGGGGAGATAATCCAGCTGATTTCTGGATAATTGAAACGGCCTGTCCAGTAGGCCTGGCTTCCGTCCCGGCCCCTAACCTTTATTAAAACTTGAAACCCAAACCACCGAGGAAGCGAAGACCGCCGAGGTCGACTTCCTCTTCCACCGGCTTTACTTTCATCCTGACATACTTGAGCTCCGCCATCATAAACAAATTTTTCCCTACAAAATACCTGGCCCCACCTGCGGCCAGCTGGGTAACCGTCCAGTCGTCAACCTTGTAAGGCAAGTCCGGAACATCGATAAACTGTTTATACCTGTAGAAGCCCAGCCCCGCCCGGGCATAGAAAGATATGGCAGCCAGATTGAAGGCATACCCGGCAAAACCTTCCACCCCATAAATTTTCAGGGTCGAATAATCTTCAAAAATCCCGATCTGTCCGCTTCTTGAATAGCCTCCCTCGTAGCCTGTCCCCACAAAAAAGCCTTTCATTATATTAATCGATATGGCGGGATAATATACAAATCCGTTGCCATATACTTCTCTAATCCCGGCACTGCTTACGGTCCTGTAACCATACAGGAAGAAAACCTCAGGCTTGACCGCAGCCAGCAGAGGTGGAACAAAAGTAAAAATAATAAAGGTGGCCAAACAGACGATCGACCCGAATCCTCTATTTCGCACCATCAAGCACCTCCTCCTAATTCCACCAAGGCACTTTCCTGGTTAAAGATATTAAGGGCGGCAAAAAATGATAATTCCATTCCCCCAAAAACCTTACCTGCTCAGGGTGTTGCCCCGCTATTTTCCCGGAATGGCATGAGATGATTGACCCATTCATAATAATCTTATTATCTGATTAAAAATCAAGTCAAGCGAAAAGGCTACTGGTGGACGATTATGCCCTGAGCAAGAGCGAATATATTAACAATTACTTATTTTATGATTCTGCGCGAGGCTAATAGCCCGGCAAGAAAACGGAAACTCCTGTTTGCTACTACCCCTGGCAGACTCCCCCCGGTTAAAAGGCAATTTCAAATAATGGGTGGTTTATGGGCTTAAATTACTTGCCACCGCCTGCCGGTGGACGGACGATAAGCTCCGGGTCTTCCACCAGCAGCTTGCCGTCAACAAAGGCGGCTGCCAGGTAAGGATATGTTCCCGGCGGTGCACAATCCAATACCCTGGTCTGAATGACCTTGAGAACCACTCGTTTTAGAGAGGTCACATAATAGTGCTGGACCAGCGGGGTAATCGGCGACTTGATTACCAGGCCGAATGGAAAATCCTGTCTTGCCCTCCACTTCCAGACTATTAGATCCCGGGGTCTGACTTCAACAGTAGCCGGCTGGCACTTCAGTTTGCCATCTTTGGAAATGCTCAGGGTTACCACATGAGTAACCGGCACCTTTACTTTTTTTTGAATCATTTTGCCCTCCTTAAAGGCATCGGCCCTGCATACCGATAAGCGGCCTCATCAGTACAAGCATATCTATGATTATCAGGACACCGGTCCTGTTATCCAGCCGCACCGGAGCTATCCGCTCGGGTCAATCTGTTTCTGACCCCGTCGGCCAGGATTACTTTGCCTTTCCCACTATTTCGTTAAATTCCGGCACCCGGCGCAGGTCCGCCAGGAACGGATCCTTCTGGACCTCTTCTTTTAATCCTTTTGCGGCCACGTATTTCTTAAGCGCCTCGAGCGCTTTCTCCCTCTTTCCCGAAAGTTCATAAACAATGACCGACTTGAGAATGATGGCCGGGTCGCCTGGCTGTACCCGCAGAGCCTCAGCCATCTCAACCAAAGCCCTCTTGACCTCTCCTTTCTTAACAAGGTAGACGGCCAGGCTGGATCGTAAGGCGGCGTTGCCCCGGTCAGCCAGCAGAGCCTTCTCGGCCAGTTCAATGGCCCGCTCGTAGGCCTGTTTTGATTTTTCTTCGTAACCCGGAACGAAATGGCAGGCATCGGCCAGGTTACCCCATAACAGGGGTTCTTCCTGCTCGTAAGATAGAGCCGACTCGTTCATGGCCACGGCATCTGCATAGCGACCCCGGTAATAATAAATATGACCCAAATTGGAACAGGCATCCGGGTTGCGCTTGACTGCATTTGACCTTTCGAACAGTTCTTCAGCCCGCCGGTCGTCGCCGAGCTTATAATAAGTGGCTCCCAGGTTATTAAGGCCGTTGATATTATCAGGAACAATCCGGGTGACTTCCAGAAACATATCCCTGGCTTCCATCATCCGTCCCTGGTAAAAATAGAAGAGGCCAAGGTAACTGAGGGCCACCCAGTACCGGGGCCGCAATCGCCGGGCCTCCTGGTAAGCCGCTTCCGCCAGCTGGGGTTGTTGCCTTTCGGCCTGGGCCTGGGCCAGATTTACGAGGGCATCAAAGCGAAGGGCAGAATCAGAGGGCACCAGTTCCGCTTCTCTGACCGCTTCTTCCTGCCGGCCGAGCCCACGGTAGATTCTGGACAGCGACAGATGGGCCAGGTCCTCACAACCACCAAGCTTCAAAGCCTCCTGCAGGAGGTTTTCGGCCTGACTGATTAGGGAGTTGTCCCCGTTCAGGGTGAACAGCCACCACTTGGCCCGGGCCAGGTCGACCATGGCAATCGCAAACGAGGGGTCCTGTTTGATCGTTTCTTCCAGGGCCTCAATGGTCTTAACGGCATTATCCAGCCCGTCCCTTGAAAAATAGCCCAGGGCCCTGACATAGGCCAGGAAAGCTGCCGGCCTGGTGGTCCAGCCGCGGGCCAGGATTGAACGTGAGTCTGACCCGGCCCCAAGGCCAGCCGCCCGGCCAGTTTCCAGGGCCAGATCCTCCCGCCAGGTGGCCACGTTGGCCAGGTTATCGGTCTTGCTTACGGTCTGGAATCGGCGCAGAGTCCCGGTGTTAACCAGGTCGATAGCCACTGTCAGCAGGTCGCCGGCCGCCTTGATTGACCCGGACAGGACCAGGTTGGCCCCGAGCAGACGCCGGGCATCGGAGGCCTCCTTGACCTCGTAAGTTTCGACATGAGCGAGAGGAGCAATCCAGGAGTCTTTAGCCTTCCCGGCCAGCAGGCCGAGCTGACGGTTCAGGAGTTCGGACAGGCCGTCGGCCATCAGCTGATCGTTCTCGTTGCCCGATACTGCCCTCAGCGGGAGCAAGACCATATGCAGGCTTTCCGATGACCTGCCCAGGCCGGTATATTCACCCAGCCGCCTGAGCCAGCCACCTGCTAATAAGAAAGCAAGCGCCACAACCACCAAGGCCAGCCCTGCCCAGGTCACGGCCCGGCGTCTCGCAGACCTTTCTTTTCTGATAGAAATTTCCCGTCCCTCCAGCAGCGCCTTCAAAGCCATGGCCATTTCCCGGGCCGAGGGAAACCTGTCTTCGGGGTCCTTGGCCAGGGCCTTTTCAACTACGGCCGCCAGGTCCCGGGGAATGTCCAGGGGCAGGCTCTTTATCGGCCGGTGCTTCTTGTGAACTATGGAATAAATGCAGGCCGGCTCGGTGTCGGCCTCAAATGGGAGGTGGCCGGTGAGCATTTCATACATCACCACTCCGAGCGACCAGACATCCGACCTGGCATCAACCTCGCCGCCAGTAAATTGCTCGGGCGACATGTAGGACAGGGTGCCCATGACCACTCCCGGCCTGGTAAGCCTGGCCTCTCCGGCCAGCTTGGCCAGGCCGAAATCGACCAGCCTGACCTGCCCGGTTTCGGAAATGAGAATGTTGGCCGGCTTGACATCGCGGTGGATTATAGCCAGGCTGTGAGCGGCGGCCAGGCCCTCGGCTATCTGAAGGGCTATCCGGAGAGTTTCCTCGGGACTCAGCGGCCCTCTGCGGATTTTTTGTTTTAAGCTCTCGCCCTGACACAGGGCCATGGCTATATAAATCTGTCCTTTTTCCGTCTCGCCAATTTCATAAATGGTGCAGATGTTCGGATGGTCCAGGGCCGAGGCCGCCTGGGCTTCGTGGATGAATCGCTCCCTGGCCCGTTCTTCTCCGAGCAGCTCCCCCGGCAGAAGCTTGAGGGCCACGGCCCGTTTCAACTTGAGGTCCTGGGCCTCAAAGACCAATCCCATGCCACCCCGGCCGAGCTGGCGGATGATCTTATACTTGCCGGCAAATTTGTCGAGCTGTTCCGGCCAGCCAGTCAGGTCGGTACTGATGGTGAGAGTTCTTTCAGCTTCGCCCCCGGAAGATGAGAAAAGCAAGATACCGCATTCACCGCAGAACTTCTGGGTATCGCTGTTGATGGCCCCGCAGCCGGGGCATTTCTGTGGCATGGCCCTTTCCCCCTGCCGGCCAGGACTTAAGTGAGCCTGAGCCCAGGAAAATCCCCCCCGCAGACTTCCAGCGGCCAGTAAAATTTTCCTGTTGATTTAATGATAAGTTTAATAAAATTTATAGTCAACTAAAATTATGTCAGCCACCCGATGGACACAAAGGCAGTTGGGATATAATTATTTTTTCCAGGTGACCTGGTAGAGACAGAGATACGGGTAATCCTCTTCATCCTTCTCCACGGCGCACAACCTACCCCTTTTAATAAGAAGGGTATTTTCCGGCAGCTCTGCCCGGGCTATCAATTTACCTTCCGGGTCAAAAACATCCCAGACGTTCCAGTGTGGAACCTGTCCTTTTTCAAAAGTCCTGACATACAGGCGGTCTGCCTCGTCAATCAGAAAGGCACTAAAAGGAGGAAAATAATCGGGGAAGGCCAGCATTTCCTTCAGGTTGACCCCGGCGGTCTCGGGCAATTGACTCAGTATCTCCTGCCTGTCTTTTTCAGTTATTGGCTGCGGGCGGTATTCCTTGCGAATAATCCTGAACAGTTTACCTTCGGGATTAAAGCACTTGATTTCATAGGCAGACGACAATCCGTAAAAAAGGTTTCCCCGGCTGTCCAGACAAAATTCAAAATACATATCATAGGGGTTAATCTTATTGCCGCTGATCGGAATTGGTGTCAACAGGGTCTCAAATTTCACCAAGCGGTCAAAGCCTGAATCGTACCTGGCTATGGTGTAGGCCAGGGAATTGCCCTCCAACCCCATTTCGGCTGCCCAGTACTGGCCGTTCCTTTCCTGCAATTTTATCAATCCCATCTTGCGGGCATATGATACTTCCCTGGTCAGGTTTCCCTGCGGGTCAAGATAAACAACCTTGCGGTTGCCGGCATCGGCCACCATGATTTCATTTTCCGAGACCAGTTTAACCATAAAAGGAGTATCCCATTCCCCGGGCCCCTTACCCTCCCGTCCCAGCTCTTTTAGCAGCTTTCCAGCCGTGTCAAATATCCTGAGTTTCTTATTCTGGCCATCAAGTATGAACAGGCGGCCGTCCCCGGCCATATCTACTCCGGCAATGTTGGCAAACAGGCTGCCGCCTTCCGCCATTTGGCCCACTGTCAATTCTTTTTTAAGAATCAGTTGTTGTGAACCCTGCGGCTTGAGCTTGTTCTCCACCACCTGTACCCCAGGTTGATTGCCGGCCGGGAACAGGCTGGGACCAATGGCCAGGATAATGGCAAAGGCCAGGGCCCAATTGACTGCCTGGCTATCAGCCGCAATTTCCTTTCTTCTCATTTTTTCCCTCCAGGCTTCTGCCGATTTTCTATCATTCTATAGCTATTAAAAGTTCTGATTCAAGACCATTCATCAGACCCGGGAACAAGCCTGCCCGGCTAGGCCCGGGTCGGATTTCTAAAATCGACAGCCGTATCGGGGAATACCACCCGCCAGAATGAGATTCAAGAAGTTTAACGCGCGTCCCGCTTTTTTCTTTTTGACAACAGATTCGGGCCCGAATTATACTTGCCTCTTATGAGGTCAGGATACTTCCACCGACAAGATGAAATTTTTGCTGCCGGCTGTTTTCGACAGATCAGGCAACAAGCTGACATGAAACAGACCCTTTGCTTTTTTTGCGAGCAAAACGATTTTTCTTACCATATTCCAACCAATTCCCTGCCGAATGATTTCCACAAGGAGGTTTCAGCATGATGCTCAAGCCCGTTGACTGGGTAGTAATCGTCGGCTATTTCGCTTTAATCATGGGCATAGCCTGGTGGACGATAAAGCGCCACAAAGAAAAGACAACCGACCAGTACTTCCTGGCCGGGCGCCACCTGGGCTGGTTCATCGTCGGGGCTTCGATCTTCGCTTCCAACATCGGCTCCGAGCACCTGGTCGGCCTGGCCGGCTCCGGGGCCACTGACGGTGTGGCCATGGCCCACTACGAGCTCCACGCCTGGTGCCTGCTGGTGCTGGCCTGGATGATGGTCCCGTTCTATACTCGCTCGCGTGTCTTTACCATGCCGGAGTTCCTGGAACGTCGTTTCTCCCCTCAGGCCCGGACCGTGCTGTCAGGCATCTCGCTGGTGGCCTACGTCCTGACCAAGATTGCGGTCGGGGTTTTTGCCGGCGGCGTGGTGTTCTCGGTGCTGCTGCCGGAGGTCAACTGGTTCGGCCTGGACAGCTTCTGGGTGGGCTCAATCCTGGTCATCGTGATAACCGGTCTGTACACGGTTCTGGGCGGGTTGAGCGCCGTGGCCTACACCGAGGCCATCCAGACCATCGTCCTCATCATCGGCTCGGCCCTGGTGACAATTTTCGGGCTGAAGGCCATCGGCGGCTGGTCCGAGCTGCGCTCGATCGTCGGCTCGGAGATGTTTAACCTCTGGAAACCGCTAGTGCCCCACGGCATAGCCGGCACCTGGGCCCCTGTCAAAGAGGCGGGGCGAATGGCCTGGTACTTTAACGACAATTACCCCTGGCTCGGAATGCTGTTCTGCGCGCCAATCATCGGCCTCTGGTACTGGTGCACCGACCAGTACATCGTCCAGAGAGCCCTGGCCGCCAAGAACGAAACCCAGGCCAGGCGCGGTTCCATCGCCGCTTCCTACTTCAAACTGCTGCCGGTCTTCATTTTCATCATCCCCGGTATCATCTGCTACGGGCTGGCCCTGAGCGGCAAGATACCGGCCCTGCAGCAGCAGCTCATCGGGCCTAACGGCCAGATCATCCGCGACCAGGCCCAGCAGGCCTTTCCGCTGATGGTGGCCCATGTCTTGCCGATAGGAATCCGGGGAATAGTGGTAGCCGGGCTGCTGGCCGCTCTGATGAGCTCCCTGGCCGGAGTCTTTAACGCCTCCTCCACCCTGTTCACCATAGATTTTTATTCCCGGATTAAAAAGAACATTTCCCAGGAAAGGCTGGTTCACGTCGGCCGGGTGGCCACCACGGTCATGGTCCTCATCGGCCTGGCCTGGCTGCCGGTCATCCGGGGAGGCAAAGGGCTCTACGATTACCTCCAGGGTGTTCAATCGTATCTGGCCCCGCCCATATTCGTGGTGTTCTTCACCGGTATCCTCAATAAGAGGTTGAACGCCAAGGGCTGCCTGGCGGCCCTGTATACCGGATTTTTCCTCGGCCTGTTCCGGCTGGCGGTGGACACACCGGTCAAGCTTATTCCGGGCTTCAGGTATGCCGAGGGCTCGTTCCTGTGGATACTTAATAACATTTACTTCCAGTACTACAGCCTGTTCATCTTCCTGGTCTCCATGGCCGTGATGTACGCCGTGAGCTACGCCACCGAAAAACCGGACGAGCAGAGAATCTCCGGCCTGACCTTTGGCACGGTCACCCCCGAGCAGCGGCAGGCCACCCGGGCCAGCTGGAGCAAATGGGACGTGGTGGCCTCGGTGATCGTGGTCCTGTTGATCATCGCCGCCTATCTCTATTTCACCGGCTGAGGACACGGCGAGGCATCAGGAAGGTCCTGGAAAACTTACAGGTTCAGTCTGAGCAAAGAAAACCGGTTTGTTTGTTTTTATATCCCCAGACCCGGCATCCGGTCTTAACTGGCCGAGAGCTACGCCCGCCGCTATCAAAGCCTTAAATCAGACTGAATGGGAAGATAGCCATCGCAGACGAAGCTTACGGGTTCAAACCACAACCACAGGCTGTCCGGAAGGTATCAGTCTCAGACAGGGCAGGATCCTGGAACTTCAGTAAGCTCAAGCAGAGCCTGTACTGTCTTTTTTATTTATTGTGGCGATCACCAGCCTGGTATCATTTCTGCCTGGACCGGGCCATTACCAGTCAAAGCCGGTTCCGACTCCGCACCCAAAAATATAAGTTGACTGAGATGGTTAATCTCGGTTAAAAGATATTTCTTGCTTTGCTCATCTAACCTGATTCAGGGAGGCCATAATGCGTGGCGCTAATTTCAGAAAAAAATGGTCAGGCCTGGTGGTAGTTATCCTGGTGCTTTTTGCCCTGGCCCAGGCCCAGACCGGGAAAAAATCGATAGGTTACGACGTTTATGATTCCTGGAAATCCATCCAGGGAACGAAGCTCAGCGGCGACGGCCGCTGGCTGGTCTATTCGCTGGCCCCCGGGGAGGGAGACCCCGAACTGGTGGTCCTTGACCTCCAGGGCGGAAAGGAAAGCCGCTTCGCCCGCGGGCGCGAAGCCGTTATCAGCGCCGACGACAGGTTCGTGGTCTACACCATAGTCCCGCCCAAAGCCGAAGTGGATAAGGCCAAGAAGGAAAAGAAAAAACCCGAAGAGCAACCCAAAAACGGGCTGGGCATCATAAACCTTCAGACCGGCCAGCAGGTCAGTATCGACCGGGTCAAGAATTTCAAGCTGGCCGAGGAGTCGGGTAAGTTCGTGGCCTACCTGCTGGAACCACCGCTGCCAAAGGAAGCTGCCAAGGACCAGCCCAAGAAAGAAGAAGAAAAGAAGGAACCAGAAAAAAAAGAGCCTGAAGCCAAACCGGCTGAAAAGAAAGAGCCCGAGCCCAAAGCCGGCGAGAAAAAAGAAGAAAAGAAGCCGGAGAAGAAAAAGGAACCCGGGACCGAGCTGGTTATCAGGAACCTTGAAACTAATGAGACGATTTCCGTTCAGGAAGTTTCAGAATATACCTGGGCTAAGAACGGCCGTTACCTGGCCTATGCCGTTTCCTCGAAGAAGCCAGAAGATGACGGCGCCTTTATCCTCGACCCGTCATCCGGAAAAACCATCACCCTGCTCAAAGGACAGGGACATTATGTCAAGCTGGCCTTTGACGAAAAGGGTCAGCAGCTGGCCTTTCTCAGCGACCGGGATGCCTACCAGGAAAAGGTGTCTCCGTACAAGCTCTACCTCTGGCAGGAAAAGATGGCAACGGCCGTGGAGGTGGCCGGCCCGAGGGCCACTGCCCTACCCCCGGGCCACAGTCCCAGCGAAAACCGCGAGCCTTCCTTTTCCAGGGATGGCAGCCTGCTCTTTTTTGGCTACGCCCCGGTTCCCGAGCCGGCCCCGGAAGACGCACCCGAGCCGGTCAAGGTTGATATCTGGAGCTGGACCGACCCCGAACTCCAGCCGATGCAGAGGGTCAGGGCTGACGAAGAAAAGAAGAAAAATTTCCTGGCCGTTTGCCATCTAAATACCAAAGACAGAAAAATAATCTGGCTGGCTTCCGAGGACCTGCCTGAAATCAGGTTGTCCGATGACAGCCAGAAAGCCCTGGGCTCCAACCCCCTTCCCTACCGCCAGCTCGTTTCCTGGGACAGGAGCTATTCCGATTATTACCTGGTGGACATCAAGACCGGGGCCAGGACGAAAATCCTGGAAAAGTTCCCGTCTTCGGTCAGTTTCTCCCCTCTAGGAAATTACCTTATATATTATGACGACCAGACCGACGCCTGGTTCACCTACCGCCTGGCTGACGGCCGGAGATTTGACCTGACCTCCAGGCTCGGGGTCAATTTCTTCCGGGAAGAATGGGACACGCCGAGCGAACCGCCGGCCTACGGCCTGGCCGGCTGGACGGAAAACGACGCCTCCATTCTCATCTATGACCGTTACGACCTCTGGGAGGTCAAGCCCGACGGCAGCTCGGCCCGAGTCCTGACCGGCAAGTACGGCCGGGAAAACAAGATAAACTTTCGCTACCTCCGCCTGGACCAGGAAGAAAAATCCATATCCCTGAAAAAACCCATCCTCTTGCTGGGGACGAACGAAATTACCAAGGCCTCTGGATTTTTCCGGCTGGAGGTCGGGAAGAAAGATAAACCCGAAAAGCTCATCTATATGGACAAGTTGCTGGGCGGACTGCAGAAGGCCAAGAAGGCCGAGAAGTACGTCTTTACCATCCAGACCTTTGAAGAATTCCCCGACCTGTGGGTCAGCGGGCCTGAATGCAATGACCTGAAAAAGGTAACCCAGGCCAACCCCCAGCAGGCCGAATACCTATGGGGCAAGGCCGAGTTGATAACCTACCTGAATGCCGACGGGAAAGAACTCCAGGCGGTGCTGATCAAGCCCGAAAACTTCGACCCGAAGCAGAAATATCCGCTTATGGTTTACATCTACGAGCGGCTGAGCGACCAGCTTCACCGCTACTATGCTCCCGGTCCCGGCACCAACATCAATTTCACCCGCTATGTCTCCAACGGCTATGTCATCCTGATGCCTGATATAGTTTATGAAGTGGGCTACCCTGGCCTGAGTTCTCTCAAGTGCGTGGTCCCGGCGGTGGAAACAGTGGTCGGGATGGGATTCATAGACCCCAAGAGAATCGGCATCCAGGGCCATAGCTGGGGCGGCTACCAGATTACCTACCTCATCACCCGCACCAACATCTTCGCCGCCTGCGAGGCCGGGGCAGCTGTTTCCAACATGGTCAGCGCCTACGGCGGAATCCGCTGGGGCACCGGCTTGTCCAGGGCTTTCCAGTACGAGAAGGCCCAGAGCCGAATCGGCACCCCGCCCTGGGAAAGGGCCCTGCAGTTCATAGAAAATTCGCCCATCTTCTGGGTGGAAAGAGTCCAGACGCCCTATCTAACCATCCACAACGACGAAGACGATGCCGTGCCCTGGTACCAGGGCATTGAGTTCTTCACGGCCATGAGGCGCCTGGGCAAGCCAGCCTGGATGTTTGTCTTCAACGGGGAAAAACACGGCCTGCGCCAGCGCGAGAACCAGAAGTACTGGACCATCCACCTGGACGAGTTTTTCGACCACTATCTCAAGGGAACCCCGGAACCCGAGTGGATGAAGAAAGGCGTTACCTACCTGGAACGAGGGAAGAGGGACGTCACCCCGCTTTTCCAGGCAAAAACCGAAGAGGGTAAAGCCAAGAACTGATTCTTGGAAAATTCAAGAATAACCTTCAGGCAAGTTTCCGGCCAGGTGGTTAAAGCCGAACGGCAGGTTTCCGGGTCTTGCCCAAAGATTTTGATACAGCATAAACTCTTAAGAGCTGTCCTTCTCTTCAAGACCTGTTGGTGGGGCTGCCGCCTGAGATCTTAAGAGCCAGGCAATCGTAAACCACCCTACCCTTCTGGTAGACGGCGGTTGACCGCCTCATCACCCGCCAGCCACTATTCTGGTAAAACCCATCCTTTTCCAGCTTATCCACCAGGTCCGGGGCATTTTCCAGGTGCTCGGCCAGGACCGGATTCTGGACCAGGACCACGGGTTTCAGACCCGGACCGGCGACCACGGTCACCGGCTCGACCATCAGGCTGCTGAGCTCGGGCAGGGGCTGGGCCACGGATAGGGGCTTGGTCTGCAGGGTAATCATCTTGGCCCTGGCATCAGGGCTGAGGCTTTTTCGGCTGTTTTCAATCATATCCAGAAGGTAGAGCCGGACATCGTCCAGGTTCCGGGCTTCACTGATCCGGCCTATTTCCGGATAAGTGCTGAGCGCCTTGGCCAGGCTTGAAATCTCCTTGAGGTAGCGACTGCGCTGGTTGTCGGGGACCACATGCATCACTATTATGGAAACCGGCTGGCTGTCTGGTGCCTGGTAATCGATTCCGCCCGGACTCCAGCCGATGACGCACTTCAAGTCTTCTTCATAGGAGACCCGGGCATGCGGACAGGCCCAGCCCTTTCCCAGGCCGGTATTGGCCGTCTCTTCCCGCTTCAGCACCAGCCCGACCACGTCGGTCCCGGCCGGAGTTTCCGGGAAAGCCTCTATGATATGGGCCAGAAACTGCAGGGCATGATTCTTATCATTTTCCGGGAGTTCAAATAACCGACCTTCCTGAAGGGCCTCCAGAAGAGTCTCCATCAATCACCTCCGAACTTATTGAAAAACCAGCGCTTGACCTTATGGGCCAGCACCGAATACATCAACAGGAAAGCTCCAATCCATAACCAGTAAACGGCCGGTAGCGGGACCAGGCCCAGAAGCGAAGCCAGGGGTGAATACGGCAGCCAGGCTCCAATCAGCATGATGATTAAGGTGGTCATCATCAGGTGAACCGAGGCCCGGCTCTGGATAAAAGGAATTCTTTTGGTCCTGATGATGTGGACGATGAGGGTCTGGGTCAAAAGTGATTCCACAAACCAGCCGGTCTGGAACAGCCTCATCAGCAGGTCTTTCTGGCCGGAGCTAACCGCCGGGTCAAGATAGGCCCGGCAATTGAAAAAGAACCACATCAGGCCAAAGGTGGCATAATCGAAAAGAGAGCTGACCGGTCCCAGGAAAATCATGAACTTTTTTATCCCGGAAATGTCCCAGCGACGCGGCCTGGAAATCTGATCTTCATCAACCCGGTCGGTCGGAATTCCGGTCTGGGAAAAATCATATAGCAGGTTGTTGGTCAGGATCTGGATGGGCTTCATCGGCAGAAAGGGTAGCAGGTAACTGGCCCCCAGGACGCTGAACATGTTCCCGAAATTGGAACTGGCCGCCATCCGGATGTACTTGACTATGTTGGCAAATATCCGGCGGCCTTCAATGACTCCTTCCTCCAGGATCAACAGGCTCTTGACCAGGAGGATGATGTCGGCCGATTCCTTGGCCACGTCAACCGCCGAGTCCACCGAGATACCGACGTCGGCCGCCCTGAGGGCGGGGGCATCGTTGATGCCATCGCCCAGGAAGCCGACCACGTGCCCGTTCTTCCTCAGGGCCTCCACTATTTCTTCTTTTTGGGCCGGGGTGAGCTTGACCAGGACATTGTTTTCTTCTACGGCCCTGGAAAATTCTTCCGGTTTCAGGTTGACCAGGTCGGGCCCGGCCATTATCCCCTCAATTTCCACTCCAACTTCCCGGCAGATTTTCTCGGTTACCAGGGCGTTATCACCCGTCAGAACCTTGACTCTAACCCCGGCTCCCTTGAGCAACCTCAGGGCCTCTGAAGCCATGGACTTGGGCGGGTCGAAGAAAGCTATGTAGCCAAGCAGTATCAGCTGGCTTTCGTCCTCCACCGTGAACACGGTCTTGCTCTTCGGGAATTCCCGGTAGGCTATGCCCAGCACCCGGAAGCCGTCCTGGTTCAGCCGGTCCACTTCCTCAAACAGGTCGGCCCGCATCATATCGATCAAAGGGTAGATCTCGTCTCCAATCTGATAGTGGGAGCAACAGGAATATATTTCTTCCACGGCCCCCTTGCAGATGAGGACGTGATCCTGCTCATAATCGACCACAACCGACATCCGGCGGCGCTGGAAATCAAAGGGCAGCTCGTCCACCAGCCGGCAATCCCTCTCCACTTCCAGCTCTTCATGTTCCAGAATGGCCCGGTCAATCAAGTTTCTCAAGCCGGTCTGAAAATAGCTGTTCAGGTAAGCATAGGTCAGCACGTCCTCGCTGGGATTTCCCAGAATGTCCACGTGCTTTTCCAGCACCACCCGGTCCTGGGTTAAAGTCCCGGTCTTATCGGTGCACAGGACATCCATGGCCCCGAGGTTCTGGATGGCCGGCAGTCGCTTGACGATGACCTTTTTCCTGGCCATGGACAGGGCTCCCTTGGCCAGGTTGGCGGTTATGATCATCGGCAGCATTTCAGGGGTCAGCCCGACGGCTATGGAGATACCGAACAGGAGCGCCTCCAGCCAGTTGCCTTTGGTCAGCCCGACTATAAAAAAGACGGCAAAAACCATGACCAGCATGAAGCGGATCATCAGGAAGGTGAAATCCTTGACCCCCCGGTCAAAGCTGGTTGGGGGAGGTTCCTCGGTTAGCTTTTCGGAAATGGTGCCGAAGATCGTTCTCTTGCCCGTATTTATGACCAGTCCCCGGGCCGTGCCGCTGACCACAAAGGTGCCCAGGAAACAGGCATTGTTAAGCTCCAGGGCGGTCTTGGGCGGGGCAGCTGGAGCGGTCGCGGTTTTTTCCACCGGCATGGATTCCCCGGTCAGGGCTGACTCGCTAACAAAGAAATCCTTGGCCTGAATCAGCCTCAGGTCGGCCGGGATGATCGAACCGGCATTCAGGATCACTATATCTCCCGGCACCACTTCAGAAATTTTTACTTCGGTTTCCTGGCCGTTTCTAAGAACCAGGGTCCTGGATTTAACCCGCTTGCCCAGGGACTCCACGGCCTGGAAAGAGCGACGGTCAAGCAGGTATGACAGCCCGACACTGAGCAGGACCATCAGGCTAACCAGGAAAGTAGATTTCAACTCGCCCAGGATGGCCGAAATGACGGCAATGGCCAATAGCTGAAGGACCAGGGGGCTTTTCAGCCGGCGGAGCATATCTTCCAGGAAGCTAAGCTGCCTTCTGGTGGACAGCTCGTTCGCTCCGTATTCATCCAGCCGGTCTTCAGCTTCCCTGGCCGACAGGCCCTTGGTCGAGCTCTGTAACCGCAATAAGGCTCGCTCCAGGGGCTGGCTGCAGACTTCTATCAGCTGGCTTTCAAACTGGTTGACGTCCCTGACAATGGTTGATTTTTTCTCTTCCTCGATCCGGCTGTTAAAGAGCCGCGCCCATATTCCTTTTCTTCCGGTCGGCATCAAGATTCCCCCCGCCTCAAATTATCTTCCGAACTGAAGACAAAGATACTTGCCCTTTTAGACACTGACGGAAAAACAGTGAATTCAAACTTTCCTGAAGGACGTTGAGTCTTTTCCAGGTCCACTGTTCGCCTCCGCTTGCCTTACCCGTTCTCCGGGCCGGGAGGCGAACTGCCAGTTCAGATGGCCAATACCGGAAGGCAGTTTTCCTCCCGACCGCTAATCATAAGCAGCCAGGAAAATACAGGCGAGGTACTATTGCTACCATCCGCCTCGCTCATCGGTCAGCTTGCCTCCTAAGCTTTCAATGGCTTTTCTATAACTTCAGCTAAATTTACAAACCTGCGTGAAAAAAGTCAATCACGATAGGCCTAAATATTTTACGCAACCGGGCTTGATTTGCCCGCCCGAACGGCGAGGCCAGAAGACATTTCCTGCGGACGACGCCTGGTCTTGCAACTTACTGATAATAAATAATTTTCCACTATCTTCTTCCCTGCATAGTTAAATTCTGAAATGGACAACTGCCAAGGAGGATAGAAACAGAACCTAATTGCGCTTAAGCGTTTGAGGCGATAAACTTTGAGCGGTAGACGACCCGGGGACGAAAGGCGATGTCAAGAAATGATCGGGTTCCCCGAAATCATTGAAATTAAGGCGGTTATTCTGGTATATTTACTTTTCCTAATATTTAAAAAGGAGTGGAATTAAACATGAACGTCTTTGTCTTAAATTGCGGCAGCTCATCAGTCAAGTTCCAGATCATCAACACCGACCTGGACATGTTTGAAACCGACAGCGACCGCCGGGTGGCCAAGGGACTTATCGAGAGGGTTGGCAGGGACGACGCCATTATCAACTTTGAAGCGGAAGGGCAGGAACCGGTTAAGACCATCGAGCCCATCCATGACCACCGGGAAGCCATCCTCAGGATCAAGAAGTGGATGGAAGACCCCAAGACCAAGATAAACGGCATCCACAGCTGGGACGACATCCACGCCATCGGCCACCGCGTGGTCCACGGTGGGGAGAAGTTCACCAAGTCGGTCAAGATTGACCAGGAAGTCATGGCCCAGATCGAAGAGTGCGCCGACCTGGCCCCGCTGCACAACCCGGCCAACCTCAAGGGTATCCACGCCTGCTACGAGATTTTCGGGGACAGGATTCCGCAGGTGGCGGTGTTCGACACGGCCTTCCATTCGACCATGCCGGAAGAAGCCTATCTCTATGCCATCCCGATGGAGTACTACGAGAAATACCGGATCCGTCGCTATGGCTTTCACGGCACCTCCCACCGCTACGTTGCCTACCGCTACCGCAAGCTGGTCGGAAAGCCGCGGGAAGAAGTCAACGTCATCACCCTGCACCTCGGCAACGGCTGTTCCGCCGCGGCCATCAAGAAGGGCCAGTCCATCAACACCACCATGGGCATGACCCCACTCGAAGGGCTGGTCATGGGCACCAGGTCCGGGGACATCGACGCGGCCATCGTGGAGTACATGTTCAACAAGGGCATCGGCAGCGTCACCGACATCTTCAACATCCTCAACAAGAAGAGCGGCATGCTGGGCGTCTCCGGCTTCAGCAACGACATGAGGGACATCGAAAAGGCCGCGGCCGAAGGCAACCACCGGGCCCAGTTAGCCCTTAAGATTTTCGCCCTCAGGGTTAAGAAATACATCGGGGCCTACATGGCCGAGATGAACGGCACCGACGCCATCATCTTCACCGCCGGAATCGGCGAAAACAGCGTCCTCATCAGGAAAATGATCTGCGAGGGCCTGGAAAACCTGGGAATCGAGCTCGATGATGAGCTCAACCAGCAGGCCGTCCGCGGAAAGTGCATGAAGATTTCCAAGGAAAGCAGCAGGGTGGCCGTCTATGTCATCCCGACCAACGAGGAATTGCTCCTGGCCAGGGATACGGTCCGGGTGGTCAAGGACGCGCCCCGGATTTGGTAAGAATAAACGAAATTTCAAGGAGGATAGAATGAGCGGAAGCAATTTCGTTAAAGAAATAAGGGAAAAGGCCGCTAAAAGGTTTCTTAAAATCGCCTTCCCGGATGCCGAAGACATCCGCACCGTCAAGGCAGCCAGAACCATCATCGCTGAAAAAATCGGTCAGCCGATCCTGGTCGGAAACCCGGACAACATCAGGAAGATTGCCGCTGAAAACAACGTTAAGGTCGACGACATCGAAATCATCAACCCGTTGACCTCAGCCTGGAAAGAAGAATTTGCCAACCACGTTTACGAAAGACGGAAAGCCAAGGGTTTGACCCTGGACCAGGCCATAGAGCTGGTGAAAAACCCGCTCTATTTCGCCGGCTGTATGCTGGCCAAGGATAAGGTGGGCGCGGTGGTCGGCGGAAATATTTCCTCGACGGGTGACGTCATCAGGGCAGCACTTTATACCGTGGGCACGGCCCCAGGTATCCAGACTGTTTCCAGCTACTTCATCATGGTCTTCCCGGATAAGCTCCTGTGCTATGCCGACTGCGCCGTGGTCCCCAACCCGACCGACGCCCAGCTGGCCGATATCGCCATTACTTCGGCCAAGAACTTCCAGGCTGTAACCGGGCTTGAGCCCAAGGTGGCCATGCTGAGCTTCTCCACCAAGGGCTCGGCCACCCACGAGCACGTGGATAAGGTTATAAGCGCCACCAAGATTGCCAGGGAAAAGGCTCCGGACCTTCTGATCGACGGCGAAATGCAGGCCGACGCCGCCCTGGTTCCTTCAGTAGGCGAAAGAAAGTGCAAGGGTTCGCCGGTGGCCGGAAAAGCCAACGTGTTAATTTTCCCGGACCTGGATGCCGGAAACATCGGCTACAAGCTGACCGAGCGCCTGGCCGGGGCCGAAGCCATCGGACCCATCGTCCAGGGCCTGCAGAAGCCCTACTGCGACCTCAGTCGCGGCTGCTCGGCCGACGACATGGTCAACGTGGCCGCCATCTGCAGCCTGATGGCCTGAGAACAATAATTCAAAAGACTTGAAAAAGTAATATTTTGAGAAGATTCGCCATATAATCATCCGAAGGGCTTTCATCTTAGTCTGTTAAGACATGTATGAAAGAATTAAATACGGGCATTAATAAAAATCTAAGATACTATAAGAGAGTTATAGAGTTTTATTAGACTTTCTATCTCTTATTTCTACTCAACCAAGACAATTCTTTTGATCCGTACTAAATTACCGTCGACTTCGGCCCAGTATCCGTTACGGATTATTTCAGGCCTCTTCTGCGCGCCGTCGGAAATCTGTTTATCTTCGTTAATTAAGCCCTTGCCTTCTAACTTGCCAGTTTTACCTTTGAACTGGACAATATAAGCTTTCATCCGATTTGCGTCCCATTGATTCTCTGCTATTTTAGGCAACTTGTAGACTTTCCCGCTTGAAATGAAACAGAGGTTGCCATCCTCATCAAGGAAAGCTTTAAATAAATGAATAATCCTAAACCAATTGTCGTATCTGTTTCCTACGCGGAAGCCTTCTTTTCTAAAAATTATTCTGCCAGTTTTCCAATCTATTAGCACTAGGCCATATTTTGATTTTTCTTTTCTGGGAACTTCCAAATCATAATAGCTCACAATAATCAAGTCGTTATTTAAAAATTCTGCTTTTTGAATATTCCCGCCTATCTCGCTTATCTGCCAGATTTTCTGATCGTCTTTATACCTGCATAGCAGCAAGGTGTTACCGAAACCCTGCAGGTATAGATCGTCTTGTCCAACAGGCAAAAAACAAAATCCGGGATTGATTCTAAACCGCCCTTCAGGAACAGTAAATGGTCCAAAGCGAAATTTTTCTCTGCCTGTATTAAGGTCAATCACTGAAACCGGCATTGAAGTAATCCCACTTCCTGGAGATAATGCTAATTCATTTCCGAAAAGGTCAATGATAATATCTCTGTTTCCAAGATAAGGATCAGCAAACCTGGCCTGCACTTTACCCTGCAAGTCAAGAAGACAATACTGGGTACCTTCCAGGAGCAAAATTTTATCCCCCGGTAAAAACCCAAAAAACCAACCCCCGGGCTCCAACATTCTGTCAAATAGCAGCTTTCCCTTGAGGCTTAATAATTGGAGATACGTCCTTGATTCAGGTGAAATCGCTTCCTGCGGCAGATCCGGAACATAAAAAACAGCAATGTGGCCTGACTTAGACAGGTCAAATGTTTTTAACTTCCAGCCTGAAGGTATATTGACCTCGCTTACCTGATTCTCCTGAAAACCGAGAACAAATTTCAATAAAATAGATAATGATAAGACTAATAAGAGACTCTTTTTCATTTCCCTCCCCCTTTATTTTAATCAATCAGCAATTACCAAGTAAATCCAGCGGATTAATGTATCCATTTCTTGGCTCTGATGAAACTGACAGATGCAGATGAGGACCTGTAGAATTTCCGGAATTATCAACATGTCCTATAATAGAAAGACCACAATTTACACCCAGGCCTACGTAAATTTGCAGCAGATTTTCTTCGTCTTCTACCAGATGACAATAAGTCCAGTACATGCCTCTGTTATCCCTTATTTTTACATAATTACCATTCCACTGGTTATATCCAATTTCTACAATTTCACCACTGACAGCACTAATTACTGGTTTACCCTCTATATCCATTGAAGTTATATCTATTCCATTATGAATTCTGCCATCATCCCTTATCTCCCCGAAATAAGAACTTATAAACTGTCCTGAAGAATCCACAATTAGGTATGACCAGCAATCCACGAGGCCATTAGCATCAGAATCCCTGCTTCCACCCGAGCTATTGCCTGGGATACCTCCTGATCCTCCACCTGTTCCACTGCCACCACCATCGCCCTCGTAAAAATCTCCAGGATCTAACAAATAAATTGCAAAAGTGTAATCCCGGCAAACGTATTCAACCTCTTCCCGTTCAGTCATGTTGCCAAATTCATCCTCGGCAATAGTGATATAGGTTGTAGAACTACAAATGGAATACGTCTGATAGATCGTTTGCCATGAAATTAGATATTTGCCCAGGGAAAATACTAATAACACCATAAAAAGATAAATGAATATCCTCCCTTTCATTTTTGCCTCCTGCTCGTTCCCAAAATAAAAAAAAAAAAAACGGCTTGTCAAGTATTTTTTCTTTCTGTACCGTAATAATCAAAAGTAGACGTAATGTAAAAAACACAAGTAGACTAAAAGTAGACATTGGGGGAAGCGGGTGTGGTAGAACCCTGAGCATAAAGGAGGTTCTGCCACCATGAAGAGCCAGCTTCACAAGAGATTATCCTTAGAGTTTGTTTCGGAGGTGTTAGAGGCTTTTAACGAGCATCGGTTAA
>Ga0067045_1027875_pt1 | contig 53595 bp, 63 predicted proteins | sample TerdegcTABiofilm_FD_59184 | JGI IMG/M metagenome (GOLD analysis project Ga0067045, IMG submission 59184) | Combined Assembly of (Gp0054472, Gp0054536) Wastewater bioreactor microbial communities from Singapore -Terephthalate degrading...
CGATGGCCTGCCCCGCCTCTTTGAGTACGGCGGGCAGCGCCCCGGAAACGCGCTTCAGGCTGCCCCGGAAACATTCGCCGCCAGAGGCCGGATCGGTTTCAAGGCGGCCATCAGTGACGATGCAGGCCCGCGCCGTGGCGGCATAGGTGCCGATCGACTTGCGGATCGTCTGGCCATGATCGGCCACAATGGTGCGCGTGGCCTCTCCGAGGAAGCCCGCCTCGCACGCATCTGCAAGCTCTGCCAGCGGCGCACCGAAATCCTTGGCCATCAGGACGGCCGCCGCGCGCGGGCTGTTGTCCTTGTTGCCGACAGAGGGAATGGCCGTCAGGCTGGCGCAGGCGCCCAGCGTGAAGGTCAGGCACAGCGCAGCCGCCGCGCCGATCAGGGATCGGGTCATCTTGTGTTTCCTTGTGATGAGTGAATCGCCGGGCAGAAATCCGCCACCCCGGCACGCGGATCTTCAGGCGACCAGGCTATCCCCCACCCGCGCAGACATCACCACGGCGCGGGCACGGCCGGTCACCATGATGCCCGCATCAACCGCCACATCCAGAAGCCGCACCATCCAGCCCTTACCAAAGGTCTTGAAGGTGGACAGATCGATGTAGAACCACAGCCGCGTGTTTGCGATCGCTTTGATCAGGATCACACTGTCAGCGGCAGATGCCGCCGCGATCGTCTTCGGGCCGATGCGGCCATCCACAGCCACCTTCACCCGGCCGGGAATGGCGTTGATGCCTTTCTGCAGCATACGGATGGCACGGCTTGGCCCGCTGTTTACCGCTATGTCAAATACCATCATGTTGACCCCGCGCGGCAGATGATCCCCGCGTACCGCTTGCCAGTAACTGCGATGATACACCTCCAGCACCCTCTCCGGGGTCAGCGCGCGCATCTCAGCTTCTGACACCTCAGAAACCTTGCGGCCCGTCCAGGCGGCCCAGGTCTTGCGCGTCACGCCCAGATTGGTCATGCCGCCGGGGTCCAGAGGGTGGTTCACAAATCCGCCTTCATGGCTCAGCGTTTCAGCAAAGCACAGCTGGAATTCTTCTGTCAGTTCAATGACGCTCACAGCCCGATCCCCTTCGATTTGAGATAGATCCCTGCGCCAGTCCGCACGGCGCGGAACACCGCCTTGCGGAAGCCAGACCGGCGCTCCGGGAATACCGCCTCCCGGCCCGCGACCTCTTCCACCAGCGCGGCGTTATCCGGATCGATGCGGGTGATGCGGTCCGGGAAGAAATGGCGGGCAAATTCGACGCCGGCATAGGCGGCCGTGCGGTGGATCCATTTGACGCCTAGATCTTCCATGGCCGCGAGGTAGAGCGCGTTGGCTTCTTTCAGGCTCAGCAGCCCGCTTTCCAGCGCCCAGTCATGCAGCGCCGGCGGGCCCCACCAGGCCGGGTTTTCCGGCTGCCAGGGCCGCAGCAGGCGCGGCAGGGAATGGACATCGAACACGAACCCTTCGGGCACCATAAACCCGCGATAGACCACCTTCCGCTTGAGCCGCCATTCCGGCCGCCCCTGACGGAATGTCGGCAACCCCGTGCCCGGATCGATGTTCCGCTCAACATCTGCCCAGCTCAGGATCAGGCCGATCTCGATATCCCGATTTTTCGGGGTGGGCTCGCGCGGCGTGCGGAACATGAGCGTTACTCCGAAGCCGGAGGATCGCCAGAGCGCAGCACATGCACCGAGCTGGGCTTCACCACGGCCGGGCCCACCGGCGGCGCGGGCGCAGGTTCCGGCTCTTTCAGCGCCTCAAACAGATCTTCAAGGCCCGCATCGGAGAACAGGTCTTCGAAGGACTGGACCAGATCATCAATGCGCTTGTCGAATTCAGCCTGCAGCGCATCATAGCGCTGGTTGGCCTCGCGTTGCGCAGCATCGATTTTCTCATTGGCTTCCTTCTGGATTGCCTCGCTTTTCGCCCGCATTTCGACGCGGTACGCGAGCACATCGATCCGCAGCTTTTTTGCCCTGCGGAAGGGCGCACTTTCCGTCACCAGCTCCGCAAACATCGGCAGGCCGCCGCTGAGCATCATATTGGCGAACATCAGTTTCTTCTTGTCGATAATAGACATGGGTTGCCTCCTTCATAGGCGGGGTTGATCAGTTGCCGGAATTAATGGCGGCCGCTCAGTAGCTCTGGCGCCCAGCAGTGTAGAGGGCAGCGATTTCCGCGCCGCTCAGCGCTTTGTTGTGCAGGCGGATGTCACCATACCGGCCTGCCCACGGATCAAGGAACGATGGCCCGGCCAGCGCATCGGTATGATCATTCTGCGTATAGTCGAAGGCGATATGGCGAGGGCCAAAGGTCAGGATGCGGTCGGCATTCAGATTCGGCGCGGCAGCCCCGAGATCTATTGTCTCGACACCGTTGCAATAGGTTTTCCAGCCATCCTCTCCAAGCGTGACGGCATAGAATTCCCAAGCTCCTACCGCGTTGCCGGTCTCGCTCTCACCTTCGATCGCAAACCCGTTCCAATCCATGATGAAGAATTGCCCGGATGGATCGCCGGCAAACAATTGGAAGCTGCCCGTAGAGCCGCCGCCACCTGTCCACCCGTCGCCATAGCCGAGGATGGGCGTAAAGCTGACACTTCCTGCATTCCGGTAGCGCCAGAAGGTGAACGTTGCGGCGCTCAGCGCGCCCACAGTTGCCATCACGTCCACCCCGTCCAGGATCAGCAGCCGGTGTCCGGACATCGCCCCATCCCAGCTGGCGATCACACCCGAGCCGGGATTGACGATCCAAAGCGGGCGGCTGCCGATGGCGTCCGGAATGATCCCAGAAGCATTACTGCCCGCATCCGGGTTCCAGGCATGCAGCGTGAAGGCATCAAAGGAAGGCCCGGATGGCGCCAGCGGCCAGATCTGCTCAGCCCCCAGCATCAGCCGTGCTGCCCCGCCCAAGTCTACAGCGGCCGCCCCCAGATAAAGCCCGGCCATCAGTCCGTCACCACATAGAGTGTATTGGCATCGGGCGGGCTCAGCGCGTCATAGGCTGCCTGCGTCAGGCGAACGATAGCGCGGACGCCCTCTACCTTCACAAAGGTCTGGAAGGCGTTGGCGGCCGTCGCCAGGGCAAGGTTGCCCTCATCCGTAATGAGGTATGGCTCGCCGGCCGCGAGCCCGTTGCTGGCAGCCGCAGCGGTGATCTGGGCACGGGTGCCCCGCTTGATGCGAATGGGCGTTGGCATGTTAACTCCGGTTCAATTGAGCGCCCCACGAGCACAGCGAAGGCGCAGGCGCCCCGCGCCAGAGGCGCGGGAATAGCGGCGAGCATTTTTCAGAACGTCCCGCCATCGATGAGCACGTTGTTGAGCGTCACCCCATCGAGGTTTCCGCCGGTGATATCGACGGCATCCGCAGATTGTCCCGCCATCGATCCGGCATCCGTGATCTGAGAGAGGGTGTGGGTGTGCGCCGAGGGCGGATAGGAGGCAGGCCTGTTGGCAACGACAGACCAGTCCGGCGTGCGGTCTGCCATCTCGACATAGCTCGCCTCCAGCACTTTCGATCCCGTGCCGGTATAGCGCCACTCCCGGCCGTCACTGGTGACAACCGAGGAGCCACCCCGGATATTGTCCTGCTGCCCGGCGTCCAGATCGGCAATGCCGCCGCTGGAAACGATCGGCGCAGCAAACAGCGCCGCCGGAAGCCGCGCAATATCGATGGTGCCGGTGGTGATCTTTTCGGCATCATGGTTTTCCGGCGGGAATTCGGAGGGCCGCCCGGAGATACCGCCCCAGGCCACCTGATCTGCCGTAACGGCCGCCGTCACCTTGCCATCATCGTTCGGATCGTACACGGACTTCAGCATGTCGCCGCCGCCGGCAGAGCCCACCGCCGCCTGCACAAAGGCCGTTGTCGCAAGACGCGTGGTGTTGTTCCCGCCGGGCGGCGTCGGGGCGGTCGGCTCCCCCGTCAGCGCGGCACTGGCCAGGGCGGCGAAATAGCCGCGCCCGCCGATCGGCACGATCGATGTGGCATTGCCCGAGCCATCATCACCGAATCCGGCATAGACGATATCGTCCACCATGTTCCAGCAGATTTCGCCAGAGAGCAGGGTGGCGGGCGCCCCCGGCAGTCCGGAGACACGGCGCTTCACTCGAATGGTTTGCGGCATCAGAAAAATCCTCCGTCAATGCCAGTTACTTCGCCCGGCGGGCCGATCAGGGTTTGCAGCCATTCCGCCTCAGTGCCAGAAAAGCCGTTTGCGACCGCCACCTCATAGGCAGACGGCCCATCCGGACCGATCGGCCCGGCTACCCGGATAAGCCGCATCGATGCGTTCAGCGGCTCACCGGGAAGGAACTCGACACGGGCATAGGCCAGCGCCGGATTGAATGTGGCGAGCGCATCAGACATTTCGCGTCACCGTCTTGCGCACCGGCCAGAACCACCGGCCGGGGATCACGTCGCGGGCCGCGCCATCGATCCGCACAATGTCGAATGTTACATCGCGGTCCGGCGTCATCAGGGCGGTTGCCGAGGCGGGCAGCAGCAGGGTGAGAAGCGTTTCGGCATCTCCGCGTACGCGCGTAATGCTGCCATCGGCCGTTCGCGCGGTGAACAGCGGATCACCCGCATCATCCACCCCGGCGCGGAATTGCGCCACCAGCTCGCCCGTCTCCAGGTCAAGCGCATCGGCGGCCGCGTTGGGATAGGCGATTGCGAGGTGCGCATCATAGCCCGGCGCAATCGGCTCAACAGGATATTGCATGCCGAACACTTCCTTTCATGTTTGATCAGTCGCCGGATGACCGGCAATGCCGTCAGGGGTAATACTCGCTCAGCAACTGATCATCGATGGCGAGCCGGTTGGTGGCAGAGATGCCGCCCACATCGGAGGTGGAAACGGCGCGCGGCGCATTTGGTCCGCTCGCAACGCCGTTGTCATAATAGGCTGCGTCGTCATAGGGCGTGATATACTTCGTGAACAGACGGCCTGAATTGTTCATCGGATTGTTCATGCAGAACACGCCATGCGTGGCATAGTTGGTGTCCTGGTGAACGGCCCCGCCATAACCGACATCAGAGAACCGGTTGAACGTTGCCCCATCCAGCACGATCGCAGCCCGCACCGCCGGCGGCGTGTTCCACGCCTGGTGAACCGGCTGGATACAGCCGGTATCGTCCAGCTCCACATCACCGAATGTGTTGCCCGATCCGGTGATCCAGATGTTCGATCCCTTGCTTTCCTGAATACGGCTGTTGGAGAACTTGTTGCCCGTCGCGTTGAGGGCAAGGTTCGTAAACGCCTGATCCCCCCACAGCCAGGAAAGATTACCCTGCCCATTGAAGCTGAGCTTCAGGTTGATGAGGTTATTGTTGCCGCCCATGTCCTGAAAGTAGAGCCCCGGCCCCTCGCATCCGATGACGTGCATCGTGGAGATGTTGGCGTCAAAACCGGCCATGAAGAAGCCTGCCGCCCCTGCCCTCATGATGTCGACACCCATAACAGTGCCGGCATGCGAGCCGGAATGCTCAAACCCGTTCCAGCCGGTCTCCAGGATGTGCATGCGGCTGAACATCGGATAGCTGTCGACTTGCGGCAGCATGGGCCCCGGCGTGCCAAAGAGGTGCGAATACATCGTCAGGCCGCCATAGCTTGCCAGCGCCTGACAGAAGCGCGCCCCATGGATGGAAAAATCCCCCATCGCAATGAAGTCCGCATACATATTGCTGGCGCGCAGAAGCGGCGCGGGCTGTGTCGGCACAAAGCTGGGGTGATCCTCATTCGATATCCCGGAGGTCCCGAATTCCTGCCAGTATTCATACCAGGCAGGCGCCAGCGCCCCGTCATCCAGCCGCATCAACATGGATTGGCGCAGGCCCCGGCCATAGATCGCCGATCGCGGATAATAGCGCAGCGCGCCCGTCAGGCCGATGCCGTTCGGCAACATCACGGCCGCGCCATAGCTATAGGTGGAGCGCGCCCGCGCCGCATAGAGCGCGGCCTGAAGGCCAGCGGTGTTGTCCGTACCGAACAGGCAGTCATTCGTTCCGAAATTCGTGGTTGGCGTCATGGCGACGCGCACACGGTAATCATCCAGAACTTCGGTGATCGTGGTTCGGCCGGGGAAGCCGCCATAGGCGTTGGAGAGCTGCAGCACATGCCCCACCTGAGCGCGCGCGCCCACCGGCTCTATAAACTCCACCACATTGTTTCCCGCTTCGGTGATGGCGCCCCGCGTGAAGGTGCCATCGAAGCGGCAGTTATAGGGCGGCTGCGTCACATCGATGAAGCCGGTGACCTGCCGCAGCACTTCCGCGAGGCTTGCCCGGTAGCTGATGCCGGTGTCTGTGTTCAGCACCTGCATATGATAATCGATGCCCTCAGCGCCCACCGTCCAGGGCGCAAGGTCCTGCGTCCGCCGGGCCGCAAACAGGTCCAGCGGAAACTTGCGGATCACCCCATCGGCAATGATCGGCACCAGCGGCCCGGCATGCTCAGGCGCAAACGGCGCCGCGCGCAGTGTCAGCGCATCGATCGCGGCGTAGGAAATGCCAGCCGAAGCCGCGATCCGCGCCGGGCATGGCACCAGATGCGAATGGCCGAAGCCGTCCGAGAGCGGATAATGGCCATCGCCATTCGGCCCGCCATCGATGACGCCCCCTGCCCATTGCCGGAATTCTTCGCTGGCATTGCCAAAGCGTGTCACCGCCACCGCCAGCAGGCCGGTGAGCTGGGCAAGGGAGTAATCGTCAAGGTTCTCCCGATGGATCAGCCAGGCGCTCAGTGTGATGGACGGCGCCCCGCCCGCCACATCGATCATCAGCCGCAGGTAGCGATAACGTGTATCCACTACCTGATTGGTGACGATCACGGCATGATCCCCAACCGCAGACATGGCCAGCCCCGGCGCCACGATGTCCACCACGCCGCTGGCAAAATCAGAGGAAGCGCACCCCTGCAGGCGCAGCCCATATGTCTGATCCCCGGAGGTGGTGATCGCCGACACATCAAAGATCAGATAGCCGTCAAACAGCCCGCCCGCGCCGCAATCGAACACACGCGCGGCGCCGGCAACACGGCCCGCCCGGTTGACGGTCACAGCCGCGCCGCCATCCTCCAGAACATGAGAGGGACTTACCGCCGAAGGAAAGGGCATCAGACAGGCTCTACAAGATCAGGATGCGGAGGAAGGGACGCCAGCGCCGGGACTGCCTCCCCCGGATTGAGGCAGCCCGCCGGCACTTCGCGCCAGGTTTCGCCCGGCCGGAGGCGCGAATTGAGGTTTGCGGCGGTGGTCTGCACAATGATGCGCAGTTCACCAGAAGGCCGGAAGATGGCGCCCGTGATGCTCATTTCTTCAGTTCCTCCTTGATGACCCGGCACCACTCCACCGAAACGGTGTTGGGGCTGGTGCCGCCCGCGCCCGATGAGGCCCGGTTGGCGCGGATACGGATCTGCAGGTTGCGCGTGCCCGCCGGCACATCCGTGAAGGCAAACGTCCATTCCTGAATACAGCCGAACAGCGGATGCAGCAGGTGATAGCGGCCATCCATCACGACGCCATCGATCAGGACTTGCGCGAAGACGGCGCAATAGGTGCCGCCGTTCAGGAAGTTTGCGAACGAAACATGCAGTTTCAGGCGCCCGCCCTCATGCACGATGTCATCATCCAGCACCGTGGAGAAACCCGTACCATCCGGCGGGCTGGCCACCTCATTGGTGGCGCTGGCGCTGAGCGTATGCGGACCATATTGGAAGATGATCTCCGCTGAAGAGACCGAATTGTCCACCAGGCTGTCAGTGGTGATGGAGTTGGCCTGGACGCGGCGCACCCACACCTCATCCATGCGCACAATCCCGCCCGTCACGGCAAAAGGATAGAAGGGCGCGGTCAGCGCATTGCCCGGATCAACGATGGCGAAATTGGTGGTGAGGAAGTAGACGCCGCTGGTGGCGGGCACCCCGTCATTATAGATCACCATGCCATTGATATGGCCGTTGACATCGGTGGTCAGCTGCAGGCGCGCCAGGCTGCCCGCCACGCTTTCATACAGCACCGTGATATCGGCCCGGCTCGCATCATGCTGGCTGCGCAGCGTCGTCAGGCTGATGGCCGACGAACCCGGTTCGCCGCTGGACGGCACCGTCACCGTATCTGCGCTCAGAATGAAGGCCGTGCCGGCACCATTCCGCACGCCCAGCAGGGAGATATCCACCGCGCTGTCTTCGGCCACCTCGCGGGCAGCAACTGCCACGGCCCCCACCGTCTGCCCGCCAATCCAGAGCAGTGGCTGGACGGCCGCATTCCACGCGCCCCGCATCAGGATCTCGCGGGCAAGCGACTCGGCATTGGTATCGATGCCGCTCAGCACCTCAGCGGCCGCCCGGCCGCCCACCGTGCTGATATCCCCCACCCGGTAGAGCGAAGTGGAATAGAACTCCTGATAGGGCGACCAGGCCGAATAGCGCTCCCCCTGCCGTGCCCGGAAACGGATCGCGAAGGCGGTGGACGGCGGCAGGCCTACAAAGGCGTCTACCGTCAGGACATTGCCGGGGATCTTCGCAAACTGGCTTGCCCCGGAGATGGCGAGCGCTGAGCCGGAAAGGCCGTTGGAGAAGCCCAGCTCGCAGATAATTTCGTCCCCGATGAACTCGGCATAGGCCGCATGCGTCAGGCGCACTGCCGGCAGCGTGGCATCCCCGGCCACAAGCGCCACCGGCGCCGCCGTAATGACGGGTGGGGGCAAGGCCGCCAGCTCCGAAGGCGGCACATCCGGCGGCACGGTGACATCCCGCGCCGTTTCCGCCACCCATACCAGCTGATCGGGGTAGACTTCCCGCGACGTGACGCGGATCGATCCGTTGGCGAACTTCTTGCATTTCTTGGCAATGAACATCTTGCCATCGGGAAAGCCGCGCAGGTCGCTTTCCCGCACGAACCATTCCCCCGGCTCGATAACCCGCCCCGGCAGGCGGTAGGTTTCTTCCATCTCCAGAATGCAGCGGCTGTCTTCAATCACCAGCTTCAGGACGCGCTGCCCTCGCTCGGCATTGATCTCAAGGTCCAGGTCGCGCGTATCGAGGATTTCGCCGCCATCGGCGTCCACATAGGCGTCTATGCTGACCTTCGGGATATCATCCTTCTTATAGTCATTGTCCGGATTGATGAAGCGCCCTTCCAGCGTGTTCACCATATCATCGATGCCGGCGCCGGGATCGATGCGCGAAGGCGTGCCGCGCACAAGGTCGCCATCGCGGATCGTGATGACCGGCGTGCGCACCACCGGCGGCCGGATAGCCAGGCGCCCGCTCTGGGCGATCGGCCGCGCGGCCATCTGCGCTGCCAGCAGCTCCAGATTCTTGTCATGGCTCTTGTCGGCAGAGAGGACGCCATTGACCTCATACCGCCGCTGGACGCCGCCATTCTTCAGCGGCACAAGATCATCGCAATGGTCAGCCAGCGCTGCAAACTCGGCATAGGGTACGGCGTCTACCGCCTCCCCCACGCCGAACCACATGGCGCTGGAGCCAGGCATGATCCGGATGCCGCTGCGGTAGTGATCCGTCGCCACCATGGCATTGGTGGAATATTCCCAGCTGTCAGGATCATCCCAGCGATGGGCGCCGGTGCCGCCGCGCGTAGAGTCCTTACGCCGGTCATAGAGTCGCGCGCCCTCACCGCCGAAGCGGTAATCGAAATCCTCTGCAAGGTCGCTGTCCCAGCGATGCTCTATGATCGCATAGGCCACCCCGCGCAGCCGGTGGTTTGCCGTCCACTCCGGAGAGTTGGCAGAGAGGAAGGCATCGCCGGCCTGGTTGTGCCGCCCGTCATAGAAGGTGATCCAGCAGCGATCTTCGCCCTTGTCATTGGGCAGGCGGATCAGCGTGCGCACCCCATGCGCCAGCGGCGCGCTGCGCACCAGGTCGCCATTGACCCACAGCCGGTCCAGCTGGTTGATGCGGTGATCGGCAATGGCGATCACACGGTTGAGATAGATCGTATTGGCGCGGTTGGCGAAGGCGGCCACGAAGGAGCCGGAGGTGACAAACCGCCCCAGCGCCAGCTGGCGCGGCTGGGGCTCATATTCATCCTGCAGCCTGACCGAAAGCGGCTTGGTCTTTTTGTAATTCGTCCGCCAAAGGATCGTCTTGCCTTCAAGCTTCGCGATGAGGTCGAAACCCAGATCTTCCGGAAACACCCGCTTCTGACTTGCAGGCGTGCGCAGTTCCATCCGGCGTTCCAGATAGGCCAGAACGCCGCTTTCGATTTCCATCGTCAGCGTGGCCGGGCTGCCCGCCTTGATCTCATCCGAGAGATTGCGGATGCGGCCGCGCTCATCATCCAGAACCGTGCCATTGTCCGGCACATCCCCGAATTCCCATGCCACCTGCCGCAGGCGGATCGCCCGCCGGCGCCAGCGCTGATCCAGCAGCCAGCCGATCGGGTCAGCGTTCACCGTCTGGCGCGAGCTGTCGAACTCCAGATCGATCGTCTCGGATTTCAGCGAGTCGGTGCGTTGCAGGGCTTCGGGCGTTTTCCAGCGCGCCCCGAGGCCGGTATAGGTCTGGCCATCAAACACGGCCGGGCCGGTCCCACTCCACCAGCGGGCCGTCGTCTCATCCAGGAAGATTTCAAGGAACCAGCGAGCTTGCCGGGCCATCAGGCGAGCACCTGCTCTGCCTCAAACGAGATGCGCCAGTTTTTGTTGCCCTGCGTCTTCTTCGGCGGCTTTGCGAGGCGGAACTCGCCCAGCGCCCGGAACCGGCGCGGGTCGGGCGTGGTGGCATGCGGTGCCCATGGCCGGGGCCACACATTGACTGTGATCGCGCCCACGCCATTGGCAGTTGCCGGCGTCACCACCTTGCCTACCCAATACCCGCCGCCCAGGGTCCGATAGCTGATCATGTCGCCAATGCTGGCAGCCCGTCCCGCGCCATAGCCCGTCAGGCTGATCTGGCTATTGGCCACATTGATGCCCTCCAGGGCCAGCCCGGCATCCGACAGGATCAGACGGTCGCGCGGGCGCACCCGCAGGGACCGCCAGATCGTGAAAGAACATTCCTGCAGCCGCCGGCGCGCAAGGAAGGCGTCCCATTCATCGAAATGATCTTCGCTGATCACCTCCACCTTGACATTGATCGTCCAGAAAGGCTCGGCAACCTCCAGCACATCGCCTGCCCCGTCATTGGAGAAGGCCGATGTCTGGTTGTCATTCTCTTCCCAGGTTGCCTCAACAATGCCGAAGCTGGGGGCAAGTTCGCGTGTGAACATGGATCAGCCCCCGAAGAACTTGCTGCGCAGATGGCGCGGTGTGGTGTGCTTTCCGTGACGCACGATCATGCTTTCCACCATTTCGGCCATGTCGCGGTCGCGCTGATCGATCAGGGCACGGAATGCGGGCAGCGTGTCCTCATTGACAGGCCCGTTCATAACGAAGGTGGAACCGCCAATGCTGACACTGCGCGCAGCTCCGGAAAAATAGGCAGGCGCCACAGTCTGCGGCTCCGCAGCCCGCGCCAGGCGCGCCTCCACATCCACCCCGTCATTCATCAGCCTGAGCAGGCCTTCATTCCGGCGCGTGGCGGGCTCATTCATCACCGACTCGCCCCGCGAGATGCGCACCACATTGCTGTCAGAGCGCGGACCGCCCCGGCCCTGATAGTCGACCACGCCATCCTTGAAGCCACTGATGGCAGAGGCGGCGATGCCGGCAATCGTGGCGAGGCCGGTCATTTTGGCGGTCGCAATCAGAGGCGCGTTCGCAGGCGGCGGCGCAGCAGCAGCCGCCTTGGCCACCGCAAGGTTCATCTGGACATAGGCGCTCGCTAGTGCGGCCGCCTTTTCGGCGAGGAACATTGCCTTGTAGATACCGCTGTTCTCGCCCGCGAATTTCTTGGCGAGACCGGAGGCGGCATTGAAGCCTTTCTCTATGGCATCGAGCTGCGCAGCAGCTGCTTCTTGCCGCAGCGCCGTGATTGCCGCTTCTGCCTCTTCGGTGATCTCTACTTTGCGAGCTTCATATTCCTGCTTGCGCTCGAGATTGAGGGCGTACCATTCCTCCAGAGCCGCGAGCTTTTCGGCCTCAACCGCGTTCAGGCGTTCAACCTCATTGGAAGAAAACTTGCCCTTCCCCAGTACCTCGTCTTCAAGCTCTTTTTTGCGGGCCGCGTAATCCTCATCCAGCGCTGCCTTCGCTTCGGCCTTCCGCGCTTCGTCCTCAATTTCCTTATCGATCAACGCCTTTTTCTGGTCGTACTCCGACTGCAGAAGATGCGCCATCCGGCCATGGGTTTCATCACGCGCGGCCTGGATCTCGGCAAGGGCGTCCTTTTCGGCCTGCACCTTGTCCGCCTGCCGCTGGTACTCGGCATTGTCAGCGTTGAGCTGGGCAACCTCCAGCTCCTCAATCTGGGCAAGGTAGACATCATTCGCCTGCTGACGAAGTTTATCGGCTTCGGCCTGCTTAAGGCCTGCAGCATCGATCGCTGCCAGCCGCTCATCCCGCACCCGCGTGATGGCTTCCCGTTCGGTCTCATAGACCTGCCGGTAGGCATTGCGGATTTCGTCCAGTTTGGCGAGGGTATCCTTTTCAGGATCGCTGCCGCCCCCGGCTTTACCGGACGGCTGATTTGCAGACATCACAGCCTGAAGGCGGCCCTTGAGCACAGCCGCAGCCGTCGCCACATCCCCCTTGAGGATTGCGTCTGTGAACTCCTTAGACGAACCATCCCCAAAGAGCGAGACCCCAATGTCCGTGCGGCGCCGCTCAAGGCCCGCAAGGGTGGCGCGCGCCAATCCGATCTCCGAGTCAAGTTCCGAAGTGTCAATGGAAACTTTGGCCTTCCCGCCAGCTGCGAGCGCTTGTGTCCCGAGACCTGAGTTTGCGACTGCCTGACGGTTCAACCGATCCCGCTTAGCAAGCCCCTCATCAATTGCCGCCTGCGTCTCGCTTATCTGGGACTGAAGGTCAGCCATTTGCTGAAGGAATTGCGCGATCGTGGCGTCCTGCATTGCTGCAGCAACTTCCCGCAGGGCTCCAGCGAGAAAGCTTACCGGCTGAACGGATTCGCCTGCCTCTTCGCCGATACGGGCGATGACCTTGCGATCTACGTAAACTTCTGTCTGCTGGAGCGCTTCATTCGCGCCCTGTTGCGCCTTCCGAAGCCGCTCCAGGGGGTCTACTGCCTTGCCGGCATTTAGAGCAACCAGCGCAATAGCGCCCGCCGCCGCAGCCGCCATCATTGCTATACCCACTGGCGACAACAAGAACGCAGACGCGGCCCGCAGCAGCGCCATGGCGCGCGCCCCGGCCGTCGCGCCCACCGCAACCCCCTGCAGCCCGCTCGCCACCGCCAGCAGCCCCTGCGTACCATAGAAGCCGGCCAGCGCAGCCGTGCCGACGATGATCGCCTCGGTCAGGATATCGAGATTGTCGGCTGCGAGATCGATCAGCGTCACGAGGCCTTTGGTGCCGGACTTGACCACCTCATTGGTGCCGACAAATTCGATCAGCTTGTTGCGCAGGCGCGTCACCGCCTCGCCCGGCCCTTGATCCAGTGTCGAAAACTCTGCCTTCAGCGTCTCAGCCTGACTGACCAGCGCCTCGAACAGGTCGCTGCCAGAAACATCACCATCCGCGATCAGTTTGCGCAGTTTTGCCACGCTGCCGCCGGCGCCATCAACGCCATCTGCAAAGGCCTGCGCCAGGCGCGGCGTCCCCTCGATAATCGAGTTGAATTCCTGCAGCTGCACGCGCGGACTCGCGATGGCTTGGCTGAGCTGCGTAAACGCGCCTTGAACCCCCGCCTGTCCGGTATTGGCAAGCCGGGCGCCCTTGGCGGCCGCCTCGGCAAACACCAGAACAGAAGCGCCAGACTTGCCAAGATCGCGGGCCGACCGGGCCGCCGCGCCGGTCACGCCAGACAGTTCCTGCAACGGCGCACGCGCATCATTGGCGATCTGGTTCAGCGCGCTGGCAGACTGCTGTGCCGGACCCAATACATCCGTATACTGTTTCAGCGTGTTCGTGGTGTTCCGCCACGCGGCCTCATATTCCAGCACCTCGCGGCCTGCCACACCAACCGCGATCCCCACGATCGCCCGGCGCACATTGCGTGACATCTGCTCAGCCTGACGCTCAATCGCAGTCAGGCGTTGCTTGCCCGATTTTTCCAACTTCCCGAAAGAGTCATCGAAGGATTTGAGAAGCCGCCGCTGCTGCGCCTCAATCCGCCGCGTATTCAGGGAGAGTTCGGCGATTAGCGCCTGCACATCATCAGACATCAGATCCAAACCATGCTAGGGCATCCTCACGCGAGGGCGCCTCAATCTTTTTGCCGTCAGCCCCATCGGGGTTGTTGGCCGCCGTCCACGCATCGCGGAACGCGACGTACTCCCAGAAGGTCAGTTCACTGAACCCGTCCGCGAACCCCATGAGGAGCGCATTGCCTCGAATGACCGCGAAATCCATGAGATCAGGCGGCCCATCGGCTTTTTTCCGGGATCGTCCGCCTTGTCTGGCAGGGGCGCATAGAGCCCGGCGGCGAGGAGCGCCAGGGCAATCATGCGCTTCTCCCCATACGGAATAAAAATCGCCTCTTCCCCGGAGATCAGCTGCTCTGCCAGCGCCAGATCCATGCCCCCGCCGCGCAGTCCAGCGATCAGGATGAAATCACTCCAGCTCGGCAGGTCTTCTTCCGCCTCAAAGGCGCGTACGATTTTCAGCGGATGCTTGCCGATGCGTTCCTGGACAAATTCAAGGGCCGGAATTGGCATCCGGCCCGTGAACTTGCGATTGTCCAGATCAAGGACAATTTCGCCGCGTCGCATGCGTCAGCCGCCCGGTGCCGGCGGGGCGCCCAGCGTGAAGGGCAGCGATCCGGTGATCGTGAAGGTCGCCGAAGCCGTGCAAACCTCAGCATCGCCACCGGTGAACTCCAGCTGCGAAGGGAAGCCCCGGCCTTCCCAATAGCCCAGCACCGTTGTGCCATCCGCTTCAGAGTAAACGACGATCCGCATGTTTCGGGGAGCCGCCCCCTCTTCCATCCATTCGTCCGCCAACGCGAAGGAGGCGGGCGTGAACTGGCCTTCACCTGACACCGAAGGCGGCGCGATGCTGGTGGGGAAGGATCTGTCAGTTGTCAGAGCGGTCGGATCATCATCATCCGGCACAGGGGCGGTGGCGACGTTGATCGATTTGGTGATGGACTTGCTGGTGTTCAGCAGGGTCATCTTTGAATAGGTGCCGGGCGTTGTCTGGCTTTCCACAAGGATCGCAACGCGGCGGCCAATATCGACGGGTGGCTGAGCCATGGGGCCAGCTCCTTTCTTTCTCAGTTACAGGAATGCCGGTCACGCCCCCGGCCAGGCCTATCGAACCGGGCGTCAGGCCGCCGGCACGAATCTCATTTCAAAGTCCAGAACCCCGTGGCGGACATTATCGGCCGGGTCGCGCATATAGCGCTCCAGAATGTTTCGTCCGTACACCAGCTGGAAGCCGGGAACATTGAGCGCGATATTCACGCCCGCCATATCGGTGGCGGACATGGCGCCCAGTACCGCGCCCCCGATGCGCTTCACCAGGATCATGCCGGGCTCGCGGGTCCAGACATGCACGCGCGATGTAACGATCCGCGCGGGCGAGTCCTGCCGGCTGTCATCCCGGAAATCATCTTCACCAAACTGCAGGCAGGGCAACACGGTCCGGTCATCTGTCGCCGCGACCAGGCGAACCGGGTTCGCTCCGAACGCGCTCACGATGCCGGCATGCGCTTCCAGCCAGCCCCCAAGGGCATCCTGATAGGCCCCCGCAAAGGCTGCAAACTCAGCCGCCATTTTTGAAATTCCTTAGCAGGGCGCGCTTCACAGCCCGCCGGATCCGTTGCAGGCCTCGCGCTCTTAGCCGCCGGACATGGAAGAAGAAGTGAGGAGAGCCGGGATGCCCCAACCAACCAAATTCCTGAAAGGTCGCATGGAAGCCTTTGCCACCGGTGCCGCGCCGGGCGCCCTCTATGACACGCCAGGCCTGCCCGTTGCTGTCAGGCACCTCATAGGTGCCGAGCGTATCCTCTAGATCGCCTTCCTTGCGCGGCACATCCGGGCGGATGGCCGCCTCCAGTTCCATCGCATTCTTGAGGAGCACGGGCTTGCACTCATCCACAATCGCCGCCCCCAGACGGCTCACCTGCCGCTCAAAGCGCTTGCGATTGCGGATCTTCATATCCGCCATCAGGCATCGCCGTCCTGCGCAGTCGCCTCGCCCTCAGAGGTCAGGGCGGCGCCCTCCCAGCGCTTCGCCTTGCCGCTCGCGACGGCCGCATCCGCAATCCGTTTCGGAAGCAATTGCGGCGCCTCAGAGGCGGGGTAATCCTTCATGAAGCCGTGGCGCGTAGTGTCCACCCAGCCTGCGGTGAAGATCACCTGATACGCCCCGTCCATAGTCTCTTTCTGAGTCGGCATGTCAGCCTTCCTTTCCGTACTCGCACAAAAGATAGAGCCACCGGTCATGACGTTCGGTGTCATCAACCTGAATGACGTTGTAGAGGCGGCCCGTGCGATCATTGCGCACCGTCCAGGCGGTACTGATATCCGCCAGCGCGCCCTCAAACCGCAGCACGATCACCACGCGGTCAGCCGCTTGCCGCGCGCCCGCCACCGTCACTTCAGAGCCGCCCGCCGGGATGATCGCTGCCGGCCGCCTTGCCGCCACGGCTTCGGGCGGATCGATGCTTGCAACATAGCCAGCACTCAGCGCGGCAGGCGCAAAGAGGGAGACGCGGCTGTCCAGCGCGGCATTGGTCGCCTTCCATCCCGCCGGCGCGAATGAAACCGCCATGGTCAAACCCTCTGCAGGCGGAAGGGTGCCAGCAGGGCGCGGGCGCCCATCGGCAGCTCTGTAGGCCGGGCGCCGCTGATCACAGCCTCGCTATGCTTGTAATAATGCCCCACCAGCAGCTGCATGGCTTGCCGGATGGCTTCGGGGACATCCCTTGCATTGTCGCCATAACCGGCCCGGAAATGCGCCGTCACGGCATCGGCCCGGAAGGCCAGCTCAGGCCGCACCCCCGGCGCCAGAACCAGAAACGCGCCATGCGCGTCATACTCGATCCTGTAATCCGTCTGGGCAAGCGTCACTTCCGAGCCGCCGCCCGCTGGCCAATAGCGCACCAGGTCTATCGCCTGGACGTTCCCCAGCCCCATCCGGATGTCGGCAAAGGAGCGGGCCCGTGCCGCCCATACCTGCGTCAGCAGGCAGTTACGCAGGATGCCATAAGGCCCGTCCAGATAGCTGGTGACCGCCGCGATGAGGTTCGTCAGCAGATTGTCATCATCCGGATTGTCATGGGCAATCCGCAGATTATCCTTCACCTCTGCCATCGCCAGCGGCATGGCCGCAGGCGGGGTCACCAGCACCGGCCGCATCGATCAGCCCAGCCCGCCAAGATTAGGCTCATCCGAGGCGGTGGGCTGCTCTGCAGCGCCGTCAGCCGCGCCATCGGTCTGCGTGGCCGCGCCATCAGCTTGCGCCGCGCCGCCTGTTTCCGTCGCTTCCCCTTCTTCAGCACCGCCATCAGCCGCGCCGCTGTCAGCAGCCGGGCCAGGCTCTGGCGCGGGCCCGCCTTCACCGGCGGCGCCGGTCAGCAGATCCGGCGCAGGCGGTGGAGGAGGAGGAGGAGGTGAGGCAGTCTTGCCCTTGCCGCCCTTCACGCCGGTACGGCCGATCTTTCCATCCGGTCCCATCTGGCCAACATTCTGCGGCTGCACAGGCGGCGGGGCACTGCCTTCCGGGGCCGGCTGATCAGCGCCCACGGCTTTGGCCGCCGCCACCAGTTCCGCCGGCACCGTATCACCCGGATGGTACGTCACCAGATGAAACTGCCCTTTGGGAACACCCCGGAACACGCGCTTGACTTCCATGGCTTCGGTCTCCTTCGCCTGACTTCAAAAAGGTCTCAATAAAAAAGGGGCGAGCCCGAAAGCCCGCCCCCTTCCCTGTGAGCCGCGCCGCCAGCGCGGTCAGATCAGACCCTTAAGGGTTGACCGCAACGCGATGATAACGGCCCCATTCCGGGTTCCAGAGACCGCCGCCCACGCGCTTCGTGGTGTAGAACAGCACGTATGGCTTGGCAGTGTACGGATCACGCAGGATGCGGATGCCGACGCGATCGAAGATCCGGTAGACCATCTGCATATTGCCGTAGAACACGGGGATGGCGTTGGCCCCCACATCCGGCATGCCGTCCAGCTCCCGGCAGGGCGAACCCAGCAGGGTGGAAGGCTGATCCGCCGCAAGGGTAGGCGCCCAGATCAGGTTGCCGTCCCCATCTTTCAGCTTGCGGACGGTCCCCATCGTTTTGCGGTTCATGAAGAACTGCGCGCCCTGCGAGCGGTTGCTGGGCAGGTCATATTGCAGATCAATCAGGCCATCGGTTGTCAGCTGCGAAGCATGACCGCTATTCACTTCCGCAATCGGCCCAAGCGGATGGCGCAGGTTGGCCGCCAGCGCCGCTTCAGTCGCGGCATCAAAGGTCAGCAGGCCGCGCGGGCGGTTGACCCCGTTGCCGGTGAGGAAGGCTACGCCCTCCTGGGCAGCGAACTCGGTTTCCACCTCGCTTGCCAGCCATTGCGCGAAATCGATCTCGGCATCGTCCAGGATCTGCTGCGTAGCGCTCGGGTTCGCATAGATCTCACCGAAGCTGTACGAATAGGAACGCAGGTCCGGCGAGGTCGTTTCAGCGCGGGCGGATGTTTCACCCACCCAGCCCGATCCGGCGCCATGCAGGTTGAACAGCTTGCTGAAGCCCTGCCCCGAAACGGTCTGTTGGCTGGCATAGAGACGCATCGGAGTAATATCGACGCGCGCATCCGTGATCGTCCGGTCCCATTCGATCGGCGCCAGGAAGCCGCCCTTGTCAGGAGCACCCGCAGAGCCGGCGGCTTTGACATTCTGGATGATGGTCGAATGAACATCGCCGCGCGCGATGCCGAGCTGGTCAAGACCGCGCTCGCCTTCGCCGGTGCGCATATAGGCAGACCAGGCATCCATATGGGCGCGGGCTTCGGGCGTGACCCGCGAACCGGGTTCGCCGCCGCCGCCCAGTTTGAGCTGGGCAAGCTCGGCATTCTGCTTGTCGAGAGCGGCCTGGATTTCATCCAGCGCGGTGTTGACGCGCGTTTCTTTTTCCTTGAGCAGGACATCCTGATCAGTGGCGCGCTTGTCCATCGTGGCCTTGAACTCATCAAAAGCCGTATGGAGCTGCTGAACCAGCGCGAGCGGGCTGGCATCAGACCGGATCGAGACAACGCCGCGCGTCTCGCCCGAAGGGAGGATAAGGTGAGCAGGTTTCATTGTGCTTTCCTGATTTTCGAAATGAGGGATTGGACCTCCTCAGAGAGGCCCCGCTCAGCATCCGGATCTTTCCGGGCAGCGCGCGGCGTGCCTTTTAGGTCCGCAAGAAGCGCGCGGCATTCTTTGCGGGTCAGGTCCGGGTTCTGTTTCTTAAGCGCCCAGGCCGCGCGCACTTCCGCGCGCTGGGCAGAGGCCGCAGCCGCATCACCAGTCTCGACGGCCTCTTCTTCCATGAGAGCGTCGGCAAAACCGGCGTCAACGGCCGCCTGTCCGGTAAACCAGGTTTCGGCATCCATCAGCTCCGACATTTCAGCGACGGTGCCGCCGGTGCGCTTGGCATAGAGCCGCGCCATGGCCTCATCAAACTGTCCAAGCGTGTCGGATACCTTGTCGAAATCGTTGCGATTGCCGACCGCGATCAGCCAAGCGTTGTGGATCATGATTGAGGCATTGTCGCCGATCAGCAGCTCATCAGCGGCCATGGCGATGACCGAGGCAGCTGAGGCGGCCAGCGAGATCACCTTGACCGTCACCTTGCCGTCATACTCGCGCAGCAGGTTATAGATTGCTCCGCCCTCGAAGTAATCCCCACCGCGCGAGTTGATCACCACCTCGATATCGCCGCTCATATTGGCGAGCTGCCGCGAAATACTCTTCGACGTCACGCCGCCGCCGCTCCACCAATCCTCCCCGATCGTCTCATAGATTTCGATCCGGTTGGTCGCTTTCGCATTGACCGCCCGCATCTGGGGCTGCCACCGCGCCATGACGTCATCGCGCGGACACCAGCAGAGCTGATCACCCGCCGCGCCGGCATCGAAGGCGGGCAGCGCGGCCAGGCTGGCCATGACGGCAAGCCCTCTGGGAAGAACGGATTTCCGGGAAAGGTCGAAGCGCATATCAGTCTCCTTCGCGCGCGGCAGAAGCCATGTTCGGGGGCGGGTAGAAGGCGTCGCCGGTTCCATCCGCACGCGGAGGCAGCCCCTCCTTCTTGCGAACTTCATTCGGGCTCATCGCGCCAAACTGCAGCGCCCGCGTCCAGCCGGTCCAGCGGGCCGCAAAGTCACCGCGAATGAGGCCGGTATCATCAATCTTGGCCTCAAGGCGCATATCGTCACCGATCAGGTCGCGTTCGATGGCGCCTTCCAGCGCCTCAAACCAGTCAACCAGCGTGTAGGTGCGAAAGCCGATGGACACCTGCTCCATTCCGCCGCCACCCAGCGCCGGGGCGCCTTCCATGAAGCCCAGCAGGACCGGCGGCACGCCAAGGAACATGGCAATCTCGACAATCGAGAGCTTCCGCTGCTGGATGAACTCGGCATCACGCGCAGAGAGCTGCAGCTGCTTCAGCTTGACGCCCTGTTCCAGCACCAGCGTGCGGGTAGCCGGATCGGCGCCGCGATAGCTGTCGATACTCTTGCGAAGATTGGTAATGCCCTCGTCGCCAAGCTCGTTATCCGACTCCAGCACGGTGTCGAGAAAGTTGCCATTGCGGAAGAAGCGGCCCGCATGCGCCTGCCCTGCGTCGCCGATGCCCAGCGCCTCGCGTGCATAGGAAAGCAGAGATTGCCCGGTCACGCCGTCATTGGACATGCCCCGGACGTGCATCACATCTTCCTGACCAAGGATCATCGGCCTGCCATCGCGGCGGGTGTAGCTGTAGCGCAGGCTGAGATCGTCCAGCTGCTCACAATCGACGCGATCGGGGTCCATTGGGATCAGGCGAAGGATCTTCCTGTCGCCGAACTGGCTGCGCACCTTGTAGGCATAACCATTGCCGCGAAGCAGCACCGATTGCATCAGGTAGCGCTTGAAATCATACCCGGACTGCCAGCCATTCGGGCGGCGGTTGAGCACCAGATTAAGCGGATGGTTCGTCAGCACCCGCATGGTTTCCGTCTCGCGGATATCGATGCGCGATCCGGCGATCACGCCGGACAGCAGGTTGATGCCGCGATAGAAGGCAGCCAGGCGCAGCGCGGTATCAGCCGTGATGGCGCGGCCTGTGGCGGCGACATTGCCGCTGCCGCCCATGATGTAGGCCTGCAACTCCTTGGATGACCCGAGCGGCCCTTCAGCCTTGGGCGCATCCGCAGTGGCGCCGTACCAGTCGCCAGACATCCATTGCCAGAGCGCAGAGAGCGGATTTCCTCGCTTTGCCATGGTCAGATCACCAGGGCGCCGCGCGTCTTGTAGACGCTTTCCATGTCGCCCTCACCGTGGATCACGGGCGCCAGGGCGTTGACCGCCGCAACGGCGCCGTCATTGCGCGCCGCTTTCGCATTCTTCAGAGGCCTGTATTGTCCGTTCACGTTATGCTTGACCTCCGTATTGGCGATACACCAATTCATGATTTCGTGTCCGCCGTGGACCAACTCGCCCGCATGAACCTTGCGGCTGAACTCTGCCGTTGGTTGCGCCAGAACGGTGATTGTCTGGGGCACTTCCACGCAATGGATGCCGGCCTTCATCAGGTGCTGGATCATCTGGTGCGCAAACGCCTTGTCATACCCCAGGGCCTTCACATCGAAATGTTTCAGCGTGCTGATGATATCGCGCTCGATGAAATCGAAATCCACCGTATTGCCCGGCGTCTCCACCAGCAGGCCATTGGAAATCCATTTCGGGTAAGAGATGTTATCTCCCGCCTCTCGTTCGCGCGCATACTCTCCGGCGCACCAGAACTTTGACCCCACGATCCACTTGCCGGGATAGAGATCGTTATCCGGCTCAAACAGCAGCACCAGGGCGGACAGGTCGCGCTCCAGCGCCATGTCGAGACCTGCCCAGCATTTCGCGCCCCGCAGCCTGCCGAAATCGATCGGCGCCTTACGCGCGTCCCAGGTTTCTTTGCGTATCCAGCCAGAGACACTATCCGTCCACAGATTGAGACGCAGGCGCTTGAAGCTGTTTTCCTCTGCCGGGCGGCCAAAGGACTTCCGGAAGGCCTTCTGCAGCGCCGCCAGTTTAGGCGCGCCATAGGCAAGGCCAGGATTGGCCTTGTGCCAGTTCTTTTCGTCTTTCCAGTCATCACCCGGATCAAGTGAATAGATCCGCACGTAAAGGTCAGGCTGGTAGACAAGGCCGCGCACCACTTGCATGGCGCGCAGGTGCAGCTCCCCGCACAGCGTTTCCAGGTCGTGACCGGCCGTTGTGATGAACACGAATAGCGGCTGGTTGCGCGCGCCATCGGCCGATGTGATGGCCTCATACTGATCGCGGTTGCGCCATTCGTGAACCTCATCACCGATCGCGCCGGACGGGTTGAGGCCGTGCTGGTTCTTTGTGCCCATCGCCACGAACTTGGAGTCGGTGCGCGGGTGTTTCATTTCGAACTTGAGCAGATCGATCTGCTCATTCAGCGCCGGGTTCAGCTCCACCATCGCATAGGCGTCACTGTAAACGAGCGCGGCCTGGTCGCGGCTTCCGGCCACGGCATAGACTTCTGCCGCCGGCTCCCGGTCACCGATCATCAGATAGAGCGCGATGGCGGCCGCAAGGGTGGACTTGCCGTTCTTCCGCGCGATTTCGATCCACGCTTCGGTGAACCGGCGGTAGCCCTCTGGCGTTTTCCAGCCGAAGATCTGCCGTATGATCTTCTTCTGCCAGCGCGCCAGCTTCAGTTTCTGCCCGCGCCATTGGCCCTTCTTGTGAACACAGAAGGTCTCAATCCAGCGGATCACCCGCTCACCGGCATAACGGTCAAAGAACCAGCTGTTGCCGTGATCGTCCACATAGCCCCAGATGCGCCGGTAGCGCTCCAGGCGGGCGGCCTCTTTCTCCAGCTGCCCGATGCTCTTATCCAGCCCCTCTTCCCGGCGCTGCAGCGGCCTCACCTGATCGGTTTTCGCGCCCTGCGCCTGCAGGCGCTCGATCTCCCCACGGAGCTTGCGGCGCCTGGTGGCCAGCTTGTCGCGCCGCCCCTCCAGTTCGCCGATCTTGTGCCGCACCTCGGCATGGTTCTGACCGAATGCCTGCGCCGCCTCAGTTGAAGGATGCAGGGTCCGCGCGGTCAGCGCCGTCGCCGTTACCACCATCTCCACCGCTGAAAAGGTCTGCGCTGCCGCCGCCGCTGACGCCCTTGGAAATCAGGTTGGCGCGCGCAAGGGGCGAGCGGGCAAGCCGGTCTTCCAGCATGCGGATCTCTGGCAGCAGCGTGCGCTGATACTTTGACTCCGGGCGCTCACGCTCCAGGTAAGTCACAACGCCCTCTTTGTGCTGATGGGTTGTCGGCACCTCATAGAAGCGCCCGCCCTTGGTCGCCAGCGTCACTTCAGCTTCCCAGTAGTCTCCCACCAGCTGGCAATAGCGCATCCAGACCGAACGATCGGTGTTTTTCAGGCGCCCCGCACGCAGCATGGGCGGCGTTTCGGATTGCCAGACCTTCTTGCCGTACTCGCTCAGCTCCGCAGGCGCGCCGCCATCGATGAGAACTTCTTCGGCCGGAACCGCGCCGAAACCGGCATCATCATCATCCGCCGACATGGCCTACCTCAAAAAAAAAATACCCCGCGATTTTCCTCCGCAGAGAAAGATTGACTACCCCGCCGGTCTAGGCGCGGCGGGCCCCTAAATGGACCCTCCCCCCCGGTTTTCGCCTGCCGACCTCAGCGCCCGGCTGCTGCCCGCCACTCGCCAACACGGCCCGGCTCAAGCAATGACAGCGGCGTCAGCCCGAGCTGCATGCCCATCTCATCAAGCGCGCCTTCGCCTCTGGCCTCCAGCCGCTGCTTCCATTCATCGTGCCAAGCCTTGGTCATGGGCACCCACAGCGCCCGCGTCCAGAACAACCACTTCAGCCCACGGTGCGGATACCAGTGATCCACCACCTCAGCTGCCACCAGCTGCCCATGCAGCCGCGAGACAGCGCAGAGCGGGTGCTTGATGAGGAAGCCCTTGCGGGCCTGCTGCCACTTCCACCCATAGCCACGCGCTGCCGAGCTTTGCCGCCCATCATCGCCCATGCCGTCCGGCATCTGCAGCGTCAGCTTGCCCGCGCCGCTCTGGCCTTGCGGTTTCAGCCTTGGAGGCTTGATCGCCATGATATCCTCCGATTACGGAAAAGACCTGCCTGCCGCTTGGCAAGGCACCCTGCAGGGTACGGCTGAGAGGGTTCGGGCCCTGCAGGGTTGTATGTGGCCAGGCCAGGCTGGCAGGCAGGTTCAGTCAGGGAGGAAACGCCCCAGGGCATGGCAGGAGACAGAGGCGGTGAGCGAGGGAGCTAATCCCGCTGGCCGCCTTCTGGCCACAGCTCCGGAACATGGCGAAGGAACAGCAATCTCGGTGCATGAGTCAACACCGTCAGCGGACGGCCCACTTATTCACAAGCGGCTCTATCGCTGAAAGCCCTGCCGCCATTGCGGATTGCGCCGTATCGAGAACTTTCACGTTCTTGCCAATGCCGAGGGCGATCAGGGCAGAGTTCAGCGTCTCGTTTTTCAAAATCACCCGAATCGACACCGGCACGCACCATCCCGGAAAGCCGCCTGCCGCCACCCCGTTCTCAAACTGTTCCATGATCCGCTCGGCCCGTGTGCGGCGCGCGATGCGGCCTTCCTGCAGCGAGGGCGGCGGCCCGCCGCTTTGGGCGCTGGCGCGCGGCGCCTTCACCCGGCGCGGCTCAAACACCGGCGGCAGGCGCCGCTGGCCAGAGGCGACCGCCGCCACCGGCACCGCCGTTTTCCACCGGTCAATCGCCTTCGCCCCGCTGACAAAGATCGCAGGCCCCGAAAGCGCCGCCGCGCCGCCTTCAGCCTCTACAGGGGCCTCAGGCTCTGCCGCCCGCGCCATCTCCCCATCGGCCGCCGCGTCCATTGCCGCCAGCCAGGCATCGGCAATCGCATAGTGCGCCGGCGTCAGGATCTCAGACCGCTTCACCAGCAGGGCAAACCGGTCCAGCCGCGCCGCCCGGAAGGCGTCCCGCTCTGCCGCCGCCGCCTCTGCCCGCTGCCGCTTGGCGAGCTTCTGGCGCAGCGCCGCCGCCGTGCGTTCAGCCCGCGCCGCATCGATGCGGTTGCCGAGATTGGCCAGGGCCGCCGCATTGGCCTCTGCCTTGGCAATCCGCCGCTCCAGCGGATCAGGCCGCGCCGCCTTCTTCGCCAGCCGCTGGGCGTCCGCGCGGCCCGGCTTTGCTCCGCTTTTGGCCGCCAGCTTCGCGCGGGCCTCAGTGCCCCGCTGCTGAATTTCGCAGACCCGCTCTGCAAGCCTTTTGCGGCCTTCCGGGCCAAGCGGGGCGGTCAGGGCGGGGCGTTTACGGGCGCGGGGCATGGGCAGGGTCTCTCAGCTTGGAAATCGGTTTGCAGGGCTTTCGGCAGGCAGGGCGGCTAAGGCGGCGCGCGAACGGCCGCGTCAAACACCACCCCCGAAAGCCCGGCATCGGCTGCCCAGCCAAGCAACGGTTCCAGCCAGCGCGCTGCCATCGCCTCAGCCTCGGCAGGCCCCGTGCAGCGTAGGGCAAGGACGCCATCGGGCGATACCCGCGCCAGCCGCCCCTGCAGGGCCCCCATCAGGGCAAGCCGGTCTGCCCGGCAGAGCGCGGCATGCGCCAGAACGCCCTCAACATCGAAAATGAAATCGCGCCAGCTGGTGGCGGCGCCCGCCAGGATTTTTCCACAGCCCTGCAGCGGGGAAGCGCCGGAAGGTGTAATCCCTGAGGGGGAATTATCCTTATTATGGCCGATTGTCAGACTGTCAGGTTTTCGTGACAGACTGTCAGGGTTTAGCCCCTCAGAAACCCTGACAGTCTGACAGGGTTTCTGGCAGCTTTCCACAGGCTCCGAGGCGGCCGGAACGCCCTCAATAGGCCGTCCGATCACGGATATTTCGGCATGCCGGGCCGCCGCAAGCTCAAACTCGCCTGCCAGCGCTTCCACGGTGCGGGCCGTGGTGAATTCCTGCTCAGCGCGCAGCGCCTCCACCAGAACGGCGAACACACGGCGGATATTGGTGTTGGAGGCCTTGGCGCCCGAAAGCCCCGCATCGTTCAGCGCCTTCGCCGCGCCGGCATAGATCCGGCGCCGGGCGGTATTGATGGCCGCGCGCACCGGCTCCAGCCGCGCCAGGTGCAGCCGGTAAACATGCGTGTTGCCGCGCCCCTGCCCGTGGCGCAGGCAGGTCACCAGCCCATCCGTCTCCGGATCACCCACCAGCTTGGGCAGCCAGCGATAGGCGTTGCGCTCGCTCATGCCTGCCCGCTGGGCAAGGGCTGCCAGCGAAACGCGCGCAAGGCCCGTCTCGGCATCGGCAAAGTGCGCAATCGCCTCCAGCAGCGCCCGGCGCGCGCCCTTCTCAAATCCGCAGCCGAGTACCAGCTCAGAAAGCTCGAAACTCATGACCGGCCCTCCGCATGCGCCACAATCGCGGGCCACAGGGCTTCCACCTCGCTCAGCGCCATGCCCGTCTCGCCCGCCACCGCCCGGCAGGCGCGGCGCAGCTTGGCGGGCTTAACGGCCGCCGGGTCCATCTCGCCCTTGCCATCGGCGCAGGCCGCAATCAGCAAAAGCAGCGCCGCCTCCAGCGGCGACATGCCCAGCACCCGCGTCACGGTCAGCACGGCCTCAAAGTTGCGGTGGTTCATGGGGTTACTCCAGCAGTCAGCATCCGGCGAACCGGGTTCGTTAAGGCCAGCCGCAAGGGTTCGCGCCCCGCGCGTCTGGCAAAGTCAGGCAGTGTGGATCAGGTCAGGCGGGCGCTACCCGCCCGGATCATAGGGCAGCATGCGCCGGATATTCGCCCGCTCTTTGTCGATAAGCAGGCCTGCCAGATAGCGAAGCCCGTTGTCTCCGCCGCATTCGGGCCGCCCCTCGTGCAGACCGGTGACCAACCGGCGCAATCCTTTCAGAAGATCCGTGGTCACGCCGTGTCTCTCGGCCTCAATCTTCATTTCGCCCGTGAATTCATCGCCGGGCAGTACGTAATAGCTATCATGTGATCCATGAGGCTTCGGTTCAGCTCCAGCAGCGGTCCACGTCAGATTGCGCTCTGTACGCAGAGCATCCAGCTCCGAAGCCGCCAGCCTCAGCTCTTTAATTTCTGCCAGAGAAACACCGCCCCCGACCTCGCCATCGAGCCAAGCTCGCTCAAGTTTTTCCCCAATATTCCGTAGCTTATTCGTGTTGACGGGCATGCCTCACCTCTCCCTTTCCGCGCCTGCGGCGCTATTCCTGCGGCGGCAACACGCCGCCCATATCGAGCGACAAGGCCCGCATTTCACTTTCAGACCCCACGAATACCGGCGGCAGGGCGCCGCCCATCACGCTCAGGTAAACCGTCCGGGTCCGCACAATCTCTGCAATCTCCGCATCGCTGAGTTCCCAGGCGGAAATCAGCCCGCCCCGGTTGCGGAACACGGCCAGATCGCACACCCGGTCTTCTTCCCCGGCGGGCGCCTTGAAGATCACATTGGCGCCGCTGATCACCTTCGGAATGGCCATCACGCGCGCCCCCCCCTTCCCAAGCGGGTCATTTCTGCGGTAAGAGAACAGACGCAGAACGGGAGAGAAGCCATGATCGATGAAGAAACCCGCAAAGCGCTGGAGACCCATATCGCCGTGCAGCTCGCCGTGCTGCCCCGCCGCCATTTCCGCGCCATCGGCGCGCCCCATGGCGGGGATGACAGCCGCCGGGATGTGGCGCGGGCGCTGGTGGACAGCATGGCCTTCCCCTTCACCATCACGCGCAGCGGCGACAAAGCCGAAGCCCCGAAGATCCCCGCCCCCACAGATGGCCGCAAAAGCTGGGCAGACAAGCTGTAGCTGGTCACGGCTGCTGCCCCTCGCCTGCCGCGCCAAGCCACCGCGCCTCTTCCCGGTCCATCCGCTCAATCTCGGCAAGGATCAGCGCCCCGGCGCGCACAAGGTCCGCCCGGCGGCCCTTCGGCTTCCACCACGCGCGGTCCCAGGGCCACCAGGCCGGGCGCGCCGACTCCGCGCAGCGCCCATCGATCGGCACCAGCTTTGGCCCCAGCGCATAGCACGCCGCCGCCCGCGCCAGCTCGCCCTGCACAAGGGTATCATCCTTTTCAGGCGTGAAGCCCTCTTCGGATACCTGCCGAAAGCGCTCTGCCAGCACATCAAGCTCAGCCTTGCTCAGGCTTTCGAAGCTCATTTCGCCCGGAAACAGCTCAGACATCACGCCCATCCACAATTACAACACCGACGGTTTTGCCAGACATCACGCGCCCAGCGCTCGCCAGAGGGCTTTCTGACCGCTTTGATGATCCGCGCTTCAGAGTGACGGTCGTTCCGAACAACTCCAGAGCATTCCCCGCAAAGGAGGCCACCTCCTCAAGCGAAAGCTCAGTGCCGTCATTGACCGGCATCTCGGCATGTTGCGCGCGGATCGCCTCGGAGATGCGAACCCAAAGCGGCCGCTCCGCAAACTCATGCGTCCAGATCGGATGCCCCATCACCCATTCACAGAGTTCATGCAGTGCACTGAACGAATATCTAGTGGTCAGCATTACGCCGCTTGAGGCTGAAGCCACCAGCAACGTATCGAATGTTTTCTCTTCAGCTTTTTCTTCAGACATGCGCATCCTCCTCCGCATCCGGTGCCGGCGCCGCCGAAACGAACACGCCGCCCACAAAACCAATCGTCACGCCCAGCCAGGCGCCCACGGCGAGGAAGATCAGGGCCGGTATCAGGTCCATGGCCGCCCCTCCCTCAGAAGATCAGGGAGAGGTCTGAAACATGCCCCCCCCGGATCGCGTCCAGCGCCTTGCCAACCGTGCGCGGATCTTCCTGCCGCGCCCAGTCGCTCAGCACTTGCGCGCCCTCAAGCGGCGTGACGCGATCATAGGGATCGCAGAAGCCGCATCCGCACCCGTCTTCAACCTGCTGCTCAAGCCGGGATATTCCCTTCTTCAGGGCGCGCCGCTGCAAAGTCAGTTGATCGCGCAGATGAGGCGGAAGGAAGCGTGCCGCCTGATCCAGCGTCTCCCCCAGCTTTTCCAGAACCTCTTCCAGTTTCGCATCGTCATCCATGGCCTTAGACCCTCAGTGGCATGACGACTTGCCGAAGCTCATCGCCGGTTGAAAACACGACGGGCGAATTTCCGTCCGAAAGGCAAAGCTCCACTTGTTCCGCCCGCAGAACCTCCAACGCTTCCAGAACATACGCCGCGTTGAGGCCGAAGGGCGGCGCGGGCGGCACATCAACCGCCTCCACAGACGCTTCGCAGAACTGCGCATCACTCCGCGATGAGCAGGTCAGCACGCCTTCGCTCGCCTCGAACTTCACCGCCCGGCTCTTCTCCTGACACGCGGTCATCGCCGCGCTGACGGCTGTTTTGAGATCGGCGACCGGCACCGCAATGCGTGTGAACGGCCCCTTGGGGATCACGCGCTCATAGTCTGGGAACGTGCCATCCACCAGCTTGGTGATATGGGTTTCCCCACCTGAAGAGAGCTGCAACCGGTTGTCATCGATAGTCATGATGACAACCCCATCGGCGCGCTCCAGGAACTTGATGTAATCGCGGAGCACCGCGCGCGGAACGATCACCGGCTCAAACATCGCCCCGTCCGGCACGCCGGAGGTCACTTTGAGGCTTGCGAGCCTGTGCCCGTCCGTAGCCGTAAAGCGCATGAACCCGGCGCCCGGCTCAACATAGACGCCGTTGAGATAATAGCGCTGTTCTTCCTTTGAGGCGCAATGCATCACGCTGGCGAAGCCCGCCAGCAGCACGCCCGAGGAAATCTCGAAGCTGTTACCATCCTCCGGCCCCCTCAAATCGTTGAAATCCTCCGCAGGCAGAATAGGGATTTCCGCGCGGCAGCGCCCCGCAGAGAGCTTCAGCGCGCCTGAGGTCGCGTCCAGCAGCAATTCCCCGCGCAGCCGCGCCACCGTCTCGGCAAGGCGCCTTGCGTCAACGCACAGCGCGCCCTCTCCCTGGACATCTGCCGCAAGATGCGACTCTGACTGCTGATCCAGATTGGTGACCGCGAGCCGCAGCCCCCCGCCGCTGGCAGTAAGCCGAACGCAGTCCAGAATGGGGATCGTATTGCGCCGCGGCAGCGCGCCGGTCACATAGCCAAGCCGCTTGGCGAGGTCAGCTGCATCCACCGTGGCCAGCAGGCCATCACCTTTCTTACCCTTGGCCATCGGCCTCTCCTCCAGAAATACCCATGTCAAAAAGTCCCGGCGCCTTCGGCTGCCCGCGCGCGGCCCGTTCCGCGATCACGCGTTCCAGGAAGGCCAGCGCCGCCCGCGCCCCCACCCCGCGCGCCACGCGCACCAGGTCGAGAACATCAAACCCCTTGTCGCAGCTGTGAATGGCGCAACGCGCGCCCTGATCATCGCTCCGCTCACGGACGGTGCCCCGCCCGCCGCAAGCCGGGCAGTCCCACCCAGTGCGGCTGGAGCCCTTCAGCCCCAGCGCCATCGCCACTTCGCCAAACACCAGCTTGCGCTTGGCCGCCGCGATCTGGTCATTGAGGTCGCCGCCGGGCGGCGCAAATCCGCGCCCGCTCATTGCTTGATCCTCGCGCGATAGGCGCCAGTATTGTCGCGCTCCAGCGTCCAGCCAACCTGTCCCAGCACCGCCTTGCAGTCTGACAGGATGCCCGCCGCATAGGTTTCCTTGATCGGCGGCCGGAAGGCATAGATGACCGATTGCACGGTCACATCCCCATCAGAGGCCAGCAGCTTCAGGATCGTCCGTGTTTTGGCCGCCTTCACCCGCTTCAGCGCAGGCGCCAGCCATTCCGGCGCGTCGTCAGGCACTTCCGCCTCAGGAAGATGCGGCTCCTTGCTCACCGGTGGCGGTGACGGGGGTGGTGGTGGCGGCGGCGCGGACGGGCTCACCGCAAACTGTCCCGTGCGATCCCCTTCCGGTGCGCCCAAATCCACACCCATAGATCCCGGCGGGACTTCCTCCACCTGCTCAAACAGGTCGCCCTCCACCAGCTCCCCGATGGTTTCGATCTGCTCACAGATCTTTGTCAGCGCATCCACCGCCACCTGCGCTTCCTTACCGATCGTGGTCAGCGCGGTCAGGAACACTTCTGCCGGCACCCGGTTGACGCGCAGGCGCAGCGTGACCACCGCCACCCCCGGCTCAGGCTCTGTCATTGTGGCCTCTACCCGGCGATCATCACTCATGTGGCGCTCCCTCAGCTTGCGCGGGGCGCCGAAGGGCCACCCCCTTCTCATAGTCCCAGATGCCGCCAAAGCCGGGCATCCGTATACGGAAATCCAGATCAAATTCGTGATGCGCATCGAAGCACCACATCCACCGCCCGCGCGTCAGCTTCTCGACGATCGGCAGCTCGCGGCCGTCAAACTCTTTCCAGATGCCCATCTGCCGCATGGCGCCATAAGGGCCGGGCGCGCGGATGTCGGCATACACCTTGCCCCCGATCACATTCCCGATCTGGAACGCTGCCGCCAGCCGCCCGGCACCAACAGATTGCTTGGCAGGAAGCGTCTTGACCGCCTCGGCATAAAGCCGCTTCCGCGCGTCGGGTATTTCGGCGGCAGAGATCGCCTGCCCGCAATAGGCGGCGACGGCGGCCCACCCGCTTTCTGCAGCATCCTTGAACGGCTCATGGCCGGAACCGGCGGTGATGATGAGGCGGCGCCCCATCAACGGCGCGGGTGGCGGCACAGACCGGGAGAAGCCCCACAGCGCGCCGCTCACCAGCAGGCTCGCCACCGGCTGCTGCCGCGTGATTGCCCAGTTGCGGTCAGGGTCGCGGCCTTGCGTCCAGCGGATATCGTCCGGCGTAAAGTCCGAGGAGTTCAGGTTAGCCGCGTTCATGGATATACCCCAATTGCGAAATGCGTTCACAGGGCCACCAGGGCGTTTCGCGCCGCGTGCGGCTGAAAACGAACCAGGCGTGCTTGCGGGGCTGAAACCCCTTGTCTTCTTCCGCAAAGCCGTCGCGGTGCATGTCGAGGCGTTCCCGGAAATCATATTCATGCGCGAGGTAGCCATCATCGATCAGCTCGCTGCGGGCCGCGCCGGTGGCCTGTTTCCAGCCCACCTCCAGCAGGGCGAAAACGATCGGCGCTTCCCGCAAGGCGGCAAAGATGAAATCATCCGCCCACGAATAAGGCGGGTTCATCACCACCCCGTCGAAGCCGCCCTGATGGCCGCAGGCCAGGAAGTCCCGCCCCCAGGTCCGCAGCGTATCGAAGGCGCCCTTCCACCGGCCCTCATAGTCAAACTTGTCCGCAGCCGTCACATCATGGCGCTCAGCCTGCAGAACTTCCACGATCTGTCCCGGCCCGCAGGCAGGCTCCAGCAGGCGGCGCGGGCGGCGGAAGAAAGGATGGGCCCGCAGCAGCGCCAGTGTCGCGCCATGCGGCGTCTCATAAAGCTCCGCTTCGCCTTTGGTGTCGCGGTCATGCGTGCCGGTGATCATCATCGCGCTGGTCATGGCTTTTTGAACAACGCATGGAGCGCCGCCATTGAGGCGCGCGACAATTGACCATGGCCCGCAATCACGGCCTCAGTGACGACAGGCTCAATGTTGACGGAATGGTCCGCCAACACACGCGGCTTGACGGCGATCACGCGCCGCCCCATCGCGGCAGGGCCACCTTCGGAAATCAACTCAAATTCGGGCAGCTCAGCTGCGATCGCAGCCGCTGTTTCCGGCGGCGCCGCAATCCGCCGCTCACCCATCTCTGCCCTTCGGCAGGCATGCGCCGCCATGCATTCATACGGCCACGAACAATCATCGCACCAGAGGTCAGACATCGCGCGCCTCCCGTGCATCGGCGCGCCGGTTCTGCAGCACGTCCCAGCAGAGGATCAGCCAGAACACGAACTTGGCCGCCGGCAGGAATATCCAGAAGAGGGTCAGCACGGCCACCGTGGGCCAGAGGCTATCTGCTACATCCTGACGCCGCAGCGCCGCCCGCGTCTTCAGCGCTTCCGCCAGGCCGATGCGCAGGCCGATGGCGAGATAGGCGCCCGCCAGCCAGAGCATCCAGTGATCCCGAATACCGGGCACGGACATAAGCAGGTCAAGCATTGCGGCCCTCCCCCTTGCGGCGCGCGGCAAAGCCGGGCTGTGGCGGGGGCGGAAGCTTTTCGTAGGCGCCAGAGGCCGCACCGCACGTGCAGCGCTGCTCAATCTTCAGAATGCCCATCCGGAAAAACTTGTCAGACAACAGCAGCGCGCTTCGCGACGCGTCGCGGTCCAGCTCCAGCATCCGGCACCGGCGGCGAAGTTCAGACGTTCCCAACGCGGCGCCGGCAAGGGCACACGACGCACCCAGCCCCATCCCTGAAAGCACAAGCAACCAATCAGCCACGCGCCACCTCCCCCGCCTTGGCGGCGGCTTCCCGGCGGGCGATTTCAGCCATCATGTCAGCGGCTTCGGCATCGCTGATGGGGTCGGCATAGTTGCCCGCATCTATCACGCGGTGCGTCAGCGTCCGCAGGTTTTCCGAGGGCTTCGGGCCGGGGCGCCGGTGAAGGCGATGTCCTTTCGGTAGGCAATACTTTTGGGCAATCTGGCGGCTCACACCGATTGCGGCGCCGAAGGCGGCGAAGGTTCCCCATTGACGGGAACAGTAAGCGGCAATTCGTGTTTCAGGCATGATGGCTAGAAATGTCTCCAAATAGGAGCTTTATGCCAAGTGTGATTCGGGCTTTCCAGCAATCCTATTTGGTGACTTTTCCCCTCTGTGGCCCTCGCCACGGTTTCGAGCTGCGTCATACTGCGCCAATGGCCCGGAGACCCTACAGTCAGGCATCTCATGACGACCTGCTGTTGTTGCGGCGGGAAAGACTGAAGCGCGGCCTATCCATCGAAGATGCTGCCGCCGGCATAGGGATTTCAAAGCAGCAGCTGCAGCGGATGGAAACAGGCGTGCGGAACATCAGCCTGAAATGGCTGCTGCAGATCGCTGATTTCTACGAAATCCCCGTGGGGCAGCTGGTGCGCGATGGCGACGGGCTGACTGATGAGGAGCGCGAATTAATCGAGTTCCTTCGGACCCATCCCCAGGACGGGAAGATCCTTTTGACAACTTTTCGCGCAATGAATGAGGCGCGTAAAGGCGAAGCAGCATGAGCCGGAAAGCTTGGCTCAACCCATCTACTAGACCGCGCCTGAGGCTACGCGAAAAGCGAATGCAAGCTGGGTTCACTCAAGAAGAATTTGCGGAACTATTGGATACAACCCAGCCAACCGTTGCCCGCTGGGAAAGAAACGTCACAGATATTTCAGTCGGGCAATTGGCCAGAGCAGCAGCCCTACTTGGATGCCCGCCAAGCGACCTAATAGTTAATGGCGACGGGCTTGCCGAGCGGGAGCGCGAACTAATCAATCATTTGCGCCAACACCCTAAGGATGCACAAATTCTGATGGGTACTTTTCAGGCAATTAAGGAAGCGCGGGCCGGTGACTGACCTTGAGTAGGCAACCCTATTCCAAGCCAAAGGTAGAGTGTCATCTTCGATTGCGCCAGCTCCGATTGAGGGCTGGCCTGACTCAGGCGCAACTTGCGGAGCTGATGGGGAAAGACGATTCTACCATTCATCGCTGGGAGCGAGGTCTACTTAACATAAATTTGAGCGACATGCTCCGGCTTGCGAAGATCTTTGACTGCCCGCCAAGCGCCCTAATTGTTGATGGCGACGGCATGCAAAAATCAGAGCGCGAACTCATAGCTTTTCTGCGCGCCAACCCGATTCACAAAAAAATTATCCTTTCTCAACTGGAAGTTCTCAAAGACACTATCCCTCACTTTTCAAGTGAGTGACGAAATGAAAACCGAACCCAGCTTTCCGCAGCGCTATATCGGCAAAATTCGCATCCGCGAGGCCCGCAAAGCCTTGGGTCTGCAGCAGTGCGACATCGCCAAAGAGCTTGGCATAAATGCAATAAATGTAAGCCGTTGGGAAACCGGCGAACGAAATTTGCGCGTGTGGCAACTGGTGATGCTGGCAGAAGCAATGAATGTACCTCCTGCCTTCCTTATTGAGGATGGTGACGGCTTGATTCAGGAGGAGAGAGAACTGATCCAGTTTCTCAGAGATCACCCCCAAGACCGCCACATCCTGCTTACAACTTTCCGGGCAATGCGGGAACTGCGCCAGGCGCCCAAAGACTAAAGGCCGGAAGCGTCTTCGGCAGAGCCAAGCTCGTAATAAATGTTCAGCGAAGCGTCTTTCGAGCCGCAGAACATGCAGTTCAAGCTGACAGTGAGGTCGCCCTCTCGAAACTCATTTTTGTGCAACCTCAGAAAGCGTGGGTCGGTCATTGCGGCAGGCATCTGATAGACCGGCTGCCCATATCTTCGGGCCAAAAGAGCTTCTATTGTCTCAAAATGCACGGAATTGGGGCGCTTCCCAGTAGCATCCTCCGCCATCAAGAGGTGCACCAAATCTAACCTCCCGTCCTTCATCACAAATACTACGTCGAGCACCTCACCGCCAATTTCTCGTTGATCAATGTACAGCTCAGCGATCCTGCCGTCCGAATAGGCTTTTGGCGCTTCATAAGTCTTTGCCTCACTAAATTTCGACTTGAGCACCTCTGTTGTGTCTCCCGCTTCCGCGTTTTGCCACAGTACCTGCGCGCTGCTCTGCCCGGCGAGTGCGAAAAAAACTAATGCAATGCTAAACTTCGTCATTGGAACCCCCGCAATCTGAGCGGGTATAGAAGCGATCTTTCGGCGAAAGCGCAAGGCGCTCGCAACCATAACACGCCCAATCCGGAATCGCCGGTTGGGCGTTTTTTTTCTCCTGAGATTTGAATGTATCCTTATTGGAGCTTTTTTTCTTGCTTAAATGTCTCCTATATGGATACATCCGAGGCGCACCCGGTTGTCCCCACCCCCGGCGTGCGTCTCCCCGCGCGGCAGGGCGGTGCCCAACTGTCCCCGAGCCTTCCCTGCCGCGCATTCCCCTCCAGACAAAAAGGAGCTGCGCCCATGTGCGAGAAATGCCCGCCCCCCACCCTTGCTGACGATCCTTTGGCTCTGCGCCTCGCCCGAGATCTGGTGGCCCGGTGTCAGGAATTGCTGCCAGAGACATCCACGCCAGACCGGCACACGCAGGATCTGCTGGTGTATGCGGTCACATACTGCCGCAACGGGCTGATCACCCATATGGGCAGCGCGTCCGGTGAGGCGATGCTCAGCGCGATGGCGCACGTTTCCGCCATGGAAGTGAAAGTTCAGGCCGAAATCGTCCAGAACAAATCCGGCATGACCGCCATGTTCCTGCCGATGATCATCGACGGCGTGGCGGGCAAATTCGCCAAATACCTCAGCAGCAGCATTTTTGAGCTGCTGCTGAGCGGCACTCCGCTTCGCGCCAGGGAGCCCGCCGGCAAGGAGGCCAGCTGATGACCCTTCGCCGCCGCATCGGGCCGCATGCCGATCGCCCGCATTTCGTCATTGCCCGCTTCGGGCAGGACGCCCCGCGCCTCTTCCGCGTCACCAGCGCCAACCATCGCAGCCGCCGCCTGTGGGGCCGCGACATGGAAACCGATGAGCCCATGTGGCTGCCGATGGATGATGTGCTGGCCAATCATGAAGATGAGGCAGACGCCGCCACCTGTTTCCGCGCCCTGAAGGAACAGCTGTCCGCCATCGATGGGGCGGTCTATCGCGCCCGCCGCGCACTTGAGGATGCAGAGCTGGCGCGCCGCCGCGCCTTGCGCGAAGTGGCCATCGGCAACGCCCTCCAACGCAGCTGTGTACGGAATATCGCCTGAGCGAACCCGGTTCGCTCAGGCTCCAGGCTTTCAACGCCCCCTCTCACACGCCACGGAAAGGACAGACCATGGCCAAAAAAACAGGCACTGCCGCAAAGAAGAAGCCGACCCCGAAAAAGGCCGCGCGCCCAGAGGCGGCTAGCGCCGCGCTCGTGAAGAAGCGCCCCATCACGAGCAAGGCGAAGGCGCAGCCGCTCCGGGCCAAAGGCCCGGAAACAGCGGCGAGCAATGAAAGAACCGCCGCGCCGATCCCGGAAACAACCCTGATCCCGCACAACCAGATCAGACCCTCAGAGCTGAACCCCCGCAAATCGGTGCGCGAAGGCTATATTGAGGAACTTGCCGAAAGCCTGAAGGCAACCGGTCAGCTGCAGAATATCAGTGTACGCTCTATGAGTGGCAGCGCCCCCACAAGCAAGGCGAAGGCGCAGGCGCCCGCAGCCGAAGGCGGCGGAACAGCGCCGAGCTATGAGATTATATATGGCGAACAGCGCTGGCAGGCCTTCCGCCTGCTGATAGAGCGTGGCGATCTGCCCGCCGATCACCCCATCCTTTGCCGCGTGATGTGGGTGGACGATGCCCAGCATCTGGAACTGGCAATCCTTGAAAACCAGGCGCGCGAAGATGTGCATCCGCTGGAACAGGCCGAAGCCTATGCGCGGCTGGCGAAGATCCGCGCCGAAGAAACCGGCGATGACAAGACCGCGACCCGGATGATTGCCGAGCGCACCGGCCAGACCATGCGCAACGTCCAGTTTTACCTCCAGGTCGCCGGCAATCTCAGCGATGAGGCAAAGGCCGCATGGCGCGATGGTGTTATCCGCAACCGGAAGATCGCGATTGAACTGGCCCGCTGGCCTCATGACATCCAGAACGATGCCATTGCCGATGAATGGGGCTTTGAGGAATTCTCCGACCCGGCCGAGCTGCGCCGGTTTTTGGAGCGCGACGCCCCGCCCGTGACTATGGCCAAATTTGATCTTGAGGCGTATACCGCCGCTGGCGGCGTGATCGTGCCGGGTGAGGATGGCGGGCCCGATAGGCTGGCCAACAAGGGGCTGGCAGGCCGCCTGCAGCGGGAATGGGCAGACGCCGAGGTGGCGCGCATCACCCAGGAAAAGGGGTATGGCGCGGCGCCGTCAGCGGCCGAGAGCAGCTGGAACCTTGATGCGCCCCCATGGGCAAAACCCATCAAGGGCACGCCGAAATCCGCCATGTGCGTGCGCTACCATGTTGATCCCTATGATCTGGAAGTCACGATCAAGCACCCGCTCTGCAATGCGAAAACGGTCCAGACGGCCGCCATTCAGGCCGCGCTGGGGGACCGGGACGGCGAAACGCCGCTGGAGGATCTTCCGCAGCCCTACAGCCGCCGCAACTGGATGGCCGGGGCGGTCGCGCGGAGTGAGTTGGTTCGCAAACGGATCGCTTCGGAAGAACGCCCGCATGCGGCACTTGCCGTCACGCTGATGGCGCTCTTACCCAAGGAAGGCTATTTTGACGCCTTGTGCGGCTTGCGCCTTGAAAATCACACGGGCGACGCCGGAGAGATCAGTCGCAACCTGAAGCCACTCCCCTTCGGCGCGCTTGAGGTTCTCCGCGAGCTGCCAGGCTTCACCAAGGACGGGAAGATCAAGGGCTCCGGACTTGCCATGCAATCGCTGATGGGCCTGCCGCATGAAGTGCTCGGCAACGTTTTCAGCCGGTTCATCGCAAGCCTTTGCATCGATGCCAGCTGCACTATCGGCCCCGGCGCGAAGGCGGAAACCCGCCTCATACTGGAGGGCGCGGAAGATGACCTTGGCGGCCTCTGCGACGCGCAATGGCTGAAGGCCTACACCGCACCTCAGATCATGGCGCTCGCTGAAGAGAGCGGCGCTGCCGATGCCATGCGCGCAGCCGGAAAGCCCATCGCCGCCAACAAGAGCTATCTGGTATCAGAGGTGCCCGCCTACATCCCGCCAGACTATATCCCGCCCGAAGCGCGGGTGCTCAGCCGCGAAGAGGCCGAACAGGCTGTGGCCAGCATGCTTGCCCGTAAGCCCGGCCGTCCGGAAGAAGGGGCCGCCGCATGAGCCGCGCCGCTGGCATCCGGGCCTTCCCGCCGCGCCTCATGAAGGCGCCGCTTGCGGCCTACTATCTCGACATGAGCGAATCCAAATTCGCCGATCTGGTGAAGGCCGGGCGCATTGCTCAACCCTCACACGAGGACGGCATGGTCCGATGGCGTATCGAGGATCTGGACGCCTATGCCGACAGCTTGCGCCGCCGCGATGAACCGGCCAAAACTCCCCCCGCGCTCAGGGCCGTGTGAGAGCCTGCGCAATGAGGGTAGAGGTGGCAGAGCTGCGGCGGCAATTCCCGCGCACACGGTTTGATCATGACCGGCACGGGAACCCCCGCTGGTACGCGATCGATGCCAGAGGCAAGAAGGTGCGCTTGCGGGGAGAGCCCGGCTCAGACGCATGGATCGCCCAATACAAGGCCGTTCTCCAGGGGGCCCATCTGGAAGTGGAGGGCGAGCCCACCGGCAGCCTCGGATGGCTGATCCGCCTCTACTACCAAAGCCCCGAATGGAAGGCCCTCAGCCCCGTCACGCAGCAGTCCCAGCGCCGGATCTATGAAGGCATCCGCAAAGCCAGCGGCGACATGTTGCTGGCAGACATCACCGCCGCCAACATCCGCGCCGGCCGCGATGCGCGCGCCGAGACGCCCTCAGCGGCCAACTCGCGGCTGAAGCGTCTCGTTACCCTGTTCAATTGGGGCCTTGAAGCCGGGCATTGCACCCACAATCCGGCGCGCGACGTGAAGAAGCTGAAGACGCCGAAGACGGGCGGCTTCCACACATGGACGGTGGAAGAATGCCTTGCCTTTGAGGCGCGCCACCCGCTCGGCACCAAGGCGCGCACGGCCTATGCCATGACGCTCTATCTTGGCCTGCGCCGTCAGGACATTCCCAGGCTTGGCCCCCAGCACCGCACGGCCGATGGCTATATGCGGATCCAGCGGCAGAAGAAGCGCGGCGAGCATGCCCCGCCACAGGAAGTGTGGATCTGCCCCATGCTCGCCGAAGCGCTGGACGCGGCCGAAGTCACGGGCCTCACCTACCTGCAGACGGAATACGGCAAGCCCTTCAGCGTCGCCGGACTCGGCAACAAGTTTCGCGAATGGTGTGACGATGCCGGGCTGGCGCAATGCACCGCCCATGGCCTGCGCAAGGCGGTTGCCGCCAGGATGCGCGAGGCGGGCTGTTCGATCGGAGACATCCAGTCCGTCACCGATCACGACACCAGCGCAGAGGTTGACCGCTACACCCGCGACGCAGGCCGCAAGGAGTCCTCAAAACGTGCCCTGCAGGCGACGTTCACGGAACATAGAGAGGCTAAAGTCGTCCCGCTTTCGCACCCACATTCCGCCCACCGGGGGAAGAAACCAAAGAAAACATAATGATTTCAGGGTGATTGCTGAAGCGGGTGGCAGTCCCTAGGGGAATCGAACCCCTCTTTTCAGGTTGAAAACCTGACGTCCTAACCGATAGACGAAGGGACCGCACCGGCTTGAGAACCGGGCATATAGCGGGTGATTTCTTACCCTGCAACCCGTTTCAAACGAAGTTCTGCAGAAGATTCACAGCATTGATGCATCAAGAATTTCGAGCTGCACGCGGCGGCGGCCATTCCACTGGTCAGATTTGAGGCGGCCAGCGAGGCCAAGACGCTGCCCAGTGCGTAGCAGGTGCCCTATAGGCTCGTCCGCAACACGCCAGGCAATGCATTCGATCCGGCCGGTATTGTTCTCCGCCGTAAAGCGCAGATGGTTGGCGCCGATCCGGCGCACCCCCGTTGGCATCACATCTGTCATGGCAAAAACGGGCTCCGGCGCGCCGGTGCCAAAGGGCCCGAGCGCTGCAACCTGATCATAAAGCGCGGTCGTTGCGCTGCCGGGCGAAAGAACGGCGTCAATGTGCAGGTCCAGCGCGGCGTCCCGCTCAGCCTTGAACTCCGCCATATGGGCGACCATCCAGTCGTCGAAGGCGGGGATCTGGTGCGGCTCCAGGCTGAGGCCGCCGGCCATCGCGTGGCCGCCGCCGGACAGGATCACGCCTTCCCGCGCCGCCGCTGAAATCGCGTCGCCCAGGTTCACGCCGGTAACCGACCGGCCAGACCCTTTCGCCACCGGTCCGAGTCCCTCGCCCCAGCCGATAATGATGGTGGGCAGGTGGAACCTGTCCTTCAGGCGGCCCGCCACGATGCCGATGACGCCGGGGTGCCAGCCTTCGCCCGCGGCAATGATGATGCCGCGATCCGGATTGGCCGCCAGCGCACGTTCAGCCTGCGCCGTAGCTTCTTCCTGTATGGCCGCTTCGACAGCGCGCCGTTCATCGTTCAGCGCATGCAGCCGCTCGGCAAGTTCAATTGCTTCGCGCCGGTCATCGGTCGCCAGCAGCTTCGCCGCCAGCCAGGGATCCCCCACACGCCCCCCCGCATTGAGGCGCGGCCCCAGCAGGAAGGTCGCGTGATAGACGCTCTCGATCTGACCAATCCCGCTGACATCGGCGAGCGCCCGCAAGCCGATATTCTCGCCGCGCGCCATGATGCTGAGACCCTGACGCACAAAGGCACGGTTCACGCCGGTCAGCGGAGACATGTCGCAGAGCGTGCCCAAGGCGCAGAGGTCGAGATAATGCAGAATGTCCGGCAGCCCGCCTTTAGGGGCGAGATTGCGCTGGCGCGCCAGCCGGTTCATCGCCGCGGCAAAGACGAACACCACGCCTGCCGCCGCCAGATGCCCATTGCCTGAAGGGCAGTCAGGCCGGTTTGGGTTCACCAGGGCCGCCGCCTCCGGCACATGGCCCGACATCAGGTGATGGTCGATCACCACGACCGGAAGATCAATCGCGCGGGCCTCGTCCAACGCACGCACCGCCGCCGCGCCGCAATCGACCGTGATCACAAGATCGTAGCCCTGCGCCTTCAGGAAACGGAATGCTTCAGGAGAGGGACCGTAGCCCTCCTCCAGGCGGTCGGGCACATAGAGGCCGAGTTCCCTGCCCCAGGCGCGGAAATATTTCGCCAGGATGGCCGAAGACGTGCCGCCATCCACATCATAATCGGCAAAGACGCAGACACGCTTTCCTTCCAGGATAGCGTCCAGAATGAGGCCCGCCGCCTTGTCCATATCAGCAAAGCTGCTGGGGTCCGGGAACAGCTCCCGCAAGGTCGGCGCCAGATAGTTTGGCGCGCTTTCCGGCGTTACCCCGCGCCCGGCCAGCAGGCGCGCAACCAGATCAGAGCCCGCCGCCACCGGCATCAGCCGCCGCACCAGCGCTTCGTCCACCTCAGCCAGCCGCCAGCGGCGCCCGCCAGCGGAGCGTTCCACGCCCAGAAACGGCGATCCGTGGACTATGGCGGGTTGGGACATGGGGCAGCCTTCGGAAGAATCAGCGCTCAGAGTAAACCAAGCCGGCCCTGGGGTGAAATCCATCGCTGCACAGGGCTGGCGAAACCCGGCCAACCGGCCTAGACGGCACGTCAGAGCACCACCCCGAAATACCACGAACGAGAGCGCACCATGATCCCCCGTTATACCCGCCCGGAAATGGCCGCCATCTGGACGCCCGAATCCCGCTTCCAGATCTGGCTCGACATTGAAACGCTGGCCGCAGAAGCCATGGAAGAGATGGGCCAGATCCCGAAGGGCACGACCGCCGCTGTCCGCGCCCGCGCCAAGTTCGAGCCCGAGCGCATCGACGAGATCGAGCGTGAAGTGAAGCATGACGTGATCGCCTTCCTCACCAACGTTGCCGAACATGTTGGCGATGAGGCGCGCTTCCTGCACATGGGCATGACTTCGTCCGACGTGCTCGACACCTGCCTCAACGTTCAGCTTGTGCGCGCCGCAGACCTGCTGCTTACGGGCATCGACCGGGTGCTGACCGCCCTCGAAAAGCGTGCCCGCGAGCACAAGTTCACCCCCACCATCGGCCGCAGCCATGGCATCCATGCCGAGCCGACCACCTTCGGCATCAAGCTCGCCACCTTCCATGCCGAGTTCCAGCGGGCGCGCCAGCGCCTGGTGATCGCGAAGGAAGAAGTGGCCACCTGCGCCATCTCCGGCGCCGTTGGCACCTTTGCGAATATCGACCCGAAGGTTGAGGAGCATGTCGCGGCCAAGCTTGGCCTGACGATTGAGCCAGTCTCCACACAGGTCATTCCGCGCGACCGCCACGCAATGTATTTTGCCGTCCTCGGCGTAATCGCCTCATCAGTCGAGCGCCTTGCCACCGAAGTACGCCACCTGCAGCGCACGGAAGTGCTGGAAGCGGAAGAGTATTTCTCCGCCGGCCAGAAGGGCTCCTCCGCCATGCCGCACAAGCGCAATCCGGTGCTGACGGAAAACCTCACCGGCCTTGCCCGGCTCGTGCGCTCGGCGGTGACGCCGGCGCTCGAAAACGTCGCCCTCTGGCATGAGCGGGACATCTCCCACTCCTCCGTCGAGCGAGGCATCGGTCCGGACGCGACCATTCACCTCGACTTCGCGCTCCACCGCCTTGCCGGCGTTGTGGAAAACCTAGTCGTCTATCCGGAAAACATGCTGGCAACGATCAATTCGATGGGCGGCCTGCACAACTCCCAGCGCATCCTGCTGGCGCTTGTGGAGAAAGGCGTCAGCCGGGAGGACGCCTACCGTCTGGTGCAGCGCAACGCCATGCGCACCTGGAAAAAGGAAGGCCCGCTCAATGAGCTGCTGAAGGGCGACGCCGACGTTACAGCCCGCCTCTCCGGCGCGGAGATCGATGCCCTGTTCGACCTTGAATATCATTTCAAGCATGTCGACACGATTTTCGCCCGGGTTTTCGGCAAAGCCTGACGCAGGCACAACAGATCGGCTCAAATCAGGGCGGGCCTCCGGGCCTGCCCTTTTCTTTGCAGGTTCTGCGGTTGACCCACGGCGCTGGCGGGTGAACATCCCGCAATCCTTGGACTCACATTGCGGGGCTTGATCGCATGAAGAAACTACTCCTGAGCGTGGCGCTGGGCGCCCTTCTGACGGCCTGCGCCCCTGATGCGCCGCAGACGGAGGGCGCCCCGCCCGCAAAGGCGGCTGAAGCTCCCGCGCGCTCTGCAAGTGACGGGATCCATTTCCGCGCGCTGGTGCTGGATACCCACCTCGACACCCCCGCCTATTTCCACACCCCCGATTACAACTTCTCCCAGCGCGGCGACTTTGATGTGGATGGCACGCATGTCGACCTGCCGCGGATGAACGAAGGCGGCCTGGATGGCGGCTTCTGGGTCATCTTCACGCCGCAGGGCCCGCTGGACGAGGCCTCCTATCTGGCCGCGCGCAACATGGCCATTCTGCGCCAGATGTCGATCCGCGAACTCGCGGCGAAATACCATGAGGATGTTGAGCTTGCCTTCTCCACCGCCGATGCGGAACGGATTGCGGCTGCGGGCAAGAAGATCGTCTTCCAGAGCATGGAAAACGCTTATCCGCTGGGCACGGACATCTCGATGCTCGACACCTTCTACATCGGCGGTCTGCGCATGATCGCGCCCGTGCATTTCCGCAACAGCCAGTTTGCCGACAGCGCGACGGATGTGAGCCCCGCTTATGGCGGCCTCAGCCCGCTTGGCGAAGCGCTGGTGCGGCGCGCCAACGAGCTGGGCCTGATCCTGGATGGCTCGCACGCTTCGGATGACACGGTGCGCGACATGCTGGAGCTGTCGACCACGCCAATCATCCTGTCCCACTCGGGCCCCAAGGCCGTCTATGATCATCCGCGCAACGTGCCGGACGACCTTCTGATCGCCATCGCGGAAGATGGGGGGGTCATCCAGATCAATGCCTACGGCTCTTATCTGGAGGCCCTGCCGGCAAGCCCCGAACGCCTCGCCGCGCTCGCCGAGCTTGAAGCGCAATATGGCCGTGACACCTCTACGATGGACGACGCGACCCGCGACGCTTACCGGGCCGCCTTCCAGGAGTTGAACAAGGCGTTTCCGCCGCCGCGCTCCACCTTCGAGAAGTTCATGGAGCACCTGCTCTATACGCTGGAGCTGGTTGGCCCCGATCATGTCGGCGTGGGCGCAGACTGGGATGGCGGCGGCGGTGTCGACGGAATGAAAGATATCGTGGACCTGCCGAAGGTGACAGCCCGCCTCGTGGAAGCTGGCTATTCCGAGGAAGACATTGTGAAAATCTGGGGCGGAAACGTTCTGCGCCTGATGTCGGAAGTGGAAGCGGCCCGCACCTCTGACCTGGCATCGCCGCAAGTCCTGAACTGAACGCGAGGGAAGATGCCCTCACCTCGCGGCAGGCAGCGGGTTTCTCTGTTGATGATGCCGGTGGCGTGAAACAAGCTCGCCGCCAGCATCAGAAACTGGAGGAACCCCGATGGCGCGCAACCTGTTCGACCTGACCGGCAAAGTGGCACTCGTAACCGGCGGCAGCCGCGGCCTTGGCTATCAGATGGTCAAGGCTTTCGCAGAGAACGGCGCCAACGTGATCATTGCCAGCCGCAAGCTGGATGCCTGCGAAGCCGCGGCCGAGGAAGTGCGCAAGATGGGCCGGAAGGCCTTTGCCTTTGCTGCTCATTGCGGCCGCTGGGATGATATCGATGCCCTCATCGAAGCATCTTACGCCCATTTCGGGCGCGTTGACGTGCTTGTGAACAATGCCGGCTCCGGCCCCCGCATGGCGAGCCATGAGGTGACGGAAAACCTGTTCGATTCCGTGCTGAACCTGAACTTCAAAGGCCCCTTCCGCCTGGCCAGCCAGGTAGCCAAGCGGATGGCCGATGGCGAGGGCGGCTCAATCATCAATATCTCGTCTTCGGGCAGCCTCGTGCCCCTGCCGCATGTGGTGCCGTATGGCTCTGCCAAGGCGGCGATCAATGCGATGAGCTTGTCGCTGGCGCATGAATATGCCCCGAAAGTACGGGTGAACACGATCTGTCCCGGCCCATTCCTGACCGACATTGCAAAGGCCTGGCCGGAGGAAATGCGCCAGTCTGCGGACAATGCGCTGGGCCGTCCTGGCTACCCCGAGGAGATCGTGACCGCCGCTCTCTATCTGGCCAGTCCGGCATCCAGCTTCACCACCGGATCGTTGCTGCGCGTGGATGGCAGCGCGGCCTGAACCTGGCTGAATAACAGCGACAGAAGGCGACAAAAGCCCGCCACTGGCGGGCTTTTTCCTGTCAAACGCGGACAATTGCCGGACAAATCCGGACAGGAATTGGACAGGGTGGGACAGTGACGCCCCTTGCGTGGAACTTTGCGCCCCGATATTGCAACATTATTACATTACTCAACCGTGAGCCTCCCAGATGAAACGCACGCTCCTGCTGACCGCGATCTCCGGTCACCTCCTCGCCGGCCTCGCCATCGCCCAGGAAACCGACTCGCCGCGCATCGAGGCGTCCATCATCGTCACCGCGCCTGGCCCCGCGCGCTCCAGCGACGAGCTGATCGGCAACGCCACCGCGCTCGACCGGGCTGACATCGTCGGCCGCCTCTCCGGCACGCTGGGTGACACGCTGTCGGGCGAGCCGGGCGTCTCCTCCACCTTCTTCGGCCAGGGCGCCAGCCGGCCTGTGCTGCGCGGCCTAGGCGCTGAACGCGTGCAGGTGCTGACCAATGGCATCGGTGTGATCGACGTCTCCGCCGCCAGCCCGGACCACCAGGTGGCCGCAGACGGCATCGATGCCGACAAGATCGAGATCCTGCGCGGCCCGGCCGCCCTTGCCTATGGCGGACAGGCGATTGGCGGCGTGGTGAACGTGATTGATGGCCTGATCGTGGACACCCTGCCCGAGCGCACGGTGAGCGGGGAAGCCTATGGCGCGTGGAACGGCGTCAACCGGGGCACCGAAGCAGGCGGCCGCGCCGCCTTCGTGGCCGGTCCGCTGGTTTTCACCATCTCCGCCTCCCAGCGCGACTTTGGCGACTACAAGATCCCCGGCCTCGCCGAGTCCCGCCAGCTTCGCCACCGCGAGGAATTGGAGCATGAGGAGCACGATCACGACGACGAGGACGAAGATCACGATCACCATCACGAGGAAGAGGCCGCAGTTTCTGGCCGCCTCCCCAATTCCTTCCTCGATACCGAAACCTTTGGCGGCGGCGTCAGCTGGGTGGGTGAACGGGCCTTTGCAGGCTTTGCCGTGCGCCAGCAGACTTCGAAATACGGCCTGCCGGGTCATTCCCATGCGCATGAAGAACATCATGACGACGACGACCATGATGAGGACGATCACGACCATGATCACGATCATGACGACGAAGCCTCGCCCTATGTGGACCTGAAACAGACCCGCTATGACTTCCGCGCCGGGATCAACCTTGACGGCCCGATCCTCAAAGCCATCACCGGTACTCTGTCTTACTCCGACTACGAACATAGCGAGATCGAGGGCGATGAAGCCAGCTCCGTCTTCAAGACCGATGGCATCGAAGGCCGGATCGAACTTGACCATGCCCTTGCCGGATTTGAAGGCGCTGTGGGCGTTCAGTTCCTCGACAAATCCCTCGACGCGACCGGCGGCGAAGCCTTCCTGACACCGACCGATACGACCTCCTGGGCCCTGTTCCTCTATGAGACCCGCGACTGGGATAACGGCTTCGGCATCGAAGGCGGCCTGCGCGTCGAGCAACTGGAACATGACAATGCCGACGCGGGCAAGGTCGAGTTCGACCTCTACAGCGCCTCTGCCGGCGTTCACCAGCATTTCGGTGACGGATGGTTTGCCGGCGCGCAGATCGCCTATACCGAGCGCGGCCCGAACGAGAGCGAACTCTTCGCCTTCGGCCCCCACCTTGCCACGGAGCAGTTTGAAGTGGGCGACGCCTCCCTCAGCAAGGAAAAGGGCCTGAACCTGGAAGGCACCCTGCGCTGGCGGGGCGACCGGGCAAGCTTCGGCATGAACGTCTTCCACACAAGCTTCTCCGACTTCATCTATCTCGCCCCGGGCGCCATCGAGGAAGACGGCGAACTGGTGACCGAGGAAGACGGCCTGCCGGTTTTCGCCTTCGTTCAGGATGACGCAACCCTTTATGGCGGCGAAATCTATGGCGAATACTACATCAACCAGGGCCCGCTGGGCGCCAACTGGAAGTTCCGTTCCGGGATTGATTATGTTCGCGGCGAACTCGACAGCGGCGGCAACCTGCCCTTCGTTCCGCCCCTGCGCGTAACCGCCGGCGCGGATGCCGACTGGCAGCGCGTGATGGTAGGCGCGAGCGTGGAATGGGCGGACAATCAGCGCCGCGTCGGCGAAGGCCAACTGGGCACCAGCGACTATACGCTGATCAACCTCAAGACCGCCCTGAAACTCTCCGAATACGGAATTGGCCGCGAGGGCACACAGCTGTTCGTGGAAGTGCGCAATGTGACAGACGAGGAGGCGCGCCTGGCCACCTCCGTTTTGCGCGACACCGTGCCCCTGCCCGGCCGTAACGTCCGCGCGGGTCTGCGGTATACGTTCTGATCTCTCACCTGCCCTCAAACAAAAGCCGCCGCAGCAGAACGCTTCGGCGGCTTTTCATTGAACTTAGTTGAGGCTCATGGTGAGCCTGTGCCAGCGCTAGATTAAACGTGGATAACGCGGCCTTCGGCGTCCAGCACCGCCTCATGCATCGTTTCCGACAGCGTCGGGTGCGGGAAGATGGTGTGAATCAGATCCTGTTCGGTCAGTTCGCCCTGGCGGGCGATGACATAGCCCTGGATCAGCTCGGTAACTTCTGCGCCGATCATATGCGCGCCGAGCAGCTCGCCGGTCTTCTTGTCGAAGATGGTTTTCACCATCCCATTCTCCGCCCCAAGAGCAATTGCCTTGCCATTGCCGATAAAGGGGAAGCGGCCGACCTTGATGTCATAGCCCTTGGCTTTTGCAGCTGCTTCCGTCAGGCCCACGCTGGCGACCTGCGGATGGGAATAGGTGCAGCCGGCAATGTTTGACGCATCAAACGGCTCGGCATGGTTTTTCCCATGGATGCCTTCAACGCAGACAATGCCTTCATGGCTCGCCTTGTGGGCGAGCCAGGGCGGGCCAGTGAGGTCGCCGATGGCATAGAGGCCGGGCACGCCCGTGCGGCCGAAGCCATCGACCACGACATGGGTTTTCTCGATTTTCACGCCGAGCGCTTCAAGGCCGAGATTCTCCACATTGCCGACAATGCCGACGGCGAGGATGGCGCGGTCGAATTCCTTCGTTTCCTTCTTGCCGTCCTTCGTTGTGATTTCCGCCGTGAGCGTATCTTTTCCGGGTTTCAGGTTTTCCACCTTTGCGCCGGTGAGGATGTTCATGCCCTGCTTCTTGAAATCCTTCTCGGCGAGGCCGGAGATTTCGGCGTCCTCAACGGGAAGAATGCGCTCCATCACCTCGGCAACGGTCACTTCACTGCCCAGCTCGTTATAGAAGCTCGCAAACTCGATGCCGATGGCGCCCGAGCCGATGACCAGGAGACGTTTTGGCATAACATCCGGCGTCATGGCCTCGCGATAGGTCCAGACGAGCTTGCCATCTGCTTTCAGGCCAGCCTGCGGAATATCGCGGGCACGGGCGCCGGTGGCGAGCATCACATGCTTGGCCGTATACGGCGTATCCTTACCATCCTTACCCTTGACGATGACCTTGGGCGCGGGCGCCCCTTTTTCCAGACGGGCCGTGCCTTCGATGACGTCGATCTTGTTCTTCTTCATCAGGAACTTGACGCCGCCCGAAAGCTGCGCGGCCACACCGCGCGAGCGTTTCACCACCGCTTCCAGATCAAAAGACGGGTTCTCGATCTTCAGGCCGAAGGATTTGGCGTGCTTGGCGAGATGCAGCACCTCGGCCGAGCGCAGCAGCGCTTTGGTGGGGATGCAGCCCCAGTTGAGACAGATGCCGCCGAGGCTTTCGCGCTCGACAATCGCCGTCTTCATGCCGAGCTGGCTGGCGCGGATCGCCGCGACATAGCCGCCAGGACCGGAGCCGATGACGATGAGGTCGTATTGGGTGGACATTTGCATTCTCCTTGGCCTGACGGCTCATGGTGAGCGAAGTCGAACCATGGGGCGTCAGCGCATCCTTCGACTTCGCTCAGGATGAGCTACCCGATTACTTCACCAGCTAAAGCAGCATCGCCTCAGGCGTTTCCACATAGCGTTTGAACGCGGCGAGCCATTTGGCACCCTCTGCCCCGCCGATGACGCGGTGGTCACAGGTGAGGGTGACGCTCATGACCGTCCGCACAACGACATTGCCCTTCTCGTCCACCACCGCGCGCTTTTCGCCCGCGCCGACCGAGAGGATCATGCCTTCGGGCGGGTTGATGATCGAGGCGAAGGATTTGATGCCGAACATGCCGAGGTTCGAGATCGAGAAGGTACCGCCCATATATTCCTGCGGCTTCAGCTTGCGTTCGCGCGCGCGAGTCGCGAGGTCCTTCATCTCTTCGGAGATTTCAGCCAGGCCCTTCTGCTCCGCCTTGAAGATCACCGGTGTGATCAGGCCGCCCTCGACCGCGACGGCAACCGAGATATTGGCGTGCTTGTGATAGGCGATGCCTTTGTCCGTATAGGACGCATTGCAATCAGGCTCGTCGATCAGGGCGAGCGCGGCAGCCTTGATCAGCAGGTCGTTGACCGACACCTTCACGCCTTCGCGCGCGGCATTGTTGATGGCGGCGCGGCTGCTCAGCAGATTGTCGAGCGTGATGTCCACATTCAGTGGGAAATGCGGCACCTGCATGAAGCTTTGCGTCAGGCGCCTCGCGACCGTCTTGCGCATCCCGTCGAGCGGTTTCAGCTCATAGGTATCAGGCGCATAGACGCGGTCGTCGAGGATCTGCGGCAGGATGAGGCCATCGGGCGAGGCCGGGGCAGCAGAGCCGGCAGACGCGGCCTGAGCGCCTGGCTTGGCGCTTTCCACATCGCGCTTGATTATGCGGCCATGCGGGCCGGAGCCTTTGAGAGCCTTGAGATCAATGCCCTTGTTGGCCGCGATACGCTTGGCCAGCGGGGAGGCCTTCAGGCGTGCGCCGTCATCAGACTTTGCCGGCGCGGCAGCCTTGACGGGCTCTGGCTTTGACTCTTCCTTTTTGGGCTCGGGTTTCTTCTCTTCGGCTTTCTTTTCTTCAGCCTTCGGAGCGTCTTCCTTTTTCTCTTCCTTCTTCGGCGCGGCGTCCGCCGACGGCGCCTTCACGGAAGCGGTGTCTTCACCGTCTTCTGCCAGAACGGCAATGACGGCGTTGACCTTCACGCCTTCGGAGCCCTCCGGTACGACGATCTTGGCAACCGTGCCTTCATCGACGGCTTCGACTTCCATCGTCGCCTTGTCGGTTTCGATCTCGGCAATGATGTCGCCGGACTTGACGCTGTCGCCTTCCTTGACGAGCCATTTGGCCAGCGTCCCCTCTTCCATCGTGGGGCTCAGCGCGGGCATGGTGATGTTGATGGACATAAAACGAGCCTTTGTTCAGAAACTTCATGGTCACGCAGTAGCAGTTCGCATTTTGATTTCTTCTTCCATGCGTACCAAGCGAAAGTTCAAAATTGATCTGTAGTGGATCATCGCGCGCACGAAAAACGCGAATCCGAATCCTTGAAGAAAAACCCCTGTTCCCATCCCCAACCCAATTGGCTCACCACGAAAATTTGCGTTTACATTTGCTACAATGAAAAGCGATACAGTAACGATCTGAAGTGATAAAATGATCAAGCTAGACATAATCAAACCTGCTATCTCAGCCGACATCATCTCAAATCGCTCGTCAGGGCTTCCTTGCAGGTACAATTGACTTTTAGTTTTATGGGTCTCCACGCCTTTATTAATTTCACGCCCGGCCCATCGAAATACTGCTCGCGCCAACCAAAGCACCACTGCACCGAGAATAGATCCCGCCGCACCAAGTGCCAATGGTGGAAGCAAGTTAGACATAACAGACCTTCTTCGCCGCCTCGACGATATCATCCGCATTCGGAAGGCTGAGCGCCTCCAGGTTTGCGGCGTAGGGCAACGGCACGTCTTTCTGGTGGACGCGGACCGGCGGCGCGTCGAGATAGTCGAAGGCTTCGGCGACCACGGTGGCGGCGATTTCTGCGCCGACGCCCATGAAGCGCCAACCCTCTTCGCAGCAGACGAGGCGATTGGTTTTCTTCACGCTTTCGATCACGGTGTCGGTGTCGAGCGGACGCAGGGTGCGCAGGTCGATCACTTCGGCGCTGATGCCTTCTTCGGCGAGGCGCTCGGCCGCCTGCAGGGCAAAGCCGACCATGCGGGAATGGGCCACCAGGGTAACATCCGTACCCTCACGTTTCACCGCCGCCTTGCCGATGGGGACGATGTAATCCTCCACATCCGGCACCGGGAAGGATTGGCCATAGAGCAGCTCATGCTCGAGGAAGACGACGGGGTTGGGATCGCGGATCGCGGCTTTCAGCAGGCCCTTGGCATCGGCCGCGTCATAGGGCGCGATGACTTTCAGGCCTGGGATTTGGGCGTACCAGGCCGAATAGTCCTGGCTGTGCTGGGCGCCGACGCGGCTGGCCGCGCCATTGGGCCCGCGGAACACGATGGGGCAGCCCATCTGGCCGCCGGACATGTAGAGCGTCTTGGCCGCGGAGTTGATGATCTGGTCAATCGCCTGCATGGCGAAGTTGAAGGTCATGAATTCGACGATGGGACGCAGGCCCGCAAAGGCGGCGCCGACGCCAAGGCCGGCAAAGCCATGCTCCGTGATCGGCGTATCGACCACGCGGCGATCCCCGAATTCCTGCAGCAGTTCACGGGTCACCTTATAGGCCCCCTGATACTGGGCCACTTCCTCGCCCATCACAAAGACGCGCTCATCCTTACGCATCTCTTCGGCCATCGCATCGCGCAGCGCGTCGCGCACCGTGGTGTCGGTGAAGGTGGTGCCTTCGGGCAGTGAGGGGTCTTTGACGATTGCCGCGCGCGGCTGTTCCGGCGCCTTGGGCTTAGGGTCTTCCTCTTCCGGAACGGCTTTCTTCGCCTCTTTCACGTCGCCTTCTTCGGACCTAGCCTCGGCCTTGTCTTCCTTCGGCTTGGAGGGCGCAGCCTTCGACACGTCTTCGCCATCGGCGGCGAGCACCGCGATGACGGCGTTGACCTTCACCCCTTCGGTGCCTTCGGGCACGACGATCTTTGCCAGAACGCCTTCATCAACGGCTTCGACTTCCATCGTCGCCTTGTCGGTTTCGATTTCGGCGATCACGTCACCGGACTTGATGGCATCGCCCTCTTTCTTCAGCCATTTGGAGAGGGTGCCCTCTTCCATGGTCGGCGACAGCGCAGGCATAAGGATGTCTACGGACATTAATTAACTCCGGAAAACGGAAGAACTTGAAGGAAAATCATCACGAGGCCCGCCGCGCCAACGCCATAGGCCAGCGAGCGCAGGACGGGTACGCCAAACCAGTAGAGCGGCGCGAACACGAGACGAGCGAAAAAGAAGACGGCGCAGCCCAGCGCAGTCCATTCATTGGCGCGGCCAGCCACCTCCACGATCAGGACAAGCGGCACGAACAGGCACATCGCTTCGATCATATTGGCGGTGGCGCGCTTTGCCCTGCCATAAGCAGGGCCC
>Ga0067045_1027876_pt1 | contig 53481 bp, 53 predicted proteins | sample TerdegcTABiofilm_FD_59184 | JGI IMG/M metagenome (GOLD analysis project Ga0067045, IMG submission 59184) | Combined Assembly of (Gp0054472, Gp0054536) Wastewater bioreactor microbial communities from Singapore -Terephthalate degrading...
CCGCCCCACCAGTAACCACCAGTAAGTCAATATTCGGATGAGTCATCAATTGTTGCGCACTCTCGACGCTCGGCTCTTGGACGGCAGTAAGAGTATTGGCTGGTCCTCCTGCTGAGGGGATAGTTCTATTCAATAATTGAATAGTAAAAATGGAAACCTGTTTGGCTCTAGGATGAACATTGAAAACCACTGTATTCCCACCGGAAAGAATGCTGATAGCATTGTTAATGATGGTCGAAGTGGGATTGGTGCTAGGGGTAATTGAACCAACCACCCCAAAGGGAGCTCGTTCGACTAAAGTAAGACCGTGGTCACCGGAATAAACAAAAGGTTTCAATAGTTCCGGACCAGGAGTTTTATCTGATACCAAAAGATTTTTGTTGATCTTACAATCCCTGCGCCCAAAGCCAGTCTCATTGACTGCCATTTCTGCCATCTTCACTGCATTGGCACGGCACACCTCACGGATGGATTCAATAATCTCAATCCTTTTTTCCAGTGGAACCTGGCGCCACTGAAGGAACGACTGTCGGGATGCATTCACAGCATCATCGATTGTATTGAAAATACCATGACTTAAATTTGATGTATTGTTACCAGAAGATGAGGGTCTATCATTTTCAGTTAAGACCTTCCGCACAAGTTTTTCAATTTTTGATCGATCAAGTGTGGTATTTAACATTCAATACAAATCTCAAATATTTTTTATCTTCTTCTTGACCGTAATGCATTAAGTAAAACTGCTAAGATTAACATCACACCCTTAAGAATTTCCTGAGCGTAATAAGTTGCACCAATTAAAGTCAAACCATTACTCATAATACCAATTACAAGCACACCAATGATGGTCCCAACTACCGTACCTAAACCACCACTTAGACTAGCTCCCCCTAGAATCACTGCAGCGACAGAATCTAACATTAAGCTTTCACCTGTTGCAGGTTGACCAGAGCCTAATCTTGAGGTTAAAACTACACCAGTAAAACCACATATTAAACCGCTAAGAATATAAACAGCTAATTTATAGTTTTTTGTATTGATTCCCGCGCGAAATGCAACCTCAGTGTTACCACCCACAGCATAAAAATTACGACCAAATTTTGTATTATTTAAAAATATTGAAATCAATATAGCAATCCCCAAAGCAAAAATAATTGGGAAAGAAATATTACCTATAGATCCTTGACCAAGTATAAAAAATTCTTTAGGTATGTCCTTATAAATTGGACGGCCACCACTATATGCATATACAAATCCATGGGCAATAAAAAGCATGGCTAGTGTGGCAATAATATCCATTATTCGAAGACGTGTAATTACGAGTCCATTAATCAAACCAACTAATAATCCCACTCCAATACCCGCAATAATTCCCAAAAATATATTCCCTGTGGAAGAAAGCACGCCAGCAGCTATGATTCCTGATAAGCTAACAATTGATCCAACGGAAAGATCAATACCACCGGAAATTAAGACCAACAATTGGGCTAAAGCCACCATACCAATAATTGAACTTTGTCGAGCAACCACCAACAAGTTACTAGAAGTAAGAAATCCACTAGAAATAGCATGAAATATTATTGAAAAAGCGACTAACGCAAAAAATGTTAACCAATGTGCCTCAAGATTTTTAATAAAACTCACCAGGTTACTAACCAAAGAAATATTTTGATTTTTATTTTGTTCCTTTTCTGACAGAGCTTTTTTATCAATTCTTCTTCTCATAGTTATTTATATCCTTTGCTCCAGTAATTTCTTTGATGATCGATTCTCGTGAGATATCACTTCCCGATAAAATATTTACTAACCTTCCCTTACGAAGAATCAATACTCGATCACATAATTGAGCAAGTTCAGTAGGTTCAGAGGATATATATAAAATACTAATACCCTGGTTTACCAATTCTTTCATTAATAGAAATATCTCTTGTTTAGTACCCACATCAATACCTTGGGTTGGCTCATCAAAGATTAATATTTTTGGATTTAAAGCTAACCATTTAGCAATACTTACTTTTTGTTGGTTGCCGCCACTGAGATATTGCACTTGCATATTCAAAGATTGTGCTTTTATGGATAATCGATTAGAATATTTTTTTGACAATTCTTTTTCTTCTTTTTTATTAATGAATCCAAACTTTGATATATTATTTAAGCTGGGTAAACTAATATTTTTTACTATCGTATCCCCTAATAAAATCCCATCTGAATGACGATCCTGTGGCACATATCCAAAACTTACTCTAATTGCATCAGAGGGTAAACTGTAATTAACCAATTTGCCATTAATTTTTATTAAACCATTATCAGGTCTATTTACTCCAAAAAGAACACGCGCAATTGCTGATTTTCCCGAACCAGCAGGACCTGTTAATCCCAAAATTTCGCCCCTATTTAATGAGAAAGTAATGTCATTAATATAAGGATGTAGTGTTAAATTTTCTACTTTTAATAGCTCGTTTGAAGTTGCTTTGTAATTAGCTTTACGTGATTGAAAATCCACCTTGTGACCCACCATCATAAATACAATGTCATTGGGTGTTACTTCTGAAATTATTTTTGTACCAATTATTTGACCATCTCGAATCACAGTAATCCTATCTGCAATCTCAAACACTTCCTCTAGAAAATGAGAAATATAAAGAATGGACACACCAATCTTCCTAAGGTACCTAACTTTTTCAAACAAAATTCCAATCTCATGGCGGCTTAAAGCAGCAGTTGGTTCATCCATGATGATCAACTTGGGATTAAAGGAAAGGCTACGGGCAATCGCTACCATTTTTCGGTTGAGGGCACTTAGCTCACTTACTTTTGAATACGCTGAGAAATCCAAATCTAGATCCAATAATATTTTTTTAGTTTCCTTATATAATGATTTCTTGTTAATGAATATTTTCCCCTTAGATGGTAATTTTGCTAAATAAATATTTTCTGCCACACTTAAGTTTGCAACCAAATTTTCATCCTGATAAATTACTGAAATTCCTAAATCACGAACTTGTGCAGGCGAGAACCCAATAATTGATTTACCATCAAAAAGGATCTCGCCTGCATCACAAGCTGTAACACCAGTAATCACTTTAACGAGCGTCGATTTACCCGCCCCATTTTCTCCCATTAGGGCATGAATTTCATTATGTTCAATATTCATGGTTACGTTTTGCAACGCAATTACACCAGGGTATGATTTTGTTAATTCTTTAACCTCAAGCAACGCCCGCATTGTTATATAACCTTTGACCTATTCCTTACAATAATCTTCACGTGTATGAAGCTTAGTTGCAATTCGTTGCACTCTTTCGCTTACTGTCTTGCCAGCTAGAATATCATAGAGGATATTAGCAGAAGTAGTACCCATCTGTGCTGGATCCTGAGCTGCCGTTGCACCAAACGAACGACAATCCTTCATCGCCTGGATTGCCTCTTCAGCAGCATCAACACCAACCACAAATATCTTATCTTCCAAACCCGCCTCTTCTATTACTGTTAGTGCACCTAAAGCTGTTGGGTCATTAATACCCATAACGGCTTTAATTTCCTCACCGTACTTCTGCAACCAGTTCTCCATATTGGTCACACCAGCTTCAACTGTTCCACCAATTTGGTACTCGAGTATTTCAATGTTAGTCCCATTAAAAGCAGCTTCCCACCCTGCTTGTCTTTCATCAGCATCTAATATCCCTGGTACATTCGAAGCCACAACCTTACCTTCTCCACCAAGTTTTGCAACAACATATTCACCTATTTGTTTTCCAGCGGAAAAATTGTCCGTCAATATAGCAGCATCCCAATCACCTTCATTAATTCCAGCACCAGCGATAACAACTGGGATACCCGCTTTTTTCGCAGCTGTAACAGCAGGCAATAGTGCAGTAGAATCTGTAGGTGTTAATATAATCCCATCAACTCCTTGTCCAATAAATGTCTCCATCTGTGTAAGTTGTTTAGCAGGGTCAGTTCCAGGGTCCGCCTCAAGGTAATTATCACCATGAGATTCCACAACTGCTTTAATTGCATCACGTAGAATAACCTGCCAAGGATTATTCAAATTCCACATCACATAAGCTATTGTTCTAGGTTCAGCCTTAACTTCTTCTTCAACAACAGCAGTTTCTTCAGCTTTTGGTGCACAACTCACAATTAACAGAGCGATTGCGAGAGCTAAAGTGATGATCAAACGTTTCGTCTTCATTTCACATTCTCCTCTAAAAATTGATTGATCTCCGAATTTAATTCATTGATCGATGGATATAATTTTTGATATATGGCGAATAAGCGGTCATATACCCTGGCATCAATGGAATCGGGTTTATACTCAATATCAACGCGTACTGTTTTTTCAGTTGCATCCTGTAAACTCTTGTAAACCCCAATTCCAGTGCCAATCAACAAAGCAGCGCCCAGTAATGAAGCTTCCGTTACTGCAGGCACAACTACACTTTTCCCCGTTATGTTTGCTTTCAACTGTAACCAGAATTTAGATTTTGCACCACCTCCTGTCACTCTAAGTTGATCTATGGAAATTCCTGAACTTTCCATGGATGAAAGTATCAATCTGGTCTCTAAGGTTATTCCTTCGAACACAGCTCGAGATATGTCATTGCGGTTTGTAGATAGTGTTAAACCAAATATGGCTCCTTTTGAAAGTGGATTTAACGGTGGCCTTCTACCAGTACCCGCACCCCGAAAATGAGGAAAAACTAATATTCCATTTGAACCTGCAGGGCTTTTGGATGCATTTTCCGTTATAACATCATAAACATCTTTTTTCTCCCTCTCTGCATCAAATTGCTCTTGAATTGCCAGTTGATCTTTATACCATCTTACCAGTAACCCAGCAGTAAGGTGAAAACCTACTGCCAGATAGACATCTTCTTTAACATGACATTGAGTTCCATGACCCACTGCTAACATATCGAGACTCGTAGCAGGTTTTGATGATGGGACAATAATAGCCTCAACCGAACCCGTACCATCCATGGCAATTCCTTCACCCACAATACCTATACCTAATGAAGCACAAGCTTGATCATGGGCACCTAATATAACCGGGATGCCACTAACTAATCCAATTTCTTTCGCAGCATTCTCCGTTAGTTCACCAACCACATGATAAGCAGGATATGGTTCAGAAAGCATGTCCTTAGAGATTCCAGCAACTGTTAATAATTCTTCAGACCACTTTTTCTCTGAAATATTAAAGAGCATGGTCCTTGATGCCATAGAATAGTCAATCGCAAATTTACCCGTTAATTTATGAATCACGAAATCTTGAAAAGTAGCAAAGTGGATATCTTTATTAAAAATTTCTGGCTTATGAGTCTTTAACCACAGAATTTTGTTTGCTGAAGCAATTGAACTCAATGGATATGAGGTTATCTGATAAATATTTTCTGCACCAATTTTTGTTTTCCAGGTATCAATTTCATCCTTATAACCGCTATTTCTTGCATCCATCGATTCAATGGCTGGATATAATACATTGCCACTCTTATCAAGAGCCATGATTGTTTCACCAATCATGGAAATGCTGATGCCCAAGATTTCTTTTGGGACCAAGTTGCTAGTCTGTACAGCATTCTTAATTGCCATGCATGCTTTTTCCCATATAATATTTGGATCAATCTCTGACCAAAATTGTTGAGGATTCGTAAATCGATATTCCGCAAATGCCTGCCCAACCAAGATGCCATTAGTGTCTAATAATGCCGCTTTTGCCCCACTGGAACCTAAATCAACGCATAAAAAGACCTTCATACTCATTCTCCTTTCTTATTTCTGGATATTGGATAATTTTTCTTGAACAAGCTTGACAATCCGATCAACATCATCATTGGAAGATCCAGATATAACTTGATTTTGTACACTTCGGATAAAGGGCGGACATAATCCATCCGTGCATGCTTGACCCCATGAACCCATCTGCTTCATGCGTTCTTTGACCAGCGATTTCACTGCTTCACGTGCCGGGATCAATATCTTGCGAGAATCCGGAAAATCACGCCCCAGTTCCCTGCGTTTCTCTTCCATCATATCAAAAAAAGCGATGCGTAATTCGGTGGCAAAGCGAATGCCAATCATGCCATCGCGAACCGCCTGAACGATTTGAGCTGGGGGAGTACCTGAACCACCATGCATAATTAGATATGCATTCGTCCGTTGATGAATCGAGCGCAAAATATCGAACTCCAGCTTAACCTCAGATGTGTACACACCGGATTCCTCTCCAATAGAAATGGTTAATGCATCTACCCCAGTACGCTGAATGAAATCAATGGCCTGGTCAGGGTCAGTTAATTTTTTCTCTTCCATATATTCTGGCTCATCACTTTCAAAAGTCCGAGGAACAGTCCCTAGCTCAGCCTCAACCATCACATCTACCAAATGACAAACATCCACTACCTCTTTAGTCTTTGTCACATTTTCTTCATAAGGGAGGTGGGAATAATCGATCATCACACCGGTATGTCCATTTAATATAGCTGTTAGACAGGATTTTAAACTCGAGCCATGATCCAGATGGATTGCAACTGGCACACTGGCTTCCTCTGCTGCATTTTTAACCAAGGATTCCAAAAAGCCTTTCCCAGCGGTCTCAATTTCTTTTTCCCATAGAAAGACAATCACCGGAGACCGCACTTCCTCTGCCGCCTCAACGATAGCCCTCACCATATCCAAATGCTCAGCGCAAAATCCACCCACCGCATAACCACCAATACGAGCTCGTTCATAAATTGTCTTGGCTTTAACTAATGGCATCTTTTTCCCCTTCCTTAGATTTCACATTATCATACAATGACATGACCTGCTCATCGTTCACAGTGAAATGGTCAATGATACCCATCACCAAATCCCGGATAGGTGCCTTTTCCACCTGAAAAACCTCCGCAGCCACACCTGGCGCGCCACCAAACAATACAAGATCTCCCAATCCGGCGCCTACATAATCCACCGCGATTCGCACTGGTCCCTGAGGTACACCCTCTAGGTTCAACTGCTGCACCACGAGCAGGCGTTTTCCCTGATAGGTTTCGTGTTTTACCGTGGAGGTAATGGTGCCAATTACTTTGCCAATTTCCATGTTTCACTCGCTTGAATGGTCGCTTTATCACCGATATCTACATGATCAATGATGGCAACTACCGCTGCATCCACCGGTGCCCATAAATCTCCCGGGAAGGCCATGGAGGCATCCGGGCTGTGTACAAACACCACCACGTCTCCTTTGCCTGCATTACGGTCAGGATCAACAACTACCAAAGGCTCACCGCGTTTAGCACCAAGGTGGGTGATTGGTTGAACGATCAACAACAAGCATCCCAATAAGGATGGATCTTTTAAAGTTGAGACAATCGTGCCAATCACCAATCCGAGTTCCATTTAAGTTTTCCGCCAGACAATCTCTCCACCAACCTCTATCTCATCTACGACGCCTATAATGGTTGTATCCACTGGTTTTTTATCGGTGGCTTCGGTCAAACGCGCTGAACTACCACGCACAATAATCACTACCTCACCGGGACCCACACCAATAGAATCAACCGCCACATGATATGTTTCAGTCATTGATCCGTCCAATCGGATTTCCTTACCAATTAAGAATTTCAATCCATCTAGTTTGGGGTCTTTGTGTGTAGCAACGACAGTGCCTACAATTTGTATCAGCAACATAATTACTTCCTTCCTGCACGATAATCCTGAACGATCTGTCTGATCAGGTTTTCCAGCTGTTGATCATTCAGGGATGTAACTTGGGAGTTTACCGGTATGTTTTCAGTATCCTTCACCTCGCATTCCGGCGCATGGCAGTATCCAGAGTAAACTTTGCTTTCCATCTCAACGATTTTTCTGCGCACCTCCATTAATTTTTCCAAGCTATCTGGAGGCAATGCTTTTTCTCCTCCCAGCAGACGGGCGTAAAAAATGATCTTTGCCGCTGCTTCAGTATGTTCCACATAGTTTGAGGCTTGAAAAATATCCTGACCCACCGCGATGAGCCCATGATGATCTAGAACTACCACTCTATTTGATGGTTGACGAATGAAAGGTCTGATTGAATTAGCAACATCCACACCGCCTGGTGTGGCATAGGGGGCAATGGGAATTTCACCGCCAAAAATCACCTCAATCTCTGGCAACACTCTTGAGGGTAAATTCAATCCAGCAACAGTAAATGCGACCATTAATGGTGGATGACAATGGATCACGGAGCATATATCTGGTCGTTCTTCATAGGCCGCTATATGCATATTTGTCTCACTGGTGGCTGGTAAATCTCCCGAGATTTGCCTTCCTTGTCGGTCGACCTTGACAATTTGGTGAGGTTCCATAAAACCCTTACACACACGAGAAGGCGTTATTAATATTTCATTTTTATTTAGAATAGATGAAAGGTTACCATCGCTGCCGGTCATGAATCCTGCCACATACAGACGATGAGCGACCTCGCATAAATCTCTTCTAAGTTTCCATTCAAGTTGTTCCATAAAAATCAGGATTACCTCATAACATTGGTTACTGCTTGAATAATTTCCTCCACGCTTGGAATTACCACAGGCTCAAGTGCCGGGCTGAAAGGAATTGGAGCTTGCTTACCGGTCACCCGTTGAGGGGCTGTCTGCAAAGATAAACCAGCTTCCATAACCGATGCGATTACCTCAGCAGCAATTCCGCATACGGGGGGAGCTTCCTGAACTGCCACCAAGCGTCGTGTTTTTGTGACAGAATCCAAAATCGTCCTACGATCCATGGGAGTAATGGTAAGCAAATCCACTACCTCAACACTAACCCCCCGCCCTGCTAAAATATCCGCCGCTTGCAGAGCCAGTCGAGTTTGGTAACTATTGGCGACAATGGTCACATCGCGACCTTCGCGGGCAATTTCCGCCTGGCCGAGCGGGATCAGATAATCACTATTAGCGGGAACTTCCTCAGCAGGTAGGGTATATAACACCTTGTGCTCTAGAAAAACCACCGGATCATCACAGCGAATCACGGATTTAAGTAAACCCTTAGCCGTGCGAGCACCGCTGGGAGTCACTACCATGATACCTGGGAATTGACAAATAATAGCTTCCGGGCTATGCGAGTGCTGAGAAGCCAGGTTTGAATAGGCTCCATGCACACCGCGGATCACCAAAGGGACTTTAGCTACACCACCAGACATGTAACGCATTTTTGCCGCCTGGTTAATTACCTGATCAAAAGCTACGAACATGAAATCTGCAAACATGATATCCACGACCGGGCGCATGCCAGTCAAAGCCGCACCAACTGCGGTACCCAAGATAGCAGTCTCGGAAATCGGGAAATCACGTACACGTTCATCACCAAACTGATCCCACAATCCTTTCAATGCAGGGTAATATCCTCCCCCATAGCGACCTACATCCTCCCCCTGCACAATCACAGTATGATCACGTTCCATTTCCTCACGGATGGCTTCACCTATCGCCTGCGCAAATGTTAAATCCGGCATAGCTCTACCCTCCCTCACAACTCATAACATCTCGTAGCGCTTCTTCCGGTTCAGGAAAAGGACTGGTTTCCGCAAAGCGGACCGCTTCAGCAATCTCTTGTACTTCATGTTTGTAGAGAGCATCCAATTGTTCGCTGCTGGCAAGATTATGAGAGAGAATTGCTCTTTTCAACCTTTCAATTGGGTCACGTTTTTTCCACAGTTCCTTTTCAGCAGCAGGTCGCAAATCCTGAGTCTCGCCTTCCCAGTGTCCACGGGTACGATAGGTCAGACACTCAATCAAGGAAGGTCCCTCACCCGCCCGCGCACGAGATGCAGCCGAGGAGACAGTATCATAAACCTCCAACACGTTCTGCCCATCGATCTGCAGGGAGTTTATGTTATACGCCATCCCGCGTTGAGCAATGGTAATGGCTGACACAGATTGAGAAACTGCTGTACTTACGGCGTATTGATTGTTCTCACAGAGAAAAATAACAGGTAGCTTTCGCAAAGAAGCATAATTCAACGCTTCGTGAAAAGCCCCCTGATTCGTCGCACCATCACCAAAGAAAGCAATGGCAATCTGCTGGCTCTTGCGTATTTTAGCCGACATAGCTGCACCGACAGCAATCACAATTCCTGCTCCGACTATACCGTTAGCACCTAAGACACCGCTCTTAAAATCAGCCAGATGGACAGAACCACCTTTTCCCTTACAATAACCAGTTGCGCGACCTAACAATTCTGCTGCCATCATCTTGATATCCAAACCGCGAGCAACCATTTGCCCATGACCGCGGTGACCCAGGGTAAGATAATCATCTGCTTTTAGCGCGGTACAAGCGCCTGTGGAGATAGCTTCTTGTCCGATGGATAGATGCAAAAAACCAGGTAGATGTTTCTCACGGAACAGGATGCCCATGGCCTCCTCAAACATCCTGACCCGCCACATCATAGCATAAAGTTTTAAGATAAAAGCAGGATCACGCCCTTGAAGACTGATTTCGGCATCTGGTGAACTGACTGGTTTCGCTTCAGAAACAGGGGAAGTTTTTGAATCTGATGAATCTTGAATAATCCGAATTCCTAGTTCATTAATGCTGCTTGCTGCCAACGGTGTGATAATAGCTTCACCGCTGATTCGGATAGTATTCGTCCCATCCCGGATGGCACGCCGAACATCAGACTCTGTGATCAGAGTCTTGTTGGACATGGGTTATCTCCTGATGGGGGAAATTATGTTAATTCCGTTTTCGGCAGAATCAAGTCGAGGTCTTCATGCGGGCGCGGGATGACATGTACACTAACCAGCTCACCGACACGCTTGGCTGCGGCTGCACCGGCATCCGTCGCTGCCTTGACAGCGCCCACATCACCACGAACCATCACTGTGACGTAACCGCCACCAATCTGTTCCTTACCGATTAACCTAACATTGGCAGCTTTAACCATTGCATCTGCCGCCTCGATGGAGCCAACCAGACCCTTGGTTTCTACTAAACCTAAGGCAATTAAAGTGGGTGAAATAGCCATTTCTATCTCCTTTTCTATAATTGATTTGGTTTGACAAACAAAATTTCAACACCCAATTTCAGGATGTCATTCACACTTGGTGTCTCTCTATCCGCATCCGTGATAATCAGATCAATCTCACTGAAGGGGAGAATATTGAACTTAATGAGCCTACCGAACTTTGAGTAATCAGCCAGAACAATTACCTCATTGGCTGCAGCAGCGCTATACTGTTTTACTTCTACTATAGGTAGAAAAAGATCTGTAATGCCATAAGGAGCCCGAACTCCTGCAGCACCAATAAAACATTTATCCACATGAATATTTTTCAGAAAATTGATAGTTGTTGCACCCGCATAGCTATCTGTATCATTTATTACCAATCCACCGGTTGAATATAATTCGATGTTCTTAAATCTAGCTAGATAACTGCTTGCTGATACACCAGTAGAAAATACAGTTAAGTTCTTTTTATTTACCAATTCCGGTAACATGGCATATGTGGTGGTGCAGGCATCAATTAGTATTGAATCACCATCTTCAATTAAATTCGCAGCTGCTTTACCTATGGCTTTCTTTGATTCAATATTTATTTGAAGACGATGTTCATAATCCGTTTCAATTTTGGAATGGTTGGCGATCACTCCCCCATAAGTCTTCACCACATGCCCCGATGTTTCCAGGTATTTCAGATCCCGGTGAATGGTCATTTCGGATACAGCAAAAATACTACTCAAATCAGCTATGGTTGCAGTACCTTGTTCGCTGATCAAATCTAGTAATTTTTGCCTTCTCTCGGCTGGGATCATTTAGTTAATTGTTGTATTATCTTGTTTATTAGATACGTTATATTTTGTTATTATATGATACTTTAGAAAAAAAATCAAGTAAATTATGTGATTTATTGTTATTTTTAAAATTTTACTAACACTATACTAGTTTCATAAAAACTATTATTTTTAAGTGGCAATTTCAGCAATAAAAGGTAACTTTTCTTTCACATAGGATTGTACATCTTCAGGTGATTCCAACTGTAGGGCACCCTGCGCCAAAGGCTCCATCTCTTTGGCGTTAAGATGACGAATGATTTGTTTGGCTAAGGGCACCATGGGTGGATTCATGCTAAACTCATCAAGCCCAAGCCCTATAAGTATGGGTATCGCTAATGGTTCGCCAGCCAATTCACCACACATACCCACCCATTTTCCCTCATTATGCCCTGCTTTGATCACTTCTCCAATCAAACGCAATACAGCAGGTTGAAATGCATTTGAGAGTGTAGCCACCTTGGGATTCGTGCGGTCTGCTGCCATGGTATATTGGCTAAGGTCATTTGTGCCAATAGAAAAGAAATCTACCACTTTCGCTAATTGATCTGCCACCACAGCTGCAGATGGGATCTCTACCATGATTCCTATTTCAATTTTTTCTGCGAAGGGTGCACCTTCAGCTTTTAGCTCAGCTACACATTCCTCATATATTTTTTTTGCCTCACGTACCTCATAGGGAGTCGCTACCATAGGGAACATGATTTTTAGGTTTCGACTTACCCCCGCCCTCAAGGCAGCCCGTAATTGGGGTTTAAACAAATCCAACCGGTTAAGGCATAAACGTATAGCACGCAATCCTAAGAAAGGGTTGTTCTCTGCTTCCAACCCCATATAGGCAATTTCCTTGTCTCCACCAACATCTAGAGTGCGTAATACCACAGGTAAATCGCCAAATACGTCCAAAATGGATTTATATGCCTGATATTGCTCCTCCTCAGATGGCAAATTACTGCGTTCTAAATAGAGAAACTCGGTTCGCAACAGTCCGACACCTTCTGCACCATTTTCAATCGCTGTTTTTGCACCTGCCACATTACCAATATTGGCAACCACTTCCACCCTGCGTCCATCTAAAGTCACCGCATGGTTTTTAGCTTGTTTCAGTGCTTCCGTTCGAATCTTCTGTGCAACCTGTTGACGTTGCTTAAATTCACTTATGGTTTTCTCGTCAGGTGCAATCCAAACCAGGCCATTCGTACCATCAACTAACATGAGCTCGCCATCATTAATTGTCAACACTGATTTACCTACACCTGCAACCGCCGGCAAGCCTAAACCGCGGGCTAAAATGGCTGTGTGTGAAGTGGTTGAACCCTGAGCAGTACAAAAACCCAAAACCAGAGATTTATCCAATAAAACAGTATCAGAGGGTGTGAGGTCATCAGCTACAATCACAGAAGGTTCTCTTAATTTTTCAGTAGGTGACTCAGCAATTCCAAGCAAAATACGTAACACACGGTTACCGACGTCCAGAATATCCATGGCGCGAGCTTGAAAATATTCATCCGCCATTGCTGCCATTGTTGCAGAAAATTTCTGTGCTGCTTCATTCACTGCAGATTCAGCACATACTTTATCTGCAATGATTTTGTTTTCAACAGCACCGACGAATTCTGGATCATCCAAGATCATCTTATGGGCTTCAAAAATGGCAGCGTCCGTTGCAGAGGATTCTTTTAAAGCCTTTTCATAAACCCTGCTGATCTGCTTTTGTGCTTCCTCAGCCGCATCCTTGAAGCGTTGGATTTCCTTGCTCGTATCTTCAATTGCGGATTCATTAATTTGAATTTCAGACCTGATGAATTTAAATACTGGACCAATGCAAATTCCCCGTGAGGCTGCCACTCCCTGCAGCAATTTCATTCTGGTTCTCCAAAGTTAGTCAAGATAAGCTCATTTAAGGAATTTACTGCCGACTCTTCGTCCTCCCCTTCTGCCTGAATCGTTATTTCCATGCCTTGAAAAACCCCCAAAGTAAGAATGCTGAGAATACTCTTTGCGTTTGCAGTGCGCAATTTGTTTTCTTCAGGATCCATACAAGATACTTTTATATCACTTTGAAATTTCGTTGCAGTCTGGACAAATAAAGCTGCAGGGCGCGCATGTAGTCCCACTTTATTATTTACAACAACTTTTACTTCTTTCATTCCACACTCCTGATGAGAAAAATCGGTTCCTGTTAGACGTTACAAAATTAATAATCAATACCAAGTTCTATCCGCAGCTACTTACCCTGCGGGAGAGAATTTTATCATAGTGCAATAATATGAATTAATAATTTTCATTGTTTCGAAATAATTATTTGTTTTATTCGATCAATAAAATCTGGTTTCTGGTGATTTTTTATAGGTCCAAAATTTACATGTTGCTTGCCAGAATTAGACCAACCACAGCACATGTCTTCAAAGGTTGATTTCTCAAGTGTAAAAATCATCACATCGCCAATTTCTAGTACACCTTGTTTTAAATTTATGACCTTAAACATAATAGCTTCAAAATAAACCTCAAGAAATTCAAGTGGTGGAGGAAATGAAATCAAAAAGAGCTCAATTTCATCTAGTTTATCTTTTACTTTTTCACAAACCAGAGTCATGGGAATCTCTTCGGGGTTTAGCCCTAATTTTCGAGCTGTCATTACCCAAAGGGCTAAAATGCTTTCCTGACGATTTTCATCCATTAAGGTCTCATACATTGCCAAGGGATTGGAATATGTTAGGTGAGGTAACACCACATGTGCAAAATTATAGTAAAGAGCGTGGAAAGGGTGATGCGATATTTCTTTGTTCAAAATGATTACCTATGGTGGTGTAATTACAATGGTATCTTGTGAAATAGGTGTTTCAGTGAGCATTATTGGAGTTTCGGTGGGAAAGGGTAAAGGAGTATCTGTATATGGAATGATTGTCTCTATTGGTATTGGGGTGGTGGTTGCAGTAGGAGTTGGCACAAGAATATTCAATTGCAAACGCTTTTCAGCAAAAGCTCCCTCATTACCCTCTACATAAATCCTTAATGTTATTAGGAATCCTCCGAATGGAGTAACATCCAATGAATACAGTTTTGTTGGTTGAGGAAATTGAACCCTGCTATCCATCATAATATCCCATGAGCTAGGATTAGCACCTAAACCGTACATCAGTGCAAAAGCCTTAAAATTTGCACTAGCGGTTACCACTGCATAAATATCCAATGGAGATTGAGTAATGGACATATTGTCACTTAAACCTACGAATTCAATCTTTGGTTGAGGGTCATCAGAACGGCACTCGCGATCAGGTGTGAAAACAACCGGAAGTTCAAAACCCATTTTTTCCGCCCAACTTTTTCCTTGAGTAGTCTCGTTGATCCACTTTTGTGCCCATACATCTTTAACATTGAGAGTCATTTTTTCTTCTGTAATACCTGAACAGGCTTTAGATGCCAATAGATTAGTCCAGGTATCTACCCTAACTTTTTGCCATAGATCGTCACTTTTAGATAGCGGTAATTGATCAAAAGCAAAGATTTCACGTTTTTGGCTCGGACAATATTCCGAGACCTCTGTTCCAGAAATACTACAAATCACCTTATCGACAATCCCTGGTGGTTGGACAAAAGGAGTTGGACGACCTTCAGTATATTTTCCGATAGCCCATTGCATCACCTCCGACCAGATAGGAGCAGCACCCGCAATCCCACTGATATTTACCATGGGTGAGTAATCTGCATTGCCGACCCAGACCCCAATAGCAATATCAGGTGTATATCCTAATGTCCAATTATCCCGAAAATCATTAGTTGTACCTGTTTTTACTGCAGCTTGGAAAGGCAAGCGTAACACCGAATTGGCACCAAATGCTGGCGTCCGTGCCTCATTATCAGAGAGAATGTCAGTGATTAAATATGTATGCTCTGGACGAATGACTTGATCTACACTTGGTTGAGTATATTGATAGACAAGATTTCCCTGATAATCCTCCACTCTCAAAATAGCAGTGGGTTGCACTCTACCGCCAGCATTGGCAAAAATCGCATATGCAGAGGTTAATTCCAGCAATGATACATCTCCACCACCTAGAGTAAGTGAAAGTCCATAATCTGACCTGGTTAATGTAGTAATACCCATACGCTGGGCGAAATTGATAAATCCATCCGGATGAGAAGTATTTGGATCATCGTAAATTCCTACAAACGCCAAAGTTTTCACAGCTGGCACGTTGTAGGAGCTTCCTAAGGCTGTGCGTGCCAATACTGGACCATGAAACTTGCCATCATAATTTACTGGTTTGTAGGGTGGACTTGGATCACTTGGGATTCCAGATGGAGGAAATTCACTAGGCACATCCCAGATTAAGGTAGCAGGTGTCCAGCCTTTCTCAAAAGCGGCAGTATAAGTAAGAGGTTTGATCGCAGAGCCCGGTTGACGTGGTGCAACGGCCATATTTACTTGTCCAGATATTGCTTCATTATAAAAATCAGCTGAGCCTACCATAGCTAGGATTTCACCAGTTTTAGGTCGGATGGCAACTAAAGCCCCATCTGTTGCTCGCTTATCTGCCAATGCTTCTACCTGCGCCTTGACAGATTGCTCTGCGAAACGTTGTAAGTCAGGATCCAGAGTGGTATACACACGAAATCCAGAGCGATAAATCGTTTGAGCATCAAATTGTTTTTCCAATTGTGTGCGGATGAAATACACCCAGTGTGGGAAAGGCATACTGACCGGACGAGGTTTGAATGGATATTGTTCGATTTCCTGAGCTGCTGCAACCGCTTCATCGAGTGAAACGCAAACCGCTACATTACTATTACTGACTTCGATGCAATTATCCTCTTTACTTAATTGGTACATCAAATTAAGAACATCTTTTTGACGTGACAGTGTAGTTTCAGGATTGGTAAAAATATCATAAATTGCTGGTGCTTGAGGTAATCCAGCAATGAATGCTGCCTGTCCTAGGGTTAATTGATCAGCAGATGTGCTAAAGTAAGTCTCAGCTGCTGCCTCAATACCATAAGCTAAATTTCCATAAAATATTTCATTAAGATATAGTTCAAGGATTTCATCTTTGGAATAACGGCGAGTGATTTCAGCAGCCAGCACAATCTCGCGTGTTTTTCGCTGAACCGTGCGTTGACCACGTTCTTCTGGTGAAAGTAGCAGTGTGCGTGCCAACTGTTGGGTAATTGTGGATGCTCCTGAGACTGTTTCACCAGCTAAATAATTTTGTATGAGAGCTCGGATAATCCCAAACGGGTCAAAACCCGGGTTCGAATAAAAACCCTTATCTTCCGTCGCAATGGTAGCAGCGACCAGAAAGGGTGAAATCTCATCTAGGGTTACATAAGTTCGCCGTCCAGCATTTGGGTCCAAGATTTCATAAATGAGATTACCATTACGATCGTATATGCGCGTGGTTTCAAATTGACTGGCACGAGCACGTAAATCATCCACACTGGGTAATCCCGAAGCAATGCGAAAATATTGCCATGTAAGAAAGGTCAAAACACCGATACCCAAAAACAAAATTACCGCCAAAGATACTATTACACCAATCATCAAACAAGGGAATTTTTTACCTTTTAGGCTATCAAACCATCGTGTTCCTGCAGGTGTTTTCTCTCCAGTAGGTATTTCTTTTTTAGACCTGTCTCTATCGCGAATTTCTTGGATCAGTTGAGAACTGTTTGATGTTTCGAGATTGTGTGTACTATTTGTTCTTTCCCACCTATGATCATCGTTTCTGGCATTTTCCTCTTTTTTTATTGATGATGAGGACGTAATTCCTTTATTTATCCCATTATTTTGACCAGAGTCAGAATTGTGATTTTTATGTTCCATGTTCTATATAGAGTACTCGTAAAATATTATTCGAATATACTAACTATTATTCCTTAATTTCTTCAACCTGATAAATCAACACATTTATTTTGTCTGTTTTCCAAAGATCCGGTGACGCACCCATTTTCATACACAAGTGGGATAGAAATTGCTCTTTATCTGGTAGTTTTTCCCATACTTGTGGCAAGAAAGTAGCTCGATTGAATCCATGTTTAAGTATGACTCCATCCACACCTGGTCTCAATTTATTTAAAAGATCCTGGGGAGATGAATACTCCAAAGGCTGATTTGGGGTCAATAATGAAATTTCAATTTTTATTTCATTGACCTCATCTAGTCTAACTGGGGGGAAACGATAATCTTGTACCGCAGCTGCTGCAGCATGTTCTTGTACATCTAATGCGATTGGCTGATACGCTTCTAGTGTACCTATGCAACCACGTAAATCACCAAAACGAGTGAGAGTGACAAAAGTTGCTCCTAGTTCACATAATGTAACAGGTAATTTAGACAATTCCAATTTCGGTAGTGGTTGTTTTTTTGCGGAAAACTCCACCGCTTGACGAGCAATAGACAATAATATTTTTCTATCAATTGAATCTAGCATTTTTATTATCAAAACTTGATAACATTTTTGAATTCTAAGGTGTTTTTATTACCTCAGTTATAATTTGATTTACTATCAAAGTTTGCATTATAGTATAAACTCAAAAATATTATCCTTTTATAAAATCGAGAAATGGGAGAATCATCCATTCCCAATCCACCAATCGAGGAAAATACCCCTCCCTCTATCTTAACTAAGCAACCCCAAAAGGAGGGAATGACGATAGCTCGAATGGTTCAGACAGTTATCAGTGTTGCAATTGTAATGGCAACACTATTTACCTTATGGAATCCATACCGCATATTTTCTACACAAACAACTATATTACCGTCACAAGCAAAGCAAACACGATCTGTTGAAACCATTCCAATTCGGATTGGAGTTCATATTGGACACTTTAAGCATAATGAAGGTTTCCAATGTCCTGATAGCATTCAAGAAGTAGATGTGAATTATGTAATTGCAAACAAAGTAAGTCTACTACTAGCAGCATCTGGTATCACGGTAGACATTCTTCAGGAATATGATTTAGCACTAATCAATTACAAAGCCGACGCCTTAGTTTCAATCCATACTCGCAGTTGTGTAGACCCATCCGCTGCCCAAAGTGGTTTTCTTATAAAAACTTCACTCTCCTCAACCGATGTTGAAAAAGCGAATATACTCGCAGCCTGTCTAGGTGAGCAATATCAAGCAAACACTGGGTTAGTGTTTCGGTATGAACCGATCAACGAACAAGACCCTGCAAGTCATGTGTTTGTAGATATCAATGCACAAACACCTGCTGTGTTGATTGAGACAGGTTCTCTAGCAGTAGACCGAGGCATCATTATTGATACCTCCGATCGCGCTGCAAGTGGTATCACAGCGGGCATTCTATGCTTCTTGAAGGCACAGCAATTAATTCAATGACATCCGGTGCCGAACAAAAAAGCATATCATATAAAGTATCAATAAACGACGCACACCAGGTGTTAAAATAGGAAAAAAAGAAGCCAGGTCTTGGGCTTATTTGTGCTATCAAACAAGACCCCTTGCAGAAAGAAGCATGGATGATTCTAGCAGCAATCAGCATCTCTAAAAAATCAGCGGTTTCCCTGAAAAAAGCGACGAAAATGCATTCTCAGAAAAATATTACGCACAATAGGACAAGCGGCCACGCTAAAAAAAGCAGTCAAATCAAAAAAACCCTAACAAAAAAGCAAAAGATAAAAGACAAGGCTAAATTTCTCCAAAAAAAAGGTATTCAAAGGGTTACCATTTTATTTCTTATACTAAGTTTTTTTGGAATTGTTGGACTATCATGGTTGGGAACAAAATTATTTTCTGGTAAGAGGGGTGAGGTGTATGCATATCAGCGTCCAGAAGGAGTGTTGGTTAAATCCCCTCTGATTCCAACGTTCACGCCTTTTTATACCCTTTCTCCTCTCCAATCATCAACTCCATCGTTCACACCAACTTCAACTTTCACCACCACTATGGATAGATCTTATATTAATTATTATGCCCATTCTTGGGATATACCTAGCCCTACAACAGATCATTATGATTTCTGGATTGAGGTAGATTTAAGCGATCAAATGTTATTTACATATTCAGGCAGTACCTTAACCCAATCCTATTCTGTTTCGACAGGAACAAGCAAGTACCCAACCATTACTGGAATATTTAAAATCTACGCCATGTATCCTTATTATTCCATGCGCGGACCGGGGTATTATTTACCAGATGTTCCGTATTCCATGTTTTTTTATAAAGGTTATAGTATTCATGGGACATACTGGCATAGAAACTTCGGAACTCCTATGAGCCATGGTTGTATAAATATGGATACGAACGCTGCAGCCTGGGTATATGAACATGCCCGCATCGGCACCAAAGTATTTGTGCATTACTAAATCATGATGAACAATCTGCAAAATCACTCAAGTTATAGATTCCATCGACGTGAATTTCTAAAAATGTCGCTGATGAGCCCCTTTATTATGTTTAACCTACCTAGGTGGAAAAACCCGGTGGGGATATTTACAAAATCAAATTCTTCAATATTAGGCCGAGTTCTAAAAGAAAAGATTTATGTCCATTCGGCACCCCGATTTACCTCTACACAAATTGATGAAAAGATATTCAATGATGTGCTTACTATTTCTCATTCTGTTCTGGGGGAAGAGAATGAATATCATCATCCTATTTGGTTTCAATTAACCAGTGGTGGATACATTCACAGTAGTGGAATTCAAGAGGTGAATGAAATATATAACCCTGTCATATATAAGATAAATCCGCGTGGTCAATTAGCAACAGTTACTGTGCCTTTCACCTATGCTTATGAAAATAATAAAATCAAAAAAAATTCCTCCAAGCTATTTTTTTACGGATCTAATCACTGGGTAGTTGGGGTTATCAATAGCGATCAAAATTCAACTTACTACCGAATTAAAGAAGACCGTTGGGGCAAAACTTTTCTAATCAATGCTACTCATCTACACCTATTTACGAATGACGAATTAAGTCCAATTTCAGCCAATATTGATTCAAAGGATAAATATATCGAAATTGACCTAAAAACACAGATCCTAAAAGCATATGAGGGAGAAAGCAATGTATTGATCTCATCCATCGCAACTGGTCTGAAAGAACCAGGCAAAGATTTTTCCACACCACCTGGCGATTACAAAATTAATCTAAAACGACCCTCAAGACATTTACCCCAACGATTTCCCATTAATGGTCAAACTATCGAATTATATGGTGTACCTTGGCTATGTAATTTCACAAATAATGGCATAGCAATTCATGGAGCTTATTGGCATAATGATTTTGGTTATCCTGTTAGTCATGGATGCATCAATGTGCCGATTCCTGTGGCGCGCTGGCTTTACCTTTGGTCACAGCCCATCGTCCCACCGCTCGAAAAGACATATTATTCAAACCATGGGACACGAATCCTAATACATTAAATTAATATTTTTTATAGAAAATATTAACATTCTACGCATATAAATAGGGTAATATATGAATTAATTAAGAAAAAATGTCGCGCAAAGCAGTATTTGAAGGTCTTGTTTTCACTGAGGATGATCAGCCAACAAGCGTTGCCTATGTTGGTGAAGAACCTTGTTATGTAGTCGATGATGCTGGTTTCTTACGCCATATACCTGCAGAACAAATCGATCGCCAGGTACTAAGTATAATGAAACAGCAGGTGGAAGAGCATGAAGATATAATTACAGATCAAACCGCAAAAATAACCGGACAAGAGGATATATTTAGTCGCGCAATGATCATGCAACAATTGAAAAATATTGATCAACAATTGGATACACTTATGCAGACTGGTCTACCAGAAGAAGGTCGAGCCTATTTAGGTATGTTGGGATTTAAGATCGTAATCGACGAACATGGAAATGTAATTCGAGTGGATCAACCATCTACTATAGATGATGATGAATAAGGATTATAACTAACTAAAATTTTATGAGTAAACAGAAATATGATGACCTCAGATAATATTCTGGATGTAGATGAAATCAACTTCGAATATGAAGTTGTGTCGTATTCAAAAAATTCACCAGTATTGGTGGATTTTTGGGCTGAATGGTGTCAGCCATGTAAAGTTTTAACTCCACTTTTAGAACGATTAGTAATTGAAACAGAAGGTACACTTCGATTAGCACGGGTGAATGTGGATAGAAATCCTAATCTGGCACAGATGTATTCTGTAAGAAGTATTCCCACCGTTAAGGCATTTTCTCAAGGACAAGTAGTAGCAGAGTTTGTTGGAGTTCAATCAGAAGAACGCTTACGTGAGTTTCTAAGCAAAATCATTCCCCCGAGTGCTGTAGACCTAGATATTGAAAAAGGTGAAAACCTGTTAAATCTAGGAAAGTGGCAAGAAGCACAAGCCATATTTTCACAGGTTTTAGAGGTAAAACCCGAATCACCGAAAGCACAGTTAGGATATGCTCGTGCGTTACTAGCACAGGGAAATGCAGTCCAAGCATTAGAAATCCTAAACGATTTCCCCGCAAGCCGTGAATATGCCAACGCAGAACGATTAAGACCTTATGCAAAAGCATTATTAGATTACCAAAAGAATCAATTACCACAAGATAACAATCTGGATGCCGCATTTAGGAATAGCATCCGCTTGGCGAGTCATAGCAATTTACCAGCCGCATTAGATGGTTTATTGGATATTCTTAGGCAGGATAAACACTATCGCGATGGTCTTGCAAGAGAAATCGTTATCAGCCTGCTTGAAATTTTAGGCAATGATGTTCCTATGAGCCGACAATATCGAGCTGAACTTACCTCGATTCTTTTCTAGTTTATTTCAATCGGGGAATAAATATCTTTTACCTTGGTGGCGGTTAATAATCTCGGGATTAGCGTTTGGTAAATATATTTAGACTTTCAATGTGATATGTCTGGGGAAACATATCAATTAAATAAGATTCCCGATAATCATAACCAGCTTGGCAAAGCTTTGTCGCATTGTCTGCCAAGGTCGCCGGGTCACAAGATACATAGATAATTTTATGGGGGTCACACTTAATCAATCCTCTTAATGCTTTGGGGGCTAACCCAGCACGGGGTGGATCCAGAATCACCACATCGGGATGGAAATCAAGATATGGCAGGATATCCTCTGCTTTACCATTATAAAGGTCTACATGATCAAAAGCGTCAAGGTTGTGTGCATAATCCTTACAAGCAACTGAAGATAATTCGATACCTACAAGATGTTTACATAATGGTGCGATAAATAATGAAAATAGCCCAACCCCACAATATACATCCATCACATTCATATCAGGCTGGATCTCGATGACATCAAGCATAATCTTTATCATTTCTTCGGTGATATGATGATTCACCTGAAAGAACGAACCCACCGAAACATGAAAATTATTCCCTAATACGTTTATGGTACGAAAATTGTTTCCTGAAAGGATAATTATGTCTTTTGGATTGTTATACACAGCTGAGACTGGTAAATCTGTTTCAAAATAGGGTGGTATTGGATTTTCTGAAAAAAAGACAAGCAAAAGTTCATCTTCTTTTCCAGCAAGGATTTCTAGTGAATCAATTTTGATATTATTACTAAGATCAATTCTTGGCCAGATGTCATTCAAATTATCTTCAGGTAAGTGGCACTGCTGAATCTCAAATAGTGAGTGGGAACGTGCCTGGTTAAAACATAATTTCCCTCTTGAATTCACATGAAATTCTATAGAATTGCGATAGCACCATTCTTTCTTGGATTCCACAATGATTATTGACGGTAATGGATCTATCTTTCCAATTCTTTGCAATTGTTCTTTAAAAATCATAGATTTATATACCAGCTGGTCCTGGTAAGGTATATGTTGATAATGACACCCCCCACACGTACCATAATGCAAACAACTAGGTGAAATCCTAAGCGGAGAAGGCTGTAAAATTTCAATTAGATTTGCACGTACAAAGTGAGGCCTTTTTTCTGCTACCTCGGCTATCACAATTTCACCCGGTAGTGTGAATGGAATAAAAATAATCTGTCCATTAGGCAGTTGACCCTTCCCTGCACCACCATACACCAGTGAATCAATCGTGACTTTAATTCTTTCTAGAGCCATATGTATTAAATAAACCTAATATAAACATAGATGGTTTAATGTGTGTTTATAAATATCTAATACGCAAGATTCAAAAAATTTATTCCGAACAAATCATTTTTATGTCTTGTACAAGTGATTTTTTTTAATTCGAATAAGCATGATTATAACTAGGGGGAAATAACCGATTAATAAAATAAGAGCGGAGAGGGTGGGATTCGAACCCACGGTACCTTACGGTACACACGCTCTCCAAGCGTGCGCGCTAAGCCAGACTACGCGACCTCTCCAATGATTTAATTAAAAAAATTATAACATACGCAAATAATCTGAGTTTAATTCATATTTCACATATAATTACACAGTACTTTATCAGGTTAAAGAAAATATGACGGCATTAGAAATACATACTATGACTGATGGGGATTACCCCGAAATTATCCAGCTCTGGAAAAGCTCGCCCGGGATTGGTTTGAGCGACGCTGACAGTCAACCTAATATTGCGAAATTTCTCATTCAGAATCCTGAACTTTCTTTTATCGCACGTGTAGATGGTGTTCTGGCTGGTGCCGTGCTCTGCGGAACTGATGGGCGCCGTGGTTATCTCTATCACCTAGCAGTATCTACCGCCTATCGCAGATTAGGAATTGGAAAAAAATTAGTACAAAAAGTATTAAATGCATTAAGGGAGAGAAACATTGAAAAATGCCATATCTTCGTCATTGCTGATAATGAAGAAGGCGAGAAGTTTTGGAAACGAATTGGCTGGCAAAAACGTGATGATATTTTTGTCATGTCATTTAACTTAATGGGCTGATTTATTACTCTCTCAAAAGTTACTAATAATAAATACCACACTACAATGCCTCCTTTATTTAGATTTATTTTTAAACGCATTTTCATTGCTCTTATTACCTTGATTATTCTAACCATTGTGCTCTACGGAACTATTGCGATTACGCCCATAGAAATGCGTGTAGCATTATATATGCCCCAAAATATTAACCTTCAAGTTCTTTTCAATAATCCTCAAGCGCTGGAAAATTTAAAGCAGCGAATCATTAAAGAATATCATCTTAATGATCCTTTTCCAATTCAGTATATGATTTGGATAAAAAATTTCTTTACCAAAAATTGGGGTTACAGCCCCTCTTTGAAACAGGAAGTTCTTCCAGCACTATTGCGACGAGCCCCCGCCACAGCCGAACTTGCTATTTATTCTCTTTTGCTATTAATCCCTTTAAGCTTAGCATCTGGAATTGCTGCTGCAGTGCATAAAGATAAAGCTGTCGATTATGTGGTACGCCTTTTTACTTTAGGCTTCATGTTTATCCCCCTCTTTATATTGGCCCTTCTTCTACTCGCGATTTTTTATGTTTCATTAAAATGGTTCTCTCTGGGTGGTATGAACCCTGATCTCTTTTCTATTGGTACCTCAATACATTCATACACGGGTTTAATAACAATAGATACATTACTAAATCAAAGATTCGATCTTTTTTTCAAAGCATTACAACATTTAACTCTACCAGTGGTTACATTAGTCTTTTCCCAATGGGCATTATTAACGCGAGTAACTCGTACTGCATTGATTGAAGAATTAAAAAAAAACTATATTCTATCAGCCAAAGCTAAGGGGGCTTCCAGTCATATGATTTTATGGAATCATGCATTAAAAAATGCATTAGGAGTCTTTTTATCCAACACTGCCTTATCTGCTGCATCATTTGTTACAGGGGTATTTATTGTCGAAAGGATTTACCTCTGGCCTGGAGTTTCTGATATGGCATTGCGTAGTGGATCTTACCAACCAGATGCTCCTGCTGTAATGGGTTTCACTGTCTACAGTGTAATAGTTGTCTTATTGATTATGTTGGTTATGGATATACTACAAGTGATTCTCAATCCTTATATCAGTCGAGATGTTCTTGAGTATTCAAATGCGAAATAATCCCCTAACTCGTTGGCAAACGCTACTTGTGCTGCTATTTCTTTCTCTGATTATTTTTACTGCTTTATTCGCCGATGCAATAGCCCCACTCAATTCCGGAGAAAGTAATGGATTTCGCATTGTCGGTAATCCATTGAATGTCGTACCACAACCCCCAAGTAGTAGAGCCCTGCTTGGAACAGCTCCAGGTCAAATTGATATATTTACTTCTTTAATTCACGGGACAAGAAATGCACTACTTTTTGGTATCGGAACAACCTTTTTTACAGCAAGTATAGGAATCATAATCGGTTCAATCAGCGCACTCACAGGGGGATGGATTGATCAATTAAGCATGAGAATCACTGATGCATTTTTATGTATTCCGATCATTGCAGGAATTGCATTTTTTGACCAGGTCTTAACCCTGATAAAAATGAGTGTGATTGGAAATGCTGATTGGTACATGCTCTCTCCCATTGCTGCACCAACTTCTCCATTTATCAGTGAGGCACAAGCATTACTTTTAAATCTAAATCCTGTCATGTTGGCTTTAATCATCTTCTGTTGGATGTCTTATGCCCGTGTACTCAATTTGCAGGTCCTGCAAGTAAAACAATTAGAATACATCACTGCAGCTCGAGCTATAGGCCTAAAACCCTTGCGCATACTTCGTCTTCATATATTACCAAACTGCATTGCACCCATTATTGTTTTGGTTGCAAAAGATATCGGCCAGATGGTAATCCTTCAGGCTACATTTACCTTCATTGGTTTCTCCGGAAATTCTGCCTGGGCAAATGTCCTGGTAGAATCGCGAAATTGGGTAATTGGAGCAGGTGGAAATCCTTTTGTCTACTGGTGGACATATTTACCAATAACTTTGGCAATCATTTTTTTTGGTATTACCTGGAACTTGCTTGGAGATGAATTGAATAACTATTTAGATCCAAAGAAATGGACGTAGAATTTGAATACACAGAATAATATTTATAAAATGGATGCAGAAATATCCCAAGAGCCACAAAAATTTCGTGCTAAGCTGGGTGCACTTTTTGGTGGTATATCAGGCCTGGTCTTTTCATTATCGGCCTGGGGATTTGACGGCTATATTCTGGCTAATTCTCATGGTGTCTTACCTTGGTTGAAATTTGTCATTGGATCAACCTGTGTTATTCTCGTTTATTTTTTTTGTGGTTACTACTCAGCCAAGCGTGGGAATTTTCTCACCACAATATTATTGCTCGTTATCGCAGCACTCATCTCATCCTGGTTAGCTGCCCATCTACCCTATGAAGGCATGAATGCAGGAATCCAGCTTTTTTATCCCACATTACCCAAACTTGTGCTCTACACATTTCATGATGCTGCTCAAATTCGCTTCATACTTACCGCTGGAATCTTATCTATTATTGCGATAATCTCAAGTTTGTTCTTTGATAATCTAATCAATCAAGCCTATGCTGCTGCATCCAGGGTGGGTATGATGATCCCTCTTATTATCTTTTCAATATTTTTAATCACAATGGGGTTGATTAGTGATTATTTCAACAATCGCCCATTCAGTCAACCCATGGCACAGATAAATTCTTTCATTCAGAAAGCACAAGCTATGCAACGAGGTGAAATGACAATTAATCCAGAAGAACACACTTGGGCAAATACCTTTCTACGGCTAGACATTAATCTTAATGTACCATACCGCATTGTCACCGGTGAGATTGATCCTGCTTTTTCAGCCGCACAGGTTCTTGTCCAATTTTCTGACCAATGGTATGAGTGTATGGTGATCCTCGATCAGCCTTTTTTCTGCAAACCCTATGAGTCAGAGTAGAGTAGTTTTTTCTTTTGAGTTTTAATTAATAAATGGTTATAATAGATGTATACTGGGCGGTTAGCTCAGTTGGTTAGAGCGTTGCGTTGACATCGCAAAGGTCGTAGGTTCGAGTCCTATACCGCCCATAATAAAATTGAATATTAATTGCGAAGACCAGGACGAGTAACTGTCAAGTCGACAACAGAAAAGAGAGCAATTATCTGAGAGCTCCTCATGTAAAGTGGACAGCCAAAACCACCTGCGAGCACGATCCTAAATGGTGTAATACCATATGGTGAGCGACTGACCCCGTTAGAGGTCACTCAGAGATGATCAGTTTTTTGATCAAACTGGGTGGAACCGCGTGAGCCCCGCTCCCGCCCCAGACGGTGCGGGACTTTCTTTTAAAGAAGGAGGCAAAATGGCCGACAAAATTAAAGAAAAATATGAAGATTCACATCTATATCGCATACGTCATTCCTGCGCGCACGTGATGGCACAAGCAGTTCTGGAGGCTTTTCCCGAAGCACAAATTGCCATCGGTCCTGCAATTAGCGAGGGTTTCTATTATGATTTTGACCTTCCCAGACCACTTACACCCCAAGATCTGGAAGGTATTGAAAAACGGATGCGCGAAATCATTCAAGGGAATTTTCCTTTTCAACGACGGGTAATCACAGTGGAAGAAGGTCGGAAAATTTTTAAAGATCAGGTGTTCAAGTTAGAATTGATTAATGATTTACAAAAAGGGGGTATGGATGAGCACGGTAATCCTATTCAGGGTCCTATAGAACTATCAGTATATTCACATGATAAATTCACCGATCTGTGTCGCGGACCTCACGTTGAAAACACCAACGAGATTAACCCATATGCAATAAAACTGCTCAGCGTAGCAGGTGCTTACTGGCGAGGTGATGAGCGTCGACCTATGTTGCAGCGCATTTACGGTACCGCTTTTGAAAAACCATCTGAACTGGAAGCCTACTTGAAACTTCTCGAGGAGGCTAAAAAACGTGACCACCGCCGCCTGGGCAGAGAGCTAGATTTGTTCAGTACAGTGGATGAAGTTGGCGCAGGCTTGATCCTTTGGCATCCAAATGGCGCACGTATCCGCAAAATTATAGAGGATTTCTGGCGCGAAGAACATGATAAAGCTGGATATGAATTTGTCTACACGCCACATATTGGAAAAGCCAGTTTATGGGAGAAAAGTGGTCACCTTGATTACTATCAAGAGAACATGTATTCACCTTTAGACATTGAAGGGCAGCAATATTATCTTAAACCTATGAATTGTCCATTCCATATACATATCTATAAAAGCAAGGTGCGTTCTTACCGGGAATTACCACTACGTTTTGCTGAAATGGGAACAGTTTATCGTTATGAGCGTAGCGGCGTACTGCATGGGCTTTTACGAGTTCGTGGGTTTACTCAGGATGATGCCCACCACTTTGTCGCTCCAGAAAAAATGCCAGATGAAATATCCTTCGTCCTTAACTTCAGCATGCACATATTACATGCTTTTGGTTTTAAAGAAATCAAAGCTTATCTCAGCACACGTCCCGCGGAAAAAGCAGTAGGAGAACCTGAACGCTGGCAAGCCGCGGAATCCGCATTGCGCACCTCACTGGAACGTGCAGAATTGGACTTTGAAGTGGATGAAGGTGGCGGGGCTTTTTATGGCCCCAAGATCGATCTAAAAGTCAATGATGCTATCGGACGCGAGTGGCAGCTCTCTACGATCCAATTCGACTTCAACAATCCTGAACGCTTTGATATGACTTATGCTGCGGAAGATGGACAAATTCATAGACCATATATGATCCATCGTGCCCTAATGGGCAGCTTGGAACGATTTTTTGGAGTATTGATAGAACATTTTGGAGGTGCGTTCCCTGTGTGGCTTTCACCCCTACAGGTGATAATCATTCCGATTGCCGATCGACACTTAGAGTATGCTAACAACGTACGAGACGAGCTCAAAGCAAGAGGATTGCGCGTGCAGGTAGATGAGCGTCCTGAACGTATGAATGCCAAGATTCGGGATGCGCAAAATCAGAAAATCCCGTATATGCTAGTGGTTGGTGATAAAGAAATTGAGAATCAACGGGTTGCTTTGCGACTTCGCAGTGGTGAGAATCCAGGACCTATATCCTTGAGTGATTTCATTCAGCGAGCAGAGAATGAAATCAATGAGAAAAATTGAACAAGAGAATTATCCAACGGAACACAGGCTCATCAGATAAATGATCTGCCTAAAGTCAACAATCATTGGAAGAAAAATAAGGCAACTCATCTCAAAAAACAATCTTGCCGGGAAAGTATTGGCTACTTTCTCGCATAGCATCTATCTCAATGCCAATAACAATATCATCTTTTGGATAGGCGATGAGACTGTTCCCATGCATCAAAGGTGCATCCAGCTTTCAGAGACAGATTTTCAATCAATTCCTATAATTGAAAAGCAACCATTTTCCTTTAATCCCTTCTATTTGCAATTAAGTCAAAATATTTCCATAGATATTTCCATGTCACGAACATGGATACCATCTTTACTCGATTCACGGTCATTGGTCCCTTTTTCTGAACTTGATCATAGATTCAATATCATGTATGAAATTTTTTCATCCCATTCTCCCCAAAAAGGGTTAAGTCCAATACTTCCTCTCTTCTTGGATAAATATCAACACCAAGATTCACTTGATGTGGGGTATCCATTGGATACATCTGTCAAAATAACAATTCCGATCATCAAAGAAATCCTAATAACTGCGAATAACAACAAGAGAAATTTCCTATCCCATGCAAAGGAACTTATTGGACTAGGGTCAGGGCTTACTCCTTCTGGTGATGATTTTCTGGGCGGATTTTGCTTCGTTTTGTTTAAATTACATAAGTTATTCCCCTATAAAATCCCCTTAATAAATTTTAAAAAAGAGTTAGCTAAAATAATTCCAAAACGAACAAATTTAATTAGTGCTACTATATTAAATGATTTAATCCAAGGAGAAGGAGTTGAACCCTTGCATGATCTTTTTAATGAATTGCTATCCTCAAACTCAGATCTAGGAATCAAACCATACATAGAAAAGATATTACAAATAGGCAGTTCTACTGGTTGGGATCTACTAACCGGATTTATTGCAGGACTGTATTCACTTACAAAGACATACTCTCAAAAGAGAGGGAATTAATCAAATAATTTAGCAATTACAAATTTACGTTATTGATATAAGATACAAGTACGTGTCAAGTAAAATGTAAATGTTACAGAAAGCCATTCATTCAATCATTTGATAATGTTACTAAAGCGTCCTCTCCTTTCCTGATGGGATTGCTTAAGGTCAAATAGATGTTTTGGTTTTTCATCTTTCTTTTCAGCATGCGCAAGATCATACAATTGATGGATTAAGATTTCAATTTCTTCCCGTAGTTTCGGGAAATTGGAGGAAGTGCGGAGTTGCTGTAAGTGCGCTTGCTGGTCTTTTGAAAGCGCGTGTGTTTCTAGAAGGTGATGCAGAGGTGGACGTACCTAATCAAAGACACGCCACAGGCGTTTGTGGTGGTATTCATCCTCCACCAGACGCATAACAGGTTGAAAGAAGTTATGATACAGCCCACAGCTTATCATACAGCGGGTTTAATAGATTAGTCTCTTCCACAGTATCCAAACGCAGGTAACCCACATAGGCACGCACCAGGCTGTGGTTATTCTCCTCTACAAAGCGGTTATCGTTCTTTTTATAGGCTCTGCTGTGAGATAGTTTTATGCCCGTCACTTTATTCTTCCAAAACCGCAGCAGATAATCATAGAGAAACTCACTGCCATTTTCGAAATGAACTTCCTATGCCTCAAAGGGCAAGCGGTCGAATATGACTTCAAAACCATCCTTCACCACACAATAACTGCGTCCCAGCACGGCCATGCATCCACTACAACCGGTGGCTACATCCGCTACCTGAATCGTATGTACATGTTGACCGCCAGAGTGCTCTTAGCTGTGATGCACCGTGTCCACCTCCATGTGTCCAGGTTGTATATCCTCCCAGCTGATTCGTTTCACGCTGATCTGCTTGCGTAGACTAGAAGTACACCGCTTATGGGAACCTTGCTGATAGGCAAGACGTTCTCGCCTGACTTCCACTTTCATGAACATGCGCTGAATGGTGGCAACACTCATGCACTCCTTCTTCCTTCGCACCACAGGTGTAATACACAGCTCCCATGATGCATCAACTCACTCGCCATCCACCCTAAGTTGCTTTTCGACCTTTCCGCACATGGGAAATCCAGACTGCGCGCAATCACGCGCAAAGCATCCTCTACTTCCACACCGTATACTTTTCCCCTATTGAGGTGTTTGCAGTGTAATTCCGTCACCGCTTCCATTTCATCCAAAAGTCGCCCCTTTTCCACTTTGTCCACCTTCCAGGACCTGAATCGGATCTTGTGTAGATATTTTCTTAATTCATCTAAAGCCATTCTCTCTGTGTAGGACATGATTCACCCAGTAACATTTTCATTTGAGTGAACTATATCCTTTCGGTAACATTCTAAATGAGTGAATGCGAGGTATTGAAAAATAAACTGAAAATTTATATAATATTTTTTCTTTACTATCATTTGATAAAATGTAATAATTCTTGAGCTAGTAAAATAACAACCAAACGATTTAGGTTTTTTAACTTTTTACTTACAATTTATGGTAATATCTTATCTAATATCAAAAAAACGAGGAGAACACTGACATTAGCACTACTGAAGTCCGAGTAAATCAAGAGATCAAAACGCCGACGGTACGATTAATAAATCATAATGGGGAAAATGTAGGAGTCGTACCAATTGAAAAAGCCCTTCAGATTGCACGCGATGCTGAATTGGATTTAATTGAAATTGCCCCTGAAGCCAATCCTCCTGTATGTAAAATCCTTGATCTGGGAAAATATTTATTTGAGAAGAATAAAAAGGAGCGTCAAGCCCGCAAATCACAGACCAAGATTGAAATTAAGGAAATTCAGTTGCGTCCCAAAACAAATATCCATCACCGTAATATTAAAGTAAATATGGCGCGTAAATGGTTGGAAAAAAACATGAAGGTGAGAGCAACGATCCGTTTCCGCGGACGTGAGGCTTCCTATCCAGAGTTAGCCCTGGAGGATTTACGTGAAATTGCCGAAATGCTTAAGGATTTATCAATGATTGAACAACCACCCGCCATAGAAGGTCGCAACATGAGCATGGTCCTAGCACCCATGAAACCTGGAAAAAAAACCTTACCAGTCCAGAAAGCTTCCAGAGATGACCAAGCTGACAATCCACCCGATTCTGTTACTGAATTGAAAAAATAAACAAAATTTTCATAAAATTTTCTCTGTTATTAACTCCCCTGGCTCTCAAAAAATCTATATATCGGTAATTATCTGGTATAATCTGCCGTCGCATTTTATAAGGATTTGATTTAAGGAGCTTGACTGTGCCACGTAAAGAAAAAGATGGTAAATTGAAATTAAAAACACATAAGGCAACCTCTAAGCGATTCCGCATAACAGGTTCGGGTAAATTGGTGAGGACCAAAGGTGGTAAAAGCCATCTTCGTCGTCGCACACCTAAACGTACCAAAGCTCTTTTTACTGAAATGATACCGGTGGAAGGCAAGAAGATACGAAAACGTGTAAAGCACCTGGTACCAAAACTCGATAAGGATAGTTAAACCTTCAACAGACTAGATTTGTTGTGAACGGTACGGCAACTGATCAGATAAATAGAACACAACAATGATTAAGGAGTAATCAATGACCCGTGTAAAAGGTGGACCAAGAACTCATTTACGACATAAAAAGATCCTACAGATGGCTAAAGGAGCATTTGGTTCACGTCATTCCATTTTTCGACGTGCAAATGAGACTATGTTAAAAGCAATGTGGTATGCATTTCGTGACAGGCGCAACCGCAAACGGGATTTGCGCCAATTGTGGATCTCACGAATCAATGCTGCCGCCCGGGTAAATGGCATTTCCTACAGCCAGCTAACTTATGGCTTGAGGAAAAGTTCAATCCATCTAAATAGAAAAACTCTTGCAGATCTGGCAGTAAATGATCCGCAAACCTTTAGCGCTGTAGTCGACAAAGCCAAAACAGCTATTTAATTAACATTTTTACTTTCAGAATTACGGGATGATATCAGGTCATCCCGTTTTTTTTAATCATTATTCCATTACAATATGAAATTAATTAATATGGATAAATTTCATACTAACAGTTACCAATTCCCTTCCGGACAAACATTACAAATTGTTCAGGATGACATCACGAATGAAAAAGTGGATGCGATTGTTAATGCAGCCAATGCTCATCTCATGCATGGTGGTGGTGTGGCAGCAGCGATTGTTAGAAAAGGTGGAGAATCCATTCAAAAGGAGAGTGACGAATGGGTAAGGAAACATGGTGTAGCCAGTCATGAAAAACCAGCTCTTACCCATGCTGGTAGGTTACCCTGTAAGTATGTGATTCACGCAGTAGGACCAGTCTGGGGTGAAGGTGATGAGGATCGTAAACTTAAGACAGCCATTTTAAGCAGCCTCCGACTAGCAGAAGAATTAGAACTAAACTCAATGTCTTTCCCGGCCATTTCAACTGGGATTTTCAATTTTCCCAAGGAACGTGCTGCTTCTTTGTTCATGCAAACGATCAAAGATTTTTTTCACCAGAATCCCCACTCATGCTTAAAATTAATCCGCTTCACCATAATCGATTCACCAACCTTTGAAATTTTCTTAGAAGCCTTTAACCAATTTTTCCCATCTTCATGATCACTTCCATACACAATCCAAAAATTAAGCTAATACAGGACTTAATCAAAAGCCGTAAAGTACGTGAGGAATCAGGTTTATTTGTGGTAGAAGGAGTACGTCTTTCCGAAGAAACCATCCGCCATGGTCAAAAACCTGAACTGATCCTGTGGAGTGAGCAGCTCTCACCTCGCGGTCGGGATCTCATTATGAAAATGATCGATCAAAATGTAACAGTTGAGGAGATACCCAACAACTTGATGCAGAGGATATCGAATACTGAAATTTCACAGGGAATCCTCCTATTGATGCCAGCCAAACCATTGGCTATTCCAAAAGAAGTGAATTTATTGCTGGCATTGGATAGCATACGTGATCCGGGCAACCTGGGTACCATCCTACGCACTTCAGCTTCATTCGGTGTTCAGGGAATAATGCTTTTGGGAAACTGTACTGACCCATTTGCACCCAAAGTGGTACGAGCAGCTATGGGCGCACACTTTTATCTCCCCATAATGGTGACATCATATCTTGATTTTCAAAACTTTTGCCAGCATATCCAACTACCTCCACTTCAAATCATCCTGGCTGATGTGCATGGTAACACACCCTGTTGGCAGGCAGACTTTAAGGTACCTTTAGCATTGGTCATTGGTGGAGAAGCTGAAGGCATCAGTGAAGAATTGGTCAAGATCGCTGACTGCCGCGTCATCATCCCCATGCCCGGTGGGATTGAATCACTTAATGCAGCCATGGCAACCAGCATTCTCCTTTATGAAATTATTCGTCAGAGGCAAGAATGAAAATACGTTCCATTACCTGTTTTGGTCATCCTCAAGACTTTAATAAAAGACATACATTGCATAAGTTAGGGTCACTAATTGATGATGCCAGAAATAGATTCAAGCAGAAAGGTTTTGAAGTTCAATCGACTCGCTTGGCAACAGTATCATTCTCCGAGTTCCTGCCCAGTGAAAAACAAACCTCCTGGCCTCAAATAGCAAACGAACTTGAAAGTCAAAGCAAACAAACCGGCTTTGATTATCTTTCATTGGGAAATACACCTAACGACAAAGCAGAACTCATCCATCAAATTCCACCCATGCTGGCAACCACAAAGGATTGTTTTTTTGGCATGACCATCGCCGATAAAAAATGTGGCGTTTCCTTACCAGCCATCCATGCAGCAGCTCAAGTCATCTGTGAAGCCTCTAAGATGGAAAAAGATGGCTTTGCCAATCGGCGCCTAGCTGCTTTGGCAAACGTGCCACCATTTACACCCTTCTTCCCAGCCGCTTATTCCTGTGGGAAAAAGCCCGCATTTTCTATCGCATTACAAACAGCTGATGATTTCCTTAATACCTTAAACCAAGCAAAATCATTGCAACAGGCCAGGCAGGATTTATTGGATTACTTAAACCACAAAGCAGAGCAGATGGCAGAAATTACCTCAACTTTATCAATTGAGTATGCTGTAGATTTCAGAGGATTTGATTTTTCTACTGCGCCTTATCCACAAGACTGGTGCTCTATTGGCAAAGCCCTAGAAAGCATGGGTACACCCACTGCGGGATCAGCAGGCACATTGGCTGCTGCTGCTTTTATTGCTGATATCTTGAACCATGGGCAATGGCAAAAAGCTGGTTTTAACGGCATTATGCTCCCGGTTTTGGAGGATACCTATCTGGCAGCAAGATCTGCTGACAACCAAATGGGTATTTATGATTTGTTGATGTATTCCGCTGTTTGCGGCACAGGTTTGGATACTATTCCTTTACCAGGCAATATTACTCCTCAAGAGATAGCACCATTGTTATTAGATGTGGCTGTATTATCATTGCGTTTAAATAAACCCCTCACTGCCCGTCTGATGCCCATTCCTGGTAAAAAAGCGGGAGACCTGATTAAATTTAAATCTGAATTTTTCGCTGACGGGCGTGTGCTCAATTATCGTAATCAACCGTTAAGTGGATTGTGGTTGCAAAATACATCTTTCCCCCTAAAATCTCATCTGGATTAACCTAATTAATTTATGGGAGAAGTATTTCAATCGTAGATTCCGCCCTACGTTCCTGCAACCAATTCATGACCGCCTGACGCTGCAGGAATAATCTGGTATCAGGGGTGAGCGTATGCTGAGCATCGCGTTCTATGAGTAATAGAAAATGATAACCAACCTCACTTTGGATCATCTCACTTACCTGACCTGGCTGCAGGTTAAAAGCAGCTCCATCCACTGCAGGCTGTAACAGATAGCCCCGAGGAAACCAGCCCAAATCACCATGCGTTAGTGGGTCATATTGAGCTGCAACCAAGTTGAAATCTACCCCATTTTGTAATTGTCTTTGTATTTGCTGGGCTTCTTCAATTGTAGATACTCGAATCTGCTTCACATGGACCTGATCAGCAGTATTGCCCACAGTTGCAGCAATTTGGTCCCGCATCCAAGCTGCCACTAACGAACGGCGGAGAGCCAATTTAAAACTTGACTCATCAAATGCGTTATTTCTCAACCATTCCTGAAATTTTTCCTGACCCCCAGTTTGATTAATTAGGTCATTCAACTTCTGTTCTAATTCAGAATCCTCAATAACATATCCTTGTAATGAACCAGCTTGAGCCAGAAGTACCTGCATGATCAATTCATTCAACACCTTCTCACGCTGTGTAGTTGGATCACTAGTGATACCCTGTGCTAACTCGTATGCTTGGTATCTTGATAATTCAGATTCATACTCCGCTAGTGTTATTCCTTCACCGTTAACGCGCAATGCCAGAGGTGGCTCAGTTGGTGTAGGTATAGCAGTAAATGTTGGGGTTTGTTGATCCAGAGTAGAACAACCTGAAATTAACAATACTAGTAATGAAATTATGTAATAGCGACTATGATTCATGGTTGAAATCGGGGTCATTATATCGTTAATTATTTTTCAAATAAAAAGGGCTGCCATCTCGACAGCCCTTGATTTGACAAAACACTACACTTTTAATACTCGGGAGGCATAGGAGGAGCCGGTTTCTCTTTCTCTGGAATTTCTGTAATCAGTGCCTCAGTGGTAAGAATCATGGCTGCGATCGAGGTGGCATTTTCAAGAGCACCGCGCGTCACCTTGGCGGGATCAATCACTCCACCTTTCACCATATCAACATATTTCTCCAACAAGACATCAAATCCTATCTTCTGATTCTTTTCTTTTTCCTGAGCCTGGCGCACATTTTCTACAATTACAGAACCATCAAAACCTGCATTTTCTGCAATGCGCCTCATGGGCATTTCAAGAGCTGAACGGACAATATTCACACCGGTGCGGGCATCATCGCTATCTACCTTCAAATCTTTTAATGCATCCATCGCATTGATCAATGCCACACCACCGCCCGGAACGATACCTTCTTCCACTGCAGCTCTAGTAGCAGAAAGAGCATCTTCTACACGGTGCTTCTTTTCCTTCATCTCAGTTTCTGTTGCAGCACCTACACGGATAATGGCAACTCCACCTGAGAGCTTGGCTAGTCTTTCCTGTAATTTCTCTTTGTCATAATCGCTGGTAGTTTTTTCAATCTCCACGCGGATTTGTTCGATGCGGCCTTTGATGGCACTAGCATCACCCTTACCACCGATGATGGTGGTATTGTCTTTATCCGCAGTGACTTTTTCCGCCTTGCCAAGATCAGCCGGGGTGGTCGTATCTAGCTTGCGACCGGTTTCCTCAGAAATTAACTGTGCACCGGTAAGAATGGCAATATCCTGCAGCATGGCTTTGCGACGATCCCCAAAACCAGGGGCTTTTACCGCTAACACATTTAGCATGCCGCGTAGTTTATTCAAAACCAAGGTTGCTAATGCCTCACCATCAACATCTTCGGCAATAATCACCAGGTCACGTTTGCCCACTTGCACTAGCTTTTCCAGCAGTGGTAACAAATCTTGAGCTGCAGATATCTTTTTATCATAGACCAGAATTTGCGGTTCATTGATCACCGATTCCATATGCTCCGCATCGGTGATGAAATAGGGGGAGATGTAACCACGGTCAAACTGCATACCTTCCACATATTCCTGTTCGAACTCCAGACCTTTCGATTCCTCTACAGTAATAACTCCATCTTTGCCCACTTTATCCATCACTTCCGCAATCAAATCACCAATTTGCCGATCCTGGGCTGAAATGGTCGCCACATTAGCAATTTCTTCCTTGGTGTTGATCTCAATAGCTTGTTTTTTAATGGAATCAGCAACTGCCTTGGAAGCAACTTCAATCCCTCGTTTGAGCAGCATTGGGTTGGAACCAGCTGCCAGTGTTTTCAATCCCTCAGTCACCATCGCATGTGCCAATACCGTTGAAGTGGTGGTTCCATCACCGGCGATATCATTGGTTTTAGTCGCAGCTTCTTTCAATAACTGCGCGCCCATATTTTCAAAGGGATCTTCCAGTTCAATTTCCTTCGCCACAGTTACACCATCGTGCGTGATGGTTGGGGATCCAAATTTTCGATCAATGGTGACATTGCGTCCCTTGGGACCCAGGGTTGTGGCAACCGCTTCTGCCAGGACATCAATGCCCTTGCGCAGCATCCTGCGCGCTTCTTCTCCGAAAACTAATTGTTTCGCTGCCATAATTTCACTCCTTCAAATTATTAAATGTGACTATTCAACAATAGCCAATAAATCGGACTCTTTCATAATCAGGTATTTCTCTGAATCAATCTTGATTTCTGTACCTGAATACTTGGCGAATAAAACCACATCGCCTACCTTGACATCCATGGGGATGCGCTTGCCTTCCTCGTCACGTTCACCAGGACCGACGGAAAGGATTTTCCCTTTCTGGGGTTTTTCTTTGGCCGTTTCGGGCAGGACGAGACCACTGGGAGTGACATCTTCCTGCTCAATAGGTTGAACAACCACACGACCGCCTAACGGTTTGAGATTTAGTGCCATACAATCCTCCAACAATGAATTTTTGTCTTGCAGAATTTAGCACTCTTACCCGCAGAGTGCTAAACCAAGTCAATATTAATCAGCTTTTTATTTGAAGTCAAGGGGAAAAAATAAATTCTTATACAATATTAATATAAAGAAATAGTAGGTTTATGAATAGCCATAACCTCTGCAAATAGCTTCGTTTTCCTCTACAATCCCCATCACAGTCTCATCCGATGAAAATCCCCGACGCAATTCTTTTAATATCTCCATAGCTTCCAAACAATACCCATTGCTTTCGCGATGCATACCAGCCAGCACAGAAGCATAAGTGAAATAATACACAACGGTATTAGCTGTCAGCGGCATACCCTGGATAGAAACCATCGGTTCTGTAGCAGGATCACACTGGCGCACATCACATGCCTCTTGGGCATTGCAACCCTGCAACCCGCATCTGAAAGCTGGGATAGCGCCTTCATAATTGCGAGCCTTGTGATAAATAATGCCTAATTGTGCATATACATCCGGATTTTCTGGGTCTAAGCGCAAGCCTTTGCGTGCATTCAAACCTGCCGAGAAAAACTGACCTGTTTGTACGTAAGTATTAGCAATAGACAGATAAGGGATGGGATCTTGGACTCCTAGCTGCTCATTGATAACAGCTGCTTTAGCAAAATATTCCAATGCCAGGTCATATTGCCGCAATTTGCGATAGTTTGCCCCAATGGACATATATAAAAAGGTCAGGTTGGGGTTAATTTCCACAGCGCGTAAATATTCAGTAACTGCTTCAGAATAATTCCCAAGGCTCTCCTGGACATATCCATTTATTCGGTGAACATCCATCAGGCTGGGATCACGTTGAACAGCCTGTTCAATATTTTGGTCTGCCTGCAGCCTTTTTTGCTGGTCAACCAGCACCTCAGCATAGTACGCCAGGGCAAGTGTGTTCTGATTATCGATTTGGATGGCTTTTACTGCCGCCTGCTCTGCCTGGGTTAACAATGACTGCCATTCATCACCCACCAGACCCGGATTTGCCAGCCAATCCAGCACAAAAGCCTTAACTGCCCAAGCAGTGCTGTTTTCCGGTTCTAACGCAATGGCATTTTCTACTGATTGGTTTGCTTCCTCTAGTCGGGCACGTTTAGTCTGGTCAGTGGTTAATAAGGCAGAGGAATATACCTGGATGCGTGCCAATTCCGCCCACAAATTAGCGTTATTAGGTTCAATCTGCAGAGCTTGCTGATAGGCAGCAATGGCCTGATTCAGGTCACCAGCGATAAAATGAGTTTCACCCTCCATGGCATAAGAGTCAAAAGTACGGGTGGGGGTGTACGTGGGCATAAAGAATGGTTGTATTTCACCGCTATCCACGCTGCGTAGCATGAAGATTAAACCAAAAATTACCAATAACAAGATGACATTACGGTAGGGCCCACCAATACCGCGATCCTTGTGAAAAATTGATCTTCCACGTGGAATGTACACTTTAACCCCTACCTGTTTTAGGTGTCATGGTTTCAGGGTTGGGAGTGGCAGTAGCGCGAGGAGTAGGCGTAGGGATCATAGTAGGTTCAGGCAAGCCAGAAGATAATGCAGAAATGCAATTATCAATCGCAAATTGGGCATTGTAAACAGCTATTTCATCATCGATAAGAAATTGCTTGATCGCCTTGGCAATTTCAACAGCTTCCTGGCAATAGCCTAACCGCATTAACGTTAATGCGTAATTATAGTAATACTCTCCTACCCGACCAGGTGCAAGAGGTAATCCTTCCACTGCTACACCCTCAGGAGTATTACCACCGCGTATTGCCAAGCGAAGTGCAAAAAGCGCATTCTCATACTGACGGTTCCGGAAATAAAGTGAACCTAGGTTTCCATACATAAAAGGGTCTGTGGGGGTATCCATTACAGCCTGCTCAGCGTACTGGATTGCCTTGCCAAATTCACCTACCGAGGCATAAGTTCGTGAGATATAAGTATCCGGTAATGGATCTGCGGGATTCAAAGCATTTGCCTTAGTGAATTCTTCCACCGCCCGATCATATCTTTCTAGGGTGCGATAATTACGCCCTAATGCCATATGCAATTCAGCAATATTGGCATTCTGTGCTACCGCAGCATCATACTCTGCAATTGCCTCCTCATAATTGCTGGTGATTTCCAGCACCACACCCCGAGCCCAGTGCGATTCCAACGCATTAGGCGCGATGGATTCAGCTTTGCGAGATGCCTCGATGGCCTGATCTAAATTCCCAAGCGTTTCCTGCCCTAATACGATTTGCTGCGAATAGACAATAGCGAGGTAGGCGTAAGCTGACGCATTGCTAGGGTCCAGCTCAATCGCCCGCTTCAAGGAACTTTCAGCTGAAAGATATTCACCGGAAAAACCAAGGGCAAAACCTTTAATGGCTTCTGCTTGACTGCTGTTAGGGGCAAGCAATAGAGCATTGCTGGCATCACTGATTGCCTGTGCATAATTTCCGCTAAACGCGTTTAACCGTGCCGAGGAGATGTAATTCGCCGGATTCTGCGGGTCGGATTTAATAGCTTTTTGGTATTCTGCTATTGCTTGGGCGTACTTCCCTTGTGCTGCCAAGTTCTCCGCCTCAGAAATATAAATTTCCGGTGAGAGTGTAGGTGTGGGTGAAGGAAGGAACAGGTTAGGTGAGAGCGGCTGCACTACCTGGTTAACGTAATAGAGAAATGCCGCAATTAACCCCAAAAACAACAAACGTAACATGTTGGGGAAACGGCGCGGCTGGCGCATATTCCATCTTCGACCTCGGATGTACATGCCAATTATCTTATCATTACTTAAAAATCAACGTCAAGCGGTATGAAATGTAATCATACATACTAATTAAATATTCAACTTGTCAATCCTGTGGCTTGAAGTTAGAATGAATTTATGCGTTTTGATGTCTTCACGCTCTTTCCTGAAGTATTTCTCCCTTATTTGAATTCAAGTATATTAAAGATTGCCCAGCAGAAAAAATTATTAGAGGTACACCTCCACAATATTCGGCAATGGGCAACGGATAAGCATCATACTACCGATGACCTGCCTTACGGTGGGGGTGGTGGTATGGTAATGAAACCCGAACCAATTTTTTCTGCCGTAGAAAACATTCTGGGCATACCGCCCATTTGTCCAGTAGTCCTGCTCACCCCACAGGGTGAACCATTCACCCAGCAAGTGGCACATCACTTGAGTAGTGAGCCCCGATTAGGATTAATCTGTGGACGGTATGAAGGTGTGGATGAACGCATCCGCCAGCACCTAGTTAGCCAAGAAATTTCCATCGGGGATTACGTACTCAGTGGAGGTGAATTGCCAGCCTTAGTATTGATCGATAGCACTAGCCGTTTATTACCTGGCGTGCTGGGTGACCCCGGGGGTGCCGAGGAAGATTCCTTTACCCATCATCTTTTAGAATACCCTCACTATACACGGCCTAAACGCTTCCGCGATTGGTTTGTGCCTGAGGAACTGCTCAGCGGTGATCATAACGCCATCCAGCGCTGGCGCAGGCGACAATCCCTGCTGCGCACGCTACAGAGACGACCAGACTTATTAGAAAAGGCTCAACTTGATGATCAAGATTTGTTGGAGCTGCGTGAATTTGAAATCACCTTGGGCATCCAACTGCCTGAGGCAATCCAAAATATCATTCGAAGAGGTGCAAAATGAAATTCAGTATCAGTAAAACCTTCCTGTTGGGATTAGGCTTTTTTGGCGTCAGTGTGATATGGAGCGTGTACAACGCATATGTGCCGGTCATATTGGAAGAAAAATTTTTACTTATCCCAGGTTTTATCGGCATGTTCATGACCCTGGATAATATCGCCGCGCTATTCATCCAACCACCAGTAGGCGCCTGGTCAGACCGTCTGCGTACTGCAATAGGCAGGCGCATGCCTTTCATTATTACTGGAGCACCCATAGCTGCCATCGCTTTTGCTATATTACCCCTAGCAACCAGTCTTGCACTTTTCTTCCTGGCAGCCGTTGCCATGTTACTGAGTATGGCAGTATGGAGAACGCCTGTGGTCGCCCTGATGCCGGATATCACCCCATCGCCCTACCGCTCACAGGCTAACGGCATCATCAACTTCATGGGCGGTCTGGGCGCCATCATCGCGTTCATTGGTGGGGCATCCTTATACAAAATGAACCCAACCTACCCCTTCTGGTTAGGGTCTGCCCTGGTCATCATATCAGCTTTACTGGTATTTATCTTTATTAAGGAACCCAAAGAATACAGCGTCAAACCAGAAGATACCCCTAGTTTATTTGAAAGTATTAGATTCATTTTCAAAGACCAAGACCGCAGTGCCTTGCGCATATTGCTGGCTATCTTCTTCTGGTTTATCGCCTACAATGGTCTGGAGGCATTTTTTACTTTGTATGGCAAGAACCACCTAGGTCTACCGGTAGAGGATGGCGCCCGCCTACTTGGGCAGCTCTCTCTGCTTTTCGTCCTCTTTTCACTACCAGCCGGCTATATCGGAGCAGCTGTTGGGCGAAGGCGCACAATTCTTTCTGGCATTCTTCTCATGGCCACTTGTATTGCCATTGCCTTCTTTTTGCCAACTTCCACCTTGAATATTATCCTGACAAAGTTACCCATAATAGGAAATGTTCCAGTGATAGGCATGATTCTGATGATTATAGGCATCGCTTGGTCATTAATCAACATTAACTCACTACCCATGGTGGTTGACATGACCGACGCCAGCCGGATTGGTACCTATACCGGTCTGTATTATCTCTTTTCGACACTGGCTGCCATCGCTGGGCCCACCTTATATGGTTGGATAGTGGAATTAAGTGGTCGGCAATATAACCTATTAATGCTGGTGAGTCCCCTGGCTCTCATTCTCGCTGCTTACTGTATGCTGGATGTTCGTCGGGGAGAATCCTTAAAAATTTGATTTGACCTTCACAAATAGTGTAAAATGATGACATGGAGAGGAAAAGGAGGTGACCCACATAAGGAGATAAAAAAGATTAAAATCACTTACACATTCAACACAATTTCGTTAAACTTAAACACTGGCAGAATTGAATCTGCCAAAAAACCTAATTCTCTACGGAGGAGAATCTATGAAAAAGTACTCAATTGTTTTAGCTGTCATGTTGATGGCAGCCATGTTGCTTGCCGCCTGCAAGCCGGCAGCACCAACCGCTACTGAAGCACCAGCAGAAGAACCAGTAGTGGAAGAACCCACCAAGGAACCATTTGATGTATGTATGGTCACCGATAGCGCGGGCATTGGCGACAAATCCTTCAATGATGCGGTCTGGAAAGGATTGCAGCAAGCTGTAACCGATTTCGGTATCAATGCCAATTATATTGAATCCAAGAGTGCCGATGACTACGGTCCCAACCTGCAGGCCTGCGTGGATTCGCAACCCGATATGATCGTCTGCGTTGGTTTCATGATGGCAGATGCCTGTGAGGCTTCAGTGAAGGCCAATCCAGACATCTACTATATCAGCATTGATGTTGACTGGTTGACCTATCCCAACCTGCTGGGTGTAGGTGCCTATATGGATCAGTCCAGCTTCCTGGCTGGCTACGTTTCAGCCGGTATGACGAAAACCGGCAAACTGGCAGGCTACACCGGTTTCTTTGGACCCGTGGTGCAGATCTTCCTAGATGGTTTCTGGATGGGTATGGCTAAGTATAATGAAGTACACGGTACTTCGGTTGAGATGCTTGGTTATGATCCCAAGAAAATGGAAGAGACCGCAGCCATCGGCTCATGGATTGATGTGGATGCCGGCCGCGCACTCTCTGAAACATTCCTGGATAATGGCGCGGATATCTTCTACCCGGTTTGCGGTAATGTAGGTGCTGGAACCGCTGCTGCGATTGTGGATCGTGAAAAAGCTAATCCTGAATTCAAAGGTTGGATCTTTGGCATGGACCAGGACTGGTTGCTAACCAATCCACAGTATGCACCCCAGATCCTCGGCAGCGCAATGAAGAAAATGGAAGTGCCTGTATATGAATCGATTAAGAGTCTGATTGAAAAAGGTGAATGGATTGGTGGGAAGGCGTTCCTCCTGACTTTGGAAAATGGCGGAACTGAGATAGCATGGAATCCGGATGCTGGTATCCCGGCTGATCTGCTGGCAGAAGCAAATGCTTACATTCCAAAGATCATTTCCGGTGAGCAACCCAGCCTCTCACCAGAATATCTGGCACTGTATCCACGCCAGTAAATCAACATGATGTAGAAAACGATAATAAATCGGAGCCATTTCACTGGCTCCGATTTATTATCCATGCTAAAATTACCAAACTTACTTTGATTATTATTAAGAGGTTTACATGGCACCAATCCTTGAATTATGCGGTATTACCAAGCATTTCCCTGGTGTGTTAGCCAATGACCATATCGACCTGCAGTTGAACAAAGGGGAAATCCTCGCAATACTGGGGGAAAATGGAGCAGGTAAAACCACCTTAATGAATATTCTATATGGTCTATATTCAGCTGACGAAGGAATTATAAAAATCAAAGGAAAAGTAATTAATTGCCAATCCCCCACAGATGCTATTAATGCAGGGATTGGTATGGTACATCAGCACTTTATGTTAATCCCGGTATTCACTGTCACTGAAAATGTCATGTTGGGTAACGAATATATCCGCACAGCAGGAATATTGGACCGTCAAAAAGCCGCTAAAAGGATTCAGGAGATTTCCGATTTATATAAACTAAATATCGATCCACAAGCGCTCATCGAAGATTTGCCAGTTGGCTTGCAACAAAGGGTAGAAATCATCAAGCTACTCTTCCGCAATGCGGATATTCTCATTATGGATGAACCCACCGCAGTGCTTACCCCCCAAGAAGTGAAGGAATTATTCAAGATCATGAAAAGCTTGGTAGAACGAGGTAAATCCATTATCTTCATTACCCACAAATTAAAAGAAGTGATGGAATGTGCTGACCGCATCATGGTCATACGTGCAGGTAGAGTGGTGGGGGAAGCAACACCTAAAACCTCCAATCCTGCAAAATTAGCTGCTATGATGGTTGGACGCCCGGTTGATCTGAATGTTGAAAAGGAACCTGCTAAACCGAAGGAACCGGTGTTAAAAGTAGAGGACCTAACCGTTATAGATAGATTTAACAAAGTGGTCGTAGATCAGGTCTCATTTGAAGTCCGGGCTGGTGAAATCTTTGGCATTGCAGGGGTACAGGGTAATGGGCAGACTGAATTGGTGAGATGTTTAACCGGTTTAATGAAATCGGAATCAGGCAAAATCTATATTCTTGGTAAAGAGGTTACCCACCAAGATCCACGCACGATCACAGAGTTAGGAACCGCCCATATCCCCGAAGATCGCCAGAAAGATGGTTTGATTTTACAGAACCCGGTAAGATATAACCTCATCATGAATACATATTTCAAAGAACCTTTTTCTAAAGGAATCGTTTTACAACCTGAAGCGATTAACAAAAATGCAGAAAGACTGGTGAAAGATTTTGATATTCGTACTCCCGGAATCGATGCAGCCGTTAGCGTGCTTTCGGGCGGCAATCAGCAGAAGGTCATCGTGGCGCGTGAATTCTCCCGACCCATCAAATTACTCATCGCCGCTCAACCTACACGTGGACTGGATGTGGGTTCCATCGAATATATTCACGAACGTTTAATTGAAAAAAGAGATCAGGGTTGTGGGGTCTTGCTAGTTTCTACAGAACTGGATGAGGTAATGCAGTTGGCAGATCGGATTGCTGTGATGTACAGAGGGAAATTGATCGCCACTGTGGATGCCGACGCAGTCACCAAAGAAGATATTGGTTTATTAATGGCTGGCATAAAAACCGAGATCAAAGCCAAAAAACGCAGACCCAAGAAAATTAGAGAAATTGTCACATAAGGATAGACTATATGGCAAAAAAAGAGACTACCGTTAAAAGAAATATCCTTTCCATTTTTATAGAAGAATTATCCAAAAGCTCACTGGTTTTTATTCTACTAGCCATTTTCACCGGATTGATAATAGGGGGCATTCTGGCAGCAGGTACCACTGAGAGAGTCTGGCAGGCATTTGGCAGGTCTTTTACCGAAGGTATTCGTGAATCACTCAAACTCATTTGGTTAACCTACTCCTCCTTGTTCAAGGGTTCGTTTGGAGACCCTGCCAAGATGATCAGTGCTCTACTTAGCGGTGATAAAACCAGAATATTCTCCGATTGGAAAAATTTTCTAGAAAGTTTGGTTGTGACCACACCATACCTGTTTTCGGGTATAGCAGTAGCATTGGGTTTTCAGGCCGGGATATTTAATATTGGTGCAGAAGGTCAGTTATATATGGGCTCTATCATGGCTGCGTGGGCTGGATTCACTTTTAAAGGTCTGCCGCCCATTGTGCATGTTCCCCTAGCATTAGGTACAGGAATTCTAGCAGGAGGGCTTTGGGGGTTTATCCCTGGCTTTATAAAAGCCAAGACTGGTGCGTCTGAGGTAATCAACACGATCATGATGAACTATATCGCCTTTGCCCTGGTACAGTACCTGATCGCTAATCCATTTCAAGATCCTGTTCAGGGTTTTAAAACCCCTTTGATTGAGCAGAGCGCTCATTTATACCGCTTCTTTGAAGATCCCTTAAGACTACACATTGGGTTTGTGATAGCCATAATTATTGCAATATTGGCATGGTTCTTCTTATACAAAACCACCTGGGGATATGAATTTCGCGCCGTTGGGTTTAACCCTCACGCTTCAAAGTATAGTGGTATTAATTCTCCAATTATTACAATTCTTGCCTTAACCATCTCCGGTGCAATCGCAGGTCTAGCTGGAGCAAGCGAAATGTTAGGTGTCAATTTCCGACAGACGCAAGCACTTTCTACCGGGTACGGTTTTGATGCTATCGCTATTGCATTATTGGCTAAGAACCACCCGCTAGGAATCATCATTACATCCATGCTGTTCGGTTTCATGCGACACGGTTCCCGAGTGATGCAATTAAAAACGCAGATTCCCATTGATATTATCTCCATTTTGCAATCATTCATTATCTTGTTCATTGCAGCACCTGCCATTATTCGCACCATTTACCGTTTGAAAGAACCAGGCAAAAAAGAATTTAAGGTAGAAATCACATCCAGAGTATCAGGAGAAAAACTCTAATGGCAAATAAAATCCAGGTCGTAACAAATAGATTCAGGCGAATAGATCCACATCAACAACGGCAAAGACTCTATGGAATTTTTTTCCTGCTTATAGCAATTTTCATATGGATAGCCTTCTCGCGTTCAACTGCTCCTGATTTGCAGACTATCTTCGTCACAACTCCTGGAGGCGCGCAAATTGCGACACCAGATATCACCTTCAATACATTTTTTGTACTCAATGTGCTGGTAGTTCTATGTGCAGCGTTAGGGGTGTATCAAGTGCTCAAAGGATTTGGTAAATATTCTAATTATGTATTGTCCTTAGTTGGAATTCTGCTAGTGGTTAGTTTTTTAGCTTGGGGCGCAGCTGGCGGTTCCATTAATGTAGGAGGGTTGTTAAGAGTGATGATTTTGCGTTCAGTGCCCATTACATTAGGTGCTATGGCAGGTATCTTATGTGAACGAGTCGGTATAATCAATATCGCCATTGAAGGCATGATGGTTACTGGTGCCCTAGTGGGTGCTATCTTTGGTAGTTTATATGGGTTATGGATGGGTATGCTGATTGCCACCATAGCAGGAGGACTGATCTCAACTATTCATGCCATTTTATCAATCAAATATAAGATCGACCAAATTATTTCAGGCACCATAGTTAATATCTTCACTATTGGATTAACTTCATATATTGTGACAAAGATTTTACAAAACCGAGACTGGCAGCACTTAAACCAATGTGGCTTTTTTAACCCCATTAATTTGCCCATTCTTTCCAAAATCCCCTATATTGGTCCGATTTTCTTCAGCCACAATATTTATGTCTATGTCATGTACTTACTAATCATCATATTGACCTTTGTGCTTTTTTACACTAAATGGGGACTTCGCTTGCGGGCGTGTGGGGAACATCCCAAAGCAGCTGATACTCTGGGAATTAATGTTTTTAAAACACGCTACACCGGAGTAATCTTGGGGGGATTGCTTGCAGGATTTGCTGGATCATTCTTTAGCCTAGGCTCAGTAGGATATTTTGAACAGCTGATGACTGCTGGACGTGGTTTCATCAGCCTGGCGGCCATGATCTTTGGCCGATGGACACCGATTGGAGCGTTAGGTTCAGGGTTGCTCTTTGGTTTTGCAGAATCTCTCGCCAATAACCTCTCACTCCTACGCTTCCCCATCCCCGCTGAATTCTTGATCATGTTGCCGTACATACTAACCATGGTAATTCTTGCAGGGGTGGTGGGTCGCAGCCGTGGCCCCGCCGCTGCGGGTACCCCGTACGAGAAAGAGTCTTTATAATCTTGGTTAAATATAAATAAAATAAATGAATAAAAAAGGCGACTTAACATCGCCTTCTTTATCCTTTTTGCTTTATCCCCGTAGGGGGTAATACCCAAATTCTTCCACAGCATCCACCATGGCAAGGATGTTCTCGGCGGGGACTTCATCCATGATAGTATGTACTGAAGCAACCATATATCCTCCGTCTCTTCCGAGGATATCAATAACGCGCTTTACCTCTTGACGCACCTCTTCAGGAGTGCCAAAAGGCAGTATCCTTTGGGTATCAATGGCACCACAGAAAATGATGCGGTTATGGTAACGCTGCTTTAATCCCTCAAGATCAGCCATCTTCCCGGCCGAGGTCTGAATCGGGTTAAGGATATCCACACCAATCTCAATCAAGTCTTCAATCAGGTCAAATATATCTCCATCAGTATGGAAAAAAACCTTGGCTTTTGTTCGTTCCTTGATGAATTGAATTAGTTCGGCATGAATGGGTTTAAGCATGCTGCGGTACATGCGTGGTGAGATAAGCAACTTTTCCTGTGTGCCCAGGTCATCACCAATCTTAATGATATCGATTAAATCCCCACACTCATCCAGGAAGTGACCCATCAGTCGTTTACACAACTCTAAATGCTTATGCAGCATGGCCTGTGCAAAATCCGGAATCATAGCCATATTGAGTAAAAATTTATCCATACCCTGCATTTCAAAACTGCGCTCAAAAGGAAAGAGCAGCCAGGGGGTAGCCATCAGTGCGTATTGATTTTCTTGATGCAACTTAAGTGCTTGTTCACGCACATGAGATACTCGGTAAGAATCATCCATATCTGGCCATGGGTACTTTTCTAACTCTTCCATCGTGGTAGCATTTTCTAAAGGATGGATGCCTGGAAACCAAACACCCGGCTCGATTTCCTTTTGCCCTCCTCCCCAATCATCAATAAATGGACTGTGTGGTTCTCTTGCGCGGTTGCGTTGGTAGACTTCCTCGGGAAATCGATCCAGGATGGGACGTGCATCACTGTGCAAACGCTGGAACATAAACTCATCTGGCAGTGCAGTGCCCAATTCAGGCCAGTCATAGATATACCGATCTTCACCCTCATGCCCAACAATTTTTTTCAATCCCTGGTATGGTTTCATTTTTATCCCAGTCGCATTACTCACTCCTATGATAATAGGAACACGATCGGGAATATCATAGTTGATCACAGTTTGTACCCTCTCACGTGAAGTCATTGACATATGTATCTCCTTTGAGGTTTTAATTTGTTTTGTAAGGAATTTCAAAGGAATTTTAACATTCAATTTATCTTAAGAGAAAGAAATGAGACAATATTTTTCATTTTTATTAAAAAGAAACAATTACTATATGTATAATCCATTTACACACAATTTATCTGCATAAATTATTATCAAAAAAATATATCGGAGGATGAAATATGAGCATCATGGTTTTTGGAAGCATCAATATGGATATCACCACTTTTACTCCACGTTTGCCCAAATTAGGAGAAACACTTTTTGGCACTACCTATATCACCGTTCCGGGTGGAAAAGGAAACAACCAGGCTGTGGCTGCTGCCAGGATGGGTGCAAAGGTTAAATTTATCGGCAGGGTGGGGCAAGATGTCTTTGGCAAAGAAGTACTGGATGTGGTTCAAGCAGAAAATGTGGATACCAGTCTAATCAAAGAGGATCCAAACCATCATACCGGGTTGGCAATTATTAGCGTGGATGAAAAAGCAGATAACGCCATCATTGTGATTTCTGGAGCGAATATGGCTGTCGATGAAACAGATGTGTTGAGAGCTGCGAACTCATTGGATAATATTCAGGTTCTTATGTTCCAAATGGAAGTCCCATTAAATGCATCCCTCTCCCTGGCACGGATAGCAAAAGAACGTGAGATAAAAATCATATTCGACCCTGCCCCAGCGCCATCTCACTCTCTTCCGGATGAGTTCTACCATCTGGTGGATATAATCACTCCAAACGAAATCGAAACTGAAGCATTGGTTGGTTTTTCCATTCAGGAAATTAATGATGCAGAGAAAGCTGCCACACAATTGAAAGATAAAGGTGTTTCAACCGCAATCATTAAACTGGGTAACAAAGGGGTATATTTCAAATCCTGTGATGAGAGCGGATTCATACCTCCCTTCAAAGTCGAGGCAATTGATTCCGTAGCAGCTGGTGATGCCTTTAATGGTGCATTGGCGGTAGCAATTTCTGAAGGTAAGCCTACTATCGAGGCAGTCCGTTGGGGTGCCGCAGCCGGCGCTCTGGCTACCACAAAAAAAGGCGCCTTACCCTCTATGCCTTATCGTGATGAAGTCATAAAACTTATAAATTCACAACCATAACTGATTCATTCTTACTTTAAGCGTTGATACTTTATCCAATAAATCATTGGTTTTTTATACCTTAGTATGTGCTGAATAGTATACATAAATATGATATTTCTTAAATCATATAAAATGATAGATATTTCACATTGTAAACCAGGTAAATCTCATGAAAAAAATTTGGATAGATACTGACCCAGGTGTGGATGACACAGTAGCTATTGCCATGTGTTTTGAGGCAAAAAACCAAATTGAAGTGGTAGGAATATCCACAATTTTCGGCAATGTAGGAGTTCAAGCCACCACCCGCAATGCTAAGGTGTTGCTAGAGGCTCTTGGTCAAACCCACCTGCCGCTAGCACGCGGATCATCTCTCCCTCTTGCCGTTCCTCTAGACACGTCACCTTTTGTGCATGGCGAGAATGGGCTAGGTAACATGCCACTACCACCCACTAGTATGGCTGAGAGTCCGCTGACCGCCCCTCAAGCGATAATTGAAATCATCCTAGCATACCCCCACGAGATCACCCTCTTCCCCATCGGTCCGCTAACAAATATTGCCATTGCATACTTGTTGGAACCTAAGATTGCTGAATTGGTCAAAGAGGTGGTCATCATGGGTGGCGCAGTACACTGTCCGGGAAATATTACCCCTGCGGCTGAAGCTAACTTTTACCATGACCCTCATGCTGCTCGAATTGTCATTCAGGCCGGCTGGAATATCACCCTGGTAGGTCTGGATGTGTGCAATAAGGGTTTAATCCCAAATAAAATATTGGAAAAATTATATTCTGCAAACAAACCCTTGTCAAAATTCATCGCAGGTGCCACACCGTTTTATCAGGATTTCTTGAAAAATGTGTTGAATATTCACGGGTACGTTGAATATCCAGATGCTGTGGCAGCTGCTTACTTGTTGCAGCCAGATTTATTTTTGAGTGAAAAGTTACCTGTCTTTGTAGAAACTGAGGGTTCCTGCAAGGGTCAATCTATAGCGGTACCAGGTGGTAAATGGTATGAAAATCCTCAGGACCATACTCACTTTATTGCTGATGAAACCATCACAACTGTGAATGTTTTACTAGAACTTGATGTGGACGGTTATCGGCGATTAATTGAAGAGTTACTGTCATGAATTAAACTTTATTACACAATCTTCATGAAATACTGCAGGGTGATTAAATTTACCAATCAGAAACTATGAAAAATAAATAAAAAAAGGAGTTCATCACATGACCAAACAATATCACATTCAAGCAGATGAAGGGGATATTGCCCCTTATGTCCTCCTGCCCGGTGATCCAGGAAGAGTAAAAGTTATTGCTAGTGCGTGGGATAAAGCAGAAAAAATCGCTGAGAACAGGGAATATGTAACCTACACGG
>Ga0067045_1027877_pt1 | contig 53462 bp, 64 predicted proteins | sample TerdegcTABiofilm_FD_59184 | JGI IMG/M metagenome (GOLD analysis project Ga0067045, IMG submission 59184) | Combined Assembly of (Gp0054472, Gp0054536) Wastewater bioreactor microbial communities from Singapore -Terephthalate degrading...
GCCTGTTTGCCCCGGATTTCCAGGCGGACGCCGTAGTCCTCGCTCAATGCCTTGGCCACGATGGGCAAGGCTTTGATCAACGAATGGTTCATGTGAACCTCCTGTGACGGGGGCGCTGCTGGAGCAGCCACCCCCGCCGGTTTAGAAGAACCAGGCCGGCTGTTCGGCTTGCTTGGCAGGCGGTTCCGGCATGACCAGAGGCGCCGCCTCGGGCTCCTCCGGCAGTTCCGCCACAGGCTCCTCTTTCAGGTCGAGAACCAACGGTTGCGGTTTGGCCGCCTTGGCCGCCTTGCTTCCGGCTTCAGGAGCCCGGAATACCGGGAAGTTGCCGGCCAGGATTTCCTCCGGCTGCATCATGAGGCGCAGGAGGCTTTGCAGCTCGCGGAGCGCCTGCCCGGCAATCGGCCCGTCCTGGCCGTCGGCCTGTTGGATCACTGCCACCATCAGGTCCAGGAAGGGTTTTACCTGCGGCTCCAAGAAGCTCAGGCTCCTGAGCTTCTCATACATGCGTTGGAGAGGCCGCAAGGCCCGCCGGGTAACCTCCGTTTTGTCCTGAAAAGACTCCTCGAAGGTCTCCTTGGCCTCCTGGGCCACTTCACGCAGGAGCTGGCCGCCCAAGCCGCCGACCTCTGCTGCCAGGCCGGGGTCGGTCCCCGCGGCGGGATGGACCACCCGGTAGCAGGACCGCCGCCAGTTTAATGAAGCAGCCACCCGCTCCGGGGCTTCAACGGCCCGGCGCAGCTGTTCCGACCATTCCGGGTGGCGCGCTACCCATTCCTCAACCCGATTGCTGTAGTCGGCCAGGAATTCATCCTTGGCCACCGCAAACTCCTGCCCCAGGTCGTCCAACTGGCCGTTGATCTGGGCCATTTTGTTTTCCGGCACGGCATAGCCGTCCAAAAAACGTACGCCATGCTGCGACAAGAGCCGCACCCCCCGCTGCTTCAGCTTGTGAAAGGGGGCCAGGTCTTTGGGGTCGCAGATGCGCTTGCGCCCCAGGGCCGCCAGTTCCTCCGGGGGCACCTGCTCCGGGGTAAGCCCCAAGTCCTCGGCGGTGAGCTTCTTCTGACCAGACCAGATGGTTACGTCCAATCGGACACAAACTATCCGGTCCAGGACGTTCACGGGTACCGTCCTTTCTTCCATTACTCCCTCCTCATCGTGGGGGAGCAGCGCCTCCCCGCCGGGGGACGCAAGCTCCCCCGGTTGGGGTTTAGACAAACCATTCAGGCGGCTCTGCCGTGCATGGCGGCCAGCCTGGCCGATTGTTGTTGTCCTCTTGTGGCGACGGCTGGTTGTGCTCCCTGACGACGGCGTAGCCCTCTTGGCGCAGGTCGGCGACCTTGGCTTCATATTCGGTAAACGTGTCGCCATCCAAACATTGCAATTTGGGAATCACCGTCGTCCGCAGCCGGCCACTCCGGCCCATCTTGCCTGACTTGACCGTGAGTTCTGCTGCTGTCGCGATCAGCCGGCAAAACCGCTGATCTTTGACCAAATCTATTTCCCGAATCATGCCGCCCCTCCCGTGCCGAACTCCCGCTGCACCAGCTCCTGCAGGGCCTGGCGCGTCGCCGGCTCGGCCCGGAACCCCAAGGCCCGGTCCAAGGCGTGGGCCAAGGGGTTGACCTTTCCGTTCAGGCCATAGAAGAACCAGGCCAGCCTTGCCCAACGAACCAGGGTCCGGGTGCTCATGGTGACCTCGATCTGCGGCCCCTCCTGGTCTAAACCGGTAAAGAGGCCCCGGATCTTGTTGGCTACCGCCACCATCCGGTCACGGATGGCGGCGGGGAGCTGCGGCACCGCCTGGGACAGAATACGTTCCTCCTCCCCAGGAAGGGGATACTCAACCCGCATTACCCAGAACCGGTCCATGAAGGCCAGGTTCTGGCGCAGGGTCCCCTGGTAGAGGCCCGTTTCGTCGCCGCCGCCGGTGGTGTTGCCGGTAGCGATGAACCGGAAGTCCGGGTGAGGTTTGACGACCTCCCCGCCGTTCTCCGTCAGGACTAAAGGCGCTCCTTCGACAATGCCGTTGAGCCCAGCCAGGACGCCGGGGTCCAGCAGGTCCATTTCATCCAGCAGGAACCAGTGGCCGTAGCGCATGGCCACGGTCAGCGGTCCGTCCTGCCAGAGCAGGTCGCCGCCGACCGCCGTGTAGTGGCCCACCAGTTCGGGGAGTTCCATGCGGCTGTGGCCGGTAACCCGCTGCACTTGGTAATTGAGCCGGGCCGCCACCTGGCAGACCAGCGAGGATTTGCCGGCCCCGGTCGGGCCGGTCAGGTATAACCCCTCGCGGCCGACCATTACCCAGGCCAGCAGGTCCGACAGAAGGTCCCGCCGGAACTGGTAGTCGGGATCAGAAGACGGCGTGAACGGTCCGGGCTGGTCAAAACCCGGAACCATCAGCTTTTCGGGGACCTCCGGGTCGGTAAGCCCGAAGGTTTGCTTGACAGGAAAATTTTTCTTCATCTCGCCCTCCTCCGCCGCCGGAAGAGGGCGCCCCCTGCCGGGGAAACCCTCCCCCGGCGGGGATAGCATTATGTTGCTCGCTTACTGAAACAGCCGTGCAGCCTTGACCTGGACGAGCAGACCGTTGGCCAACTTGACCAAAAAGGACTTGCCGTGGTTGGTCCGCCGCACCAAGGTGCCGATGTAATAGGCTTGCTTCCACCTCACCCAGACCGGCTTACTGAAATCAATTGCCATCATTCCTCCTGGGGCTTTCCCTGTGGTCGTGAACCTGCTGCTTTTGGCCCATTTGCTCCGTCAGGCGCTTTACCAATTCCAGCCTCTCCCGCAGCGGCATCCCGTAGAGCGTGCCGCAGTAGAAGCTGGACTCGAGGAGGATTTGCACTATGATACGTCTTGGTGTTGCCGCAGACATAACTCTTCCTCCTTGAGGGCGGCCAGCCGCTCGGCCAGCCTGGCCATCTCCTGTTCAACCTCCGCGATCTGGGCCTTTACAATCGTTAAGGCGTCCGGCCCGATCCAAAGGGGTTCCACGTCGCCGTCCTCATACCGGGTAGCGACACGCACCGCCTCTGTGGCGTAGCGGCCCAACTGGGCCAGGAGCTCTTCAATCCTGTTGATGTTTTGGTGGCTTATCTTGCCAGCGCCGACGATCTCGTGGTGGATCCCATAGACTTTTGCCTTGACATCCAGGCCGGCCATTTGCTCCAGGACGGGCAAATACTCCGCCTCTTTGGCCGGATCCAGCGGCACGATGGCGCTGACCTCGTAGTACGCTCCCATAGCTTCCTCCTGCATGCGCCGGAGGAAGCCCCCCGTCCGGGGAATTGGCTTCCCCCGGCGGGGTAGTGGTTAGGCCACGACAACCACGCCCTTAAAAGGGCAGGTCGTCCAACGGCGGCGCATTGTCCTCCTCCGGCTCGGGCCGGGCTTTAGCAGCATCCAGGATTTGCATGTCCCGGGCCTCGATCTCGGTGGCGCTCCGTTTCACCCCGTCCTGTTCCCAGGTCCGGGTCCGCAGCCGGCCTTCGATATAGACCAGCCGGCCCTTGGTGAGATACTGGCCGCAGATCTCCGCCAGCTTCCGCCAGGCGATAACCTTATGCCACTCGGTCATCTCCTGCCGGTTGCCGTCTTTGTCCACGTAGGGTTCGCTGGTAGCGACGCTCAGCCGGGTATAGGCAATGCCGGTGGGCGTATAGCGCACCTCAGGGGCGGCGCCCAGCCGTCCGATCAACATCACTTTGTTCAGGCACTTCATAATCCGTCGTCCTCCTTAACGGCACTCTGCCGCGGGTTCAAAGTTGGCTGCCGGACAGGGAGCCGGGGCTTCGGCGTGCAGCTGCCGGTGGCAGTCCGGGTGCAACAGCTGCAAGTTCTCCAGCCGGTCGGAACCGCCCTGGGACCGGGGGAAGATATGGTGGATGCTCCACCCCGTGGCCCAGGTGATGGGCTGGCCGCAGTAGGGGCACAGGCCGTCCTGCTGCCGCCAGAGGAATACCTTGGCGGTGAAGGACCGGGCCAGTCCACGCTCAATGCGGTCGGCCTTTTGGCGGGCCGCCTCGCTGCGCCGCTGGCTTTTTTCCACCCGGCGCACGATCCTGTGCCAATTGACCGCCAACCAGCTGCCCATCTTCGGTGCAGGGACGATCACGTTCATTTCGCTCCTCCTTTCTTTTGCCGGAGGAGCTTCTCCCCCCAGGGGATGCGGCTCCCCCGGCGGGGCTGGTATTATGTTTTTCCTTGCTATCTGCCGGATATTGTGGTATATTTTAATTAATCCACTTTATCCAGCAGGAGGTTCCGATGAAACTTAAAGTCATCGACGGTGGTCTGAAACAAGGTGTCTGGCTGCGTGACCGCAGTGCTTACTCAGACGAAGAAATAGCAGCAGCCAACGAGCGCTTTAGAGAGCTTGCCGAACGCTATCCGCAATGCCGCTCTTTCTTCGAATACTTCATCTGGGACATCAAACCCAACCACCCTCTTAGCTTGGTTAAGTAAAACGAACCGTCACCCGATATCTCTGCGGGCCGGTCTGCTGAAATAGGAACGTCACTCCTGCCATAGTGGTAGCCGAGGGCACAGACCCCCAGACCTTCGTAATCACTTCCTCGGGCACATCTTCAGCGATCAAAGTTGTACCAGGCCGTAGATTCCTGCCTGCTTGCCAGGCTGCCAGCAGGTCTGAGAAGCTCTTGCTCATCTCTCCTCCAGACATGGCCGGAGGAGCTTCTCCCCCCAGGGGATGCTGCTCCCCCGGCGGGGTTAGTATTAAGGTTTTCCTTGCTATCTGCCGGATATCGTGATATAATTTGATTAATTCACATCATCCGGCAGGAGGTTCCAATGCAACTTAAAGTCATCGACGGCGGCTTCCAAGAAGGCGAATGGCTTCATGACCGCCGTAATATTTCCGATGAAGAAATCGAAATCTGGAATGAGAGAATCCGCTACCTCATCGCCCAGGGACACACCTGGCTCCAGGATTACCTGTGGGACATTAAATCCCGTCCTCCCCTGACACGGGTGAAATAAAACTCACTCGTGCCAGAATACAGTTACATCGCAGGATTCGTCATTCCTATCTAAGAACACCATAGTGGTTCGTTCGCCTGAGACTGCTCGGGGCACATAGCCGTAAGCGTCGATAATGGCTTTTTTGGGAACTTTCCTGAAAGTCCTGGATGTTCCCGGCTTCGGCCTGATGCCGCCTTGCAGGCTGGTAAGCACGTCGGCAAAACTTCTCATTGCCACACCTCCACCTCCCTTCCTTTATGGGGGGGCAGAGATAGCCTCCCCACCAAGGGGCATGCTCTCCGCCCCCGTTTGATGGGGATTGACGGCTGCGAAAGCCATTCCTAATCGTAGATCTCCGGCTGCACCAGGCCCTCGTAGGAGCCCTCGTAGCACAACCGCCTGTAATCGCACAGGCCACAAGGCGAGTTCCAGGCCATCCGGGGGTTGGGGAAGAAGTTCCCCGCCTCGATGTTGGCCGCCACCCATAGCGCCTTCCTGACAAACTCCCTGGCGTCCTGCCGGGGCGCCAGCACCGGCGGCAGAACCTCCGGGCCTTTGCCGTTCTTCTTACCGTTGGGAACCTTGCGCTTTATCAGCTCTAAAAAACCGAGCCGATCTACGCATTGGATCCCCAAGGCTATGGCGTGGGCTTCCACGATTACCTGGTAAGCCGCCAGCTGGTCAGACATCCTGGCGAACCCCTCGGGGGCCGGGTTGCTGGCAGTCTTAAAATCCAGGACCACCACCTCGCCCTCGAGCGTCATCCCGATCAGGTCCGGTTGGCCGGAGAGGACGAAGTCCGGCGCAAGCCTGATTTCCAAGCGCCGTTCCAGGACCGGCTGCCCTTCCTCATCCAGGATGGGGAAGATGCCGGCTTCCCTCCAGACGGCTGGGAATTGCCTGGTCAGTATCTTGCCGGTCTCCGCCAGGGATTCCGGCGTCCACTGGGAGCCATATTCAAGGGGAATCGTTTCGGTGATTTCCCACCAGCAGTCCGTAAAGACAGCAGCGGGATCGTCGGTTTGGCCGGTGAGCCAGGCCGTAATGGCCGTATGCACACAGGTGCCGAAATGCAGGTTGCTCGATTGGACCTGGGGCCGCAGGCGTTCCACATACTGATGGTAGTACGCTCTGGGACAGTCCAGGTATTTCAGTATCGCGGAGGGCGTCAGTTTCATGGTTTCACCTCCTGAAGCCAGGGGGAAACCATGACCCCGCCTGGGGTTGTGGGTTCCCCCTGACGGGATTGTTCAGTTATGCTGCAAGAGCTTTAGAGAGTGAGTCCGATCTCCTGGAAGGGTTCTCCCGGGCGACGCGGACTGACCTGAATGGTGACTTTCCTGTTTAACCGCTTCAGGAAAGTCAGCAATTTGTCCGTAGTAAAGCGATTAAAATGGCCGTTCATCAGATGAGAGACGTCCGGCTGCGCAATTCCGAGCAGTGCGGCAATCTCGCGCTGTTTCAGTTTTTGCTCTTCCAGGATTTTGTAAACGCAGTACCCCAAGCGCGCCCGCGCGAAGAGTTCATCTGCATTTTCCATCTCCAGGTCCGCAAAAACGTTGCCGGAACCCTCTTCAAAATCAATCTGGCTGTCATTAGTCATTGCTTGCCAACTCCTTTGCCTGGGCGTATCGCCGTTTAATGAGGTCGATGTCATGCTGCGGTGTGGCAATGCCATGCCTCGATTTCTTCTGGAAGGCATGGAGCACATAGATCTTCTTGCCAAGCTGCACGGCAACTACCGTCCGGTAGGCGTCTTTCTCATACCGCACCGCCAGCTCGATAACCCCGCTGCCCACCCCTTTAAAGGGTTTGGCAGTTTTGGGCATACCGCCAAATTGCAGCAGCTGTAACTCATCCCCGATGAGCTTTTGTGCGCCCAAAGGAAAGGATTGAATATTCTTCCTTGAGTTGCCCATCCAGACAATGGGTCGAAGGATACTTGATGGAAGATCGTGCAAGGCAGCACCTCTCCATATTGAATATAGTATATTTACTATATTGTCAACTCATACATAGGCGTCTGGCTGTGCGCGCCGCCCTATGCCGTTCCCCGGTCTTGCACCGGCAGCCTGCCCCCTGGGGCGGCGGCCGTTGCCATTGCCTTCGCTCAGGTCAACGAACAGGTGATCTTTGATGATCCTGAGCATGAAGCGGTTGAGTTGCTCATTCTGCCTGCTGGCAATCTCAGCTTGCTTAATCATGTCTGCCGTCAAAGACCGCAATTCGCCGCCGACCTCCAGGGCCGTGACGATCAAACGGCGATCTGCCGCCGCCTGGGCCCTGTTGACTTCAGCCAAGCGCTGGAGGCGCCGGTGAAGCCAAAAGATATAGCCAATGTTCAGCAGCAGGGCCGCGATCATAATCAGTTCCCTCATGGTTTCCTCCTGTGTTTTGGGGGGGGAAACCATGCCCCTTGCCGGGGAAAATGGCTTCCCCCGCGGGGTTGGCAACACATTAAAAAGCTTCGCGCAAATTTACGCTAAGCTATTCGCAGCCGTCAGCAAAGCTGCATCGGCCTGAAGCTGCGCTCGCAGGTCATCCAAAAGGGCCTGCATCTCTTCCACCGGGCCGCTGAGATAGATGGGCGGCATACTAAATGACCGCTTGGAGACCATACTGATCGCCGCCGTCCCGTCCCGGAACACCGTCACCTCCGCCACGGCCAGCTTGAACCAGCCGTTCCTGCCGCGGCACTCAATATTCATAGTTATCCCTCCGTTCTTAACCAACCGCCAACAACCGAGCAGAATCAACCAGGGCACAGTCATGATTCTTGGCCTCATCCCAGGATGCAAATGGCCCCAAAACCATGACTTCACCGTCCAACACCCCGATGCTGCTGCCCAAGTAGGTCTCCTGACTCTCTGCGTTCGCGCCGGACTCCACTTCCCAAGCGGAGTTTGCCTCGCAAACATATACATCCCAGAGTTCCATGCGCACTTTCTTGATGAAATACGGCATGTTAGGACTCCTTTTGGAAAACTGGCAGATACACCCTTGCCGGGTCCAGTCGGAGGCCGGGAGCGTGCTCCTGGAGCCATGCCTGCACCCACTCCCGGACAGCTTCGGCATCCTGGCCCAAAAGGCCGGCGGGAAGCTGGTCGTACGGGACCGTGAGGGTGACAATGCCATCGAACCTAAAGATTACGGCCATCTTTATCCTCCTGGTTGTCTTTGCCCAACGCCACCACCGCCAGGACGGCGTAGTTGGCCAAGTCCACGAGGGTATCGGCCAGGGTTTCGTCTTTGACCGCCGCCTGCCCGTTGCGGCTGACCAGGTTGCAGGCCCGGGCCAGCTTGTCGGTCATGCGGGACAGTAAGACTTCCACCACCGGACGGCCAAGCATTTTGGCAGCCAGCTCGAAGCTGTTGCCGTAGTCCGTGTTCTTGGCCGCGTGGATTTGCGCCATCTTTTTCAGGACGGCCACAAAGGGGTCGTCCTGCTCCTCAAACGGACAGCCGCCGCAATGCACCGGCGGCTCGATGAAGCCGATGCTTTCAGGGGTTGCTACCATAGCCTTCCTCCTTGGGGAGAGGGGAGGCCACCTGCACCTGACAGGGGCCCCCTCGTTGCTTAGAACAGCGCCGCGATCTGTCGGGCCGCCTCGGTGGCAATCTCCCGGGACGCCTCGCTGACGTTCATGTTCGTCTGCCGCGCCCAGACCACCATGCGGGTCTGGTAGGTCTTCATATCGGTCTGTACCGGGGTCTCGGTCTTGGTAACCGCCGTGGCGCCCTGTTTGACTTCTGTGGTCAGGACGCCGGTGCCAGCCGTTTTGCCCCGCTCGCCGATATTGAGGTCAATGGCGCCGATGAAGGTGTCGATATGCACCAGAGACCCGACCGCAGCTCCAGCCAGGCTGCCCACCGCCGCACCAATCAAGGCACCGGCCGCCGGGCCTTTCCAACCTCTGCCGCCCAGCACCGCGCCAGCCAAAGCGCCGCCGGTGCCGCCCGCCAACATGCCGTCAGGGGTCATGCCCTGCTTGGCCTTGTCGAAGTGCAGGACGTTGGCTTGGACGACGTAGGCTGCGCCGTCCGGGTTGGCGACGACCTCGTAGCCCTTGTCGGCTAAGAACTGCCGCAAGGTGCTGTCAATGACGCCGCCGTCATCCACGGTCGAAGTGTTGGTCACCTTCACGAACACGGTCTTGCCCAGACCGGGTGTGATGAAAATGGAATCCTTCATTTTCACGTTGGTCTGGAGTTTGGCGTGCTCTATTGCCTTCACCGTGTGGGCGCAGCCGCTCAGGCCGGCCAGGGACAGGGCCACAACCAGGATAACAGCAATACCTTTCATGACGTTTCCTCCTTTAAATAAGGTTGGTATGTAGGGGGAAACGCCGCCCCCGCAGGGGGTTGACATTTCCCCCTGGGGGTTTCTTTTTGGTGTTGCTATTGGGCCATCAGGTCCTTGAGGACCTTCTTGGCTTCGTCCGCATTACTAAATTCCGGAACCTCACGGCCCTTCAGCTTGGCCTGATGCTCGATCTGCCGCACCAAGGCCGGGGGAATAGTCCCCTCCTCCTGGGGCGCTGGCGCCGGCTCCAGTTCCAAGGGCGCCTGGCTGCTGGGAGGCGGTGCCGCGGCCAGGAAATCATCCTCCGCCTGGGCCGCCACCTGCTGGGCCACGAGATCGGCCACTGCAGTCACTTCCTCCGGCGTCGCCGCCTCAGGGAAGAATTCCGCCGCGGTGTCCACCTGCTCCACCAGCGGTTCGGCCTGGGGCAGGGCCAAGAGTTTCCGGGCCTGCTCCTCGATCTGCTCCATTTTGACCCGGTGCTCAATGCGCTTCCGGGCAATGTCGTAACCCAAGGCCGCCAGCTGGGTTTCCGATCCCCAGTATTCCAGGCTGACGACAAATATCACCATGGCCTGCCCGGTGCTGGGTACGGTAACCGTCTTGGGCGACAGCACCATCTTCAGGGGGATGCCCGCCAGCGGGCCTCCCGTAATGGCCTTGATCAAGGTCAGGCTGGACAGGATTGCGTTCACGGAATTCCAGGAAGTCGTCCTGAACTTCCAGACGCCCCCAATCCGGTCAACCCCTTCGATGAGCACCTGCAGGGTACCCATGAGCTTGCACCGGTCCGAGCCGGAGAACATGGGATCAACCCGTTCACAGGGACACGGCACCGTCTGGTATTTGCCGTCGTTGCCGGTGGACCGCTGGGCGGTCTCCCCGTCGCCGCTGCACCAACAACGGGCGCCGCGGTAGCAGGCATACCTGGTCAGGAAATTCAGGTCGATATCGTCGTACAGGAGCCTGACAGGAACTTCGGTGAGTTTGCCGTTCTTGGCAAGTTTTGACATCAGGGCCGTGTCCGGCAGAAGCCGGCCGGCTGTATCCCGCTGGAGCGTCGTAATGACGAAGTGGTCCAGTTTCCGGGGTTGGGCAAATGTTTTGCCCTGGGAGGACTGTTTCTGCTCCCCCCGCTCCCCGATCTTGATTTTCCCGCGCTCTGCGAGCTGCGGTTGGAAGTTTTTGATCATCGTCTCCTCCTTGCTGCCGGAGGAGACGCCCCCCCCCAGGGGATGCGCTCCCCCGGCGGGGTTAGTGTGAACCGTTATGCCTGGTTGCCGCCCGGTATCACGTCGTAGCGGTCAATTTTTTGCGCCAAAAGAGGCCGGTTATCTTGAAAGAGGGTTTGCACGCGGAATACTGCATGTCCTGGCGCCTCTCCAAGAATTTTGATGACCTCTTCTTTGGTCAACGTGACACTGTATGAGCGTCCTTTCTCAAAATGTGTGATTCCATGCCGGCGTAGTATTTCCAGCAGCAGCGCAAAGTTCATCTGACCTCCTCAGGAGCACCTTTAATGACCTGCAATCTCGCCATTAGCCGCGAACTCTCTTCCGATCATCGGGAGGCCTGAACATTCCCGCCTTGATCTGCTCGTCCAGCCTGCCCATTTTCAAGAGCAAAGACAATCTACGCCGTGGGTCCAGGCAATTCCTGGCCGCGTGGGCCAACTCGAACTTCACTGCCAATGCCTGCGCTACGCTCATCTCGCTTCCTCCTCTTTGGCCGGAGGAGCGAGTCGCCCCCAGCCGGGGAACATGCGCTCCCCCGGCGGGGTTCCGGCCTTGTGGCCTGTTAATTTTTCCGGCTCTGCCGGTTCCTTAAAAAACAAAAATCCCCCCCAAAAGAGACACTTCTGGCCTTTCCGTCCCGGTGGACGGGCAGACCTCTTCTCTTCTGGCGAGGATCGCCTTAACCAGGGCGCACTGCGCCCTTTCATTTTGCAGGGTAGATTTTTCCGGCGACACCCCACGCCGGGAGGGCGATCACCCCTCGCCCTCAAATGAGTCCAAGCGGCCCGTCACCTCCACTTGGTTCTTGTTTTTAGGCCGTTTAGTCCAGGCCTTGACGGGGGTTCCGATGACCTATCCAGGCTATGGACCGTAGCACAGGATAGGCCCGCTTGCCGATGACCTCACCAGGCCACTTGGCGCAGGTCAGGCCCGGATACGAGGGGATACCCGCAGCTTCGGGCTAGCGGGTATTGGAGCGCGGCCCCTCTGCCGTTTATGCGGTCAAACCGGCTCCAATAATTGCTTACAGATTAGCGCAAGCCGGTTCGTTTCGCAACCGCCGCAAAAAATTTTAATAATCACTTTTTTTGATCTTATTCCAGCATAAAAAATTTTTCCGCCGGCCGTACACTAGCACCAAAAACACCCGGAGGTTTTCTATGGCTGAAGTAAGAAAGAAAAAACCGATCGTGCGCAGCCGGGCCTTTGTGGAACGGCAGGTGACCTTTTACAGCTACGACGCCCAGCAGATCCTGCTGGGCTTCGGGAGGCTGGCCGGCGCCATGTACAGGCTGGGCATCTCCCTGCGCGCCTACCTGCCGCCGGAACGGGTCACGTCCCTGACCGACGCCCTGTATGAGGAACTGATCACCCCCCTGGAGCACGAGATCGCCGACGACCTGGCCCGCCTGCAGGAACAGGCCCGGCAAACCAATACGGTCCAGGTTGACTACTCCAACCCGGTCCAGAGGACCCTGCGGATTTTTTATCCCCAGGCCCTGCGCATCCTGGCCCTGGCCCAAAACTTGGATACCCTGGTCTGCTATCTCAACCCGCTCTGGTTTGCCCGGGCCATCACTGATGCGCAGTATTTTGAACTCAAGGAGAAATACCGCAATACGTTGGTGGAGATAGCCAACCGGATCAAAAACCTGGCCACCGTGCAGATGGAGGAGGCCAAGGCCCTGGTGGAGGCCAAAGAACAGGCCAAGGCCGAGAAAGCCAAGGCCAGAAAAACCAAAGCCCGGGCGGAATCGCCCCCGGAGGACGCTGAAACGCCGGCACCAGCGCCGGAGGCCGCTGACGCGCCGGCCGCAGAGGTCATCCCCCTGATGTCTGCCACCCATTAATCTAAAGGCGAGGTCTATCGCCGTGGAAACAAAGAAACCCCTGCTGCGGCCCCATGCCACCTATAAGGTGGTCCTCAAGACGCCGCTGGCCAAACAGCTCTTCAACGTTGCCCTGGGCATGGCCAACGCCCTGACCAAGCTCGGCCTGGCCGTCCAAGACCGCCTGCCCCCTGACCAGGGGAAACAGGCCGCCGCCGTAGCCTTTGAAATCCTGGCCGGCCTGCAAAGCGCCCTGGAGGCCGAGAAGGCCGCTGCGGCCGGCCAGGCCAGCACCAGGGTGACCGAGTTCCCGGTCATCCTCCGCAGAGACCTCAAGGTCTGCCACGTCAATGCCGTGAAAACCCTCAACCTCTTGACCGACCTGGATAAAGTGGCCAGCTGCTGGTTCGACCAGTGGTTTTTAGGCCGCCTCAGCCAAGACGACTTTGACCGGCTTGCCGCGGACTGGCAAAAGCGGTTCCGACGGGCCAGCCAGCAGATAAACAACCTGATGCAACACTACCTTGGAGGTCCTGGTGAGCAAGAAAGCCAGCAAGAACGGTCCGCTCAGGCACCATTTCCTTACCTGCACGCTAACCGTTAGGTCGGGGCCGGCCAGGCGTATGGCAGACATCATGAAGCCAACCATCACCAAACTGTCCTACCTGCCCTTCCGGGCGGCACGCTTCCTGCCCCGTGAGCAGTATGACCACATCATGGCAGATATGGCCGCCTTGGTAGCAGAGGAGTCGGCAGCTGTCATTGCTGACCGGGATAAGCTGGAGCAGATGAAACAGGCATGTCCGGCCGGCAATGCCGTCAAGCTCTACCAGATGGAGCCAAGGCACCAAGAGGTCCGCTGCGCCAACCCTCTGGCTTGCGCCCTGCTCCAGCTTATCCAAGATCTGATCGGTTTGGAAGAAGAATGGGCCGAGTTCGCCTGGAACGCCGACCATGACAAGGTGGTTACCCATGATTGGCAGGAGCTTTCACAATTTGCCGCATACGAAAGACAATACGTTGCCTGGTGGGACCGGCTATACCGTCTGCGGGATGACTTAAACAACCACCTCAAACAACTCCGCCAGGCCTGCCACCCGACCAAAACCCCTGAGAAGCCCGATGCCCCGGAAATATCAAAAAGCAAAGAGGATACCAATCGTCACCTTTAAAATCTACTCCCTGGCCGCGCAGGCCGCCGCCCCCGCCTGCCTCTGGCTGGCCCAGGTCCTCCCCGACCTATTGGACCACCTGGCGCGCCTGACGTCCCCCAAAGGCCGACAGGCCACCGCCAGGATCACCACTGCCTTCGCCCGCCTGCACCAGGCCCTGGAGGCGGAACAGGCCGCCGCCGCAGACTACCGCGTCCCACCGACGTTCAAAAAATGTCGGAGCCCTTACCACCTCGAGGCCGTCGTCGCCCACCCCAGCGCCGCCGCCGTCATCCGGTTTTTGGCCGACCTGGATGAAGTCGGCCTCAAATGGGATTGGCGCCATCACCAGGAAGCCGCCAACGGCTTCAACGTCTGGTACGTTGACAAGACCAACCTCTGGGCCGGCTACATCGCCGGTCTGACCAAGACCGTGAAAATCTATTGGCAGCCGTTCCGGCTAAAGGAAACCCCAAAACCCCAACCGGTCCGCCCAACCGGGCCGCGGATTGCCGCAGAAAGCAAGATGAAGGAGGAGAGCTATGTCTAAGAAGAAAATTATGCTGTGGTTGTTGCCCATCTTCCTGGCCGCCGCCCCCCTGGCCTGCGACCAGGCCCGGGGCAAGTTCGACCAGATCAGCCCCGGCATGACCCGGCAGCAGGTGGAAAAGCTGCTGGGCAAGCCGGCCATGGTGACCGGCGACCCGGCCAACCCAACCGCTACCTGGACCTACGGCAAAGAAAAGCTGGTCATCCAGTACAACCAGGACCGGGTGCAGGTGAAGCAATTGGCCCAGGCAGACGGGGCCAAAGGGAAATAGGGCCGCTTTGCAACGATGGCGAGCGTCTTCGGGTAGTTATGTCTGTGAGCCCGGTGCCAGCCGGCGGCGGGCAGCCAGCAGCCCCAGAATGGCTAGAGGAATGACCACATCATACAGCCAAATGCCAGGACCGGCGTTGTAGGGGGCTACGTTGCCGGCCAGCATATCTTGCCAATGCCCGTAGGCGCAGCCCAGTAGAAAGACAGCCTGGCCGATTCCGGTAGCGGTCCAGAAATTCCCCCGCTGCCAGACGCAGAGGACTCCCAAAACGCCGAAGGCCAGGTTGGCCATGGCCACCTCGAATTGAAAAGGGCTGCCCGCCGGCCAGCCTATTTTTAAGGCGATATCTTGAGCAAAGAAGATGTGCCCCAGCGCCCCCGTGAGACCGCCGACGCCAACCAAAATGACCAGCAGGTACAGGAGGACAACCTCCACGACCCGAGAGGGCGTCCGGGGTGCCTTGTCCAACCATAGGTGAACCAAAATTCCTACTCCGGCCAGAGCTAAGTAAAAAAACCAGATCATAGGGCTAATCCTCACCCAATGCCGCAGAACGGTGCGATCCAACGGAACCGTTTCAGGTCAGGCGGCACGCCATGAAAAGGCGGCCCGGCGGGAGTTCCACCCTCGGCATCATTGACTACCTTGAGCCCGCTCGTCTTATAGAGCGCCGCCGTCTCCTTGCGTGGGTCTTCGACCGGCACAGAGTAACCGCTCAGTTCCATGCCTACCTGAAACCGGTGCTTCCCGTGCGCAGCTTCGCCGACCGCAACCAGAAACTCGCCAGACTCTCCGCCGCAGGTTCCGTCGATGCGAAGCACATACCCAAGGTAACTGTGGGACCGCTCATCGAAAGACCGCAGGACCTGGATGCGCGGCAGGACAGCCACGACATAGCCTGACCATGGTATCTTCTCCGCTTTTGCAATTGATCCGACCATCTGGAGTACCTAATGCTTATCGGGTGAAGCTGGACAGCCAGGTTGCCTGCCCTCCCACCTTTCACATACGGCTTCAAAATCAGGTTGCCTCTCCTCTTTGGTCCAGCTTCGATAGAACTTCGGGTTCTTGCTTCGCGGAATAGGGAAGGCTTCTCGCATTTCCACCAATGCGGGAGCCTGAACGCACTCTCCCAATACCAAGGCACTTCGAGGGGCAAGAGCTGGAAGTTGATCAAGTAGCTGTCCGTAGATGCCAGGCACGATTTCCCGGAAATAGCGCAGGTCCTCAGGATTGTGCAGGCGATGAACAATGAAACTGTTGCACTGTGAGAGAACCGTTTTTGATAATTCGCTTGGGCGCTGGGAAGCCACAACCAAACCCAACCCATACTTTCTGCCTTCTCGGGCGATGCGCTCAAAGACGAGCTTCGAGATGGAATCTTCCTCCGTCTTTCTTCCCTCACGGATGTAATTCTGCGCCTCCTCAAGGACGAGAACAACCGGGTACTCTCCACGTCCGACACCACTCACCGGATCGCTCAATCGCTGCAAGAACTCATGAATAAGGCGTCCAATGAGTGCGGTCACATTTTCAAGGACTTCAGAGGCAAGGAGGCTCAAATCAATGATAACAACATTAGACCGCGTCGACCCACTTCGCTGCCGGTCATAGAAAGGCAATAGTCCTTCCGGGCACACATCTGTGTTGGTGAGACCTGCTTCGGGTAAACATTCAGCACCCAGAATGTCCCGCATGAAGGAAGCAAGAGAGTTCATGATCGATGGCCATTCAGAGTGTGTGGGTCCGAACAAGAACTCGAATCGCGAGTCCTCCAGTAGCCGGTAAATGCGCATTAGCATAGTGGAGCAATTGTCCCGAGCCCGCGAAGAGCTTGTTTCGTCACGAGTCATGGCGTGCTCAAGGTGCCGGTAGCGAAAGGCGCTTTTACTAAAAAACCTCGGGCAATCTGCCGACGCCGTGCTGAGTGCAGTGCTGTTTTCTGGAAGTCGTGATAACTTACCCAACAACGGATTGATGGCATCCTCAATACGCCTTCGTTTGTTCACATCGATAGCTGCATAGGCCTCATATTGCTGCCCTTCATTTCGGATTCCCTCCCGTGCAATATCTCGTATTTGCACAAAACATGTTTTTATGCTATCGGTCGTGGTATCTGGGCAATGTTGAGATAACAGGCGAAGATGCTCAACGATGGCTTGCTCTTCGATGTAGACAATAAGTCCATCACATAATTGCCTGATCAACTTTGCATCCTTGGTTTCAGTACCAGAACAGAGCCCAAGTATCCGGTTGCATTCCCTAATTATGTTTTCGCGAACATGGAGCCAGTTCTCTGCACCTTCTTCAGAGTCACGAGCAGACGACAAAGCGTTAAGCAAAACCGGCCGTTGGACACCCGGAGATGCCCTGAACAAACGCACGAAGTCCTCAGAATCCATGAACCAGTAGGGTATTGCTAGCTTTTCTTTCTCCGCGGGATCGGTCGGTATATAAAGCGTTTTGAACGCTGCGTCCGCGTCAGTCCACGTCTCGTCCTCATTCTGCCTTTGGAAAGCTGTACGGTACTCTCCATTGGTATCGAGGATGATGAACCGTGTTTGTTTAACCGACGCTTGGTGGAGAATCGATTGAATGATGGTGGCAATAGTACATGACTTGCCGGAACCAGTGCTTCCGATGATAGCGGCATGTTTTCCGAAGAATGCGTCTGGATCGATTTTGATGTCGTAATCCTGGAAGACGGCGGAGCGGCCAATTGGAATGCAGAAACCTGGTTCTTCTGATGAATAACCATCTTGCTCAGAAAATTTACCAAATATTGCATCGAGGTCCTTTTTTGTTGTGATAAAAACCGGCGAGTCAAGGACCGGAAACAGATTGATGCCCTGCCGGAATCTACCCTCGTCAATAGTGCCGATCATCGTTGCCTTCATCAACCTGCGGGACGAAGGCAATGTCACCATGGTCTTGTCGGCCTTCAACTCGCTTTCTTCTGTCAATAGAACACGGGTGACCATTGCGACAATCTGCCGCGCACCGACAGGGATAATGATGTACGAGTTGATACGTCCGACTTCCAACGTTCCTTCGTAGGTAGCGCGCGTCAGGGCCTTTAGGTCCCGATTTAACTCAACTGTCACCTGAGCGGTGTCAACCGCGACGACCCGGCCAATTTCATGATCTCTTGCCATCGCTGTCATCCTCTGCAACATCTGGCATTTGCCCGGCTGGCAAAGATAGTTTCTTGAAGGTCTCCATTACTTTAGCATCGATTTCCTCCTCTTGCAGGTCAGGCAGAAGCTTCTCAACGAAATTTTCAAATGTTCCTAATTCCTTTCCCTTGACCATCCAGACACGTTCATCTTTGAGATTCTCTAGTTTCGAGACAAATTTGCTTTTCGGATCGGGGTCCACCACGACGAGAGTAAAGCTCGGGATGGCAAGTGCCTGCCGGATGAGAGCATTGACGTGATCATCTCCGAAACCGTAACCAATCACAAACAGTGCCGATTGGGGTTGCGCAATCGCGTTTCCAAACCTACGAAATAGCTCTGCAAACGGCATATCCAGCGCCTGTCCGTATTTCAGTGGAGACGGATAGATCAGGACATCGTCTGTACAGCAGTCCTGGTTATAGAATGTTGCGTACAATCCGAAGGGATTTTCCAAATCCGGCTCACAGCGATGCCATGTAATCGAGCCATGCAGCTTGTAGAGATGAAGTGCCCGATCAAATCGATGTACCCGCCCTTCCGTGGTCTGTGCGGGGAAATAGAAATCAATATCGTAGGATTCCGGCCTGAAAACACGACGCAGTGTTCCCACAAATCCATCGACAAGAATGGACCCTTCAGCATCTGCGGCTTGCTCAATCAGTGTGTCATAATTGAGCGTGAAGAGATTTGCTCTCCGCAGGTTGAGCGGTCGGGTGAGGACCTTTTTGATGAATTTCCTATGATGCCGAAGAGGCTCATCCAAACCAGACTGTGGCAGGTTAAGGAGGCTCGTTAGAGAGCTGGTGATCTCTTTGATTAGACGAGTCAATTCGGTCTTGACGATTGATATCTCGGTGCCACCTGTCAATTTCAATGTCTCGGTCGCATCAAGCATTCCGTTTTGCCAGGTATGCAACTGGCTGAGAAACACCTCAAGGTTCACACCAATCGCGGGAATATCCTTTTCTTCGGTTGAATGAAACTGTTTAGATCGGGTTTCATGGGAGAAGTCGCTTTGGGAAAGGAGTGAAGCGATCTTATAGAAAAGAGCTATCCAAGCGGGGACTTCTTGCTCTTTCTGTTCCTCGCCGGCCTTGTCGAGAAGCGCCTTCTCAAGGGGCTTCGGTATGCTGGCAAGAGATACACCTCCAGCAGCCAGGGATGCACCGGCCCCGAGGAGGAAGGAAAGGTTGTCGGTCTTAATGATCGTGCCAAAACGGACTCGCATCTCCTTGAGGAGGTCATCGAGTGCCTTCTGAGCCTTTTCTTGGTTCTCGGCGTTCTTGAGATCAGTGCTCAAGATGCCACGCAGATGCCGATCAATGACATCTTCTTTGCCGATGCGTATCTGATAATCAGAGGAGCTGAAAGTCTCGCTCATCGCCTACCCTCGTTATTCTTTGTTTCGCAGCTTCCTAAGCAGGACTTAATCATTCAGACGAGATGATCTGCCTATAATAACTTACTGCAGGGCAAAGAAAGAAAGGAATGAAGGAAGCCGGATTAACAGAGACGGCTATTCTCCTCAAAGAGTTGGCCATCCGGCCAGCTTTTGTCTATCGGCCAGTAACTGCTCCAAAAGCCGGCGGTTAGCTGGCATGGTCTCCTCCGGCGGCCGGATCCACTAAGCGAACGGCCAGCTCCAGGGCATCCACCGGCCAATAGCAGGCCGGCCGGGGGTGGCGGACCCGGGGATCGTCGGCCTCGGGACGGCAGTGGCGCAGGGCCATCAACCAATGCGCCGGGATGGCTTCCCGGCCCTGAACAGCCCCCAGGAGGGCGCCGCAGATGGCGGCGTTGGTATCGGTGTCGCCGCCGCAGCTGATGGTCGTCACCATCCCTTCTTCCAGGTTCGGCGCCTGGAGCAGCTGCCAGAGGGCATTCTGCCAGGCAATGAGGACCCAGCCCTGGTGGCGCAGATAGTCCTTGGGCGGGTTCGTGGCCGCCTGGCGGGTGGCGGCCAGCAGCGGGGGAGAGACCTGCAGCTCTGCGGCCCAGGCCAGGATATGGTGATAGAGTTCGGCGGGACCGCAGCCGGTGCCGATGGCCCAGGCAATGGCCATGGCAAAGAGGGTATTGGCCTCCTGGCAGATGGGATGGGGATGGGTCAAGGCCGCGTCCTGGCGGGCCCAGGCGGCCACTTGGGCCAGGGGGTGCGAAGCGCCGAAAATCCCCAACAGACTGATCCGCATGAGGGCGCCATTGGCCTGGCTGTCGGGGTTGGGCTGCCCCCGCAGCCCCTGCCTGATGGTCAGGCCGCAGTCAAACGGCCCGGAGGCCAGCCAGGCTTGATAAGCCTCCCGGGCGGCCGCCGGGTCGTAGCGGCGCTGGGCCGCCAACAGGCGGGCCAGGGCCAGGGCCATCTCCGAGTCATCGGTGGGCTGCCCGGCGATGGTGTTCCAGGTGCCGCCGTCCTGGAGGAGCCGCACCCCATCCGGATATTCCCTCTGGATGTCTTCCGGAGGGCGAAACTCCACCAGACCACCCAGGGCATCCCCGGCCAACTGGCCCAGGAGACAACCCTGGGCCCGCTCCCGGAAGCCCGGCGCCAGGTTGACCGTCTGATTGTGAGGCTTCATACGCAGGAAACTCCCGTCAGGAGCATGTAAGCGTCAAACTTGCAAACCGATAACGCCGCAGATAGTGTGGCGCGCCCCGGGGACCAATTCCCGCACTAAGCCGCAGGGGACCGGGATTTGATTGGTTTTGCGGATGCCGAAGTTACGGGCGGGTTGGAACCGGTACCGGTGGAAAAAGTCCGGATCGCCCACCAGGATAACCGTCTGATGGCCAACGGCTCTGGCCCGTTGGCAGGCCGTTGCGATCAGTGCCGTGCCGAGGCCCTGCTTTCTGTGTGTTCCAGGACCACGGCCACCGGTCCCAGGAGCAGCAGAGGGAGCTGCCCTTGAGGGGTAGTCAGAAAGGTTCGGGTGAGCATGATGTGCCCCAGGAGCCGGCCCTCTTACTTCACCGCCTCCCGCAAGCCTTTCCCCGGCTTAAACTTAACCGCTTTGCTGGCGGCGATCTCAATGGGGGCGCCGGTCTGGGGGTTGCGGCCGGTTCGGGCGGGGCGGGCAGCCACGCTGAACACGCCCAAGCCCGGCAGGGTCAGTTTCCCCTGGGTCTGCAAGATGTCGGTCATCCCCTTAATCAGGGCGTTGAGGATTTTTTCGGTCTCGGCCTTGGTCAGCTGCGCCTGGGCCGCCACTTGGGCTATGAGCTCTGCTTTGGTCATGCCGGGTTCCTCCGTTTTAAAAACTATCTTACGCAATGCCGGGGAGAAAAGACAAGGAGAATTACGCCGCATACACCCGCGCCCGGGCCCGGGCCGCGTTGACCAGTACACCCACGTGGACATCCTGGTAATCATAGATCCGGGCCCGGTCCTTGCCCGGCGCCGGCCGCAGCACCCGGCCCAGGTATTGCAACACCCGGCCGCTGAAGCGGATGGGCGTGGCCAGGAAGAGGGTCGAGAGGCCGGGGCAGTCAAAACCTTCGCCGATCAACTGGCCGGTGGCCAGGAGCACTTGGACCTGGCCGGAATGCACCGCCTCTACCACCTCCTGGCGCCGCCGGGCGCTTAAATCCCCCGTCAAGACCGCTGCCGCTACCCCCTGCTCGATGAGCATGGCCGCCAGGACCTGGCAGTGAGACTTCCGGTCCGACAGCACCAGGCTGACGCCGCTTCCAGCCTCCTTGATCACATCGGCCACGATGAGGGCGTTGCGCTCCCGGTCCGCGGCCAATTCCGAGAGCATCTGAGAGTACTCCGCCGACGGGTCGTAGCTGGAGATGAAGGCAGTGGGTCGGTAGATGACTTCCGGCGGCACCAAGTGGCCGGCTGCGGTCAGTTCCTGCCGGTCGATCTCATGGACCTTGCTGCCCAGATACCAATAGATGAGCTTGGAGAGCCCGTCCCGCCGCCAGGGGGTGGCGCTCAGGCCCAGCATATATTTGCAGTCAAAGGCGGTAACCGCCTCGGTGAAGGTCCGGGCCGGGGCGCGGTGGCACTCGTCCACTACCAGGTGGCCGATATGGGGAGCAACCTGCCGGGCGCATTTGTAGAGGCTCTGCACCAGGGCGACGGTGATGTTCCGGCCCAGGGTGCGCTTGCCCCCGCCGATGACGCCGACCTCCTGAGACGGGAGGCCCAGGAAGGTCTCGATCTGTTCCACCCACTGGTGCAGCAGCTCCCGGGTATGCACCACCACCAGGGCCGGCTGGCGCCGTGCTTTGACCAGAGCCAGGGCGATGACCGTCTTGCCCGAGCCGGTGGGCGCAGCCAGGACCCCGAAGTCCCGCTGCCAGACCGCCTCCACCGCCTCAACCTGAAAATCCTTCAGCCGGCCGTGAAAATGGCAATTCACCTCCGGCAGGGACAGCCGTCGGTCGTCCAGTTCATAGGCCAGGCCGTTCTCCCGGAGTATCCACAGGGCCGTCCGGATGAACCCCCGAGGCAGGAACAGCCGTCCGTCCTGGACGAAGTAGCAGCGCAGCACTTCGGGCACCTGCCAGTTGGAGTAGCCCCGTTTCTCATTTTCCAGCCAGCGCGGGTTGGGAAAGCTCAGACGCTCCTGGAGTTGTTCCACAACCAGGGAAGGGAGATCGTGGAGTAGGAGGGAAATATAGTTGGCAAGAGTGATGGTTACCGGCATGGTTAATTATATCATAAGGTTACCCACAAGCATAGATAATTGTTAAAAATAATCATCTTCATGGCTATAGGTTAGCTAAGCCTGGCGGCAAAGCTCCGATGCGGGAGCGTAGCGTCTGGCGCAGGCCGGGACTTGAAAAGGGGCTGCACCGGCCATACAAAGCCGAAGTCCGTAGCAAGAGGGAAGGGGACGGGAGGATAGGGTGGCCAAAAATTACCGATAAAGTTTATCATAATAAAAGGTCGTCTGCTTCTTGCGCTTTTCGTTCCTCAATATTTTTAACGCGCCTGTTAAGGCTTCGAAGAAAACGAACCGAACTGGCAACGTGATTAAAAATCAAAAGGGCCTCGTCATAATTAAGGATAGGGTTGTCATGAGCAAGACTCTGTTTGTTGCGAACGTGGTTGAATGCCTCAAGAATAGATATGCTCATCTTTAAAATGCGTTCAGTCATGATAGATTCTATGAAACCGCCCTCCCTTATTTTTTTAACATACTGCCCAAAAAGGCTGTGCAATGGCGTTTCTGGATCAATATCAATACCGCAGTGTTGGCAAAGAGATCGAACAAACTTCACAATAAAAGTGTGGAGGCGGTCGAGCCCTACTTCTGGTTCATTTTTTTCAATATGGCCTCGGATAGTCTTGGCAACAGTCTCAAAATCACGTTCGTCTGTGATGGGAGTAAGGGCGTCCAGTTCTGAAACAGGGCTGTCTTGAATTAACCGAGTAGCAATTTTACGACAATCGGCAAGAAGGGGCGCATCATTTTGAAAGGCTCCAATATCTTCCCCATAATCCAAAAGATCATTCAAAAGCTTGCCTACAGTGTAATTATCTTCTTCTTTCCAAAAACCTCGCAAGCGATTTGCCTTTGATCCACTGCCATAATTATAAAGATCGTCATAAATTTCTCGTCCAGTGCTCTCAAAGACAAATTCCTCGAAAGTGCGGTTTGAAAAATCTAAAACATAACCGTCGCCCATGCCTAGGAGACGTTCGATATTTTGCTTTTCAGAAAAAGTAAGGTCAGACATGAAAATTCTTTAAAAAGTCATTTTATAATCTATCCATATCTAATTGATAAGCCTCTTTAACTATTTCTTGAATAGCCATAAGCTCTTCGGTCTTTTCTCCAGAGATACAATATAAAAACATTGATAGAAATAGACCAAATACCTCTCTTGAGAGCGCAAATTCAATGGGTCTGACGGCGCTTGGATCTTTAGAAACAATAACTTGTATTCGATCAAAACGAGCGATACCTTCATTTAAAGGTGGTTTCGCAGGAAAATAAAAAAATTGTCTATAAAATAAACACCTTATTCTGGCCACCATTTTTTCTGGGAATCCACCCCCATACAGTTCTTTTTGGCAGCTGTATGCAGGAATCACAAAAATCACATCTTCCTGAAGGTGTTTCTTGCCTTGCCGACGCAAAAGATTATGGATTTCCGGAAAGATATCAACTTCGCTGGCTAATATGATACCAAGTCTTCTTTTCGCTTTTTGAATAAGCAATTCTTCATGAGATTTCAAATTTAGGTTTTTAATTGGTAATGATCGGTCTCTACAATGAAAGTCTTTGTTCTGATTGGCATTTCTGATAGTAAAAGAAACTTTTTCGTGCTCCTCGGGTTGGCTCCGCTCAACATCTAAGATTCTTGGTATCGGATCTATATGTGGACTTGGTATCCAACAGAATTGCCCTGGCCGAAAGTCATTGAGTGCGGCACCTTCAAAGAATTCATTTTGAGGATATAATTGTAAAATACCCATTTTATACTTCTATGTTAGCAATACCTTTGAGACCGATTTCAAGGTCTTCCCCATCCATTATTTTAATGGCTTGATAATATAAATCATCCTTTAATCTAATTGATTCAATTTTTTCCTGTTCTAACCGCATCCGGTTTTGTTCAATTTTATTAGCAAGAGCCTTAGCATAATTTCGGGCGAGTTCAATCTTTTCTTTCTTTATTTTTTTTAAAGTTATAGCTTCTTTAATAAGATGAGTATCTACTTTCGAGAAATCTAATATATCTCCTTGCCTTGCGTCCTTCATCGGTTCGGTTTCAAAATAAACATGATCTAATAAATAAGGAGTATCATCCCCATATTTTTTAATCGCTGATTTTAGTTGAGAAGACACCTCAAATGGCAATTTATTTTCACTTTGATTAACAGCGGAATCATCATAACAGAAAAATAAGTTATAATCTTTATCATCTCCAAATTTGCTTTCATAGCCTTTCATCGAAATAATATTTTGAGATACAGATCCTTCGATGGCTTCAATGGCTTCCCGACAATAGGGGCCAAAATAGATGAATGCCCACGGAAAACCAGTCAAGGTTTTGCCCCGATGTTTTCTGGCATAATAGAGATCGGCAAGATATAGGAATTTTACCAATCTTAAAGTCGTCAGACGGATATCATTTTGAGTTGCATACCCAACGATAAATCTAATCAGGTCTCTTACGGCTTCGGGAACCATGTAAATCTCTGGTTATAACTTAAAAAAAATTAGGTTATCAAAACATCATCGCCTAATATATCGGTAAAAATTGATTTAATGTAGCCAGAGCTTTCCATAAACAAGATGTGTACATCTTCAAAACGTTTTAAGTCCCATGTTCCATCGTCGTAAATTTTCCGCAGATCATCAAATGGCGTTGCAGAGATAATAAAGGAATCCAATTTCACATTGCCCAGTTCACCGCGAGTTCTCATTTCTTTTGCGAGGACCTGCAATCTTTTATGTAGCTGTACCTTATCGTCATGTTGGTATGCTTCAGCGTGCAGCATCCCATGCGGCTCGATGAATACGATGTGCTGGAAGTCGCCATCCTTGATCCACAGGATGAAGTCCGGGTAGAACCCCCGCTTATCAAAAAAGCCGATCCCCTTGCCTCGGCTTAAATTTCGAAGCAGAAAGACTTCCTTGGTTGCAAGGGACTTATCCTTTTCTTCACGACAATATGCCCGTAGGTCTTCTACAAACTTCCTCTCACTATCCCTGAGGCCAGGCGGGGCACTTTTGATCTTATCACCTCGCTCGACCAAGAGCGGCTGATAGAGATGTCGGTCAAAGTGAATCCTGGGTAATTCGAGTGACTCTTGGTTGTAAAGGCGCTCGCCTTCCTCAATAAGCTGCCGCACCGCCTCGATCAATCCCCTTTCACTACGCGGAATCTTGACCGTGAAGTCCTGAAAATTCGGATCATTATTGCCAAGTACTTTGTAGACCATCTGCCTGGCATCCCAACGTTCCTTCTGCACCCGATAGAATTTGTCGGTGTAGTTGCGCAAAATGGAGTGCACGGCTTCCTGAAGCAAAACTCTTTCAGCGAAGGATGATGGCTTCACTACCGCCTCATTCGCAATAAGGCTGTAAAGTCGGGTGGGTTCGGAAAAAGTCAGAATAGTCTTCGGGATGTCCCTCATGATGACAAGATTGGTGAGTCCCTTGCGCTCCTTATATGCCAAAAGGTTAAGATAGGCCTCCTCCCAGTCCACCAATGCCAGGCTTTGGACCGGGATAACTTGCTCATTACCGGCTCGGGCCGCCCTTGCAGTGAATCCATCGGCTCCGCTTGCCAGCACCTGCACCTTGAGCGACATGTCCACCTGCACCCGGATGTTCGGGTCTGGTTTCAGAAAGATATATTCCTCTTCTATAAAGCTCCGATCTTCCGGCAGGCGTGGAACCACCAAGCCTTTGCCCAGAAAATCTTGGTTTGGACGAATAGCAAGGGGGAGCTCCACCATTCCCTCGGTTTCCACGCCTTCTTTTTCCAAATACTCACGGAACTGCGCCATATAATTGGCGCGTACCGCAAAAATATTAAGCGTCTCCAACAGCCCCAAGTGCATGGGATGATCGCCGTCCAGCGCCGCACTGCGCTTGAGTGTGGATTCTTTGCCCCGCAGCCGCACCCCGCGGCCGAAAAGCTGGATGATCTCCGATCCCTCCCTGCGGCCTATGTTCAGAAGGCCCATGTTGGAAACCCGCCAGGAATTCCAGCCCTCCATGAACTTTTTGGCGCCGATCAGTATGTTGATGCTTGTATCTGGCTCATTGATGCCAGCAAACAGGGACCCCGTGATGGCGTCACCTTCCAAGACGATGCCCGACTCGTCCATCTCGACCAGCTTCCTGAATTTGCTGGTGTCCCCGATATAAATCAGCCCAAAGTAATCCTCAGACCCTCCGGCCTTAAGCCCCAGCTCTCCAGCAGCGCCCCGCATGTCAACCAAGTGTAGTCCGCCGCCGGTAGGGGTATGAAAAACACGAACCAGAAGATCACGGAACAATACTTCCGGAGTAAGACCTGCTTGCCTCAGGTAAACAAATTTTCCTTCGAAGAGGTCCCGCCCATCCGGCGTAACCAACCCTGTCTGCCCCTCGAGAAGCATACCGATGGTTCTAATAACCCAGCCATGCCGGTTAGCCAGAACCCGATGCAGGAAACGGACCACGGTTAAGACGTCGCTCCGTTCTCTGCCCCCTTCCTTATATACCGCGTTGACGCTGCTGCCCACGAAAACCCAGAGGGGCTTATCCAGGTTATATGGCTGCAATATTTCATGTTGCTCTTCAAATACGCGCTGTTGCTCATAAAAGGAAAGCATGTTGCCCAGCAGAAGGGTTTCTGTTTTTTCCTGGGTAGTTTCTTCTCTCAGGTTCAGGATATGAAAGTCTTTTCCGAAGCCGTCTTCATAAAAGTAACGGTAGGAGTAATCGAATACTATGGCCTTGCCGTACTCCGCCGTGAGCTGGTCTTTGCGCGCCGCGGTCAGGGCTTGGCCAAAGGTGGCGCTGTACTCGAAAGTAAACCCGGTCTGGCCCAGGGCGTCCCTGAACTTGCGCCACGCCTCGCCCCCCGTGCCCTTGTGTCCCTCGTCCACAAAGATGAGATTGTTGCCCTCGAAGGCCTCTACCGGCACACTTACGCCACCGCCGCGCTTCTCTTCCACCAGTTTGGTGATCTCGATAACCCGCACCGGGTTTTCTTCCGGCAACCTCAGCCCACTTTCGTTCAGGTCAAAGCGACGGCAGGGAATATTCGAGGCAGCCATTTCCTGCATGTGCTGTTCGCTCAGCTCTTCCTTCGGCGCAATGAGCAGGATGTTGTCCAACGGTTCCTTGTTATAGTGAAGAAACTGGCGGTAGTTAAAGTGCATGATCAGCGTCTTGCCGCTGCCGGTAGCCATCCAAAAGGCCAATTTGTTGAGGTCGGTCCCGGTAAACTCTGGGTCCATCGCTTCGCCCGGCGCTCGGCGGGCGTTGCGGTCCTTCACGAAATCGTTCAGCGCCCGCAGCAGTTCATTTGGGCGTTGGAAGCGCCAGTCAAGAAAGAATTCTGTGTACAGCAGGGCCAGGTGTTGGAAGTACCGCAAGGTGATCGGCTCGGGCCGGCGGGCGTTAATCGCCGCCAGGTGCTCCCGAATATTGTCATCATAGCGGGCCAGATCCTCCGGGGGGATTTTAACCTTGTTGCCCCGGGCGATAAAACCGTGATAGACATAGCTGCGCCCTGAAGCGTCAAACCCTTCGGCCGCTTCCTTCATATCCGCCAGCAGTTCTTTGTTGCTCCCATAGCCGAAAAGGTCATTCAGCCAGGCCAGCAATACCAGCCGTTGTTCGAGCTTGATGTACTCGGTTGGGGCTTGCCCTGCGTTGGCCGCAGAAGCACTGGAGGCTGGGTTTCTACGCCGGGGCATCGCCTTTAGACCTCCACCGGCGCAAACATGCGGGCTTTGAACACCGGGTCCAGAGCGCGCGCGCCTGGAATGAAAGAATCGCCGTTGACAAAGATTTCGGCTGCCCCTTCCGCCAGCTTTTGCTCGATCACAAACTGCCGGTCACGCTCGAAGTCCGCCGGCGTCCACCCTTCGATCTCCCGCCAGATGACCGCCACTTCGCGGTGGTCAATGCGGCCCCGATAGACCAGGTAGCGTCGCCCCTGGTCTTCGTAGACTCGCCGGGTCTTCACGTGCAGTCCCAGCAGATAGTTGAACGTTTCCGGGAGATCCACGGGTTTTTCGTCTGTCCGGCCGTCGGTGTGGATATGCAGCTTATAGCTGAAGGGGCTACTGAGCTTTTCCACATTCAGTAAGGTCTCGCTCCGACGGGTCTCCCACCTAAGCATGTACTTGAGCAAGTAGTCGTCAAAGGGAAGCGCAGCCTGGCCGGTGGCATCATCAAACTCGATGTTGTTCAGGGCGTCTTCATAGCTCTCCAGCCGCAGGTATTTGACCAGGCGCGAACTGCGTTCAGCTTCCTTGTGGGTTGGCATGCGCTTAGGCTTGCCGTCTTCCCATTCTGGAGCAAAGATGACTTTCTTAAGGCGTGGTAGAAGGACAGTGTCAAAATATTTGGCCATCTCCACCAAAATATATTTTCTTTTCCCGCCATCTATCCTGTTCAGATTTATAACAGCATGGCCAGTGGTTCCGGAACCGGCAAAATAATCTAAGCAGACAGAATAAGGGTTGTTTAATCCTGAGATTTTTATACAGTCCTCGACTGCATAGACTGACTTGGGAAAAGAAAATGGATCGTATTCTTTAAAGAAAGTTTTCAGTAATCCCGTTCCATGTTCTGTTGCTGAATATTTAGAATCAATCCAGCACGTTATTGGACTTACCCCAAGAGGAGGCCGATATTTATAGTATATTGTATACTTTCCCTCCCCGTTTTCTTCTGCTTTTAGTTGCGAACAATTATTTTTGGCATTTTCCAATCCCCAGCGCCAACGTCTTTCAATACCTTTTTCATCAATCGGATAAACCTCAACTTCTCCTTCTCTGGCCTTTTCTTGAACAATCCAAATCTTTTGATCTTTATCCCATTCCATTTTAGGGACTCTTATGTATCCTGGACCAACATAAAATGGATAGTATAATTTAGGACTATCTTTTCTTTCAGAGCCAGAACCTCTCTTACGTAAAAGCTCCCACATGAATGGACCATCTTTGTCTAATTCATTGTATCTCCTGTTATGTTTCTCAGTCCGATCAAACTTACCGATATTGCATTGACTACTTGCTCCAGCAAAAATTGCATACTCATGGGATAATGAAAAACCCGTTGGAGTTGGCCTTCCTGAAGGATTGTTCCGAATAACAACAGTTCCTAATATTCTCGATTTTCCAAATGTATTTGTCATTAAAAATTGTAATTCTTTATTTTGAAAATCATCAATCGTTGCAACAAAAATACCTTCTTCATTAAGTAATGTAAGAGACAGCTTCAATCTTGAATCAATCAAAGATACCCAAGAAGAGCTGCGGTAATCGTTTTTATACATTATCGGACTGGCATCTGTGTTATACGGTGGATCAATGTAAATACACTTCACCTGCTTCCGGTAATGCTCCTTAATCAGGTTGAGCGCCTGCCAGTTTTCGCTGTGAATTAATAACCCATCGGTCATTTCCTCTATGTCATCAAAGGTTGCCAGCAGTTTGTCGACAAAATTCCACTCAAAGTGCTTCGTGTCTAGCACCAGCGTCGGATGGGCCTTGAGAAAGGCGAGGCGCTTTTGTCCTTTGTCCATGCCCTGGGTGAACAGGTCAGCCTGTTCTTCGTCAATGTGAAACAATTCCTTCCATTCCGCCCACTGTGCCTTGCAGGCGGCGATGGCGGGATAAAACTCCTCGGGAATGACGCCCAAGGTGATGCAGTGTTGCACTTCGGTAATGAATTTCTTCTTCTCCCAGAGCATCTTCTGGAAATCTTCAATTTGCGCCAAAAACTCAATGATCCGGCTGCCCACGGCCTTGATTACCCGCATAACCTGGAACCAGCCTTCGGCCAGACCCTCGCCCGCGCTCTCCACCTCGTCGAGATTGAGCACTTCGTTCTTTAAATAGAAGTCCAGCTCCCGGAAAAGAAAGCCCTTCAGGTCCTTGTGTATGAAGAAGTCCGAGGTGTTGCGCCTCGTGTATTTGCGAAGATGGTGTTCCAGAAATGACACGCTCTGACCCTCAGCAGTCTGGCGACGCTCGGCCATAATTGCCGCCAGAGCTATGGGAACATCTTTAAGGTGCTTGGGAATTTCTTCCAGAGCCTTGGCGATGATCGTCTCCTGCTGATTTTTGGCCCCATAGGAGATCATCTCCTGCTCAGTAAGCGGCCGGAATTCGAAGGGGATTGTCAACCGGGAGGCTTTCTCTTCCCAGACAATTTCGTTCATCCGAGGCAGGAAGAAGCGCTTATCACCCTTGATATTATTCTGCTCCACTTCTGCGGCCTGAAGCTTGAAGTGAACGTTAATGCCTCGTGCCTCGAAAGTATAATCGTGAAAATGCTGGTCGGTTTTAACGTAATACTGGTCTTGGTTGGCCCAGTATAGATAAACTTCCTCGCCGTTATATGGGATGGCGTACTTCTCCCGCTTGGAATAGCGCCTTTTGGATATGAAGTCTCCGTCCTGATAATAGCGGCTGAAGAAGGCATAGAGGTGGTTGAAGATGATAGCTTCAAGAGCTTGGCGATCCCGACCGCCGGCAGCTTTAGCTTTCAGTTCCAGGTACTTGCTGCCAATTTTACTATTATGATAAGCCTCGGCTAAATTGCCATCGGCATTGAAGGCAGCTTCTCCCAATGTATTTATGATTTCTTCTTGGACTTGTTTCAACTCTTGGATGATTTTGGCTTGGCTGTCCAACGCCCCGCGGTCCAACTCCTCGGCGACAGCTTTAGGCAGATCCTGTGTGATAAATCTTTCGACCACACCTCGCTTGTAATTCATGATTCGGTAGATACCAAAGTCCAGGTCTGCGCAATCGAACTGGAAAAGTTCCCGGAGGAGATTTTCGAATTTTTCATAGCTCATAATTCAGGCCCCACAGAAATTAAAAAGAAGGCAGATGCCTACCTCACCCAACTTGTCCAGGACCAGATTACCCGACCGATGATGATGTTGGGAATCCTGGCCTTTTCTACGGCAATGGGCGGGTATTCGGGGTTGTCCGACACCAGCACCCAGTGGGCCTTGGACTAGAAGACCCTTTGGATAATGAGCCTCGGGCTTGCCTGTTGTTCAGTATTATGCCATTGCCCGCCTTCCCCTGTCCATCTTAATTCCCCCCTCAAAACACCACCCCCTGCTGGATGCGCACCGCCTCCTCGGCGGTCAGGGTGGACAGGTAGCGCAGGGTCATGAGGGGGCTGTTGTGGCCCAGGTGGAGCATGAGGGCCTTGGGGTTGCCGGTCTGGCGCAGGCGCTCGATGGCGTCGGAGTGTCTTAATAAGTGCGGCCAGACCTTCTTCTGGAGGCCGGCCCGGGCCGCCGCGGCTTTGATGATCTGCCAGCCCCGCTTGCGGTTGATGGGGAAGATCCGGTCGTCCAGACCCAGGCCCTGGTCGTAGGCGTAGCTCTTCAGCCGTGCCGCCAGCAGCTCCGGACAGGCCACCAGCCGGGGTTTGCCGCCCTTCCCCTGGATGGTGAGCACCGTGCCGCCGTGGAGGCTCCCCAGCTGCCGGGGGGTGAGGGCCAGGGCCTCGCTGATCCGCAGGCCCGTCTGGTAGAGGGTGTCGATGAGCAGGGCATCCCGCTCCCGGTGCCGGCCCTGGCAGGCGGCGCTGAGCTGCTGCACTTCCTCCGGGGTCAGGTACGGCACCAACGCCAGATGCCGGGGCACCAGCCCGGCGCCAGAGACTAAGGCCTTCTGCAAGGTGTTCTCCTGGTTGTAGTTCTTGGGGGCTTGAGGGGGGTCTTGCACCCCCCACCCCGACTTGGGGGCCGGGGGGCGCCGCCGCCGGCCCCCCTTGTGCCCAAGTGCGGCTTTGGTAGATTAGACATCTATTACTATTGTCTAATTATAGACCAAAAAAGCACCTCCGGCAAGCCCAAAAAAGGGGGTTTTGGGGGCCAAAACGGGTGATAAATTGGACAAAAGATGTACTTTGGTCTATCTTAGCCGGACGTCGTTGATCTTGACGATTACAAGGAATACATGTATCCTAAAAAGGCAGTAGCGGAGGATATATGCCCATCTCGATCCGTCTTCCCGCCGACTTGGACCAGCGCTTGGAATTCCTGGCCCGGCAGACCGGCCGGACCAAGGCCTTTTATATCCGGGCGGCCCTCTTGGACAAGATTGATGACCTGGAAGACTATTATCTGGCAGCCGATGTCTTGGAACGGATCCGCAAAGGCGAGGAGACCACCCACTCGGCGGCGGCCGTGAGAAAAGACCTTGGCCTGGACGATTGACTATTCCCGGACTGCTTGGCAGCAGCTCAAAAAGCTGGACCGCCAGGCAGCCAGGCGCATCCTTGACTTCGTCGATACACGCCTCGCCCCCCGGGATGACCCCCGAGACCTGGGCAAGGCCTTGAGCGGCCCCCTGGGAACATTCTGGAGCTATCGTCTCGGCGACCTGCGTCTAATCTGCGCTATCCAGGACGCTGACCAGCGCATCCTGGTCTTGCGCCTGGGTAAAAGGGACGAGGTCTACCGCTGACCGGAGCAAAGATGCCAGCCGCGGCCCGACTTGGCAACCAACCCTTGAAAACCTCCTTCCTCCTCGCCCCGGCCAGCCCCCGCCAGGCCTCCTACATCATGTGGATTTAAAGAATTCCCTCGGTCTCCCAAGTGGGCAAGGCCAGCGGCGCCGACGGCCGGACAGCTTGCCACCCGAAGCTGTGGAAAGCTCTGAGACGTGACTTCCACCCCCAACGAAAGCTGTCAGCCCAGCTTTTGGACAACTAAGGGGTGCATTATTAATCTCATTCACCCAAGCACTTTTGCCGTCTATAAGGTTAATCTTTGGCTTCAGGAGAACCGATAAAGGAGAGCGGGGGAGGGCAAAAGATGAATCCAAGACAGAAAAGTCAGAGGGTCTTTTTCCTCCAGGTGAGGGAAATTGCGGCCTGGCAATTACCAGAACTGGCTTATAAGCAACCATTGCCCTGTCAGGCCAGTTTACCGGCCCTGCAGCGGGGCGCAGTCTGGAAGCCGCAGCAGGTCGAAGCCTTATGGGATTCCTTGGTCCGAGGCTTCCCTATCGGCGCGTTTTTGTTGGCGCCCTATGATGCCAGGAGAGGTGACAAAAATTATCTTCATCAGCAAGCATCGACAAAAACAATAGAAACTCAACCTTATAATAATCTTCCTCGTTATCATCTGCTGGACGGGCAACAGCGGGCCAACGCCATTGCCCTCGGTTTTCTCAACCTCTGGAACTTGCCAAGAAAAAATGCCAAAGCGGCGCTGTGGGTGGATCTGGAACCCCCAAAGGCGCAGGATGAGCGCGATGTTGTGTTCCGGGTCGTGACCCGGTCGCATCCCTGGGGCTACCGCTTTCAAGACCCCGGCCAGCGTTTGGCAGCCAAATACCGTCGTGATGCCTGGGAAGCATATCGCCAAGCTCGGGCCGCTCAGGCCAAAGATGAACTGACCCGGATCAGCCAACTCGACCTCACGGAGGTCTGGCCTTGGGATGCCAAGGCGCCGGTGCCATTCCCGTTGGTCCTCCAAGCTGTGGAATCAGGGGAAAAAGATGTCTGGCACCAGGTGCGGGACCAACTCCATAATTTACCGTATTGGCGTGACAATAACAAATTACCCTGTTTGGCCAATGAGGACTGGAAATCCAACATCTTAGAACTCTTAGATAATCCGTCTGACCATATGGAGCGGCTCATCGCCGGCCTGCGGAGACTGTTAGGTACGGGAGGGCAATCGCCGACCGTTATCCCGGCCATTGTTTTGCCAAAAGAGGTTATACATAACCCTGCCATAGATAAGCCTGATTCCCCGGAACCTTCAGAGGAGACAGCTCCGCCCCAGGACCCCATCGAGACCCTTTTTATCCGGGTGAATGCCGGCGGCGTTAGCCTTTCCGGAGAGGAACTTATTTATTCCCTCTTAAAAGCTACTTGGCCAGATGCCCAAAAACTGGTGGAAAGAATTAAGCATACCTTCATGCCGCCGTCCCGGATGGTATTGCTCAGTGCCCGGCTGATGTTGGCCCGGGCGGAAAGGAAAAGCGAGCGGCCGCCAGGTCCTCTGGAAGTGGAGCGCTTCCGGCGTCTTATCCATGGCCAGGACCGCCAGGTTCGCACTTTTTTTCAGGATTTGCAAAATTTCTGGAAAAGCGACGCAGCCAGTCAACTGTTTCAAATCGCCAGGGACCTGTTGTGCGATATCCCTGCTAAAAAGGGGAATTACGGCTTGCCGCCGGTATTGGCAGCAGGAATCTCCAATAGATCCAATCCAGAAGCCTTTTTCTTGTTCTTGATCTGGCTGGATCGCCTGCGGGAAGCCGGGGTGGACCCCCGTACCAAGCTCGACGCCACCGCCAAGCGCAGATTATTGGGGGCCTTAACCGCCCTGTCCTGGTTTGCCCAGAAGCCGGAGGCATGTTTACAAACCCTCTGGCAAAAATTACGGCAATTGCCGGGTCAAGATCTCCTGGGTTTTTTTGCCGCCGGTGTTCTCAGGCCTTGTCTGGAGCTGACCGAACAACGTCAGATGCAACTTCTACCGCTGGTTCCTCCCGACATCCTCTGGGATGCCATCAAAAGTTCAATAATCTCAGCAGATGGTTTCAAAAGGGGCAAGAACCTTTGGGACAAGTGGGAGTGGTGGGCCGATTTCGCCGGTTCTTTTGAGAAGAAACGAGGGCTGCGGCAATGGTATAATACCTACCTTGCCACCTGGAAAAAAGAAGAGGAAGGTCAAGACCTCCTGGTCAGCGCCTGGACAAAATTGGCAGATGAGCTAAGGTGGAAGAAGGAATTAGTATTGTATGCGCAACGGCACGCCATCCGCAGTTGGTTTCCCGATTTCGATCCGATCAGTCCTGACCACTTGGAAGATACCGACCACCCTTGGGATTTTGATCATATTCATCCCCAGGCTTATGTGGCTTATAAGTGGAATATGCCAAGGCTTATTAAAGACTGGCATAGTTCCATCGGAAATTTGCGGGCCTGGCCGCTGGAAGCCAACCGGAGCGATGGGGCCGTGCCACCGCTGGAAAAATTAAATTTTCGCAGACAGGAACCGGCGCAGCAAGCCATCCTCGCCCAATATGGCCTCAACGACACCAGACAGCTCCGAGAAGCCAGTTTTGTCGGCAAGGAATGGCCGGATTGGCAGAGATCGACCCCGGATGAGGAAGATTTTCCAGCTAACTATCTGGCACAGGACAAATACCAAGAAAATCGTTGCCGTTTGATTCGCGCCGTTACCAGCCGTTGGGTCGCCCTGTACCGGGAATGGTATGAATCTCTTGGCATCGGAGAACTGTTGGCTTAACCCCCCTCGGCTCCCTTAAACTGACATTCGCCAGCAAGGAAATAGTTTTGTGATAACGACAACTTAAGTGATGCAAAAAGTGTTTGGCACTACAAGGTTGATAGGATGAGGGAGGGATGGATCACGATAGTGGCCCCAGGTGAGTGACCGGTGCCGGGGGGCGCACGCCCGCGGCAGCGAAGGCGTGAGGCGCCGAGCCCATCAGATCGGTACGGAGTCGGCAACGATTGCCGTCCAAGTCAAGCCAAACTACTTGCACCTGACCAAAGTCTCTGATCAGGTCTGCCCAGGAAACCTCGACCCGCCGCAGCCGCACCAAGACCCATGGCGCTGTCTGCCGCTGCTGGCGTAGCCGCCTCTTATCCTCATCTAACCACTGGTAAATTATGGCCAGGTATGGACCCAGGATCCGATAGGTTGCCAGCGCCGCGTCCGATGAGAACCGATCTCCTGCCACAAGGCCTGCCGCACCGTCGCCCGAAAACGCCCGGTCTCCCGACATCCCTGTTTGATGCTTTTCCCATGCATCCGACTGGCCGTGCGAATATATTCATACTGACCCATTCTGATCATCCTCTCTCTCCTCGTCCACCATTGTCCTGGGGTGATACCAGAAGCCGATGCCAAGGGGGCATTTGTCCACTGTCACAACGCCGCCAGGGGGGTTATTTTGGGATTATCAAAATCACAAGGTAAATTGACAGGGTTAGTTGTATGGTATAGTATTGCTTAGTATGAATATTTCTGGGGAGGTGCTGGCATGAGAACGACAAAATTAATCTCGGTATCCCTAATGCCAGATTTTTTAGAGGAAATCGAAAGGATCGCCAAGGCGGAAAACCGGACCAAAAGCGAGCTGGTCCGGGAAGCCCTCCGCCGGTATATCGAAGATCGCAAGTGGGAGCAATTAATCCGCTACGCCCAGGTCAAGGCAGCGGCAACAGGCCTTGCCACGGCAGAGGAGATCCAACGCTTAGTAGACGAATCTCGTGGCGCCCATCCCCATGCTTAGGGTAGTGATAGACACCAACGTCCTGATTCCCCGAAACAAGCATCTGCTCCAGGTGCACTCTCAGCAGCGTATCGTAATCTGCAACCAGCCGATTTTTTCAGCGGATCACCCATCCTATCCGACTGGAATTCTTTTCAGCTCCTCAGGGCCGGGGGGTGCGGTCAATCTTGTTCTTCTTAAGCCAGTTGATCAGGGTGGCGGGGGAGACGTGGTAGCGGGCGGCGATGAAGTTCAGCCGGGAGCCGTTTTGCAGGAGGGCCTCGATCTCCGGCCGGTAGGGGTCCAGCTTGCTCTTGCCCGGCCCCTTGGGGCGGCCCAGCTTGACGCCGGCGGCCTGCCGGGCCTTGAGGGCCTCTTTGGTGCGGGCCGCGATGAGGTCCCGCTCGATCTCGCTGAACAGGGCCATCATGGTGAGAAAGACTTTGCTCTCGATGCTGCCGTTCAGGGTCCAGGCCCCTTTGACGGCATAGACGTTGACCTCCCGCTGCCGGAGCTCGGCCAGCAGGTCCAGGACATCCAGGGTGGAGCGCCCCAGCCGGGAGAGCTCCGGCACGATGAGCCAGTCCCCGGCCTGCAACTCCGCCACGACCCGGGCGATCTCCCGCTGGCGCCAAGTCTTGGCGCCGCTGGTTTTCTCCTCCAACCACTCCACCGGCCCCAACCGGTGGTCGTTGGCGTAGGCCAGGATGGCAGCCTTGTTCTTGTCCAGGTCCTGGTCCTGGGTGCTGACCCGCAGATAGCCGATGACCCTGGGTGTGCCGGACATTTATTTCCTATTTTTGTAGAGGTTCAGGCCCAGCTTGACGCCGTCCTGCCCCGGCACGGCGATGTTGCCTTCGGTCGTGGCGATGATGATGGTCTTGCCGCTCTTGCTGGGACCGTGGTCCTGCTTCAGGTCGCAGGTGATGACCAGGGTGGAACCCTTGACTTCCAGGTGAACGTTCTTGGCCACTGTTGACCTCCTCGGTGCTGGCCCGGACGCCCTCGGCGGGGGAAAAGAGGCCGCGAGTGTGCTTCCGGCGGTGATTTGATGAAAACGTCAAAATCATATTTAAATTATAATATATAACTGTACGAAAGACAAACAATTTTATAAAATATTAATTGGTAGCAAAATGATCGTTTTCTTCATCGCCAAAAACCCGTCAGAATTTGTTCACAAGCTCGTATGCTTAAGAATATCAGACAGATGCAGAGATTTTCCTTGACCGGTGCGGTTATGTTTGAAAAAATGTCGGTATGATGTGCCCCGGCAGCGTGAGCTCTCCCACACCCTTGGCCGTCCAGATGGCCGCTGCGCTAAGGTCGCCCGCCATGGCCAACACCACCCTCCTGCGAACCGCCTATCTCATCGCCCCCGACAGCCCCCGGCAGGCGTTTTATCATCTCCGCCTGGAACAGACGCCCCATTCCTGCCGGGTCGTCAAGGCCAGCGGCGCCGGCGGTCGCATCTGGCACCGGCAGGTCTGGGAGTTCCCCACTCTGGCCCAGGCCGAGGCCATGTTCCACAAGCGCCTCCGGGAAAAGACAAATCCCGCCCGCTGCCGCCGGCGGCAGTATCAGGTCGAGAAGCTCTTGCCGGCCGCCCTCTATTCTGAATAACCTCCCAGGATTGCTTGACAATCGCAGGATAGTAGTTATAATCAACAGTTAAGAATATCTGTCTGATATTGCTGTCCTTATCTCTAGTGGGAAAGGCCATGCCGGCAGCCCAGTGTGTAAAATGCGGCGCTGAGTTCGTGCGGGAGCCGCACGAGATCTGGAAGAAGCTCTGCTACCCTTGTTGGCGGGAGAAACAGGAGCAGAGTCAGGTGGTAGCCCTGCGCCGGCGCCTGGCCAGCCTGGAGGACGACCTGGAGTACAAGGACAGCCTCATCGCTTCCCTAGACGGCCTGGTGGAGTACCAGGAACAGGTCATCGCCCACCTGAAAGAACGGCTGGCCCAAGCCGACGACTGGCTTACCCTGCTCCGGCAGCATAGCCGCTTTCTGCTCCTGGCCTGCCACCCCGACCGCAACCCGGCCCACGCCGACACGGCCACCGCCGTTACCCAGGCCCTGTTGGCCCTGAGGAAACAGGCCGACGGTGGCTGCGCCCCGGCGCAGCAGTAGACGAATACGCCTCATGGCCCATGTGTCTGGATCGCCTACCCATGCCGTGACCGCCGCACGCCTGCGCGGCTACCTGGCCCAGTACGCCACCGCCTACCCCGGCCTTTGGCAGCTGGCGGGGAAGATGCGCAGCGAGCAGGGCAAAGTACTGCCGCAGTGGGCACCCTGGTGTTATCTGCCCATGGCAGGCGCCACCGCCATTGTCACGCAGGGACGCGACTTGTGGCAGTTCCCTATGGCCGATGTCCTCCGGCTGACCCGCGACATCGGCATCGTCAGCGCCTTGTGCGCCTGGCGGGCCACCCAAGGCATCTACCGGTTTCACCCACACCTCTACCAGGCAGTGCGGGATACCCCCTTACACGGCCCGCTGCCCACCAGCCTCATCTATCGGCTGCCGGAATGGTGCGTCTACATCGAAACCCCGGATGAGGGCCAGCCACCTCACGATATCCTGGGTTTTTTTGTCTATCTCGAGGACGACATGAACCATCCCGGGCACCATGAACTCCGCTTCGTCCTGGATTACGGCATCATGCTATTGCCGTACGGCCTCCATTTAGACGCAGCCACCCTCCCCGACGCCGTTGCATCGTTCCTCTCTGAAGCCGCCCACAACGCGTCCATGTGGCTGCCGCCGGAGATGTGCCGTACCTTCACCCCGGACGAAAACCTAACCGCCTTCATGGCCCGCTTTGTGTCCCTCGTTTTGTACCTCTGCGCCGACGACCGGGAGTTGCGAGACAGCAGCGGCAGCGACCGGCAGCCGGGCCGCCCCAAACCGGTCAAGACCAAGAAAGGCCCCAAGCTCTTCCCTCCCGACCGGCCGACTACCTGGGAAGTGGGCTACCGAATCGGCGCCGCCCTGCAGAAAGCCGCCGCTACGCGGAGCCGTGCAACGGAGACGGCAACCGCGATGGGACGCTCCAGCCCCATACCGCATATCAGGCGGGCACACTGGCACAGCTATTGGGTAGGCAGACGAACTTCTGAGGAGCGCCGCCTAGCATTAAAATGGCTGGCTCCCATCCTTGTGGGAGCCAAAGAGGCAGGAGCGGCGTTAATGCCGACGTTTCACGACGTGGTGCCGCCATGAAGAATGCCAACCAAGAATGTTCCCTTTGTCAGCGAAAATTGACCACCGGGATGCCGTTGGGAAATGTCATAGTAGCTTTCAGGACAAGCCTTGGCCAGAGCCCGCCGTTGATACCTATGCGGCGCTTGACTGTGCCAAGAGCGCTGCACCGTATTGCAGGAAATCCCCAACTGCCGGACCATGGCCCGCTTCTTAAGCTCCTTCGCTCCAACATTAGAAAAGCGTATTCAGTCTGTTTTGTGCAAGTTTGCAATATTCTGCATTGATATCATAACCAACATAATCGCGTGATAATTTCTTAGCTGCTACGCATGTAGTCCCTGATCCCATAAACGGGTCTAAAATTAAGTCGCCTTTATAGCTGTATAAGTTTATTAACCTTAAGGGTAATTCAAGAGGAAAGGGCGCCGGGTGGCCGATTCTGGTAGCGGATTCAGGGTTAAACCTCCATACTGATAAAGTGTCGCGCATAAAATCTTCTTTTGATATAGTGCTTTCTCCTGCATATGCTCTTTTAAATCCTAATTTAGAAAAGATTAGGATGTATTCATGAATATCTCTCAATGTCGGGTTTGATGCTGAGCAAAATGAACCCCATGCACAAGAGCCATTAGCCCCCTCGGCTTTTATCCATATAATTTCGCCTCTCATTAAAAAACCAATATCGGCCATTATTTTAGAAACATGATGTGAAAGAGGAATATAGGGCTTACGCCCTGAATTAGCTATATTAATACATGCCCTGCCCCCTGGCTCCAACACTCTGTAGGTTTCAGCAAAAACTATTTTTAAAAAATCTAAATATTGTTGGAGGTCAATGTCTTCATCATATTCTTTCCCGACATTGTATGGCGGTGAAGTAATCATTAAAGCCACAGAATTATCTGGCAATTCATCCATATTTTCAGATGACTTACAAATAATTTTATTTCTACAAGACGATATATTAATATTTAATTTCCTTTCTAATATCTGAAATTCTGACATCTTTCTGGAATAATAGGCCGATGAGTCATGGCTTACTCTCCCAGATGATCCAAAAGACCTTGTTTTAGTTTTCATATTATTTCCCTTTATTTCCCTATTTGCTATATTTTATAATAATGTTCTGAGGAATTGTCCATCTGGCTGTCCGCCCCCTTCCTTGTCTGGTAATACCCATGGCATAGAGAGCATCATACATAGGGCCGCTGCTGACAGCCACTTCTTCCGCGATATCTCTTGGAGTTCCAGTAAAAACTCCATTAACTTGATTGGCAACCATGTGCCTCAATACTCGATCAAGGACTTCTTCAAGCGATGTCATTTTTATATTCTCCTTCATTCCAATGGGAATTTGATCGCCCACTTCAGTTTTTTGAGCTTTCTAATAGCCCGAACATGCCTGCTAATTGGATCGGTGTTCATTTGGGAAGCCACTACGATTGTCCTCACCGCCGGCGTCTGCTGTCGCCTTGGAGGCGGCGGCGCAGGACCGTGGAGGGTTTAAAGACCACCACCTGGCGTTCGGACAGCAGGAGGCTTTCGCCGGTCTGGGGGTTGCGGCCCCGGCGGGGGGTCTTGTGGCGCACCACAAACTTGCCGAAGCCGGTGATGAGCACGTCCTCACCCCGGACCAGGGCGTCCATGATGATCTCCAAGACCCGGTTCACCAGCCTCTGGGCTTCCCAGGGCTTGACGCCGTAGACCCCCTTCTGGACCTGCGCGGCCAGCTTGGCCTTGGTCATGGTCAGGGATTTCTGCGGCTCCGGAGCAGCTGCCCTTCCAACGTATTGAAAACCTTTTCTAACCAACCGTTCTCCCTCCCTGCCGCCGGTTTTTCCCCTCCCTGCCGTCCGGCATAAACCGTGGCGTGGGCCGCGTGCTCCCGCCAGTCGGCCAGATACCTGGCCGCCAGCTTAGCGTCACGGATGACCAGCAGGTTTTCGGCGTTCTTCTCCTCCGCCGCCCGGGTGAAATTAAACGACCCGGTGATCACCGTCTGCTCGTCGATGACCATGACCTTATTGTGGGCAATGGCGTGGGCAGAGTCAATCATTGTTTTGATGCCGGCGTTGACGAGGAAGTCGGCAGCAGAGTATTTGTCGGTCTGCTGGCTTTTATCCAGGATAGCCGCAACCGCCACGCCCCGCTGCTGCGCCCGGAGCAGGGCCCGGGCGATGGGGGCAGAGGTGAAGGAATACGCTTGGACATAGACGCTCTGCCGGGCCTGGTTAATCTCCCGCACGATGGCCGCGGTGGCGCCGCCGTTGGGGGAGAAATAGACTTCCCAATCGGCGTCCGGGGAAAACTTCTCAGACCGGGCCGGGGCCGGCAGGAGCAGCAGGACAACCAGGAGAAGAATTGCCAGGCGCCGCACTACTGCTGCTCTCGTCTCCGGGCCGGCCGCCGGACCGGGAACTGCCTGGCTGAGCACCCGGGGCAGGAGAGACACTGCCGCCGTTTCCCCTGGTCATCCAGGCAGCCCAACGGTTGCCGGTCGGGTGAGAAAAAGATGAGGAGAGGCCGGATGGGGGCCATACTGGTCTTGCTCGCCTATTGCGTCCCAAAGTAATACGGTTTACCCTGCCAGAGGACCTGCGGGTAGCCGAGGAAGTGCCGACCGTTGCTGGTCAGGCCGCGGTCCAGATAGACAAAACACCAGCGGGGCAGGCGCCCGCTGATCTGCTGCCAGGTGGAAACGTCGTCGTGGATGGCCAGGACCTTATACTGTTTAGGCACCGTGGCGGAGGCGGTGACTAGTATACCCGGCCCCTTGGCCCACGTCCAGACCTGTTTATCGGTCTTCAGGGCCTGGGCCACCACCGCCGGCGGGTCTGCCAGAGTCGGCAGGGACACCCCCAGCAGGACGGAGCCGCCCAGGTCCAGCCCTTGGGCCGCCTGCTCCAGGACCTGGCGGACTTTGGCGGCAGCCTCCTGCGGCGTGGCCGCTTCCTGGGCCGGCAGCCAGGGCATGATCCACGCCAGCACCAGCCGGCGCTCCCAATCGCTTACCTGCCGGCCCGAGCCGCCAGCCATCATCAACCCAGGCCCGGCGACGGCGCGGGCGATATTCCCTGCGGTCGGCGCCGCCCCCAAACTCGGCGCCAGGCCAACGGCCAGACCCATGCCCACCACATCCAATAGGCCGGGGCCGGGTTTCAACGTCTTTTCGGTGTAGCGCTTGGTCTTGTCAGACTCATATTTCAGCTCAATCTCCTCGATAGACCGCTGCGGCGGGATATCCCGCAATAGTCTGTTCGGCACACCGCCGGCAACAGCAATCTGATAGGCAAACGACGGCCCGCCGGCTGGCGCCTCCTCGGCCGCAACCGGCGCGGGGGGCGGCGCCTCCGCCGACGTTGCCACTTTTGTGGCCTTGTAACCAGCGGGGGTACAGCCGGTGAACAGCAGCGCCGCCAAAACCATCCGCATAACAGAATCCATCAACAACATTACCTTCCCTCCTTGGTTGTTTTTTCTGCGACGCCACTTCTGTCGAGCTCAGCCTTGCCGAACAAGGCGGCCCCGGCATCGCTATATAATAGCCGCCAGCCTGCCTGGTGGAGCAGCGCCGGATATATTCTGGACCGGGTGTTGACCAGGACCAGGTCGGGGGCATAAGCCCGGAGCAGCTGCTCCCAGCCCGGCTGGGCCTCTTCAATGGCGAAGGTGTCGGCCAGCAGCCGTTGGTCATAAGCCGTGTCATAACGCCCGTCCGGGGCCACCAGCACCTGCGGATACAGCCGCCAGAAGGCATACTCGCCCCAGTTCAGAGAGACCAGGAGATTGCCTGACAAGCAGTGGGCCTCGATATAGTCCACCGCCCCGACCGGATAATAGAGCTTGGCTTCTCTGGCCGGCAGGGGCGGCACCGTCAGGGTGAGGGGCTGCCGGCCGGACAGGGCATAGCCATAGGCCAGGATGACCATCCAGACCAGCGCCGCCGCCAACCCGGGCCGCAGCCGGTCCTGCCAGCGTTGCCAAGCTGCTTCCTGCGGCAGCCTGGCCAGGAAGACGTCCAACGCCGGCGGCAGGAAGGCGCCGATCCCCATCAGGAAAAAGGGCAGGTGCCGGATCGACCGGCAGGCCAGGGCCAGGGTGGCCGCCAGCACCAAGCCGGGCGTCAACGCCAGCCGCCGGGTCCAGGCGAACAGCAGCCCCGCCACCAACACTACCTGACCAAAATACCCTACGGTATCATACAGCCCCCGCTGCCAGGCCGTGACGACCGAGCCCCACTCCGTCACGTATGGACGGGGAAGAGCGACGGCATGGACCAGGCGATACCAGTATTCCAGGCCGTAGGGGTTGATTAGCGTGGCCAGGACAGCCAAGATGAACATTGCCAGGTACGGCAGAAACTCCCGGCGGGAGAGGGCCTCTCCCAGGGCATAGAGCGCTATCAGCCCCAGCCCCGCCAGGAAGCCGCCGTGCAGGTTGCACCACAGGACCTGCAGGGGGACCAGCCAGATCAGGCCCAGGAAGCGGCCCGTCAGCCTGGCCCGCTCCAGGAGATACAACGACAGGGCAAAAAAGGCGTAGGTGCAGCACTGCGCCCTGACCGGACTGAAGCCGAAGGGATACAGGGAGCTGACCCACCACAGGACCAGCACCGTGGCCAGGACGCCGGCCCTCTGGAGACGGGCGGTCTGGAAGAGACAGAGCAGCAGACCCAGGCCCAGGCCATAGCGCAGCAGCTGCAACCCCGCCGGACCCGCCGCCTGATAGAGGGGATAGAACACCACGCCAGTGAGCCACTCGTAGTTGACCCACGGCACCGTCGAGGCCCAGGAAAAGACCTCCCGGTAGGGAAACCGCCCCGTTTCCCAGAACAGCCGGCCGAAGGCCAGGTGGCCCCAGAGGTCCAAGTCCGCCTCGGTGGCCCGGAGGCTGTAGAGCACCGCGGCCACCAGGGCCGCCACCAGGCCGACCTCCAGGGTGGTCAGGTGACGGCGCATGGCCGCTCCTCCGGCCGAGAAACTGGGACCGGCAAGCCACCCCAGGGCGCACGGTCCGCGGGCACTTCCTCGTGGTACTCCGCCTCGGCGTTGACCGCCCAAGGGTCCACCGCCTCCCCCAGCAGCCGCCGCACCGCCAGCAGCCCAGTGAGCATGGCATGGTCCATATTGTTGTAGCGGAATTGGCCGAACCTGCCGATGCAGTGCAGGTTGACGAACCCCGAGAGCCAGTCCCGGATAACGGCCAGGTGCTTGTCATACCCCCAATGATATATCGGATACGCCTTCTCCACCCGCAGCACCAGCCCTTCCAGGACGTCGGTGGAGGGTATGAGGCCGATCCGGTCCAGGTCGGCCTTGGCGATCTCCACCAGGGTGCTGTCTGCCGTCCGCCACAGGTCGCTGCCCTCCGCGCAGAAATACTCCAGGGAAACCGCACCCAGGCCGGCATCAGGCACCATGGCGGGGCTGAAGTTGGCGCTGATATGCAGGCGCCCGGCCTGGACATCTGGCGATTGCAGGTATATCCACTGGTCCGGCAGGGCGGCGGGGCGGCGCAGCAGCAGGTTGACGGTCACCAGGGACCGGTAAGACAACTGCCTGGCCGCATGCAGCACCTGGTCGGGAGGCTTTGGTTCCATGCGCCGGACCAAATCGGTAATGGGCATACTGGCCACTACCTGGCTGACCGGGACTTCCTGGAGATCCCGGGGGCCCAGCAAGGACACGCTGGTGATCCGGTTCAGGCTGTGTTTGACCTGACCCACCGCCGTGCGCCAGGCAATCTCGGCGCCATTCTGTTGGACATTCTCCGCCAGGGCCGTATACATCTGCCCGGCGCCGTTGCGGGGGTAGTGGAACTGCTCCACCAGGCTCGCCACCTTGCCGTTTTCCTGTGAGTCCAAGGCGCCCATGATGGCCCGCCACAACGACAGGTTGCGGATGCGCTGCGCAGCCCAGTCCGGTGACAGCTCTTCGCCTGGAATGCCCCAGACCTTGGCCGTGTAGTCCCGGAAAAACGTCTCATACAGCGTCCGGCCAAACTGGTTGGTGATCCAGTCGGCGTAGCTGTTGACCGCAACCGGGAAGCCCCGCTGCTTCAGATAAGAGAGCGCTGCCCGGGTACTGTCCCACGGCCCCAACCCGGCCAGGACGTCGCCCAGCTGCAGGGGATAATGAAAGAACCGCCCGTGCGAGTATATCCTGGTCAACCGGGGCACAGAGAGAAAATCATCTCCCAGGGTCTCTTCCCATAATTGCTGCACCTGCCGGTTCTTGGTGAAAAAGCGGTGCGGGCCGATATCGAACCGAAAACCCCGGTATGCGATGGTCCGGCTCAAGCCTCCCACTTGGCCGCCTTTCTCCACCAGCAGGCAAGGGAGCCGATGCTGCACGGCGGCTGCCGCCGCGGCCAGGCCCGCCGGTCCGGCGCCGATGACGACTACTTTGTCCACGAAACCTCCTTATGGCGGATTTTATACAAACTGACAAACGAGCCAAACTGCTCGACGATATCGTATTTCCGAGACACCCAGGACAGGATTTCCTGGCCGAATTCGCCCACCCCGTACGGGGGGTAGCCGTATTCCGGCAGCCGCCGCCGGATGAGCAGCACGTAGTCGGGGCGTCCCCGTTGCAGGGCGGCCAGCATGGCCTCCTCTCCCACAATGGCCTGCTCCGCCGGCATAAAACTGAGATAGGCCGTGGGGTTCGGGCGGCGGGCCAGGTAGTTGACCAGGGCGCCTTCGGGCAGGACTACCAGGGTGCTGTCCGGCGGGGTGTGCCGGCTGATATACGTGGTGGCCGCCGCCAAGCCAAAGCTGAGGGGATCCCAACGGGCGCTGTAGGTCCGGATGCCGTCGGCGCCGGGTCCGGCCCAGACGGTCTTGGCCTGATAGCACGCCAGGGAGAGCACCAGCCAGAACCCCACTGAGACAGCGAGGCCCCCCAGGGCCAGGCGCCGACAGACCTGCCCGCCGCCATAGCAGGCCGCCAGGAAACGGGGAATATGGTAGAGGGCCAGGACCACCAACAGCAGCGCTGCCGGCAGGGCCAGGACAAAACCATAATGGGGCAAACGGGGCCGCAGGCCGAAACGCAGCAGCAGGGCCAGGGCCAGGACCGACCAGAGCAGGAGGTAGGAGGGGCCAGGGACCAGAGACCAGGGGGCAGACGGTCGCCCCATCGTCCTGGTTGTCCGGCAGGTGGCATAGGCTCCCAAAACAAGGCCGAGGAGGGCAACCACCGGCAGTTCCGGCCCGGCCAGGAGCGGCGGCAGCGGCGTTTTACACCACAGCGCCGCCAGCAGACTCAACCCGATGCCGGCTGCCAGCCGGCGGGACCGCTGCACGTGGCGGTAGTAGTCATACCCGGCGGCGGCCGCCGCCAAGAGCAGCACCGAGAGGTTGCCGGCCAGGAACGCCGCGGCATTCCTGCCGGGGGCATCCAACCCGGCCAGCTTCCGATAAAAATACTGACCGGCCAGGGGCGCCCCCAGGAGATGGCCCCAGCCTCCCGCCAGGCCCCGCAGGGCAACCTGCCACTCCATTTGGCTGGCCAGGAAAAAGGCAAAGCCCACTACAGGGAAGACAGCTGCAGCCAGGAATATACCAATGGCCCAGAGGCGCCCTTCCCGCGGCAGGCACACCAGCCAGGCCAGCACCATGGCCGTGGCCGCCACAAAGATTTCCACCTTGGTCAGAAAGAGCAAGCTATAGAGCAGCCCGGCCAGGATGAGATTGCCTGTGGGGCGGTGCTCCCGGTCCCGCGCCAGCAAGGCCAGCAGGGCCAGCGCCAACAGCAGGCCGTGGGTCAGTTCGTGGGAGTACGGGGTGATCCAGTTGTAGTTGCCGCTGTTCTCCAGGTGGCCGAAGCCGAAGAGCAGCAGGAATACCACGGCCGCCGCCTGCGCCGTCCGCCGGTCTGATAGCTCCAGGATGATGTGGTAGATGAGGACGACGGCCAGGGCCAGGACCAGGAGGTTGCTGGCCACCAGGGTCAACAGCGATGCCCCGAAAACCCGGAACAGCAGGGCGTGGTAGTACGGCGACAGCAGTCCGTTGAGGTAGAACAGGTCCCGGTATAAAACCTGCCCCTCAGCCAACCGCCAGGGGATATAGAGCTCGCGGCCAAAGTCGGACATGATGTCCGGCCACTTGCCCCAAGTTACAACCATGAGCAGGACGGTCAGGCCCAGAAATATGGCCAGGTCCACCCAATACGGGGTGGCCTTTGGCAGGGATACCCCGTCGTGCGTTATGGCTGCTGACCTACCGTGCCCCATTGCCTGAGATTCCTATTGATACGCAATTGCTCAAGTTCCTGGCCGGTCTGGTCCTGGTAGACGCCCAACCGCTCTATGGTGCGCTGCGCTGCATCCGGCCTGGTTATCTGTCCGTCAAAGGCAAACTGTGAGCCGGCGCCGGTCAGTCCGGCCAGATCGAGGCTGTGCTGGGTGGGCATCTCCCCGGCGATGGAGAGCAAGGCCAGCCACTCGCTTAAATCCACCCGGTTCCAGTCAACCTGGGCCAGCTCGCTGGCCCGCAGCCCGGAGCAGTCCGGTTCGTCGGGGTTCCCCCAACCGCGGCCCAACTGCCCCCTGACCTGCTCCTGGAGGATGCGGGACAGGGGCGAGTTGAAGCAGCAATAGGAGTCCCGCTTCTCGATGCAGACACCAACCACCCGGGTCTTGCAGAACGAGCCGACGTAATGGCAGACCTTCAGCTGCCGCTTGGCCCCCAGCTCGAACTCCTCCTCCTCGCAGGCCCAGATGATATGCACCAGGATGTCCAGGACGTTGTAGATGGTGTAAATCCACATGGCGAATTGGATGAAATTGAGGGCAGTGGACAGCCAGGGGGCAAACTGCACTGAGGTGAGAACGCCATCCTGGAACGTCGCAGTAAATATTTCCTCTGCCATGCTGGGAAAATTTTCGCTCATCCAGTTGTAGGCTGCCTTCATAAGCGACTGGGTGATGGTCTGCCCCGCCGCCTGGGAAGCCACTTCCGAGGTGGTGCCCGTTATGCTGTCCCAGGCCGACGTGAACATCCGGCTGGTATAGTCCCAGGCGTCAGTCAGGGCGTCGTAGACGCCGTGGAAGGGGTTGGAAATGGCAGGCCCGAAGGCGGTAATGGTCCAATTGGCAGACGCCATGGAATACATGCCGCCCAACAGCTTGATATAATCCACCAGCGACACGCCCTGGGGCTGCACGCAGCAGTCCACCCATCCTCCCAAAGCTTTCTTGCAGTCGTAGTCCCGGCCCTTGAAAATCTCACAGCCGCCGGCTGAGGCGTCGGAGCAGTCGGTATCGGCGCTGACATACTGCACCGCCTGGAGCATAGCCGCGGCATGCGCAAAGTCCTGGCTGCCCTCATCAAACTGCCCCTCGATGCACTCCGTGCCCAGGCACCGGATCACCCCGTCGCACACCAACGCCAGGGTGCTGGTGGCGCCGGTCCCCAAGGTCGTATCAAAACCGCAGTCATAGACCAGGGTCCAGGCGTAACAGGCGCCGGACTCCGGATCCCTGGCCCCCTGGATGCACTCCTGCCGCACGTAGGCGCAGGCCGGGTTGCTCTCCAGCTCCCCGCAGGTGTCGGCCCGGTCGCCGGTGTTCTCCGGGCAGTGCTCCACGCCGTTCGGGTCGGTCCAGCAGTCCATCTGCCCGGTGTTGAACGGCTCCAGCTGCACCGTCACCTTCCGGGCCAGGTTGCTGATGCCCTTGGACGCCAGGGGGTTGGCGGCGTAGAGGTGGGACTGCTCGATCCAGGCGCCGTTGATAGTGGCGGCCGTCTCACATGGCCCCAAGGTGCACTCGTAGGACGTGGGCCGGATAATACTGTCGCCGTCCGGGTTGGTCAGCAGGGCCTCGCAGCCCGGATCCGCAGTCCAACCCCGGTCGATAATGTGCACCACCTTCCAGACAAAACTGGCGGTGCGGTACTCCCAGGCATGGCTGCCGGGAGTGTTGTGGACATATACCGTGGTGGTCAGGTTGTTCTCGCAGGTGGGCTGCGGGCCGATGCCGGCGTAGTAGCTCGACGTGGTGCCGTTCAGGACCTTGATGACGCCTTCGCTGACCGCGGCACACACCGCTTCCTGATCGACCGGTTCACCTGCAATGGTACAGCCGGAGACGCCGTGGGCGCCGTAACAGGCCAACAGCTCCGGCACCCGCAGGTCCACCTGGAGGTTGGCGTCGTCGTTCGTCCAGGCCGCCACGGTGAGGCCCAGCTCCGTCCTGATCGCCACCGAGTAGTCGTGGTACAGGTTGCAGACGCCCCCGGTGGGATACACCACCCGTTCGCAGGTGCGGTAGTCCGGCACGTGGGCGGTGCTTTGCCCGGCCAACTGCACATACTGGGTGTGGCATTCCGCCAACTCGCCGCTCACCGCCTGCTGGATGGCCTGGTCGGTCCGGGCCCAGATGGGGTCCTGGGACATATTGACCCGGGCCCGGTTGGTGGAGCCGGTGAGGACCCGATACGCCTGGCCGGTATAGCTGTTGCTGGTGCGCAGATTTTGAACCTGGGAGTTGGTCAGCCCTTGGATACCCGCTTCTGATCCGGACAGGTCGCCGGCGTTGGGGTTGGGGGCGTTGTTCATATCCGGGAACAGGTCCTGGGGCCGGATCACCGTGGCGTTGCCGCCCCAGTTGAGGATCAGGTTGCCCGCTCCGTCCTGGGTGGCCAGGCCCTCGGGGTTGGGCACCAGGCCCCGCCCCAAAGCCTGCCCCTGCCGGGCCCGGTCCAGGAACTGGTCCGCCCGGGCTGGCTTGGCCCGGTAGACCGGCCAGGACAGCATAACGGCCGGCACCCAGATTTCCAGACAGATGAGGAGCGTCCCCAGCAGCCGCCGCATACTCACCTCAGACAGCAGTCGTTCCAGCGCCAGATGACGTAGATATAGTCTTCGTAGCCGGGCAGGTTGCGCCACTCCCCCCAACGGAAGGGCGTGGCGCCGATGGCGTGGTTGCTCTGGGTCTCGGCCACCGGCCAGAACATGGAGAGGCGATACTGCTCTTTGGGAATGGTGGGGTAGATATGACCGCCGCAGAGGGCCTCGTCCCCCATGGTCCGCCAGGCCAGGCCCCGGCGGTGCAGAGCGGCAATGGCCTTGGCGGCAAGCAAACTGGTCACCCGGGGCCGGGAATCCCCTTTCTCCACCGTGCCGGTGAAGGGATAGAGGCCTCCCCAGTTGCCGGCGCACCAGATCATGGAGTCGATGGTCTTGCCCGCCAGGCCCATCACGGCGTCGGCCATGCAGGCCGCCTGCATGAAGGGGTTGGCGAACAGCACCACCTCCGGGACAGTGTAGAACGCCAGCTCGTCGTCGCTCCAGGTGGGATCTATCTCGGAGAGGTACATCAAATCAAAGTCCACATAGCCGTCGGAGTGGCAGCGGACCCCGGAAAACAGCTCCAGGATGATGAGCAGCGGGAAGGCGAAGTAGTGGAAATTGTAGAACATGGTCTCCTGGCCGTCTTGTTCGTTGTTGGTGCTGCCGGCCAAGAGGCGGGAGTTGGTCAGGTTCATCCTGATGCCCCCCAACGTGGGCGAGCAATACGGCAGCCGCACCTCCTCGATCAACCGGGCTGGTTCCCAAAACCCCAACGGCACCCCCAGGGAGATGCCCAGCGGGCCGTCCTCACAGAGACAGAGAAACGGCACCGCCGGTTTGGCCCGGCCCGAGGGGGCGTCGTCCGTGCTGCCCCCCAGGGGCACGCCGCCTAAGATGATGGGGAAGATGCAGGACCAGCAGATGTCCGAAATCAACCGGCCGGACCACAGCTTGGCGTCCGGGCAGACGTTGCCCATCTCCGCCCGGGCGGGGAACGGCAAGGCCACGAGGACAACCAGGAAAAGGGCTAAGGTTGGGCGTAAAGACATATCTCCCTCACCTCAAAACACCCCGGCCCCGGCTGCACCACCGCCGGGACGTGCTGCAGCTGGAACCGGTCCCGAATCTGCTCGTTGAGCAGGTAGACCGGCCCTTGCAATTCCCGTTCCAGTTTTTCCAGGGCCTGCCAACCGTTGTCACGGTCCGGCAATGTGGTGGCCAGGAACTTGACCCGCAGCTTCCCCTGATACTGCTTGGCCGCCTCCTTCGCCCAGGCCACCTGCCCCGCCCTGGCCCCGTCAAACACCAACAGCACGAAAGTCGGTTTGACCACCTGGAACAGGTCGAACACCTGGCCCTGTCGCGCCGCTACCGTGCCGTCCGGCAAAACCACGTCGTGGGGCACCGTATACTTGACCTCCACAGTATACCGCCGCTCCTCCCGGGCCTCCGGCAGGTCCACAAACCTGAGCCGCCGCCAGTAGCGGGCATACGCCTCCTGTTTCTTCTTCTCCCAGTCAACGGCCCACAACCTCTCCTGCAATTCCTCGATCAAATCCCGCTCGGCAATGGGGCTGGTCGGCCCCATCTGCCCCAGGTCGCCCTGCCTCCCCGCCGCCACCTGGCGGCGCAGCCAGTCCGGGCTGGCCAGGCCCCGGACCTCCGCCACCTTCTCACCCTGCCGCTCCAAAATCAGCGTGGGCGCCACGCTCACCCCGTATTTCCGGAACAGAGTCGGGTCCAGGCGGAGCGGCGGCAGCTTGGCGTCCTGAGAAAGCCGTCTGAGATACCCCATAAACTGCTCGATGGTTTTCATCCCCGCCGGCAGGCCCCGGACGGCGACCACCGCCTCCGGCGCCGCCGCCTGCAAATCGTGCAGCAGCCGGCGGTTTTTCTCGATATCCTGTTCGGGTTCTGCACCCAGGGTGATGAATATCAGGCTCCGCTCCGGCGGCGGCGTTTCCTCCGGCACCGCCTGGTGCAGCCCCTCCTCCACCCGGCGCCGGTGCTGCCGGGCGATCTCCTCGGCAATGGCCCGGTATTTTTCCACCTGGTGGTGGGCCTGCCCGGCCACCTCCGCGGCCCGCCGCTCCAAGTCCCCCAGGTCCAGCGGCGCCTGGGCCAGAGCTAACCCGGACCACCAGAAAAAACAGAGGGAGACGACGGCCACGGATCGCCTCCCTCTCCAATTCACGCCGCACCTCCTTTCCGGGCCAGGTTGGGTTTATTAATCGCCGGGGCCGCCGGCCGCGGGGGAACCTGCTGCGGCAGTCCCGGCGCGGGTAAAGTGGTTAACGGGCTGCCCGCCATCCCGCCGGGCGGCGGGCAGGTTAAGGTTGGGTTGGGAGTTGACTTGGGGACGCGGTTCCATACCAAATATCGCCAGCGGCTCCAGGAGATAGCGGCCGTCCCGGAGCGGCGTTACCTTGAAGAGCGGCGGCGGCCGGCTGCCCACCGGCAGGTCCGCTGCCTGGACCGGCGCCGCCAGGACCAGCAGCACCGCTAAGATTGCGGGCGCAGCTGACATCGTGTTGCCATGTTGCCGAACTGTTGTTTGAGCCTGGACCACCAGCCACTCCCCCGGTCCAGGACCTCCCGGGCTGCCGCCTGGCTCAGCAACCGCCACCGGCCGCCGAGCTTCACCTCAAAATCCACTTCGAAAGTCTCCAGCATCCAACCCGGGTTGTCCTCCCGGCCCACCTTCCTGCTCAGCGGCCGGACCGCATACCCGCGAGCGCGCAGGGCCAGGTCCAGGGCGATGGCATCGTGGTCCAACCGGTAGCGGTTGACCTCGACGCCGGGCAGCAGGGCGCCGCCGGTAAAATGGAACAGCATCTTGGCCAAACAGGTGCGGTGGTTGCCGTCCGCATCCACATAGTAATCGCCGCCGTCCACCTGGAGATAGCTCATCGCCGGCAGTTTTTTGTCGGGCGAGCGGTAATAACCGGGGTTTTCCTCCAACAGCCGCAGGTTCAGGTCCATCCGTTTGCCGCGGTGCAGGAACTCCTCCCAGGTCAG